>Ga0256841_1000059_pt1 | contig 125484 bp, 96 predicted proteins | sample 356308metaG_FD_185971 | JGI IMG/M metagenome (GOLD analysis project Ga0256841, IMG submission 185971) | Hydrothermal vent microbial communities from Mid Atlantic Ridge, Atlantic Ocean - 356-308 | ecosystem: Environmental > Aquatic > Marine > Hydrothermal vents | place: Atlantic Ocean: Mid...
TAGTTTACCGCCCCGGGGTGGTTGCGGCGAACGCCGCGACGCGTCACACGTCGCGCCAACCGACTGACAACACGGCATTTGCCCTTTTCAACGTTTTGCGTCGAAAATGCGCCACGCGTCACGCCACTCTGCCGGGGCGGGGGAGCCTTCGGCTCCTTCACCCTCGGGCTCGACTTCGGAAACTTCGCCTACGTGGTGTGGATCGCCGGAAACATCCTCTTCCGCTGAAATGCTTTGCGCACGGCGCTGCATCCCCCATCGTCGCCGCCGCGGCAGCTCTCAGTAAGCGTTCTGGTCCGCGACCTGATTCGCGCCGCCCGCGCGGCGGAAGACGAACGCCCACCCGGTCATCGCCATGCCGGTCTGTTCGGCGATGGGCCGCAGCAGCGCGGTAGCCGGCTGAACCGGGTAGCCTCCGGGAAGATACCTCACCCGGAAATGCGCCACCGGTACGGAGAAGGGGCGTACGGCGCCCGCCGCCTCGGACGGAGCGCGATCGAGCTCGAGATCGCCTGCGGGACCCGCCGGCGGGAGTTCCAGAAGGTCTTGGGTGTACGGCTCGTCGAAGTAATGCGGCGTCGTCGCCTCGTCCACCCCCAGAATCCACGGGCCGTGGTGCAGCACGACGCGCTCGCCGCCCGGCGCCGGCGATTCGAACGTCCGCAGCGCGTACCGGAGCTCGAGAACGTCTCCCTTCTTCCAACTCCTGCTCACCCGCACGTATCCCGGGCTCGTCTCTGCGGCTGTTCTGGCGCCGTTTCGAAGAACCTCGATTCCGCGCGCCCACCCGGGCCGGCGGATCCAGAGCGCCCGCCGCTTTCCACTGCTGCGCTCCACTCTCAGCCGTACGGTGGCATCCCGCTGGAGGGTGGAGTCGGCCGAGATGGCAAACCCGGAAAGCTTCAACCGGGAGTCCACTGGCAGGTCGTAGTAGACTCTCTCGCCCTCAACCCGGAAAGCGGCCCGGCGGACGTCCGAGAAGCAGCGAAGTCCGTGCAGGGTGCAACACCACCACGCCCGCGCGCCGAGCGGGGCGACGCCCACCGGCTGATAGTCGGCTACCGGCGGCCGCCCCGCCGGGGCCGGGGCGAAGAGCAAGGTGAAAGCAAAGACAAAGCTGGCCAGCGAACGCTCCGCGGGCGCCGGAGCGAAGACGCGATGCCCGAAGTCGCCCGAGGCGAACTGGTTCAGCGCGAACTCGTTGAATAGCGTCGTCTCGGCACGCTCCAGGTACTCCCGCTTTCCGGTTTCGCGCCACAGCGCCAGATTGAGCCGCAGCCAGTCGGCTTCCGTGCACCCCTCGTCGCGGCGGATAGCGGGACGAAACGCTTCCGGCACCGCGCCGTGAACTAATAGGTTGCCGGATTCGACGACGCCTTGCACCTCCCGCTCCACCTGCTCGAGGAACCTCGGGTCCCCCGTCGCCCGGTAGAGTTCCAGGATCCCCCGGAGCGTCGATAGGAAGCCGTGGCTGTGCTGCGACGGAAGGCGTTCGGTCCGGGCCGCCATTTCTTCGGCCAGGGCCCTGAATTCCCGGCGCCCCGTGAGGCGATACAGCTCGGTGAGACCCTCGGTGTTCTGCGTCCAGCAGATGTAGCCGACCGCGAACTTGCCCTCGCGAAACTGGTCCATTACGGCCTTGCTGTTCAATGTCGGGGCGATCTTCACCAGGTAGTCTCCGAGCGAGGCGGCGGCTTCCAGAACCTCCCTTCGCTTCGTCAGCCGGTAGTCCTCGAGCAGGCCGATCAGCAGGCGACCGTTGCCCCAGAGCATCGCCATGTCGTCGTCGTCGGGAAAGCTCCCGCTCGGCGGAGCGCCGAAATGCCCGTCGGGCTTCTGAAAGAGCAGAACTTTCGAGACGAGCCGGTCGAGCGCACCGTGGTCGCGGCCCCAGTCGGCGGCCGCCGTGGCCACCGCCCCGATGTACCGGCCGGAGACATCCCCGCTGAAGCGGGTGAACCGGCGGATGTGGCGGGGTTCGACATCGGCCAGGATGAAGCCCTGTTCATAGCGCGGTGGGCCGCCTGTGAGGACGCGCTCCAGAGTGAGCCGGTAGCGCTCGCTGAGATCACCGGCCGACAAAGACAAGACGGCAGCCAGCAGTAGAGCAACAGCACGGATCATTCCCTGTCCCTTCCTTACTTATGGTGGACGCCAAATACGTCATTGCCGCTTCGAGCGGCGCCCGCGGGCTATCGTCCACGCTGTCGGCCACATTACCAATCCGGGGACGGGCGAGGCAAATACCGGTTTCCGAGCCCCGGCCGGTCCCCCCGTTGCGCCCCCTGGCGCGAGGGCCGGCCCGCGCCCCCGGGCGGTTCCTGCGGCACTGTCGGTCAGCCGACGTTGCGGTCCGCCGATCCTGCCCTCGGTGTTTGCGCCGCCTGTTTGAAGGCATAGGGAGAGGAGGCCTTCCTCGTGGTGAACAGATTAAGGAAGAGCCAGACGAATCAGGCCGGGAGACCAACCAGGAGGCGCCGGCGCCGGCTGATACCGGCTATGGCGGACTTGACCGGTCCAAGAGAGGGGTCGTCTACTGCGCCAAAACGGCGGACCCGACGGTCTGAGAAGCGGCCGGTACCGTGACCGATCGCGCGAACGCTGGTACTCTCCTCGGCCGCGAGCCGGTTGGCCGCGCGCAACAAGGGATCGGAAATCTTTACTGTCATCTTTATAAACACCGTCGAGGGCACCTCTTCACGTACGATCTCTTCCGGGTGCCGGTCACGTCGTTCCACGGTGAGGAATCCGCTGCTGCAACAACGACTTGTCCAGTTCGGCCAGCCCCCCGGACCCCTCCTCGTGGTACAACGCGCACAGGGTGGCGGCCCCCGGTGCCCGAACGGCAATCTTTGACGACCAGACCCGGCGGATGTTCGGCCTGAGCCTGAGCCCGCTTCTGGCGCCGTGCCGCCCGCAGCTTCGAGCCGCCGGGGTCCGGCATGGTTCCGTCCCCGACGGCTCCCCTTGTCTCCGCCGTCTATTTGACTCAGTTGCTGCGGAAGGGAGCCGCCGAACCGCTCGGCGGAGCCGTCACCGGTCCCGGGAACAGACGCAACAGAAAGGAGTTGCGAATTTCGCTCCGCGGCCACGGTCTTCTGTAGCTCGTCATGTCAGATGAGAGTCGTTGTCGGCTGGCGGCGCCAAGGCTCGGCCGACTGGAACTCTGTGGGGAGTGGCTGGGAGAACAGCCCCGGGCGGGCATCGGGAAGACTCGAACGCTGCTGCGGGAGGGAGGCTGCTACGATGGCTACACGAATTCGACGGACTCGCTGCCGTCGCCGTGGGTGCCCGGCCAAACCAGCGGGGATCTACCCGCCCTGGAACTGCTCATCATCGACGCGACGGGCTCCCTGCTCCCGGATGAGCGGGCAGCGGCCATTCTCCCTCAGCCCATCGGCGATCACTGCGCCCGGAAGCGTCATCCTGACTTCGAACAGGAGGCTCCCGACCGGGGTATGGTATTCAGCGACTGGATCGTCGCCCCCGCTGTTCTCGAGCGCGCGTTCCCTCGTGTAACCGGCGTCAACATCCGTGGCCCCTACCATCGGCTGCGGGAACGAGGTCAAGCGCGACTGTTAGCGCACTTCGGCCAGAAGCACGGTCAGAATTGGATCCCCCGATTGGCGGCTGAAGGTCCAAGCTCGCTTTCGGGAAGGAAGGCCTCCCTGTTAGCCGGCTCACAGCATGGCCTGACCTGTCACTCGGCGCGGGCCAAGGCAACACGCAGGGGCGGCACGCTTGGCCGGCCGGTCGCTCGCCTGAGGAACGTGGACCCGCCTATTCCTCGGTGGGTGACGATCCCGCAAGGGCGCAACACGATTGGATGATACTATAAAGACATAGATCTCACTGGCTCCTGCCAGACCGACGGACCATGATTCTTATCCGGACCATTGAGCAGAAAAGACTGTCCCGGGTGGCCAGCCGCGGCGGCGGTCGCCCTGGGCCGTCGTTGGCTGCCGTCAGCTCTTGGCTCCCCGGCTGCCGGACCGCACGGATCCCTGCGAGCGGTCCAGCGGTGAAAAAAGTCCGGGAACCGCTCGCATCGTGTAAACTGTTGACCAGACGTGGATCTTCGGCCCTGGGCCGGTCCCCGTGGGCCCCCGGCGGCGGCAAACCTCGAGGCGGTCGCAGGCGGGTCTACAGGTCCTTGAAAACAGAATACTTGCGCCCAGGCTGTATCCGCGACCTACTGGTCGCGGCCCCATTGAAGCGGAACACCAGGAAGTACACCAGGGCCGCCGCAGCCACGTATCCGCGACCTACTGGTCGCGGCCCCATTGAAGCGCGGGATTTGGTGTCGGATTCCGGCAGTGGCCGTAAGTATCCGCGACCTACTGGTCGCGGCCCCATTGAAGCTTGTCCACGCCGCGCCGGGCTCCGGGCAACGGTTCCGTATCCGCGACCTACTGGTCGCGGCCCCATTGAAGCATCAACGTGCGCGGGGCTGACTTGCGCGAGTTGGTGTATCCGCGACCTACTGGTCGCGGCCCCATTGAAGCACGATCTATCGCCGGCGGACCTGGACCGCTTGCGGCGCGTATCCGCGACCTACTGGTCGCGGCCCCATTGAAGCCGATGCGCTGAAGCTCACCATCAAATACGCTGACACGTATCCGCGACCTACTGGTCGCGGCCCCATTGAAGCGCCTTGTTACTTACTCTTACTTACGACGCCGGCGGGCCGTATCCGCGACCTACTGGTCGCGGCCCCATTGAAGCTCGGCCATTTCGCGGTACTGTCCGTCGAACAGTACCGTATCCGCGACCTACTGGTCGCGGCCCCATTGAAGCCTCACCCCCTTTCCGCTGCTGAAGCAGCAACCTCATGTATCCGCGACCTACTGGTCGCGGCCCCATTGAAGCAACCCTTCGATCTCCCCTTCTAGAGTCCATCGGTCCGTATCCGCGACCTACTGGTCGCGGCCCCATTGAAGCGGTTCCGGGGCCTTTTCTTTCGGAGGTGAGTTAGCGTATCCGCGACCTACTGGTCGCGGCCCCATTGAAGCTAACATCACCATCAACCGCACTGGCACCAAGATGCGCGTATCCGCGACCTACTGGTCGCGGCCCCATTGAAGCAGAAGGCCACCAAGGAGCTGCCGCCAGCAAGGCCTGGTATCCGCGACCTACTGGTCGCGGCCCCATTGAAGCATCTTCATCCTGATCTTCCTCTTCTCCGCGGAACCATGTATCCGCGACCTACTGGTCGCGGCCCCATTGAAGCCGGGTGTTGCAGGAGCGGCAGGTCCAGGCGAGGTTCGTATCCGCGACCTACTGGTCGCGGCCCCATTGAAGCTGCGCGACGAACTCGTACAATTGCGGATCCCAGCCGTATCCGCGACCTACTGGTCGCGGCCCCATTGAAGCTTTATACTCTTCCGCTAGCCGGTTCAGCCGACCGAGTATCCGCGACCTACTGGTCGCGGCCCCATTGAAGCAAGCCACGCCGACACCGCCGCCCGGGCCGAGTCCTCCGTGTATCCGCGACCTACTGGTCGCGGCCCCATTGAAGCACGGAAAAAAGTCGGACGATGACACGCCTCGCGCGGGTATCCGCGACCTACTGGTCGCGGCCCCATTGAAGCTCACTAGAGGGTTGGTGGACCGATGGACTCTAGAAGGTATCCGCGACCTACTGGTCGCGGCCCCATTGAAGCGATGAGCTGAACCGTGCAGCCACGATGGTCCAGAACGTATCCGCGACCTACTGGTCGCGGCCCCATTGAAGCATTTCCATGCCTTTGCATCCTTTCTCCGGCTGAACACGTATCCGCGACCTACTGGTCGCGGCCCCATTGAAGCATCCCGCGCCGTGAAGTAGTACCTCATGCGCACCTCCGTATCCGCGACCTACTGGTCGCGGCCCCATTGAAGCGTGCTGACTGATCGGAGCCGCATCCTGGTCTACCAGACCGTATCCGCGACCTACTGGTCGCGGCCCCATTGAAGCCTCGTGCCCCTGCTCTACCTGGGAGTTCTCCTCCTCGTATCCGCGACCTACTGGTCGCGGCCCCATTGAAGCGCTGAGGGCAAACCAACAGACGAGCTCAATGGGTGGTATCCGCGACCTACTGGTCGCGGCCCCATTGAAGCGAGCCGGTGTGCGGAGAGGGCAGCGGGAGTAAGCCGAGTATCCGCGACCTACTGGTCGCGGCCCCATTGAAGCCAAGTCCCGCGCGAGCAGTCCCAGGCGGGCCGGGCGTGTATCCGCGACCTACTGGTCGCGGCCCCATTGAAGCCACCGGTAGGACTTGCATCGCGGGCACACACGGGGCAGTATCCGCGACCTACTGGTCGCGGCCCCATTGAAGCACTTTAGGGGCGTGTATACGTTCAAGGTGTTGGTGTGTATCCGCGACCTACTGGTCGCGGCCCCATTGAAGCCCATACGCCGAAAGTGTGGCGTCGAATTGCTCAGCATGTATCCGCGACCTACTGGTCGCGGCCCCATTGAAGCGAGAAAACAGGGTTCGGGCAGTCGCTGTCCACCCATACGTATCCGCGACCTACTGGTCGCGGCCCCATTGAAGCAAAGCTACTTCAAGCAACATTGATAGCAACAATTACGTATCCGCGACCTACTGGTCGCGGCCCCATTGAAGCTCGCCGACCGCTTGTCGTCCGAGCGGAGGATGGCCACGCGTATCCGCGACCTACTGGTCGCGGCCCCATTGAAGCAATAAGGTCGGCTTGTCCGTCCCCGGGATCTTGCCGTATCCGCGACCTACTGGTCGCGGCCCCATTGAAGCTACGGGATTGCGCTGAGGATGCACGCCTTGTCTCGGGGTATCCGCGACCTACTGGTCGCGGCCCCATTGAAGCGCGGCAGCTCTACAGGCTGCCGTAGAGCAGGCCAAGGCGTATCCGCGACCTACTGGTCGCGGCCCCATTGAAGCACGGACCAGTAGCCCAATCAGCTCGTCGTCGCGCTTGTATCCGCGACCTACTGGTCGCGGCCCCATTGAAGCAAGCCCTGGAACTCATCGGAGCCGGTGAGATCCAACGCGTATCCGCGACCTACTGGTCGCGGCCCCATTGAAGCCCAGACGCCACGACGGTGCCGTCCAGATACAGTGCGTATCCGCGACCTACTGGTCGCGGCCCCATTGAAGCGCTTGAGCCCCTCCCCCACCTGTCTAAGCAGCCTCATGTATCCGCGACCTACTGGTCGCGGCCCCATTGAAGCACTCTCAGCATCGGTGAGAAGGTCCGGGTTGCAGGCCACGTATCCGCGACCTACTGGTCGCGGCCCCATTGAAGCAACATGGTGCCGTGCAGGTGGCCTGGCTGCCACAAGTATCCGCGACCTACTGGTCGCGGCCCCATTGAAGCGAGGACGTTGGGAGTGCAGAATGAGCCGCAACAAGAGTATCCGCGACCTACTGGTCGCGGCCCCATTGAAGCGCGCCAGTCAGCCGCATGATTGCCCGCTCGACCAACGTATCCGCGACCTACTGGTCGCGGCCCCATTGAAGCCGTCAGCGGACGCGGCGGGGCGGGGCGATCCCGCGCGTATCCGCGACCTACTGGTCGCGGCCCCATTGAAGCTGCGAGGTGGCGCAGGTCAAGCCATATAGAGAATTGGTATCCGCGACCTACTGGTCGCGGCCCCATTGAAGCCTGGTGTACGCCAGGGCGCAGGGCAGCTCGTCGGTCCGTATCCGCGACCTACTGGTCGCGGCCCCATTGAAGCTAGGACCTGGGTGTACCTCGGGGATGGCCGGATCGAGTATCCGCGACCTACTGGTCGCGGCCCCATTGAAGCGCTGCCTTGCGGCAGCGACTGGAGGACTACGCTCCGCGTATCCGCGACCTACTGGTCGCGGCCCCATTGAAGCTCCCAACGGTCTTTGGCCTTTTTCTCAGCCTCGGTAAGTATCCGCGACCTACTGGTCGCGGCCCCATTGAAGCAAGACTGAGCCGTGGTAGTCTCTTTCAGGAGATGGCCGTATCCGCGACCTACTGGTCGCGGCCCCATTGAAGCTTCGCCTCGAACGGTCCAAACCGTTGATCTCAGGGCACGTATCCGCGACCTACTGGTCGCGGCCCCATTGAAGCAGGTAGCCCGCCACCGCCGTAGCGAATTGCCGCCAAGTATCCGCGACCTACTGGTCGCGGCCCCATTGAAGCAGTGAGTAAGGAGTGGGCGATGGTTTCAGCGCCAATGTATCCGCGACCTACTGGTCGCGGCCCCATTGAAGCGGCTCGATGGGTGAGAAGGGGAAGTGGGTCGCGACGAGTATCCGCGACCTACTGGTCGCGGCCCCATTGAAGCAGGGGCTGCCCGCCCCGGAGCCGGGGACGTACTATATGTATCCGCGACCTACTGGTCGCGGCCCCATTGAAGCATGTTTGACTACTCCCCGGCTGCGTTCCTGTCCCCGGTATCCGCGACCTACTGGTCGCGGCCCCATTGAAGCCCGACCGATGTCACCGTCCTCAACGGCGTGGATGTAGTATCCGCGACCTACTGGTCGCGGCCCCATTGAAGCTTGACCAGCGCGAGGGCGATCATTTGCGTCTCCGTGTATCCGCGACCTACTGGTCGCGGCCCCATTGAAGCGCTGGGGCCCGCAGGCGCCACGGCGTCCGGCCGGGGAGTATCCGCGACCTACTGGTCGCGGCCCCATTGAAGCAGTGCCTGGGAAAGAGGGTTCAAACAGGGGTTAGCTTGTATCCGCGACCTACTGGTCGCGGCCCCATTGAAGCATGCGCCGCGGAGTTCGCCTCGTCGATGGGATCGGGCGTATCCGCGACCTACTGGTCGCGGCCCCATTGAAGCCATCGATCCCGCCGTATATGCCCAGGAGCGGGAGTGCGTATCCGCGACCTACTGGTCGCGGCCCCATTGAAGCATGGGTTTCTGATGGGATCAGCGGTGTGGAAATCGGAGTATCCGCGACCTACTGGTCGCGGCCCCATTGAAGCTTTCCGCCATGCACACTCTCCAGTTACGATTGGCACGTATCCGCGACCTACTGGTCGCGGCCCCATTGAAGCATCCCCAGGATGGCGAACGTCACCCCAGGGTCTGGGTATCCGCGACCTACTGGTCGCGGCCCCATTGAAGCATCGACAGCCTGGTCACCGCCGACGAAGTAGATCTGGTATCCGCGACCTACTGGTCGCGGCCCCATTGAAGCGAGCCAGTGGTCCACGATCCGCCTGGCGTGGTCTGGTATCCGCGACCTACTGGTCGCGGCCCCATTGAAGCTCAGCCGGGCCGTCGATGCCTTCCAGCGCGGCCTGCGTATCCGCGACCTACTGGTCGCGGCCCCATTGAAGCAAGGCGATGGTGTCGCTGGACACCGTGGATCGCGTGGTATCCGCGACCTACTGGTCGCGGCCCCATTGAAGCCGGCCGCCGAAGCCTTGGCCGCGATGGAGGAGGGAGTGTATCCGCGACCTACTGGTCGCGGCCCCATTGAAGCGCATAGAGGTTGAGCAGGGCCTTCATCGCCTCAGACGTATCCGCGACCTACTGGTCGCGGCCCCATTGAAGCGTAGCTCCCCGGATGGGTATCCCGCGCCAGTTCCACAGTATCCGCGACCTACTGGTCGCGGCCCCATTGAAGCGCCTTACGTTCAGCCTCGGTTACACCACGGTCTTCGAGGTATCCGCGACCTACTGGTCGCGGCCCCATTGAAGCATCGCCACCGAGGTCCCCTCGGGAGACGAGGTCCTGGTATCCGCGACCTACTGGTCGCGGCCCCATTGAAGCAAAGCAAGCTGCTCGTTGAACTGCCGCTCCATAGCTTGTATCCGCGACCTACTGGTCGCGGCCCCATTGAAGCATATGGACATAAATATGCCTTATGGCGCAGCCGTACCGTATCCGCGACCTACTGGTCGCGGCCCCATTGAAGCTCTATCACCTCGCCGGGGAAGGCAATGCTGCCTCCCGTATCCGCGACCTACTGGTCGCGGCCCCATTGAAGCCTTACCTCCTTTCCCCTGAGTCCACGAGGGGCTCGGGTTGTATCCGCGACCTACTGGTCGCGGCCCCATTGAAGCTCGCGCCGGTCGTTGCAGGCCGGGCAGCGCTTGGGCGTATCCGCGACCTACTGGTCGCGGCCCCATTGAAGCTACGCCGATCAGCAGCGACCTCACGCTGAAGCACATCGTATCCGCGACCTACTGGTCGCGGCCCCATTGAAGCACGCTGATCGGCCAGCGCTACGAGCCACTCCGCGAGTATCCGCGACCTACTGGTCGCGGCCCCATTGAAGCTCGTTCTGCATGTTCCCTCCTGTCTCAGCATTCACAAGTATCCGCGACCTACTGGTCGCGGCCCCATTGAAGCCTCGTGGATGAACTTACGCTGCTGATGCAGGCGCGCGTATCCGCGACCTACTGGTCGCGGCCCCATTGAAGCGACGATGTCTTCATCATCAGTCAGCACATCGCCGACGTGTATCCGCGACCTACTGGTCGCGGCCCCATTGAAGCGCCGGTTCGACAAGTGTCCGGCGGTGGTGGGTTTTGGTATCCGCGACCTACTGGTCGCGGCCCCATTGAAGCTCTCAAATTCTCACCCTTCTCAGGGGGGGGGGTCGTATCCGCGACCTACTGGTCGCGGCCCCATTGAAGCCATCACCAGTTCGAAATCTTCCGCCGGCGAATCACTTGTATCCGCGACCTACTGGTCGCGGCCCCATTGAAGCTCAGTCGAAAAGCAGAGGAGGCCCCCAGCCGGGGCCGTATCCGCGACCTACTGGTCGCGGCCCCATTGAAGCTCCCGTCTGCGCCCGTGAGACTCTTCTCGCCGAGGTGGGTATCCGCGACCTACTGGTCGCGGCCCCATTGAAGCGCCGTTTCTTCGCCCCTCCCCAGCGCCAGTGCCGATGGTATCCGCGACCTACTGGTCGCGGCCCCATTGAAGCAGCGAGATCAGGTTCGTACCGCCGCTGCCGTTGCGGAGTATCCGCGACCTACTGGTCGCGGCCCCATTGAAGCGCCTCCACTGATCTTTACCGCAGCGGCGAGTAGCAGGTATCCGCGACCTACTGGTCGCGGCCCCATTGAAGCAAATCCGATAGGTTCATGCGACCCCCTTCAGTAACGTATCCGCGACCTACTGGTCGCGGCCCCATTGAAGCCTTGCCTCAAGGGCCATGCCCTTGGCGACGTCAATCGTATCCGCGACCTACTGGTCGCGGCCCCATTGAAGCTTGATCCCAATGATCAATACCGGAACGTTCCGGCGGGTATCCGCGACCTACTGGTCGCGGCCCCATTGAAGCGCATCTTGTCAACCCTAATCGGCGCACCCATATAAGTATCCGCGACCTACTGGTCGCGGCCCCATTGAAGCACCAACGTAGGCACGGACGATCGGCAACTCCTGGGTGGTATCCGCGACCTACTGGTCGCGGCCCCATTGAAGCACGGGAATGCTAAAAACGATGTTCCCGTTCTCAACGTATCCGCGACCTACTGGTCGCGGCCCCATTGAAGCAAGTCATATACATTGCTAACTCACCTCCGAAAGAAAAGGTATCCGCGACCTACTGGTCGCGGCCCCATTGAAGCCTGGTCATCGACGCCCACAACTGGTCATACCGGGCCAGGTATCCGCGACCTACTGGTCGCGGCCCCATTGAAGCGAGTTGTGTGAGCATGTCCTGCTGCTCTTTGGGGAGTATCCGCGACCTACTGGTCGCGGCCCCATTGAAGCGCGGCTCTGGGGTCACCATCAGTGGGACCAGCGCGGTGTATCCGCGACCTACTGGTCGCGGCCCCATTGAAGCCGTGATCACCAGAGCGCCTTCACACCCGAAGCGTCCGTATCCGCGACCTACTGGTCGCGGCCCCATTGAAGCGCGGTCTTCTTCGTAGTAGTTTTCTTCGTAGTAGCGTATCCGCGACCTACTGGTCGCGGCCCCATTGAAGCAGCTCCAGCATCCACCATTTGCTGGAGCGTGTATTCGTATCCGCGACCTACTGGTCGCGGCCCCATTGAAGCAGACCGAGCTTGAGAACGTAGGCGCGCGGATCGCCGGCGGTATCCGCGACCTACTGGTCGCGGCCCCATTGAAGCCATTCGGAGCGCTCAGGCCCCAGCGCCCCGACACAGGTATCCGCGACCTACTGGTCGCGGCCCCATTGAAGCCGACGGATGCTGCATCGAGGGCAACCGCATGAACGTGTATCCGCGACCTACTGGTCGCGGCCCCATTGAAGCGATGCCGATGGCCTCGATGTTCTCCAGCTTCTTCTGTATCCGCGACCTACTGGTCGCGGCCCCATTGAAGCATCGCTATCGCATGGATCATCTGTTCCGGGGCTGGTAGTATCCGCGACCTACTGGTCGCGGCCCCATTGAAGCGCGTGCCGTCATGCCTTACTCCTTTCGTCAGACACGTATCCGCGACCTACTGGTCGCGGCCCCATTGAAGCCGGACATGTGCAACGCTATGTGGAGCCGTTCGGCGGCGTATCCGCGACCTACTGGTCGCGGCCCCATTGAAGCCAGAACCCCCGCGACTACTCCACTAAAGCCCTCGCCGTATCCGCGACCTACTGGTCGCGGCCCCATTGAAGCCCTCCCCCAAACCCCCACCAAAGAGTATGAAAGGGGGTATCCGCGACCTACTGGTCGCGGCCCCATTGAAGCGCAAGCCGCGCAGCCCCAGCGGTACTTCTTATGGATCGTATCCGCGACCTACTGGTCGCGGCCCCATTGAAGCTAAATGCCCATATGGCATAGGCTTAGGGCAGGTGGGCGGTATCCGCGACCTACTGGTCGCGGCCCCATTGAAGCGATCCGGGAGCCCGCCGACTTCTCCGGGCTTCCGGTCGTATCCGCGACCTACTGGTCGCGGCCCCATTGAAGCGCTGCAACCCGGGAGCTATGAGATGATCCTTCGAGCCGTATCCGCGACCTACTGGTCGCGGCCCCATTGAAGCGATTCGGGCCTGGTCTGGCGCTACTTCCTCTATCTGTGTATCCGCGACCTACTGGTCGCGGCCCCATTGAAGCGGCTCCGACGGTCTCGGATCCGGGCAGTGCCGGGTAGTATCCGCGACCTACTGGTCGCGGCCCCATTGAAGCGCTCATAATTCAGGGGAGTGACAATTCCGTTTGGGAGTATCCGCGACCTACTGGTCGCGGCCCCATTGAAGCGCCTCGAGCCTCCGGAGGATCCCCCCAAGGGGGTCATCGTATCCGCGACCTACTGGTCGCGGCCCCATTGAAGCGTACCGGAGCCACTGGTACGGGGACGCCGAGAGTGCGTGTATCCGCGACCTACTGGTCGCGGCCCCATTGAAGCCCGCCTCGGCCTGCGCATCGGCGAGGCCTGCGGCCTGGTATCCGCGACCTACTGGTCGCGGCCCCATTGAAGCTCCAAGAAGGCTCTGGAGAAGTACGTTTCGGGAGAGGAGGTATCCGCGACCTACTGGTCGCGGCCCCATTGAAGCTGAGCAAACTCCGGGTGCTGCTGCGGCGCCGTAGGATGTATCCGCGACCTACTGGTCGCGGCCCCATTGAAGCAGGCGGTATATCGCTGCGTCGAGCAGCGTCTCCGCCGTATCCGCGACCTACTGGTCGCGGCCCCATTGAAGCGGCACGGGCCGGCCGTAGTAGGGCGGAATGCCCCGGTATCCGCGACCTACTGGTCGCGGCCCCATTGAAGCGCTCCCCGCGGCGGCCGAAGCCAGCTTCGCAAAGCGGTATCCGCGACCTACTGGTCGCGGCCCCATTGAAGCCACGTTCTCCCTGACGATCCTCTCCCACCGCTCATCCGTATCCGCGACCTACTGGTCGCGGCCCCATTGAAGCGGTGATGCCGTAGTTGACGGTGCCGGCCGTGGAGTCGTATCCGCGACCTACTGGTCGCGGCCCCATTGAAGCTCGGCCCTTGAGTACCGCACCGGCCAGGGCTACTGCGTATCCGCGACCTACTGGTCGCGGCCCCATTGAAGCACTCCCAGTAGGCCCTGAAGGAAAGGATCTCTCTCGTATCCGCGACCTACTGGTCGCGGCCCCATTGAAGCAGACGAGAGCCCCGAAGTCCAGATCTAAAACGATAAGTATCCGCGACCTACTGGTCGCGGCCCCATTGAAGCGAGGAGGGCTTCCGCCTCCCGGTGACCCCCGTGACCCGTATCCGCGACCTACTGGTCGCGGCCCCATTGAAGCTTCTCCACCTGGGACAAGCTGATGGGCATCAAGCACGGTATCCGCGACCTACTGGTCGCGGCCCCATTGAAGCGAGGACGGCTACGTCTACAGCGTGACCAGTCCGGTGTATCCGCGACCTACTGGTCGCGGCCCCATTGAAGCCCGACGAGCAGCTTGAAGCCTCCCGAGAACGCCTGAGTATCCGCGACCTACTGGTCGCGGCCCCATTGAAGCTGGAGGGAGCTGATGAATGGGGCAATCGAGATTGATCGTATCCGCGACCTACTGGTCGCGGCCCCATTGAAGCAGTACGGTGCTATTGGGCAGCGCAACCCAGATGTTCCGTATCCGCGACCTACTGGTCGCGGCCCCATTGAAGCACTACATCTGGGCACGGTTGAGGAGCGGTCATGGTGTATCCGCGACCTACTGGTCGCGGCCCCATTGAAGCAGCTCTCCAAGGAGTGTATAGGGGAAGGGTAGGACCCGTATCCGCGACCTACTGGTCGCGGCCCCATTGAAGCATCGACGATTTCTTGGCCTACGGCTCTGAACCGGATGTATCCGCGACCTACTGGTCGCGGCCCCATTGAAGCGTCTGGTGCCGCACCGGCCCAACGGCGCGGACGCGAGTATCCGCGACCTACTGGTCGCGGCCCCATTGAAGCCATGAGAACCCGCCGGTCATGGTCGGATCCGACGGCGTATCCGCGACCTACTGGTCGCGGCCCCATTGAAGCCTGGATTTTATCGCGGACTAGGCGTCCGAGTTCGTCGTATCCGCGACCTACTGGTCGCGGCCCCATTGAAGCAGGTCACGGTAGACCTGCCCTTCCGTTACTAGATTGGCGTATCCGCGACCTACTGGTCGCGGCCCCATTGAAGCCCGGTTCCCCAGTGGCTGGAGCACTGGGATGAGCCGGGTATCCGCGACCTACTGGTCGCGGCCCCATTGAAGCCTGCCGTCGATCACCAGGTGGCTGAACGAGACGCGGTATCCGCGACCTACTGGTCGCGGCCCCATTGAAGCCTGCCGTCGATCACCAGGTGGCTGAACGAGACGCGGTATCCGCGACCTACTGGTCGCGGCCCCATTGAAGCGGCACCGTCGGAGTTGCGGCGGTCAAAAACCGGCTGGTATCCGCGACCTACTGGTCGCGGCCCCATTGAAGCACTTATCGTTGCAACGTTCATGCAACGTAGGTTGAGTATCCGCGACCTACTGGTCGCGGCCCCATTGAAGCGAGGATGGCTACGTCTACAGCCTGACCGGTCCCGTGGTATCCGCGACCTACTGGTCGCGGCCCCATTGAAGCCATGCGCATCGTCCGGGACAAGGCGATCCTGCGCCGGTATCCGCGACCTACTGGTCGCGGCCCCATTGAAGCGTGCCGTACTTCAACAAGAAGACCAAATCCTACGAGTATCCGCGACCTACTGGTCGCGGCCCCATTGAAGCGAGAGTCTCCGAGCGGACCGTCCAGAGGATCTTCGGCGTATCCGCGACCTACTGGTCGCGGCCCCATTGAAGCGTGGATCTGCCGTACGGGCACCAGGAGCTCCGCATCGTATCCGCGACCTACTGGTCGCGGCCCCATTGAAGCTTCATCTCGTGACCTCCTTCTCACGGAGCCTCACGTGTATCCGCGACCTACTGGTCGCGGCCCCATTGAAGCGGATAGTGTTTTCAACAACTTCCCAGTCTCATACCCGTATCCGCGACCTACTGGTCGCGGCCCCATTGAAGCAAGACCGGCTTTTCGTCCCCTGCAGCGTTGTGCGTTGTATCCGCGACCTACTGGTCGCGGCCCCATTGAAGCGGAGTCAAGCAGCAAGGAATCACTCGAGATCTCGTGTATCCGCGACCTACTGGTCGCGGCCCCATTGAAGCTCGATCAGCGCCGGGTAGAGGCGCTCTACCCGGCGCTGTATCCGCGACCTACTGGTCGCGGCCCCATTGAAGCTTGCCACACAACGTCGGCCCGGATGTGCTTGATCATCGTATCCGCGACCTACTGGTCGCGGCCCCATTGAAGCCTGCTATCCCCTAACGTAAGGGATATTGACGTTTGCGTATCCGCGACCTACTGGTCGCGGCCCCATTGAAGCTTCTCCCTGCCTATCCAGAGCACGAGATCCCCCAGCGTATCCGCGACCTACTGGTCGCGGCCCCATTGAAGCCAGGCCCTCGGCGTAGACCCTGACCCGGCCCTAATCGTATCCGCGACCTACTGGTCGCGGCCCCATTGAAGCTCTACCGGGCGGCGGAGGCCGAGAGACCGTATATGGGGCGTATCCGCGACCTACTGGTCGCGGCCCCATTGAAGCCCCTCGCGCTGGGTTTGATACTCCCCAGCGTGCTTCGTATCCGCGACCTACTGGTCGCGGCCCCATTGAAGCGTGCGCTACATGCGCCAGCACCATCCAGGCTGCGCTAGTATCCGCGACCTACTGGTCGCGGCCCCATTGAAGCCTTTGAAAGGGTTATTGAGGAGGCACTCGATGAGCAAGTATCCGCGACCTACTGGTCGCGGCCCCATTGAAGCGCCTCGATGGCGCGGCAAGATGGCCGCGAAGATACGTATCCGCGACCTACTGGTCGCGGCCCCATTGAAGCCAAGTTATTGGCTCTTCTACGCGTACACCAGCTACATTGTATCCGCGACCTACTGGTCGCGGCCCCATTGAAGCCTCTCAAACTTGCGGCCTTGTGCCGCAATTTCTATGTATCCGCGACCTACTGGTCGCGGCCCCATTGAAGCGAAACGGGCAAGCGGAAGACAATGCAGCCGTCTTCCACGTATCCGCGACCTACTGGTCGCGGCCCCATTGAAGCAAGGACGGTCCCCCTTTAGCTGTCATAAAGGCAGCTAGTATCCGCGACCTACTGGTCGCGGCCCCATTGAAGCGTCAAATCGGGCTGGCGGTGGTACCCAATGGGTACCACGTATCCGCGACCTACTGGTCGCGGCCCCATTGAAGCGCGATCTCTGCAGCCGACTCTATCCCGGACACCACGGTATCCGCGACCTACTGGTCGCGGCCCCATTGAAGCGCTCGCGAACGCATTCTAGGGACTCCTCGTAGCGGAGTATCCGCGACCTACTGGTCGCGGCCCCATTGAAGCGAGACGCCGGCGCAGGGCTGGGAGGCGCTGCGCCGGCGTATCCGCGACCTACTGGTCGCGGCCCCATTGAAGCATGCCCATGCGCAGTGCGCCCGCGATCAGCGGCTCGTATCCGCGACCTACTGGTCGCGGCCCCATTGAAGCTGGACGCCGGCGGCGGTGGCGGAGGCGGAATTCGGAGTATCCGCGACCTACTGGTCGCGGCCCCATTGAAGCCCTGATCCATTCGTTGACTGTCACGGGACGTACACCACGTATCCGCGACCTACTGGTCGCGGCCCCATTGAAGCGCCCTCGCGGACCGCCTCGTCAGCCGCCTTCCTGGGTATCCGCGACCTACTGGTCGCGGCCCCATTGAAGCGACGATCAGATCTGCTTCAGTCATCGACGGTCTCCCGTATCCGCGACCTACTGGTCGCGGCCCCATTGAAGCAGCCTCCATCTGACGCTTCTCGACGTATGCCTCCTGCGTATCCGCGACCTACTGGTCGCGGCCCCATTGAAGCCTCGCGTCGTCTCGCCATAAGTTCCTCCAATAAAAGTATCCGCGACCTACTGGTCGCGGCCCCATTGAAGCGCCCTGGCCAGACCGGGTGATCTTGTTCATCTTTGTGTATCCGCGACCTACTGGTCGCGGCCCCATTGAAGCGTATCGATGGAGTCAAACGTGAGGACGCGAAACGGAGTATCCGCGACCTACTGGTCGCGGCCCCATTGAAGCGGCTGATTTGATGACATGATTGGCCCAGGGGTATTTCGTATCCGCGACCTACTGGTCGCGGCCCCATTGAAGCTCTGGATCGCTGGCCGGAGCAGGAGTACGCTGTGCGTATCCGCGACCTACTGGTCGCGGCCCCATTGAAGCCAGACCGTCGAGCGCCGCTACACCTATGACCTGTCGAGTATCCGCGACCTACTGGTCGCGGCCCCATTGAAGCCTGGCGCAGAGCTTGCAGGTGTTTGATTTGACGAGGCGTATCCGCGACCTACTGGTCGCGGCCCCATTGAAGCCGCCGGTCGAGCAAGCGCTCCTGATCGCAGCGCCGCCGTATCCGCGACCTACTGGTCGCGGCCCCATTGAAGCCCACCGTTGCAATGCCGCTCGGGGCGCTCGGCCTTGTATCCGCGACCTACTGGTCGCGGCCCCATTGAAGCTGCATCCCCTTTATGACCTTAAAAGGAAACTACTGGTATCCGCGACCTACTGGTCGCGGCCCCATTGAAGCGTACTCTTCACGGTATGCCCGGAGCCGATTCTTTGCGTATCCGCGACCTACTGGTCGCGGCCCCATTGAAGCAGCGCTTGCCGATGCTCCGTTTTCTCTCATCGATGAGTATCCGCGACCTACTGGTCGCGGCCCCATTGAAGCAGAGTCTGAGCACGACGCCTTGCGACCCCGTTACTGTATCCGCGACCTACTGGTCGCGGCCCCATTGAAGCTGGACCAACAGAGTAACTGGCTGCTGGACGCGCGGTATCCGCGACCTACTGGTCGCGGCCCCATTGAAGCCAATTGCTGTTTCGCGTAACTCATTGGGTCTCCGAGTATCCGCGACCTACTGGTCGCGGCCCCATTGAAGCCGGGCCCGATCTACTCTTACGACATTCATTCCGCCTGTATCCGCGACCTACTGGTCGCGGCCCCATTGAAGCGTGAAGTAGGCGAACAGGGCGGCCACGGCCACCCCGGTATCCGCGACCTACTGGTCGCGGCCCCATTGAAGCGAGTAGCCCGGCACGTCATAAGGGGCTGGCCGCCGCGTATCCGCGACCTACTGGTCGCGGCCCCATTGAAGCTACCGCCATGGCGCCGGGCAGCGAATCGCGATCCAGGTATCCGCGACCTACTGGTCGCGGCCCCATTGAAGCGGTGTAAGCAATCTCCTCAACGTGCGGCTCTTCACGTATCCGCGACCTACTGGTCGCGGCCCCATTGAAGCGGCTCTGACTTCAAAGCTGCCTGGGAAGCTGCCAGTGTATCCGCGACCTACTGGTCGCGGCCCCATTGAAGCGAGCATCATTTCCAGAAGAGTACCGATGTTATCCGAGTATCCGCGACCTACTGGTCGCGGCCCCATTGAAGCGCCGGAGTAGATGAAAAGATCTGGACTGCGAAGACGGGTATCCGCGACCTACTGGTCGCGGCCCCATTGAAGCGCGGCCCGAGCCATGATGGTCCAGGCGGCCTGCCACCGCGTATCCGCGACCTACTGGTCGCGGCCCCATTGAAGCCGTGGAACGGAGTCTGATGTTTCGCTGGAGATTTGGGTATCCGCGACCTACTGGTCGCGGCCCCATTGAAGCCATGCGCTCTTTGGCGTTCGCGCGGAGGAATGCGGCGTATCCGCGACCTACTGGTCGCGGCCCCATTGAAGCCGCCGGCCTGTCTCGTCATGCTCGCCGAAAATCGCCCGGTATCCGCGACCTACTGGTCGCGGCCCCATTGAAGCGTCCATCATCCACCTCCTTGAAACACGGTCTTGATGTATCCGCGACCTACTGGTCGCGGCCCCATTGAAGCTCTACGTTGACGCTGAGACGTGCGCGTTGTGTAAGGTATCCGCGACCTACTGGTCGCGGCCCCATTGAAGCCCTCCCCCGATGACCTACACCCCATCGGCTCCCACTGTATCCGCGACCTACTGGTCGCGGCCCCATTGAAGCACCATGGACCTTCTCGAATGTTCATACGAACAGGCACGTATCCGCGACCTACTGGTCGCGGCCCCATTGAAGCCTTCACATCCTTGGGCACCTTCTTGTACCCCGTCTTGGGTATCCGCGACCTACTGGTCGCGGCCCCATTGAAGCTTGGCCAGCTCGCCGACCTTCGGCACGTTCTGGGCGGTATCCGCGACCTACTGGTCGCGGCCCCATTGAAGCGGGGGGGGGGGTCAGGTCAGCTCCAACCTGGCCGTATCCGCGACCTACTGGTCGCGGCCCCATTGAAGCTACCCGGCGCTCGGCATCGCGGCGGGAGACCGCCCGGGTATCCGCGACCTACTGGTCGCGGCCCCATTGAAGCGTACGATCTCCAGCGGCTTCCAGGACGCCGGAATGCGCGTATCCGCGACCTACTGGTCGCGGCCCCATTGAAGCTGGCTGGTTGCTGGGGATGAGCGTACGTGCCCCATCTGTATCCGCGACCTACTGGTCGCGGCCCCATTGAAGCTAGTGAGGGTAAGATGACTGACAGAGACGCCGCCTACGTATCCGCGACCTACTGGTCGCGGCCCCATTGAAGCGCCTCCAGTGTCCAGATGGCACCGTCGAAGGCGCCACGTATCCGCGACCTACTGGTCGCGGCCCCATTGAAGCGCCTGGGACAAGTGGGTCTTGTCGTCCAATTACCGTATCCGCGACCTACTGGTCGCGGCCCCATTGAAGCAACTTGGGCGTTGGAGGATTGCTCCGCTTCAAGAAGTATCCGCGAACTACTGGTCGCGGCCCCATTGAAGCCCTTCCCGGACACTCCAGGCATCCGGAACGCGGATGACGTATCCGCGACCTACTGGTCGCGGCCCCATTGAAGCTCAATGTTCCCCTTGGCCTCCTCTATCGCTTCATCGTATCCGCGACCTACTGGTCGCGGCCCCATTGAAGCGCCTGCTGGGGCGACCCGATCGATATCCGGGCCGATGTATCCGCGACCTACTGGTCGCGGCCCCATTGAAGCAGGTCCTCGTGGAAGAGGTCGGCCATCGAGCAGGCCGTATCCGCGACCTACTGGTCGCGGCCCCATTGAAGCTTCAGCTTGATCGTCGGCATTACTCGCCCTCTAACAGTATCCGCGACCTACTGGTCGCGGCCCCATTGAAGCTTTGCAACTGTTTCTGGTGTGGCGAACCAGCGGCGTATCCGCGACCTACTGGTCGCGGCCCCATTGAAGCACCCGCCTGTAAGCCACAGTCCCCTTCGGCCAGGGAGTATCCGCGACCTACTGGTCGCGGCCCCATTGAAGCACGAGGCCTGGAAGAAGGCCGTCAAGAAGAAGGAGCGTATCCGCGACCTACTGGTCGCGGCCCCATTGAAGCAGGTTCATCTACTCCACGTTCTCGGAGCAGACGAATGTATCCGCGACCTACTGGTCGCGGCCCCATTGAAGCTGATCCCGCCTCGGACCGTCGCCGTCTTCCCATCGCGTATCCGCGACCTACTGGTCGCGGCCCCATTGAAGCCTGGCGTAGGGGTGGATGTCCCCCTCCAGCCGGTAGGTATCCGCGACCTACTGGTCGCGGCCCCATTGAAGCTCGGTCGGTATCATCTTGCGCCACTTAGCCCGTTGTCGTATCCGCGACCTACTGGTCGCGGCCCCATTGAAGCACGCCTTACCTTGGCTTGCAGATACTTATGGTGGCCGTATCCGCGACCTACTGGTCGCGGCCCCATTGAAGCTCTACCACCCGCCCGCCATCGAACTCCACATCCTCGTATCCGCGACCTACTGGTCGCGGCCCCATTGAAGCTGTGCCTACTCCCATATGAGACCTTTAGGTCTCAACGTATCCGCGACCTACTGGTCGCGGCCCCATTGAAGCTGCGAGGAGAGCCTTGCGCTTTGGGTGGAAGCAAGGAGGTATCCGCGACCTACTGGTCGCGGCCCCATTGAAGCACCTGTGTGGAGGCATCAGGCGCAGTGCGGCTGGAGGGTATCCGCGACCTACTGGTCGCGGCCCCATTGAAGCACCGTAACATGCCGGAGGGAGCCCTGGAGGGCGGCTTGTATCCGCGACCTACTGGTCGCGGCCCCATTGAAGCTAATCCGTGTCATGTATGCCTCCTATAGGAGCGAGAGAGTATCCGCGACCTACTGGTCGCGGCCCCATTGAAGCCCACCTTCATCTACGACGAGATGCAGGACATCATCGTATCCGCGACCTACTGGTCGCGGCCCCATTGAAGCCGAGTGGAACTGTGCCCAGAACCGCGCCGCCGGCCGCGTATCCGCGACCTACTGGTCGCGGCCCCATTGAAGCTAGGCCAGCACCAGGCGCGAGCATTCCAGACAACCGTATCCGCGACCTACTGGTCGCGGCCCCATTGAAGCGATTCTCGGCCTGATCGGCGGCGCGCTCATCGCGCTGGTATCCGCGACCTACTGGTCGCGGCCCCATTGAAGCTAGCAGACGTCATAGTCCCCGTCCGTCGAGCGGACGTATCCGCGACCTACTGGTCGCGGCCCCATTGAAGCCGATAGGGCAGCTGGAATGACCGAACGTTCCAGCTGTATCCGCGACCTACTGGTCGCGGCCCCATTGAAGCTGCTTTTGCAGTCGCCGAGTACCTTGACCACCAGATCGTATCCGCGACCTACTGGTCGCGGCCCCATTGAAGCCGGAGTGCTCACGAAGGCGCGGCGCAAGCTGCTCCCTGGTATCCGCGACCTACTGGTCGCGGCCCCATTGAAGCCCCTCGCGCACATCTGCTTGGGGAATGAGAACCGTAGTATCCGCGACCTACTGGTCGCGGCCCCATTGAAGCCTGTGCCCGCCGCTCGACGTGCTCGCCCTCACCCGCGTATCCGCGACCTACTGGTCGCGGCCCCATTGAAGCAGCTCTCCGTAGGTCAGGAGGAAGGTCTGCATCCGCGTATCCGCGACCTACTGGTCGCGGCCCCATTGAAGCTGTTGTCGTGGCCGTGCCATGCGTTCCTCCCTTTTGTATCCGCGACCTACTGGTCGCGGCCCCATTGAAGCCTCTCTTTGTCCATATAGCTGTCTCTTACGATGTATCGTATCCGCGACCTACTGGTCGCGGGCCCATTGAAGCTGACTCTCACCTTCAACCCCTTCGATGCGGTCAGTGGTATCCGCGACCTACTGGTCGCGGCCCCATTGAAGCATCCAGGAAGCGCACGCGGCGCTGTGGAAGTGTGCGTATCCGCGACCTACTGGTCGCGGCCCCATTGAAGCCTCGAACCACTGCATCGTCCGTGTCCCAGTGGCTTGTATCCGCGACCTACTGGTCGCGGCCCCATTGAAGCTTCGAGCATCCCCGCCTGAAGTACCTGCCGGACTTCGAGTATCCGCGACCTACTGGTCGCGGCCCCATTGAAGCGCCAGGATCTGGGAGATCTACCTGAAGCGATTCTCGCGTATCCGCGACCTACTGGTCGCGGCCCCATTGAAGCAATAGGAGGATGAAAATGAATCTCAGCATTTCCGAGGTATCCGCGACCTACTGGTCGCGGCCCCATTGAAGCCGAGCTGCTGCGCGACCGTACTTGTGCAGCAGCTCGTATCCGCGACCTACTGGTCGCGGCCCCATTGAAGCCTCCACAATTCTCTCCAGCAGATCGATCTCGGCCTGTATCCGCGACCTACTGGTCGCGGCCCCATTGAAGCTAGTCCTCGTCCACATCGCCGCTGCCGTGGATAATGGGTATCCGCGACCTACTGGTCGCGGCCCCATTGAAGCTAGTCCTCGTCCACATCGCCGCTGCCGTGGATAATGGGTATCCGCGACCTACTGGTCGCGGCCCCATTGAAGCTCCGTCTCTCTCGCCCGCTCTGGACCGATACCCTCGTATCCGCGACCTACTGGTCGCGGCCCCATTGAAGCTTCCCCATCGGCACCACGGCTTCACGGTCCTGACGGGTATCCGCGACCTACTGGTCGCGGCCCCATTGAAGCCGCTGCGTTTCCGGATAGCCTCGACCTCCTCGTACGTATCCGCGACCTACTGGTCGCGGCCCCATTGAAGCGACCGCCCGGGCGACCTCGGCGTGCAGCCGGGAGGGGTATCCGCGACCTACTGGTCGCGGACCCATTGAAGCAGATAGTGGACCTGGAAGAGTACTTGGACTTGGGCGGTATCCGCGACCTACTGGTCGCGGCCCCATTGAAGCCGAAGCCAGTGAACCCTCCCGGATCGGGGTCGTACCCGTATCCGCGACCTACTGGTCGCGGCCCCATTGAAGCGCCGAGAACTTGACGTTAGTCTCGGGGTCGGCCTCGGTATCCGCGACCTACTGGTCGCGGCCCCATTGAAGCGCGGCTTATCCAGACCGCCCCCTACGCAGCCAGCTCCGTATCCGCGACCTACTGGTCGCGGCCCCATTGAAGCGTTTCCCGTAGTTCAGCATGGATGTCGCCGGTCACGTATCCGCGACCTACTGGTCGCGGCCCCATTGAAGCAGGCTGCAGTCCCCCGGGGACGGTCTCCCTGCGCTCGTATCGGCGACCTACTGGTCGCGGCCCCATTGAAGCCCAGGTCACGGCAGCACCACCAACTCGAACGTCGCCGGGTATCCGCGACCTACTGGTCGCGGCCCCATTGAAGCTCGCGCCTCTGCCGCCCGCCGGCGGACTTGTCCGTGGTATCCGCGACCTACTGGTCGCGGCCCCATTGAAGCAAGACGTGCTGGGCGACTTCGAGTAGCCCACCACGTCGTATCCGCGACCTACTGGTCGCGGCCCCATTGAAGCGTGCCGGTACCGTCGCTGCCGGCCGGCACCGGGCCCTGTATCCGCGACCTACTGGTCGCGGCCCCATTGAAGCGGCTGGCGGCGCCGGTTCGTTGGGTGGCGGCGGGGGCGGCGTATCCGCGACCTACTGGTCGCGGCCCCATTGAAGCCGGCCAGGGCCTCTTTGACCGCCGCCGGCACGTTGAGTATCCGCGACCTACTGGTCGCGGCCCCATTGAAGCGGCGCCGGCGGGCTCTCGGCCTCCGGCGTCTCTCTCGTATCCGCGACCTACTGGTCGCGGCCCCATTGAAGCCTGGTAGGTGCTGTCCGCGAGTTTGCAGCCACTGGCATGTATCCGCGACCTACTGGTCGCGGCCCCATTGAAGCCGCAATCAGCTTGTCCATGCTTCACCTCATCAGAGCGTATCCGCGACCTACTGGTCGCGGCCCCATTGAAGCACACAGCATTGTTGGGGTGCCAGGTTGGACAATGAGATGCGTATCCGCGACCTACTGGTCGCGGCCCCATTGAAGCCCGCCTGCCCGGAACTCCATAGCCACCACTGCAGCAGTGTATCCGCGACCTACTGGTCGCGGCCCCATTGAAGCGGCATAGCCATGTGGGTAATAGAAGCACGCAATGTCGTATCCGCGACCTACTGGTCGCGGCCCCATTGAAGCGATGCCTGTCGGACGGTAGTCGAAGAACTTCACCTGCACGTATCCGCGACCTACTGGTCGCGGCCCCATTGAAGCCGGATGAAGGCCAAGTCCATGGGGTGACCTTGTTGGGTATCCGCGACCTACTGGTCGCGGCCCCATTGAAGCTACCAAACCGGCGCGGCGGGTTGAGCATACAGAAGCCGTATCCGCGACCTACTGGTCGCGGCCCCATTGAAGCTGATCGAACCGGGACTGATGACGGTCCAAGTGGAGAGTATCCGCGACCTACTGGTCGCGGCCCCATTGAAGCAGCAGTTGCTCGGCCCGCTCGCCGAACTCCGGCGCGGTATCCGCGACCTACTGGTCGCGGCCCCATTGAAGCACGCAACATTCGGATAAGTGCCTCTAGCGTGACAGGCGTATCCGCGACCTACTGGTCGCGGCCCCATTGAAGCACCGTGGCATCAACAACCCTATCCGGAAGTATCCCCTGTATCCGCGACCTACTGGTCGCGGCCCCATTGAAGCCAGAAGCGCCAGGCGCGGGAGGCGCTCGAGCGCGCCGTATCCGCGACCTACTGGTCGCGGCCCCATTGAAGCTCGTAGTAGCGGACCTGCAGCCCGTCAGGGCGCAGGGTATCCGCGACCTACTGGTCGCGGCCCCATTGAAGCGTAACAAGGCGCGAGCGTGCTCCGTACTGCACGCTGGTATCCGCGACCTACTGGTCGCGGCCCCATTGAAGCTCGATAATTCTGCCACGCTTCCTGAACCGCACGAAATGTATCCGCGACCTACTGGTCGCGGCCCCATTGAAGCCGGGAATCCGGTTCGAAACGGCGGCCCGCCTTCCGGGGTATCCGCGACCTACTGGTCGCGGCCCCATTGAAGCGTTGACGTGACTGACATGGTTCCGAACGATCTAGGGAGTATCCGCGACCTACTGGTCGCGGCCCCATTGAAGCGCCGCTTTCGAACGCGCACCGCAACCGGGGCGCCGGCGTATCCGCGACCTACTGGTCGCGGCCCCATTGAAGCGAGGACGTTGATGAGCACCCCACGTACTGGCTCTTGTATCCGCGACCTACTGGTCGCGGCCCCATTGAAGCCGTAGAGGACGACGAAGCGGGGGAAGAAGCCGCCCGTATCCGCGACCTACTGGTCGCGGCCCCATTGAAGCCGTAGAGGACGACGAAGCGGGGGAAGAAGCCGCCCGTATCCGCGACCTACTGGTCGCGGCCCCATTGAAGCTCGAGCGGCCACCTGGCGACGTAGGAGTGATCAATGCCGTATCCGCGACCTACTGGTCGCGGCCCCATTGAAGCCTTCATACTACCTCCAGGGTTCACGTACCGAAGCGGTATCCGCGACCTACTGGTCGCGGCCCCATTGAAGCAGCAGCGCCAGAAGAAACAGCCCTCCGGCTACCGCGTATCCGCGACCTACTGGTCGCGGCCCCATTGAAGCCGCCGGCCGACAGTGGCGCACACCGCCTTCGCATCGTATCCGCGACCTACTGGTCGCGGCCCCATTGAAGCCAAATCAGCGTTAACGCTACAGCGCCGTGCGGACCGGTATCCGCGACCTACTGGTCGCGGCCCCATTGAAGCCTCTGGATCAATAAGGGGCACAATACGCAGAGTGGGGTATCCGCGACCTACTGGTCGCGGCCCCATTGAAGCTCACGAATGTCAACGCTATGTGTGGAGCGAATTAAGTATCCGCGACCTACTGGTCGCGGCCCCATTGAAGCTTGATCCACGCCCTCGGGACGTGGAGCCCATGGCGCCGTATCCGCGACCTACTGGTCGCGGCCCCATTGAAGCCACGAATTGCTCCCTGGACCCCCAGCCGACGGGGGGTATCCGCGACCTACTGGTCGCGGCCCCATTGAAGCTCCGCCAACTCTACCAGTAGCTCATACTCCTGCGTGGGTATCCGCGACCTACTGGTCGCGGCCCCATTGAAGCCCGGTACACGATGGAGGACGCGAAGCGTGCCGGATTGGTATCCGCGACCTACTGGTCGCGGCCCCATTGAAGCTTTACGCGCGGCCAGCGACCTCCCGCCGACCGCCCCGTATCCGCGACCTACTGGTCGCGGCCCCATTGAAGCTCTCGCCCCAGGGCTGGAGAGCCCCGGAAAATCCGGGTATCCGCGACCTACTGGTCGCGGCCCCATTGAAGCGGTCTGGGCGACCAAGTGCTTCGCCTCAAGGTACCGCGTGTATCCGCGACCTACTGGTCGCGGCCCCATTGAAGCTCGATGAGCTTCATTTCCAGTGCCCGGCCTCCAGCCGGTATCCGCGACCTACTGGTCGCGGCCCCATTGAAGCGCAGGTCACCTCGCGGATGTCGGCAGCCGGGGAGCCGTATCCGCGACCTACTGGTCGCGGCCCCATTGAAGCGATTCGGAATGTCGCGTTCCACTGGTTGCCCTGGCCGTATCCGCGACCTACTGGTCGCGGCCCCATTGAAGCTCGTAGATCTTCAGGGTCCTGAATCGCGATACCCGCGTATCCGCGACCTACTGGTCGCGGCCCCATTGAAGCGCCGGGAAAGCCAATGATCGAGGAGGAAGCCTAAATGTATCCGCGACCTACTGGTCGCGGCCCCATTGAAGCGATGCTCCGAGATCTCGAGGAGTCGATCGGCGTCCGGTATCCGCGACCTACTGGTCGCGGCCCCATTGAAGCTACCGTGTCTGGGAGGCGTGGGTCGCGCTCGTCAACGTATCCGCGACCTACTGGTCGCGGCCCCATTGAAGCGGAGTAAGGGCCATGCGGTTTCGGACGGACAGGCATGTATCCGCGACCTACTGGTCGCGGCCCCATTGAAGCAACTTGTCGGCGATGGCACGCCGGGTGACGAACTTCGTATCCGCGACCTACTGGTCGCGGCCCCATTGAAGCCACGTAGCGTCACACCACTCAATCTTTGTCCGATCAGTATCCGCGACCTACTGGTCGCGGCCCCATTGAAGCCTCCCACTCCAGTCCCAGCACGGTGTTCTTGACGGCGTATCCGCGACCTACTGGTCGCGGCCCCATTGAAGCAAGAAACAGCTCCGGGTTGACCACCTCAACTTCAAACGTATCCGCGACCTACTGGTCGCGGCCCCATTGAAGCCGAACTGCTCAAGATGTTCACCGATGGGAGGCTGTCGTATCCGCGACCTACTGGTCGCGGCCCCATTGAAGCCGCTGCGCCGCGCGGTCACCGAAGCGCACAGCCCACGTATCCGCGACCTACTGGTCGCGGCCCCATTGAAGCGCGCCCGACGACTACGTCTGTCGCTGGGCGCTGCGGTATCCGCGACCTACTGGTCGCGGCCCCATTGAAGCGATATCCGCGGCATCCCAGGCTTGCGCCGGCGTCATGGTATCCGCGACCTACTGGTCGCGGCCCCATTGAAGCACGTCCCACTCGCCCCGGCGGATGCGATGCTTGACGGTATCCGCGACCTACTGGTCGCGGCCCCATTGAAGCGATATCCGCGGCATCCCAGGCTTGCGCCGGCGTCATGGTATCCGCGACCTACTGGTCGCGGCCCCATTGAAGCATACATGTTATTCATAGGGGAACACTTGGGTACACTGTATCCGCGACCTACTGGTCGCGGCCCCATTGAAGCGCAAGTCACAGAGGAAGTCGTACACTGCGACTTTCGTATCCGCGACCTACTGGTCGCGGCCCCATTGAAGCACTTGCCCGAGATTTGGGAGTTGATTCGCCTTGCATGTATCCGCGACCTACTGGTCGCGGCCCCATTGAAGCCTCGAAAGTTATGCGGACGGCGACAGCCCCCCGCACGTATCCGCGACCTACTGGTCGCGGCCCCATTGAAGCACCGTAGCGTCTCTCATTCTGCGCCAAGTTATCGACGTATCCGCGACCTACTGGTCGCGGCCCCATTGAAGCTCTGATCATCGTCGTCCCACCCTGTCGGTGGGAACCCAGTATCCGCGACCTACTGGTCGCGGCCCCATTGAAGCGCGCATGAGCCGGTCTGCGGCGGGGTCCTGGATCGCGCGTATCCGCGACCTACTGGTCGCGGCCCCATTGAAGCTCGTTGTCTATTCTGACCGTGACTGGAAGATCGGCGTATCCGCGACCTACTGGTCGCGGCCCCATTGAAGCTTACCAATAACTGTGTGGGGGATAATGGGTATAGAGCGTATCCGCGACCTACTGGTCGCGGCCCCATTGAAGCCGCGTTATCCTCAGGAACCCAGCGGCCCTCGGTGACGTATCCGCGACCTACTGGTCGCGGCCCCATTGAAGCGAAAAACCGCCCCTGGGCGGGTTTCAGGGGCGGTTCTGTATCCGCGACCTACTGGTCGCGGCCCCATTGAAGCAGAAATTTTTATGCCTTGATGTCTTGACATCTTGGCGTATCCGCGACCTACTGGTCGCGGCCCCATTGAAGCAGAACTTTTTATGCCTTGATGTCTTGACATCTTGGCGTATCCGCGACCTACTGGTCGCGGCCCCATTGAAGCTCAAGGACGTCGCACATCGAGCCGCAGAACAGAGTGCGTATCCGCGACCTACTGGTCGCGGCCCCATTGAAGCCCACGTACTCCCGCCATCGTGTGACCATTTGAAGGGTATCCGCGACCTACTGGTCGCGGCCCCATTGAAGCCGCACCGAGTGACGGCACCACAACTCGCCATCGATGCGTATCCGCGACCTACTGGTCGCGGCCCCATTGAAGCAGGGAACAGAGCACTAGCTGCTACGCTCCCTAGCACGTATCCGCGACCTACTGGTCGCGGCCCCATTGAAGCTCTGAGCCGCTCCTGCCGCATGAGGCCGAATATGCGTGTATCCGCGACCTACTGGTCGCGGCCCCATTGAAGCTCGGGTTGATGCGCGAGTATTCTACGGTATAGGTCTGGTATCCGCGACCTACTGGTCGCGGCCCCATTGAAGCAGAACCTTGAGTTCTTTCTCCAGCATGTGTTCAGCCCGTATCCGCGACCTACTGGTCGCGGCCCCATTGAAGCATGTCCCTGTCGCGTGATGATTATCCGGAGATCGTCTCGTATCCGCGACCTACTGGTCGCGGCCCCATTGAAGCGTTCATTTCCCATCTTACTTGAGGCGACAACGCCGAGTATCCGCGACCTACTGGTCGCGGCCCCATTGAAGCCATGGCGCGTTTCGCAGCAAGGAAGCGGCCCGGCGAGTATCCGCGACCTACTGGTCGCGGCCCCATTGAAGCACCACGCCGCCGGTTGCGGAGTAAGTTCCGTTGTGGGGTATCCGCGACCTACTGGTCGCGGCCCCATTGAAGCATGCCGACTCCCCTCAGCGTAATGGAAGACTACCCGGTATCCGCGACCTACTGGTCGCGGCCCCATTGAAGCCAAGGAACCAACGAGAATCCGATGGAACCCGGAGTGGTGGCCGCGACTTAGCAGCGAGTGGATAAAGTCGGCGGCGAACGCACTGAAATGTATTGAGTGAAGGATGTTCTCGTGCGCTCCTTGGGCATGGCACTGGATGGACGGCGGCCCGAGCAGGCTCCTTTCTGGGTGGAGCCCTCCCGGCTGGAGGTGCCGGAGCGGCATCCCTTCTACCGGCGACGGAACGAGATCCCGGCGGCGATGAAGTTCGACGCCTACGTCGAGCAGCTCTGGCGGGGGTACTACGTGCCAAAGACAGGCCGGCGGTCGATCCTACTCGGGGGCTGTTTCCGATGCTTCCTGGTGGGCTGCTTCGAAGCGATGGGCTCGGACCAGGGGGATCGCCTACCGGGTGTCGGTCTCGCTGAGCCTGCGGGGCTTTCTGGGGCCGAGTTGGGAGGAGGCGACGCCGGATCACTCGACGCTGTCGAAGAGACGCCGGCTGGGGCCGGCCGCCCACGGGGCGGTCTTTCGGTGAGTCCGGCAGGGGCGCCGCGTCCGGCGGATCTACCGGAGTGAGTCCGCGTCAATGGTTGCAGGAGAGGATTGCCGCAGTCCACACGGCCGCCTCCGAGCAGCCACAGCAGACAGAGCCGGTTCGGCGGTCACTACGAGCCATACGGCGCCGTGCGATTCAAGCCGGTGCGTTCGCCGCCGCCCGCACTCTCCCAACGCCGTCTGCGGGCCCTTGTTCGTCCTTGTCGGCCCTCGCAGGTTCGCGCCCAGGCGCCAAACCGGACGGCCGCGTTCGAATATGTCAGAATGGTTAGCGATACGCACCCGGCGCCTTCCGGGGTGAGCAGCAAGACTTCGGCATCTAGAACAGGACGATGAACATGACTGAGATCGTTAGTATCGCTGGCAGAGAGATTCTTGATTCCCGCGGCAATCCCACGGTGGAAGCCGACGTGGTTCTGGTGGACGGCACCCTCGGACGCGCCGCGGTCCCATCCGGGGCATCCACCGGTGAGCACGAGGCCGTCGAGCTTCGCGACGGCGTCAAGTCACGCTATCTGGGCAAAGGCGTCACCAAGGCGGTCAAGAACATCAACGGGCCTATCGCCAAAGCGTTGACCGGCATGGATGCGCTGGAACAGGAGGCCCTCGACAGGGCGATGATCGCCCTCGATGGAACGCCGAACAAGAGCAAGCTTGGCGCCAACGCCATTCTGGCCGTCTCCATGGCTGCGGCGCGGGCGGCCGCCAACTCGCTCGGGACTACCCTGTACCGCTACCTGGGCGGAATTTCCGCTTCGGTGCTCCCCGTGCCGATGATGAACATCCTCAACGGCGGCGCGCACGCCGACAACAGCGTCGATCCCCAGGAGTTCATGATCACCCCTTTCGGCGCCCCCAGCTTCAAAGAGGCGCTGCGCATGGGCTCCGAAATCTTCCACACCTTGAAGGCGGTGCTGAAAAGCAAGGGGTACTCTACCGCCGTCGGTGACGAAGGCGGCTTCGCCCCCAACCTGAAATCCAACGAGGAAGCCATCGAGGTGATCCTGGAAGCGATCCGCAAGGCCGGGTACAAAGCCGGCAAGGATGTGGGCCTGGCCCTTGATCCCGCTGCCAGCGAATTCTACGACAAACGCAGGAAACGCTACATCTTCAAGAAGTCCGACGGAAGCGTCCGCACGGCGGAACAGTTGGCGGAGTTCTGGGCCGACTGGGTGCGCCAGTACCCCATCATTTCGCTCGAAGACGGCATGGCCGAAGACGACTGGAAAGGCTGGAAGATCCTCACTGGAATGCTCGGCGACAAGGTCCAGCTCGTCGGCGACGATCTGTTCGTTACCAACACGGCCCGTCTCGCCCGCGGCATCAAGGAAGGCGTCGCCAACTCGATCCTCATCAAGCTGAACCAGATCGGCACGGTCACCGAGACGCTGGAGGCCATCGACGTGGCCCGCAAGGCCGCTTACACGGCGGTGGTTTCCCACCGCTCGGGCGAAACCGAAGATACCTTCATCGCCGACTTTGTCGTCGCCACCGGCGCCGGCCAGATCAAGACGGGTTCGCTCAGCCGAACAGACCGCATCGCCAAGTACAACCAGTTGCTCCGTATCGAGGAGGAGCTTGGCGGCGCCGCGAAATACGCGGGCCGGGGCGCGTTCCCTGTTTAGGACCACCGGCGGCGGCGCTCCGGAGTGCGGCGCCGGGAGCGGTTTCACCGGTGCTTGGCGCGCGGCCGGGCTTTGTGATTTAATCCGCAATGATGCGTCAGATCCGGATCGCCGCCGCTCAGTTCGAGGCCAGCGACGGGGACAAACAACGCAACTACCAGTCGATCGAGTTCCTGACGCTGGAGGCTGCCGACCAGGGGGCCGAGGTCGTCTGTTTTCACGAGTGCTCGATCACCGGCTACACCTTCCTCGAGAGCCTCGACCGGCAGGCGCTGCTCTCGCTGGCCGAGCCGGCGCCCGGGGGCCCTTCGATCGACTTCCTCACCGGCCTCGCCGCGAGCACGAACACTACGGTCGCCGCCGGGTTGCTGGAGCTGGATGACGGGCGGATCTACAACACCTATGTTGTCGTTTCGGGTGACGGGCTCGTCGCCAAGCACCGCAAGATCCACGCCTTCATCAACGACGAGATCTCCTGCGGCGACGGCTATACCGTCTTCGACCACCGCGGCTGCCGCTTCGGCATCCTGACCTGTTACGACAACAACCTGGTGGAGAACGTGCGCATCACCACGATGATGGGGGCCGAGATCATCCTCATGCCGCACGTCACCGGCTGCCTGCCCTCGCCTATGCCTGGCCGCGGCCTGGTGGATCCATCGATCTGGGAGAACCGCGAGCTCGACCCGGTCCGCTGCCGCCAGGAGTTCGACGGCCCCAAGGGCCGGGGCTGGCTCATGAAATGGCTGCCGGCGCGCGCCTTCGAGAACGGCGTCTACGCGGTCTACGCCAATCCGATCGGCATGGACGGCGGCCAGGTGCGGCCGGGCGGCTCGCTGATCCTCGATCCCTTCGGCGAGATCCTGGCCGAGTGCCGCAAGCTCGACGATGAGGTCGTGGTCGCCATGCTCGATCCCAGGAAGATCGAGCTCTCCTCCGGGCAGATGTACATCCGCTCGCGCCGGCCGGAGCTTTACGGAAAGCTGCTCGAGCCGAATCCGGCCGTCGGCCCCGGCGGCAAGCCCGAAGTCTGGTGGAAGAAGCTCAAGAAGGAAGAACGGAAATGATGCGGATCACCAATCGGCGGAACTTCATCCTCGGTTCCTTGGCCGGCGCTGGAGCGCTCGCGCGCCCCTCGGCCGTGTCAGGATCCAACGGCAAGATCGGCGTTGGTATGATCGGCGTCGGTAATCGCGGTTCTTACCTGCTCAAGCAGGTGCTCGACCAGCCGGGAGTTCGCCTCGCCGCCCTGTGCGACATCAAGCCCGATCGCCTCGACAGGGCGGCGAGCGCCGCGGCGGCCCACAAGCCGTTCACCACAGCGGAGTACCGGAAGCTCCTCGAGCGCAAAGACGTGGATGCGGTCTTCATCGCCACGCCCTGCGATCTGCATGTGGAAATGGCGATTGCCGCGCTCCAGGCCGGCAAGCACGTCTACTGCGAGAAGCCTCTTGGAATCACGCCGGAGTCGATCGCCCGGCTGGTGAAGGTTGCCCGAGGAGCCGAGACGGTCTTCCAGGTGGGCCAGCAGCGGCGATCGTCGGTGCGGCTGGCCCGCACGATCGCCCGGATCCGGAGCGGAGTCGCCGGCAAGGTGATCATGTTGAAAGCGCAGCGGCACTCCTCACACGACCTGGCCCACGACGGCCCCTCGGCGGACTGGTTCTTCAACGCCAAGCGCTCCGGCGACGTGATCGTCGAGATGTCCGTACACAACCTGGATGTTTGCAACTGGATCGTCGGCGAGGTTCCGGCGCGGGCGGCGGGCTTCGGCGGTACGCTCAAGTGGGTGAACGACCCGCCCGGCCGCACGAACATGGATGGTTACACCTTGAGCTACGAATATCCCGGCGGTGCGAAGTTTTCTTATACCCAGGTCTTCTTCCATCCGCGCGAGATGCCCGGGGGCGGCCAGTACACTTACGTCTACGGCACCAAGGGGGCCGTCCACATGGACGAGTCTTATTACTACCCTGAGACCTCCACTTCCGGCGACCGGCCCCGGATGCTCGTCGAACCCATCGAGGAGGACCGCCAGGCCCATGTGAAGGCTTTCTTCGCCGCCGTCCGGGGCGAGGGCAAGAACCCGGCAGACGTCCTCGTGGGCGCCCGGGCGGCGCTGACCGCCATCCTCGGCCGGGAGGCCATCTACCGGAAGAAGGTGATGGAGTGGAGCGACCTCGGAGTGGAGTTATGAAGAGAAGAACCGTGTTGCGCGCACTGGCTGGATTTTCCGCCCTGCCGGCCCTCGCTCAGCGCACCGGCGACTACCGCGACCCCGACCGTACTTACGAAGAGGGTTGGGAAACACTGTTCAACGCCCAGAATCTGGACGGCTGGGTGGCGGTCCTCAAGAACGAAGACGGTTCGATCAGTAAGTTCTTCGGAGACCGCATCAAGGAGCAATCCACCTTCTCCGTGGAGGACGGCCTGTTGAAGACCACCGGCAGGCCGAACGGCTACATCCGCACCACCGACGTCTACGACAACTTTGTCTTCCACGTCGAGGTGCGTTTCGAGAAGGCCGGCAACAGCGGCGTGCTGATCTACGTCCAGAAGGACGCCGTTTGGCCGCTCGGCGTCGAGTGCCAGCTCTATCAGGCCCACATGGGACGCATCTTCCCGATCCGCGGAGCCAGGCTGGATGGCGGCGAGATCATCCAGTACAACGGGCGCCCGCCCGGAGAATGGAACACTTACGAGGTCTACTCGGAAGAAGGGCGTGTAGCGACCGTCGTGAACGGGGCGCTGATCGGCCTGGGATCGAACGCCGAGCCCCGCGTCGGTTATATCTGCCTGCAGAGCGAGGGCGTGCCCGCGGCCTTCCGCAACATCAAGATCAAACGGTTCACTCCTTCTTACCACCTGCGGCCGAAGGCTTGAAGACGGAGTAGCCGCGCAGCGCCTCCATCACCGCCCCGGCGATCTTGCCCACCGGCAACACCTGCTCGGCCGCGTCGATCTCGGCCGCTGCTTTCGGCATGCCGTAAACTACGGAGGTGGTCTCGTCCTGGGCGATGGTGGTGTGGCCCGCCCGGCGCAGCGCCAAGAGCCCGGCTGCTCCGTCGCGGCCCATGCCGGTCAGCAACACGCCCACCACGGGACCCTTCCAGTGCCGCACAGCGCTCTCGAAGAAGACATCGACTGAGGGCCGGTAGAGTAACTCCTTCGGCTCGATGCTGTAAATAAATCTCCCACTCGCCGAGAGGGACAGATGGCCATTGGTCGCGGCCACGTGGACGCGCCCCCGCTCGGGACGCCCGTGGCTGCGCGCCAGCTCGACCGGCAACGGGCAGTTCTTGTCGAGCCAGCCCGCCAGCCCTCCGGCGAACTGCTCATCCACGTGCTGGACCACCACCACGGCGGCGGGGAAATCCTCGGGCAGCGCGGAGAGGATCTCGCGCACGGCGTTCGGCCCTCCAGTCGAGGCCCCGATGACCACCATAGGCGGATCCGCGGCTTGCGTCCCGGCCTTCGGCCCCGGCCCAACCGCCGTCCGGGTTTCCGGCGTCCGGCTCAGCAATCCCACCTGCTGAATCTTCCTGATCAGCGCCTCGGCCCCACTGCTGCCCGGTCCACCCCTTGGGGTCGCCACCGCGTCCACCGCTCCGCAGCCCAGAGCCTCGTAGACCATTTCGCTGTGGCCGCTCACCGTCGCCGTGACGATGAGGATCGGACAGGGGTTCGCAGCCATGATCCGCCGCGTGGCCTCGACACCGTCCATGACTGGCATTACCAGGTCCATCAAGACCAGGTCGGGCTTCGACTCCGAGCAGAGCCGGACGGCCTCCTCGCCGTCGGCGGCGATCCAGGCCACCTCCCAGCCATCGACGCCATCGACGATGCGCCGCAGGAGCTCGGCGGCCATGCGCACATCGTTGACGATCCCGATCCTCATTCGCCGGGCTCCCCGATCAGATCCGCCACCGCGTCGATCATCGCCTCGTCCTGGAAGCTGCTCTTGGTCAAGTAGTAGCTGGCGCCGGCTTCGAGGCCCGCGTTGCGGTCTTCCTCACGGTCCTTGTAGGAAACGATCATCACCGGCGTGGCTTTCAGGCGGGGATCCTGCCGGATGCGCCGCACCAACTCGACGCCGTTCAGGCGCGGCATGTCCACATCGGTGATCACCAGGTCATAAGAGCCGAGCCGGACAGCGTTCCACGCGTTCACCCCGTCCACCGCCGTGTCCACCTCGTAGCCGCGGCTCTCGAGCAGCCTTCGTTCCGTCTCCCGGACTGTCGGCGAGTCGTCGACTACCAGGATGGTCCGCCGGCGTTTGCCCTTGGCCTCCTCGCGCACCGTGCGCCGCCGGAAGACCCGGCCCTCGACGAGCAGCTTCTCGATCGTCTGAATCAGGTCGTCCACGTCGATGACCAGTACCGGACCGCCGTCTTCGAGCAACGCCGCAGCGCTGATGTTCGGCACCTTGCCGAGCCGCGGGTCCAGGGGGCGCAGGACGAGGTCTTCCTCGCCGAGGAATCGGTCCACCTCGAGGCCGTAGACCGAGTCGCGGTCGCCCACGAGAACGATCGAGACCTTCGAACCGGCCGGGAGCCCGGCGCCCAGTTCCAGTACCTCCCGGGCGGAGACCAGCCCCACGCTGTTGCCCTCGTAGACTAGATAGTGACGCCCTTCGACTGATTCCAGCTCTTCCACCGGAACGGAGACGCAGGAGCGGATCGAAGTGATGGGGAAGGCGTAGGGTTCGCGGTCGATCTCCACGATCAGCGTCCGGAGCACGGAACGGGTCACCGGCAGATGCAGGTGCACCGTTGTTCCCTCACCCTTGCGGGTGGAAAGGCGGACTGAGCCGCCGGCTTCCCGCACCATCGACTGGACCACGTCGAGGCCGACGCCCCGGCCCGAGACCTCGGTAACCGCTCCGGCCGTGGAGAAACCCGGGAGAAAGAGGAACTCGAGCAGCTCGTTCTCGCTGAAGCCCCCGGCCATCTCCTCGGACGCGAGTCCGCGCTCCACCACCCGCCGGCGGAGAGCCGCGAGATCGATGCCGCGCCCGTCGTCGGCGATCTCCACCAAGAGCGAGCCGGCATGGTGACGGACGTCCAGGCGAATCTTCCCCGTCTCGGGCTTCCCCGCCGCCCGGCGCTCGTCGGGGGGCTCGATGCCGTGATCTACCGCATTCCGCAGGATGTGGGTGAGCGGGGCCCGCAAGCTCTCGAGAACGTCGCGGTCCACCGGGGTCGAGACGCCCTCGATCTCGATCCGCGCCTTCTTGCCCAGCGCCCGCGCCGTGTCCCGCACCGTCCGGCGCAACCCGGGAGCTGCATCCGCGAAAGGCCGCATCCGGCTGGCCAGCACCTCCTCATAAAGGTGCTCGGAAGTCACCGTGGACTGCCGCACGAACTCGTCGAACTTGTCCTGGAAAGCGACGGTTCCTTTCAGTCCCGTCTCCAGTCCCCTCTCGGCTTCGCTGACCAATTCGACCAACCGGTCTCCGTCAGGCATCTCTGCGGCTCGCTCGCGCACCCGGCTCACCGTTTGGGAGATGCGGAACTGCCGGCGCCGCTCGGCGGCGATCGCTTTTCGCAACTGGTCCAGCCGGCGGGACTGGACCAGCGCGTCGGCCGCCAACCCCATCAGGCGGTTGAGGCTCGCCGCCGAAACCCGTACGACGCCATCCTGGGAAGGCCCGGGTGCGGCGGTCTCCGGGGCTGCGGCAGGCTCCTGAGCGGCCGGGACGGCCTCCGGCGGCTCCGGAGTCTCGCCTCGCAGCAGACCCTCGAGCGCCGCTACCAGGGGCCCGATCCGCGCCGCGTTCTTCTCCGGCCATTGGCCGATCTCGACGGCAGGCAGCGCCGCCAGGCTGCCGAAGACATCGGCGGCTCGGAAGCAGACATCGAGAGCCTCCTCGCCGAGCTTCAGCGCACCCTTCTGCGCCGCTACCATGACGTCCTCGAACTTGTGCGCCAGCCCGGTCAAGGAGTCCAGCCCGGCCATTCGGGCCGCCCCTTTGATCGAGTGCGCAGCCCGCATCACCGGTTCGATCTTCTCCGGATCGGCGGGATCGTCGGCCAGCTCCAGCAACCTGCTGTTCAAGGCCGCGGCCTGGTTCTCCAGCTCGGACTTGAAGAGCTCGAGGATCGAGAGGTCACCCAGCTCGGGGGCCTGGCTCGGCGGGGTCTTGCCCGCTTCCGGCGGTAGGGCGGCGGCCGGAGCCGCGAGCTCAGCGGCGATCCGGTCGGCCTCGGCTTCCAACTCTCGGGTGCGGGATTCGGCCTCATCGGCGGCCAGCCCGGCCAGGCGCTCGAGCAGCTCCACAGCCCTGCGGAGGGCGCTTCCCGAGCCCGACGCCGGCAGGGCTCCGCCTTCCCGGACCCGTTCGAAACATTCCTCGAGGGCCGCCGCCACTTTCTCTGCGGCCGGAATCCCGGCCATGCGGGCCGCGCCCTGAATGGAATGCGCCGCCTGTATGGCCTTGGCGGCCGCGGCTTTCGGATCTCCACCGCCGGGGGCTTCTTCGAGGGCCTGCTTCAGCAGGGGCAACTGTCCCGCCATCTCCTGCCGGAACAGGTCGAACAGTGACATCCCGCCGAGAGCGCCGCTCATGCCAGCCGCCTCTTCAGGTCGTGGAAGACCAGTTCGTCATCGAGGAGGGCCACCCTGCGGCCTTGCAGCTCAAAGACGCCGCGGGTGTGGACCGCCCGGCCCTTCTCCACCGTCGCCGGCGGCGCCTGCACCTGATCGGGCGTGATCCGGACGAAGCCGAAGACCTCATCGATGGGGGCGACGTAGTCCTCGCCGCCTTTCGACAGCACGGCCATCCGGAGCCGCCGGGCCGTGGGGGCTTCGCGCGGTTCTCCGCCAAGCGCCTCGATACCCAACAATGCCGCCAGCGAAACCGCCGGATAGAGCTCCCCTCGCACACTCGCCAACCCCAGAAGCACGGGACTGTCCAGATGCGGCACCCGATGGACCTTCGTTCGGGGGACGAACTCCCGCAAAGCGCCGCACGGCAGCGCCAGCCACTCGCCGCCCACCCGGAAAACGACGACGGAGATCACTTCCTTGGGCGGTTTCTCCGGAGGTTCGGCCAGGATCCGCGCCCACTCCTCACGGTAGCCGGGGGGCGCCGGGCGCTCGAAGAGGCGCGCCGCTTTCACCCGCGTGTCGGTTGAGCGATCCTCTTTCATGGGCTGCCTTGCCTCGTGCGGGCGCGCCGGGCGCGCCGCCGCAGGATCTTCGCTTCCTTTTCATCGCCCCGGCGCTCGGCCAGCAAGGCCAGTTGCCGCAAGGCCTGCTGATGGTCCGGCTCCAGGTATAAGGTTCTGCGGAATGCGCTCTCGGCCTCGTCGAAGCGGTTCCGCTCCAGCGCCAGCAAGCCCTGCACGAAATAGGCTTCTGGATCGGGCTTGCCGGACTCGATCGACAAGCGGCAGATCCTTTCCGCTTCCTCCAGCCGGCCCTGATCGGCCAAACGTCGGGCCTCGTCCAGGTTCACCCGGAGCGGCTCGGGCTCCGCCGTCAACCACTCGATCACCGGAGCTTCGGCCGTCGGGGCGGCCGTCGGCTTCGGCGTACCGCTTGCCGGCTCAGGCTGCCGGTGCGCAAAGATCCCGGGAACGCCCGCCGGAGCGAATCGCCCCTCCCGCACCGCCAGGAATTCCGCCCCTCCCACGACCAGGATTCCGCCGCCCACCAGAATGCGTTCCAGATTCTCCAAGAGGGCTTGTCTCCCCTCGGGCGTCAGATAAATCAGCACGTTGCGGCAGAAGACCACTTCGAAGCGCTCCCCCGCCGGCAATCGCGGCGCAACGAGATTCACCCGCTCGAACTCGACCCGCCGCTTCAAATCCTCGCTCACAGCGATCCCATCGCCGTCCAGCGAGAAGAAGCGCCGGTAGCGAGCCGGAATCTCCGGGCGCGGGATCCTCCTCCGATAGCGCCCTTCCCGCGCCCGGGCCACCGACCGCGCACTGAAATCCACGCCCAGCACACGCACCCCACTCGGGGGTATGCCGGCTTCGAGCAACACCGCCGCGATGGAATAGGCCTCCTCGCCGGTGGCGCAGCCGGCGCTTAGGGCGTGTACGCGGCGCCGGCCGCGGACCCAATCCCGGAGGAACTCGAAGGGGGCGCCGTCGCGGAAGAACCAGGTCTCCGGCACGGAGATTTCGTCCACCAGGGCGTCGATCTCCCCGGGGCGGTCCACCGTGCGCCGGGCGTACTCACAGGGGTCGCGGTCGCCGGTCGCCGCCATCCGTCGGCGCACCGCCCGCTCGACCGCCGCCTCGCCCAGGGCCTTCACGTCCAGCCCGTAGCGCTCGGCGAGCATCGCCGCAACACAGGGATCCGGCCTCACCCGCTGTCCTCCTTCAACGCGAACAGCCCGTCCTGCAAGGGCTCGGGGAGCAAGCGGGCCAGTTCGATCATCTGGACCGTGCCCTCCTCGACTTGAAACACCGGGCCCAAAAACGGGGCGCCATTCGTACGTACACTGTTCTGAAAGTCGCCGGGATCGACCCGCCGGACGTCGAGCACCTTTTCCGCCACCAGTCCGAGCAGCCGCTCGACTCCGTCGTGGCATGGGTAGTTCACAACGACGATCCGCGTACCGAGCATGTCCCGGCAGGGACGGTACAGCAGCAAGGAACCAAGGTCCACCACAGGTACGGTGCGGCCGCCCAGGTTCAGCAAGCCGCGCACGAACTGTGGAACGTGGGGAACCGGTCGAAGGTCCACCAGAGGGATGACACGGTCCACGGCGTAGGTTTCGATCGCGTAGAGGTCCGTCTCGATTCCGATCAGCACTACTGGTTTCATGTCACCGCACATACGTCGTCCGCTTCCCCGGCGTGTTCTCAGCCCAGCACGAGAACCGGCCCATCACTATGGCTGCCGTGCGCCGCCGTCCTTCCCATCGTCCGTTACGGCCACACGGAACCGGCCGATTTCATCCCGCAGTTCGGCCACCGCCTGCTGTAGCTTCTCCGCCACCCGGTGGAAGCTCTTCACCGTCTCGGCGGTCTGTCCCACTCCTTCGGTGAGGCTCACCAGCGCGGCGCTGATCTGCTGGGCGCCCTCCGACTGGGAGCGCATGCCCTCGGCGACGTTGGCGAAACGCCCGGTGAGCGTCTGCACCTGCCGGATGATCTCCTCCAGTTGCCGGCCCACTTGCTGGATCTCGCCGGCGCCCCGGCGGACGGCGTCGGTGAACTTGTCCATCTCCATGACGCCGGAGGAAACGGCCGCCTGCATCTCCTTCACCATGTCCTCGATGTCCACGGTGGCGGCAGCGGTCTGGTCGGCCAGACGGCGGATCTCGCGGGCCACCACGGCGAAGCCGCGGCCGTATTCGCCCGCCTTTTCCGCCTCGATCGACGCGTTCAATGACAGCAGGTTCGTCTGCTCGGCGACTTTGGAGATCGTCGTCACGACGGCGCTGATGTTGCCCGCTTTCTCGGAGATCGCCGCCAGCCGTGTAGAGATACCCGTGGTCGCGCCGGTGAGTCCGGCCATGGTCTTGGCCATGCCGGCGAGCCCGGCGTGTCCGGAATCCGCCAAAGACGCTGTTTTGCCCGCCACCTCGTTCAGCTCGTTCATGGTGCGGAGCAGTTCCTGGGAGGTAGCCGAGATCTCTTTCGCCGCGGCGGTGATCTCAGCCGCAGACGAGCTGAATTCATTGATTACCGCCTCCTGCTGGCGCGAGCCGGCGGCGACCTCGTTGGCGGTGGAGAGCAGCCCGATAGCCGCCCGCTTCAGGCGCTCCACCAGCGCGCGAAGGCTGCCGATCATGTCCCGAATCGAACGCTGCAAGAAGCCCACTTCGTCGTTGCAGTCGATGGTGACCTCGGCGGTGAGGTCTCCATCGGCCACGCGGCGCGCCAGGCCGGAGACCTCCCCGATCCGGAACGCGATCCTGTTGGCGGCCCAAATCAATACCAGCGCCACGAGGATCAGCCCGAGGCCGGCCGGTATGGCCACCCATTTCATTGCTGCGCGAACCGGAGCGGTCACGTGTCCGGCGTCGACCGTCATGATGAGCGTCCAATTGCCGGTGGGCACCAGGGCGCTGGCGCCGAACGCCTCGGCCCCGGTGACCACCCCTTGGAACTCGTGGACCCGGTGTTCCCGCGCGCCCTGGAGGAGTTGCTCCATGATATCGATGAGATCCCGCCGCAGCCGTTTCCCCTGCTCCCGGGCCAGCCGGGCCTCATCGACTTCCCAGTGTCCCTTGACCACTTTGAAAAGGTCCGTCGCCAGTTGTCCGTTCTCGTCGAGCCAAAGATCCGTCAGACGGACCGTCCGCAGGTCGAATCCGAAATCCTGGCTGTGAGTGGAGGCGATGATCCGGCCGCCCGTGCTCACCAGGGTCAGATCCGCTGTTTTTTCGGGCCTGAGCCGCAGAAGGAAGTTATCCAAATAGTCCAGTCCCCGGTCCACCCCGGCGATCCCCTTGAATTGCCCGTTGATGACGATCGGGCTGGACTGCTCGATGATCAGGTTCTTCTCGTTGTAGCGGTAGGGTTCGGTGATCAGGAACCGCTCCTCGGCTCCGGACAAGAACTTCCGCTTCACGCCGTCGTACCACAACCCCTCGAGAGCGGCCGCCCGCTCGAGGGTGATCTTGCCGCCAGCCGACAAGTCCCGGAACAGGTACGGCAGGAACCGGCCGGCGGCGTCGGTCGAGGGATCGTTCGGACCCACCCGGCGGAGCCACTCCCGGTCGTTGCCGTCGGCGTTCGGCTCATAAACGAAATAGGCGCCGATGAAGCGCTGGTAGGTCTCCAGCACGCGCCGCATCATCTGGAGCGATTCCTCACGCCGCCCGAACAGATAGTCCTCCTGCACGCCGGCCATGAGCTGGGCCACCCGAACGGCGTCCTTGTTTGCTTCGTCAATGACGTCGGCGAGGATCCCGACTTCCGTCGCCAGCCGGCGTTTGGCTTCTTCCTCCATGCGGCCGCCGACACTCCAAGCGGCCAGCAAAGCCACCGCCGCCAGGACGACGCCCGCCGGCAGCAAAGAAATCAGCAGGAACTTGTTGCGTAGATTCATCCCTCTTCACCCGTAGACAGGAAGCCGGCGCTGGAGGCCCCGAGCCGTCCAGCAGCGCAGGCCGCCGGCTCAGCCGCGGGAGTCTCCGCTCTCCGGCCGCGCCCAGCCGAGCGGAAACTGCAGGCGCACCGTCGTGCCTTTGCCGGGCCGGCTTTCCACGTCGATGCGTCCCTGGTGCTCATCGATGATCCTCCTCACAATGGACAGCCCCAGGCCGGTGCCCACCCGGACCCCTTTCGTGGTGAAGCCCGGATCGAAGATCTTCGGCAGGTGCTCGGGCGGAATGCCGCACCCGGTGTCGGAAATCTCCACCGTCACGAACCCGCCCTCCGCCCGGGTCCGTATACGGATCTCCCCTTCGCCGCCGATGGCCTCGGCCGCGTTGGTCAGTACGTTCATGAAAGCCTGATTCACCCGCGCCGGATAGCACAAGATTTCCGGCACCTCGCCGTAGTCTTTGACCACTCGGATCCGGCCCGCCAGCTTCGACTGCATCATCGTCAAGGTGCTGTCCAGGCCCTCGTGGATGTCGAAGCGGTCCTGCTCGGCCCGGTCCAGGCGGGCGAAGGAACGCAGGCTGGTGACGATCTTGTTCATCCGCCCGGCTGCCTCGCGGTTGACGTTGCCCAAGGCGACGAGGTTGCCCAACAGTTGCCGGGCCTTCCGGGCCTCCGGCGGCGGCATGGCAGCCAGATGCTCGTCAAGCAGCTTCTGAAGCTTCTCAGCCGTGCGGACCATCACGTCGTTGTTGGCCGTCAGCGCGCCGAGCGGCGTGTTGATCTCATGGGCGACGCCGGCCACCAGGTTGCCCAGCGAAGCCATCTTCTCCTGGATGACGAGCTGGGCCTGGGTGGCCTTGAGCTCCTCGTAGGTGGCCTGAAGATCCTTGTAGGCCTGGTTGCGCTCGAGTAGGGCTACATAGCCCCTGGAGTGGTGCCGGATCCGCGCGACCAGCTCCACCCGGTCGGGAACCTTGACGATGTAATCGTTGGCCCCCCTCGCAAACGCTTCCGCCTTGACCTTCGGATCCTCCCTGGTGGACAGGACGATGATCGGGATCGCCTCCAGCTTCTCGGTCCGGCGGTATTCCTCGACCAGCTCCAGCCCGTCCTTGCCCGGCATCACCAGGTCCTGAAGGATCACCGTGGGGCGAACCTGAACGGCGGTCTCTACTGCCTTCAGCGGATCCTGGCAGAAATGAAACTGGATATCAGTCTCCGGGGCGAGCTGTCGGCGCACCACCTCGCCCACCATCAACTGGTCGTCTACCAGGAGAACGGTTACCGGATACCGGGAGTCCGTGAGCGGAGAAGGCGATTGGTCGGGCACAACGAAAATGAACGAATCTGACTTCAATCCTAGTGCTTTGCCCGATGCGCCGCAACCGATTGGGGCTGGTTTCGCGGTTTGCATTCCGCGTTCCGGGCGGCGGTTCTCCGGCCGTTCCGCCGCGCCGGCGGCCTCCGCCCGTGGATCCGCGACTGATTAATAAGTTCTGGTGTATCAGTGAATTTTGGGGAAATCCGGGGGCCCGTTTCCCTGATGGGCCGACGGCCGCTGCGGTACAATGAAAGTCTCCAGATGACAGATCCGAGCTACGAGCACACCAGGGCGGGTGTGCGCCCCAAGCGCCGCGTCCGCTCCACCACCATCCTTTGCATCCGCCGGGGAGGTAAGGTGGTGATGGCGGGCGATGGGCAAGTGACCCTCGGCGAGGAAGTGCTGAAAGCCAGCGCCAACAAGCTGCGTTCCCTGTATGACGGCCAAATCCTGGCCGGGTTCGCGGGCTCAACGGCTGACGCCTTCGCTCTGTTCTCCCGTTTCGAATCCAAGCTCGAGTCCTACAGCGGCAACCTGCCCCGCAGCGTCGTGGAGCTGGCCAAAGACTGGCGGACCGACAAGATCCTGCGGCATCTGGAAGCGTTGCTGCTGGTGGCCGACGCCAAGAACATGTACGTCGTCAGCGGCGCCGGCGACGTGATCGAGCCGGATGAAGATGTCGCGGCGATCGGCTCCGGCGGGCCCTTCGCGAAAGCCGCGGCCACGGCGTTGCTCGAGAATACGGACCTTGGCGCCCGGGAGATCGCCGAGCGGGCGATGGCGATCGCCGGCAGGATCTGTATCTACACGAACCAGAATGTCCGGTACCTGGAGTTACCGGCGGAGCGGCGCTGACGCTTGGAGGGCGGCGCCACTTGCCCGCAAAGGGGACGGTGAACCATGGTGATCTATCTTCCCAGTCAGGCCACTGAGACCGAGCCGCTGCTCGACGAATTGACCCCGAAGGAAATCGTCCGGGAACTCGACAAGTATGTCATCGGGCAGGCCGAAGCCAAGCGGGCGGTGGCGATCGCCTTACGCAACCGGATCCGCCGCCAGCGGCTCGATCCGGAGATGGCCGACGAGGTCATCCCCAAGAACATTCTCATGATCGGGCCGACAGGCGTCGGCAAGACCGAGATCGCCCGGCGGCTCGCCAAACTCGCCAACTCTCCGTTCCTGAAGGTCGAAGCCAGCAAGTTCACCGAGGTCGGCTACGTGGGCCGGGATGTGGAATCGATGATCCGCGACCTGGTCGAGATCGCCATCGATATGGTCCGCGAGGAGAAGCTCGAAGAGGTGGCCGACCGCGCCGAGCGCAACGCCGAGGAGCGTATCCTCGACCTGCTGATGCCGCCGCAGCCGGAAGAGTCCGAGTCGATGGAGCGGACCCGGGAGAAACTCCGGGAACGGCTGCGGGCCGGGCGCCTGGACGACCGCATCGTGGAGATCGACGTCCGGGACCGCGGCCCGACCTTCGAGATCTCCACCAGCACCGGCGTCGAGGAGATGGACATCAGCCTGAAGGACGTGCTGCCGGGCATCTTCGCCGGGCGCACCCGGAAGCGCCGCATGCGGGTGGCCGAGGCGCTGGAATACCTGATCCAGGAGGAAGAGCAGAAGCTCATCGACATGGACCAGGTGACCCGCATCGCCATCGACCGGGTCGAGCGCAGCGGCATCATCTTCCTGGACGAGATCGACAAGATCTCCGGACGCGAGGCCGGCCACGGGCCCGATGTCAGCCGCGAGGGCGTGCAGCGGGACATTCTGCCGATCGTCGAGGGCACGACGGTGAACACCCGCTACGGCTTCGTGCGGACGGACCACATCCTGTTCATCGCCGCCGGGGCGTTCCACGTCTCCAAGCCGAGCGATCTGATCCCGGAGCTGCAGGGCCGTTTCCCGATCCGGGTGGAGCTGCAGTCGCTCACCGAAGACGACTTCCTGCGGATCCTCAAGGAGCCGAAGAACGCGCTCGTCAAACAGTACGAGGCGCTGCTCGAGACCGAGGGGATCAAGCTGAAGTTCACCGACGACGCCTTGCGGGAGATCGCCCGTATCGCCGCCCAGGTGAACGAGACGGCCGAGAACATCGGCGCCCGGCGCCTGCATACGATCATGGAGAAGGTGCTCGAGGAGCTCTCTTTCGAAGCGCCCGACATGAGGAGAAAGACGTTCCGGATCGATGCCGACTACGTGCGCAATCAGCTTGCCGACATCGTGGCCGACGAGGACCTGAGCAAGTACATCCTTTAGTGGCCGGCCCATCTCGTTCCCAAGGAAACCGCAGGCGGTGACACGTCAGACCGGTGCGACGGAAACAGCGCAAGGAACCCCGGGGGAGATCTTCGGCCGGGGTCCGGGACGGCGCCGGAGCAGACCGAAGCCGGCGGCGGGCTGGCTCCGGTGCGCGCTCGCGGCACTCTGGCCGCTGATGGTCCAATGCGGCTACGTGGGAGACCCGCAGCCCCCCGCCCTCAAGATCCCGGCGCCGGTCAAGGACTTGACCGCCGTCGAGCGCGGAGACCGCATCGTCATCTCCTTCACGGTTACCGGCGAGACGACCGAAGGCCTGCGGCTGAAGCGCTACGGCGAGGCCGACCTTCGCTTGGGAGCGGAGGGAGTCCGGCCGTTCGAGCAGTCGCGCTGGGAAACCTCCGCCAGACGGATCCCGGTTCCCCTTCCGGCGGAGCCCGGCCGTGTCCGAGTAGAGACGCCGGCGGCGGAATGGGCCGGCCGGGAAGTCATCGTCGGCGTCCGGCTGGCCAATCCTCACGGGCGTTGGTCGGCCTGGTCGAACCTGGCGGCGCTCCAGGTAGTCGAACCGCTCGCCGCTCCGACGAATCTGCGCGCGCGGGCCGTCCCGGAGGGTGTGAAACTGGAGTGGAGCTTGCCGGCTCGGCGCCCCGGGGTCCGGTTCCGGGTTCAGCGGAAGACCGGGGACTCGGAAGGGTTCGCAGCGGTGGGCGAGACGGCGGTTGAGGAATGGATCGACACGGGGACGCAATACGGAGTCCGTTACGAGTACCGGGTCCAGACAATCTTGCCCGCCGGGGCTGGCGCGGCCGAGAGCGAGTGGAGCGCGCCGGTGACGATCACGCCCGAGGACCGCTTCCCACCCGCTCCGCCAACGGGCCTCACCGCCGCCGCCGGTGTCGGCTCGATCGAACTGGTGTGGGAGGCATCCGGAGCCTCGGACCTGGCCGGCTACAAGGTATACCGGAGCGACGGAGGGCCCGAGAAGCCCGTGAGCGGTCTGCTGGCTCTCCCGGCTTACAGCGACCGTGACGTCGTTTCCGGGACACGCTACCGCTACCGGGTGACGGCGGTGGACAAGAAGGGAAACGAAAGTGCTCCGTCCGCCCCGGCGGAGGTCGCGGCCCCGTGAAAGACATCAGAAGCAGGAGTGGATTTCGATGACCAGATACGTGCGATTCACAACCGAGGAACACGTTCTCCCGACCACGCCGGACGGGCGGGACGGAGTGCGCTACGGAATCGTAGAGGAAGGGACCGTCTACGAAACGGCCGGACCCTTCAGCGAGGACCACACCGGGGCGTCGTTCGCCCTCACCAAGATCCGGCTGCTGCCGCCGTGCTGGCCGACCAAGATCGTCTGCGTGGGCCGCAATTACGCCGCGCACGCCCAGGAGTTGGGTAACGAGCCCCCGTCCGAGCCGATCATCTTCCTGAAGCCGCACTCCTCGCTGCTGGCTCACCAAGGCACGATCCTGTATCCGCCGATCACCCGCCACGTGAGCTACGAAGGCGAGCTCGGCGTCGTTATCCGAACGCGCGCCCGCCGGGTGAAAGCCGCGCAGGCCGATGATTACATCTTCGGCTACACCTGCGTCAACGACGTAACCGCCCGGGACCTGCAGCAGAACGACCCTATGTGGACCCGCGCCAAGGGATTCGACACCTTCTGCCCGGTCGGGCCGTGGGTGGTGGCTAAGGAAGACGTGGAGCTGGAAGCCGTCCGCGTCCGCACCTACGTCAACGGGGAGCTCAAACAGGACGCGCCGGCCTCGGATATGATATTCAGCGTCGGGCGGATCATCGAGTTCGTAACGGAATTCATGACCTTGGAGCCCGGCGACCTCATCGCCACCGGGACGCCTCCCGGCGTCGGCCCCATGGAACCCGGTTCGGCGGTTCAGGTGCTGGTCGAGGGCGTCGGCACTCTCGAAAACCGCCTCGAAAAGGAGTGAGGGGATGAAGATCTTCCTGGACACGGCAAATCTCGAGCAGCTTCGCCGGGCCGCGGCGTTCGGAGTCGTGGACGGCGTGACGACGAATCCGTCGCTGATTGCGAAAGAAGGCCGGCCGCTCGAGGAGCAGATCCCGGCGATCTGTGAAATCATCGACGGCGACGTGAGCGCCGAGGTCATCGCGACCACGGCCCCGGAGATGGTGGAAGAAGCCCGCAGGCTGGCGAAGCTGCATCCCAACGTGGTCGTCAAGATCCCGCTGACGCGCGAGGGGATCAAAGCCACCGCGACGCTCACCGGCGAGGGCATCCGCTCGAACGTCACCTTGTGCTTCTCCCCCGCCCAGGCCCTGCTGGCCGCCAAGGCCGGCGCCTATATCGTGAGCCCGTTCGTGGGACGGCTCGACGACATCAGCGCTTCGGGAATGGAGCTGATCCGGACCATCAAGCAGATCTACCGCAACTACGGCTTCCAGACGCAGATCCTGGTGGCCTCGGTCCGCTCGCCCATGCATGTGGTCGAAGCCGCCAGGGCCGGGGCCGATATCGCGACGCTTCCGTACAAGACCTTCGACGCGCTGTTCCATCATCCGCTCACCGACAAGGGGCTGGCGCAGTTCCTCAAAGACTGGGAGAATGCTTTCCAGGAGGCCGAGCGCAGCACCAGATGAGATCCGGAACGTATCTTACGCTGCTCGCCTTGGCCGCGGCGGGCTTGATCGTTCTGGCGTGGTGGGTGATCAGCCGCGTACGGCTCACCCCGGCTGAGAAAGAGCGGCGGCGCCGGCTCCGGGTGAACCGGGAAGGGCGGATGACCGACGGGACGGTGACCGAGATCGCCGGGAGTACGATCTACTATTCGTACGCCGTCGCCGGCGTCGAATACGCCTCGTCGCAGGATGTGAGCGCGCTCGCCGGCTTCCTGCCTGACGATCCCGCGGCCGCGATCGGCCCCGTTACGCTCAAGTACTTGCCGCGCAACCCCGCCAACTCGATCCTCGTCTGCGAGGAGTGGTCCGGCCTTCGCTCCGGCCGAGGCGGCGGGAGCGCGGCGAATGACCGTTCCGCACAAGTGGAACCGCTGAATTCCATGTGAACCAATCGGATTCCTGAGTGAGAGAAAGGGGGGAAGTGACCGATGAAGATGAACAAGATTCCCGCATGGAAGCTCCTGGCGGCAACCGCCGCCGCTGGCTTGGTGTTTGGCGCCGGGGTGCTGTTCGGAGCGCTCAACAAGCCCAAGTCGGTGATTCACGTCGTGACGGTGAAGTGGAAGGACGGGACGCCGCAGGAGAAGATCGACGCGGCGCTCAAGGGCGTCGAGACCCTGGCGCAAGAGTTCGACGGCATCACCCGCGTCTGGACCCGGTCGATCAAGGTCCAGGGCTACGAAAGCGGCGTCACCCACGCCTTCGTCATGGAGTTCAAGGACGAGCAGGCGCTCGAGGACTACGCCGGCAGCCCGGCCCAAAAGAAGTGGTACGAGGTGTACATCCCGATCCGCGACCGGAGCCGGACGTTCGACATTACGAACTGAGCGGCCGGCCTCATTCGAGTTCCCCGCCGGGGCGGCCCATCGGGGCGAGCCGCCCCGGCCTTTGCGCCTTGGCGGCGGGCCGGCGGGTTCTCAGACGCTGACCACGGGACAGGGCGACATCCGGATGATCGAGTATGCGTTCGCCCGGAGTCTGCCGAACACCCCGGCCGCCGACCCCCGTCCGATCACGAGCAGATCGGCCCCCATTTGCCGTGCCGCAGAGCAGACCACTTCCGGGGCGTCGCCGCTTTCGACGAAGACCTCCGGCTCGCAGCCCACTTTGGCCGTCAGTTCGGCGATCTGCCGGCGGCAGTCCTCGGCCAGCCGGCTCTTCCAATCCGGCTGGGGGTACTCGCCGGCCCGGGGCTCCAGGCACGGCATCGCGTGGAAAAGCAGCAGGCGGGCCTGGTAGGAACGCGCGAACTCGGCTCCCCAGGAGAGCGCCTTTTCGCTTTGCGCTCCGAGATCCACGGCGACCGCCACCGTCCGGAAACGGATCTCCCCCACCCGGGGCGCTTCGTCCAGGTGCACGCCGGTCCAGACGGGGCAGTCGGCATCGTGGAGAATCTTGGCCGTCACTGAGCCGAGAATGAACCGCCGGAAGGGGCCGTAGCCGTGGGTCGGCACGGCGATCAGATCGAAGTCATGTTCGTGGGCATATTCGACGATGGCCCGGGCCGGGTCGCCTTCCAGCAGCACCCGCTCGGCTTGTAGCCCAGGCAGTTCGTCCCGGAGAAACGAGTCCAGCTCTTTGCGGACCTGCTCCTCGCGCGCGGCGAACAGTTCACTCACCACCGTGCCGCCCACCTCCATGGAACTGAACTCGTAGTGCGGCGGGGGAAGAATATGCAATAAAGTGACTTGGGCCCCGAAATGCTCCGCCAGAGCCTCGACATAGCGGGCCGCCCCCGCGGAACGCTCTGAAAAATCGACCGGAGCGAGGATCTTCTGAATCAGCGGCATGGTCGCGTTCTTGCCAATGCCGGATTTTCGCACGATACAGGATCCAGCCGCGCAACGTCGGCTCCCCCGGCCGCCGCCGGCTGCCCGTCGGCGCCGGCCGGGCCCGGCGTGGACGCCCCTGTTTCGCCGGCCATCCGGCGCGGCTCAGCCCATCTTCACGCCCGTGTCCGCGATCTGGTTCACGTAAACCCAAATGACGGCGAGAACCAGACCGCCGATGACCACCACCGCCGTCAGTATCTTGCCTGCCTTGTCCACCTTGGCCACTTTTTGGGCCAGGAGTTGCTGCCGGGCGAGTACCTGTTCCTCACCGTCGTGGATATGGATCGTGTCATCCTCCCACGAAGTCAGTTTGTATCGATAGGCGAGCAGCGCCAAGACTACGATGGCGAGCACAGCCAAAATCACCACGAAGGGCATGAAGTTCATCGCGCATCCTCCTGGTTCGAAGTGATTCCGCCGCCCGGACACCGCCGGAGCAGCGCTGACAACCCGGACACCCGAAAGATACCACGACTTCGGCGGAATCGGACCAGAAACTTGCCGTTCTGGTCTCCTTTCGCCGGTATCGCCACCCACCGCCCAGCAATCACCGTTCCAGTCCCGGCTCGCGAGTTGGAAGGGTGCCCGGCTCGGCTTTCCGGACCCCCGGCCTGCCTTCCGGCCACCTCGCGGCCAGCCTGACTGCGCCGGGGCAGCTTGTCAGACCTGGAGCGCGTGGGGTGATTTCACCCTACAGAATCCGATTTCAGCCCGGCGCCCGGCGCAGTCCTGGGTGAAATTCCGCAGCAATCCTGTTCACCAGCGGGCGGCGTTGCTATACTGTAACCAGAACCCGGCCCTATGCCGGCGGCTCGCATGTCCAAACTGCTAGAAGAGTGGCGCGAGACAGATCTGCTCGAGGCGGTCTTCGACCAGCTCTCCGACGCCCTCATTATTTACAACACCGACCGGATCATCACTGGCGTCAACAAGGCTGCGGAGCGGCTTTTCGGCATGACCTCGGACCAGATGGTCGGGCGCGAGTGCGCCGAGGTGTTCCGCTGCAGCGTCTGCGATTCCAACTGCGGCGTCCAAGTGGGGCTCACCCAATTGGGAGGCCAGTCGCGAACCACGGTGCGTCTGCACACCGACAACGGCCGCGAACGGCTGGCAGTGATCCGGACGCAACCGATCCATCGGCCGGACGGCGAGCTGGGCGGGGTCGTGGTTACCGTCAAAGACGTCACCGACGAGGTGGAGCCCCAGAAGCGTGAGGTGATCGCCGAATCCCGTTCCATGCGGGAGGTGATGAACTTCGTGCGGCGCGTGGCCGCCAGTGAAGCGACGACGATCCTGATCGAAGGCGAGAACGGCACCGGCAAGGATCTGATCGCCAAGACCTTACATTATCAGAGCCTGCGCCAGGCCGAACCATTCATCGCCATCAATTGCGCCGCCATCCCCGAGACCCTGCTCGAAAGCGAGCTGTTCGGCTATGAGAAAGGCGCCTTCACCGACGCTCGCGCCCAGAAGCGCGGCATCTTCGAGCTGGCCGATAAAGGGACGCTCTTCCTGGACGAGATCGGCGAGATCCCGTTGATGTTGCAGGCGAAGCTGCTCCGGGTGCTGGAAGAGCAGTGTTTCCGGCGCCTCGGCGGTCTCAAGGACATCCAGCTCGATCTGCGCGTCGTAGCCGCGACGAACAAGAACCTCCGGGAAGCCGTCCAGGAGGGGGCCTTCCGCCAGGACCTTTACTTCCGGCTCAACGTAATCCACATCACCATCCCGCCTCTGCGCGAGCGCCCGGAAGATATCCTCCCGCTGGCGCACTTCTTCATCGACCATTACAACCGCAAGTTCAAGCGCCAGATCAACGGCCTCACCGAAGAGGCCAAGCGGATGTTGCTCGCCCATGATTGGCCGGGCAACGTGCGCGAGCTTCGCAACGCCATCGAGCGGGCGATGATCCTCGAAGAGACCTCGCAGATCCGCCCCGGCAGCCTGCCCATGGCGGTCAACCGGGGGGTGAGCGGGCCGTCGCCGGCGGCGATTCCTCCCTCGCTGCAGCCGTCGTTTCCGGACATCGGTATGTCGCTCGAGGAAAACGAGAAACAGTTGATCCTCCGGGCGCTCGAGAAAACCGGCGGCAACCAGACGCAGGCCGCCAAGCTGCTCAAGATCACCCGTGACACGCTGCGCTACAAGATGAAAAAGTACAAGCTGCGCTGACCCGCACCCGGACGGGCCGGGGTGTCAGGCGCCCCCGGATTCAAGTTCCACCGCCTCGCCGTCCACGAAAACTTCCCCGTTCTGATTGATTCGCGTCCAGCGGTCGCCGATCCGCACCCGGGCCCAGCCATTGCGGAAATCCAGGGCTTCTTCGTAACGGGCGGGAACCAGGAAACGGCCGGAGCGATCGATATAGCCCCAGCGGCCCCGCCACTTCACCGCCGCGGCGGATTCCGCAAACGGCCGGCATTCTTCGAACAGCGGATTGATGCGGAACGCGCCGGTGCGGTCGATGTAACCCCACCGGGTGGTCAGCACCACCGGCGCCAGCCCCTCCGAGTAGGGCTGCACGGCGGCGAATTCCGGATATACGGCATATTCTCCGGTGGCATCGATGAAGCCGCAGCGGCCGTTTTCGCGAACGCCGGCGAGACCTTCGGAAAACGCCCCAGCGGCCTCGAAGCGGGGCGGGATCACCAGTTTGCCCTCGCTGTTGACGTAGCCCCACCGGGAGCCGAAGCGCTGCGCCTTCAAGCCCGGGTCTTCCCGTGGCGGGGGATGCCGCCCCTCGGCCCGGCCGCCATCCTGAAACGCGCCGGCCGAGGAGCGCAACCGTTCATAGGCCTGGTTGATCGCCTTGATCTTCGCCTCGGCCTTGCGGCGCAGCCGCGCCGGTTCTCCCTGAAAACGGTCCGGATGCCAGACCTTCACCAGGTCGAGATACGCCTCGCGGATCTCGGCGGCGGTGGCCGAGGGGTCCAATTCGAGCGCCGCGTAGCATTCGGCGAGGTCTTGCCGCATGGATGCGTTCCAGTAAGGGTGCGCGGGAAGGTCCGCAGCGCCCTCCCGCTCCCTAGCTACATCGACCCCGCCCGCTTTCGCCTTTAACCCATCCATCCAGGCGGCCCCACGCCCGGATGCCGCAGTGCATTCCTCTTTCCCTGTGTGACCCTCCGCCGCACGGCTGCATCGTATCTACGGGAGGAAGAAGGATGCTATACGAAGTCACAACCAAGAAGTCCCTCGAAGAGATCGAACGCGGGCTGGAAGAGGCCGCCGCGAAGCACAAGTTCGGCATCATCGGGAAGCATGACCTGAAGTCGAAGATGGCCGAGAAGGGAGTCGAGTTCAACGGCGAGTGCCGGATCTACGAGGTCTGCAACCCTCACCAGGCCAAGAAGGTGCTCGAAGAGAACGGAGCCATCTCGACAGCTCTGCCTTGCCGGATCTCCGTCTACAAGTCCGGCGACGAATACCGGATCGCGACCCTGCTGCCCACCGCCGTGCTGGGGATGTTCGGGGCCGAATCGCTGAGACCGGTGGCCGAGGAAGTCGAGAACGTGGTCAAGGCGATGATGAACGAGGCGGCCTGAACTGGATCGCCGTAGCGTAGCAGGGGAGGGAAGTGCGGGCGGCGCGGGCCGCGGGAACCGGCAATTTGGCATCGGAAATGCTACGGACAGGGCGCCATGGTCCGCAGAATCTCCCCCGCGAGAGCCCTCATCTGTTCCTTGGCCCTTGCGCCTTTGATCATTCAGGCTTATAAGGAAGGCGCGCCGCCTGGCAACGCAGGTGTCCCGGGCGAGGGCAGCCCATGCGTTCGCTCGGGTTGTCATCAGGGAACCGTTGCTCCCAATACCGGACAGGTCGAAATCTCCATCCAGGGTGGAAACTCTTACACGCCGGGCGCCGCCAAGCACATCGTGGTGACCATCCATGAACCGGCCCGCTCTCACGGGTTCGAGGCCGCGCTCCGTCTGGCGGAGGATCCCCGAGTGCAGAGGGGCTCGATCACTCCGGGTCCAGGGTGCCAGATCGTCCGCGACGGCAGCTTCGAGTACGTCACCCACGCCGACCGCACCCGCAACACGTTCCCTTTCGACTGGACGCCCCCGCAGAGCGGCGGCGACGTCCGCCTGTACGTCGCCGGGGTGGCGGCGGATGGCAAGAAGGACACGCGCGTCTACACGGCGGACGTGCTGCTCACGTCCGCCCGGCGGCCCACGGTCGCCCCGGCGGACGGGGTCGTCAGCGGCGCCAGCTTCCAGCCGGGTGTTTGCCCCGCTTCTTGGGTGACGATCTACGGCCAGAACCTCGCCCCCGTGACGAGGATGTGGGCCGAGGCCGATTTCCCCGACCCCTGGCACCTGCCGCTCGAACTGGACGGCGTCAAGGTCCAGATCAACGGCAAGCCCGCGGCGATCTACTACATCAGCCCGGGGCAGCTCAACGTGCTGGCGCCGGACGACGACGCCGCCGGGCCGGTGGAAGTGATCGTCGAGACGCCGGACGGCCGGAGCGATCCGGTCGTCGCCAACCTGCAGCCGCTGCAGCCGGCGCTGTTCGCCTTCTCTCAGCAGGGCTACCGCTACGCCGCCGCCGTCCATCACCCGGACGGCGATCTGGTGGGACCGCCGGGACTCATCCCCGGGGCGAACGTGCGGCCGGTGAAGCCCGGTGACGTCATTTACCTCTACGGCACCGGCTTCGGCCCGACCGAGCCCAGAGTGCCTGCGGGGATGGTCGTCAACTCGCCCAAACCGCTCACCCGCCCCGTGCGCGTCACCGTCGGCGGCGTCGAGGCGGCGCAACTCTGGTGGGCGGGGCTGGTGTCGCCGGGCCTGTATCAGTTCAACATCACCGTGCCGGAGGTCGCCGACGGAGACCAGCCGGTCGAGATCGAGTTCGAAGGCTTGCGAACGCAGCAAGGGCTCTATCTGCCGGTGCAGCGGTGACGGCTGGGCTCATTCCGGGGGCGGCTCGGCTTTCGGTTGGGACTCCCCGTCCAGCTTCCTCCGCCGCAGTTCGAGCCAGACCGGGAACGCTGCGGGCATCTCCAGCCAGACGAGCATCCAGGAGACCATCTCCTCCTTCATCGCGCGCCTGGCCGGGTCCTTGGCCCGCCGCGCCGCCCACCGGGCGTGGTCCTTGGCCTCGATTACCAGGCGCCGGCAGGCCATCTGGCGTTCTCTGTCGTCCGCCTCGGCCGCCTGGGTGTAATCGGCGTGCAACGCCAGCAAGGTGCGGGCCAGTTGGTCGAAGTCCTCCTGGCGCACGCCTTCCACCAGCGGCTCCATCGGCAAGCCGGAATCCCGGACCAGGCGCCGCAGATAACTTTCCGACACGTCCGGGAACCGGCGGCGCAGCGCTTGCCAGTGCTCCTCAGTGATCCTCTCGGCTGCCAGGCTCGCCAGGTGCGCGGCCACTTCCGCCTTGACGCTTCGCTTCCCGGATCCCACGGCGGTACCTCCCCACAGCGCGGTTGTGCGCCGCAATGGTCTTGGAGAATGCGTGGCGGCCCGAACCGTCGGGCAGGGCCACGAAGAACAGATAGTCGGTTTCCGGCGGATTGAGCGCCGCCTGGATCGATTCCCGGCCGGGGCTGGCGATGGGTCCCGGCGGCAGCCCCGGGTAGAGGTAGGTGTTGTAAGGATTCGGCCGGGCCAGATCGGAACGGTGGATCACGCCATCCCAGGCGCCTTCGACGAGAGCGGCGTAGATCACCGTCGGATCGCACTCGAGTTTCATCCCCCGGCGGAGGCGGTTCCAGAAGACGCTGGCGATCAACGGACGCTCTTCGGGCGCCGCCGTCTCCTTCTCCACCAGCGAGGCTAAAGTCACCGTCTCGTGCACGTCGGCGTCCGCGCCCAGCGAGGCCCACACCCGGCGGAACTCACCGGTCATCATGCGGCAGATCTCCTCGGCCGGCGTATTCCGGGTAACGAAGTAGGTGGACGGGAACAGGTACCCCTCGAGCGTCGTAGCCTTCGGATCGAGGTCGGCGATCAAGGCTGGGGAGCGCACCACGGCCTCGACGGCGGCGGCGTCGATCCAATCGAGCTGCGAAATGATCCGCACGGCGTCGAAGATGTTGCTCCCCTCCGGGATCGTCAGGGTGTGGTAGTAGACGTCGCCCCGGGCCAGCCGGTCGAAAACCTCCCAGGGAGCCGCCGGTTCCCGGAACCGGTACTCCCCTGCCTGAAGCACCGCCCGAGGCCGCAAGGCGCGGGCGACAAGTAACGCCCACTCGTGCTCCAGCACCCCTCGGGCCGCCAGCGCGCGGGCGATCTCCCGGGTGGAAGTGCCGCGCTCGATGACCACGAAGACCTCGCCGGTGAAGCCCCGGTACGGGCGGTTGAGTTCCCGGTAGAGATAGCCGGCAAGGCCGGCTGCGGCGGCGAGCGTAGCCAGCAGCGCCGGGGCCGCGCGTTTCATTCTTCGCCCTCCGGCCCGCCGGTTCGCCCGGCCCGCCATTCGAGATAGCTCTCCAGCAAGATCACCGCCGCCAGCCGGTCCACCGCCCGGGCCCGCTTGCGGCTGCTGACGCCGCTTGCCTTGAGCACCCGCTCCGCCTCGGCCGTGGTGAGCCGCTCGTCCCAGAAGCGTACCGGCAGGCCGGTCCGCTTCTCGAGCCGGGCGGCGAATTCCCGGACGTTCTCGGACTGGCGCCCCTGCCGGCCGCTCAGGTGCAGCGGGTCGCCGATCAGGATCAGCGACACCCCGTGTTGGGCGGCGATCCCGGCCAGACCCTCGATGTCGTCCCGAATCCGCGTCCGCTTGAAAGTCTCCAGACCCTGAGCCGTAATGCCCAGCTCGTCGCTGAGCGCCAGGCCGATGCGCCGCTTGCCGTAGTCCAGGGCGAGCACTCGCCCGGGAGGGTTTTTTTCACGATGGACCATGGAGCAATAACCGCGGTCCGGGCGCCGCAGCAGGAAAACCCCGAACCTGTGCTCATTATAGGTGGGGGCGTGTTAGAGTAACATAGCGAGGCCCTGGTAGTTCGTGTCGTCGGTTATGCACTCCCCGCCGGCCGGGAAGCCGCGGAGTTCTCCTCTTTTTTTCATTGCTTTCGGGGTGGCCGTGGCGCTGCTGTACTACGGCCGCTTGTTCGTCATCACGCTGGTGATCGCCATCACCATCGCTTTTCTGCTCGATCCCTTCGTGGAACTGCTGATGAAGCTGCGCCTGCCCCGGGCGCTGGCGAGTTTTCTGGTACTCAGCGTCTCGCTGCTTCTGCTCTACCTTGCCGGGCTCGCCGCCTACTCCCAGGTCTCCGTGCTGGCCAACGACCTGCCCACCTACAGCGAGCGCATCGGTACGCTCGTAGGCCGGGTGACGGACCGCGTGGAACGCTTCGAGCGCCGGGCGTACGAAATCCTGGTCCCGAAACGCCTCCGGGATAGTGAGGCGCGTGTTCCTCCCTCCGCCGCCCCGGAACCGCGTGTCGGCCGCCCGCGGCCGCCGGCCCCGCCGCTGCCCGTCGAAGCCGGGCCGGCCCGGCCGCCGGCGCCTGCCGGGCGGCCTGGCAGGGTACCCCTGCTCGCTTACCTCTACGGCTACGCCCAGACGTTCTACGCCGTCGCCCTGATGGCCTCGTTCGTCCCGTTCCTCGTCTACTTCATGCTGAGTTGGAAAGACCACTTTCGCCGCAGCTACCTTCAGCTCTTCCAAGGGCAGGACCGGTACGCCGCCGGCCGGAGCTGGGAGGGCATCGCCGACATGGCCCGCGCTTACGTGCTCGGCAATTTCGTCCTGGGCATCTTTCTTTCGGTGGTCAGCGCCCTCTTTTTCTGGGTGATGGGTCTGCCCTATTTCCTGCTGGTCGGTCCCCTGAGCGGCTTCTTGAGCCTGATTCCGTACATCGGCCTGCCGCTGTCGATGGTCCCGCCGTTTTTCGTCGCCCTCGGCGTCTATGACCGCTTGACGCCCTATGTCATCATCGGGGCCGTGGTCGGCTTCCTCCATCTGCTGGCGCTGAATCTGCTCTACCCGAAGCTGGTCGGCTCCCGGGTCCATCTGAACCCGCTCGTGGTCACCGTCGCTTTGATGTTCTTCGGTCTGCTTTGGGGCGGCATCGGCCTCATCCTGGCCATCCCGATCGCCGCCGGGGTCAAAGCGGTGTGCGACAACGTGCCGGACCTGCAGCCGTACGGGAGACTCCTCGGCGACTGACGCCGCCTTGTGGCCGCGATATGATTACCGGGAAAGGAAAGGGGGGCCGTGATGGTTGATTGGAACAGAAGGCAATGGATGGCGGCCGGCTTGGGCCTCTGTACCGCCGCGCGGGCTCGGAGCCGCGTCGACCGCGCCTGGATCAGCGCGATCACCGACGAAATCGCCCGGTCGCCGGAAGACGCCATCGCCTTCGCCCGGCAGTACGGGCTGAGTTTCGTCGAGCTCCGGAGCGTTCCAGGGGCCAGGCGCCGCCGCTACGAGGCGCTGCCGCGGAAGGAGCTCGAATCGGCGGCGCGGCAGTTGCGGGACGCCGGGCTGAAGGTCTCGTTCCTGAACGCCGGGCTGCTGAAGCACATGCTGCCAGGCACCGAGCCGGTGAATCCCCGGCACCGCAGACCGGACGCCGCGAAGCGCTTCGCCGCGCGTATGGAATTGCTCGGGCGGGCGCTCGAAGCCGCGCAGATCCTGGGCGTCGACAAGGTGCGCGTCTTCACGTTCCACCGCGTCAAAGATCCGCTGGCGCTGCTGCCCCGCATCGCTGAGATCATCGCCCCGATGGCCGAGACCGCCGGCCGGGCGGGCATCACCTTACTGGTGGAGAACGAGGCATCGTGCAACGTGGCGACTTCAGCCGAGCTCGCCGCCCTGATGAAGCTGCTGCCTTCACGCTGGGTGGGCATCAACTGGGACCCGCTGAACGGCACGCGTTACGGCGAGACCCCCATGCCCGACGGCTACCGCCTGCTGCCGAAAGATCGCATCGGCAATGTGCAGATCAAGGGCAAGAGCATCCTTCCCGGCTGGCATCAACTACTGCCCTGGCGCCGAATCTTCGACGTGATGGCGGCCGACGGTTATCGCGGCAAATTCGGGCTGGAGACGCACATCTTCGGCGAAGGCCAGATCCAGGCCTCGCACGACTCGATGAAGCAGATCCTGCGTATCCTGGAATCGTAGGGCCATCATGAGCAAGAACATTCTCAAGATGGCCGCGATCGGCCTCGCGATCGTCGGGCTGATCGTCGCCATCATCCTGTTCGCCACCCGCGGGGCTTACATCCGCCTGGAGGGGACCGTCAAGCGGGTCCGAGTCCAGCCGATGCCCGACAAGAGCTGCGTGGTCATTGTCGATTTCCGCTTCCGCAACCCCGCCGACTACCCGTTCGTCGTGCGCGACGCCAGGCTGCTCATCGAAGACGCCGATGGCAACCTCGTCGAGGGCATGGCAGTGGCAGCCGTGGATGCCAAGCGTATGTTCGAGTACTACTCGCGGGCCAACCCCGACCTGGGGCCGATGTACAACGAGGCGCTCGTCGCCCGGGACCGCATCGAGCCCCGGGAGATGCTGGACCGCATGCTGGTCGCCCGCTTCCAGCTCTCCGAAGAAGCGGTCCGGAAGCGCCGCCGCGTCATCCTCCGCATCGAGGACGTGGACGGGGCGGTCACCGAGATCGCCGAGGAACCCCGGACCGGCTGAGGCCGGCCGTCCCCTCTCCAGACCCACGGGCTGATCCCGGCCGCTCTCTCGGGCCGTTGCGCCCCACTTCCCTCCGGCGGGCCCGCCGGCCCTTGTGATAACTTCTTTTGGACATGTCCGAACAATCCAAGCCCACGCTGCACCGCCGCCTCGGCGTGCTGAACGCCACCACCATCAACATGTCGAACATGGTCGGGATCGGCCCGTTCATCGCCATCCCGTTGATCCTGGCCACCCTGGGCGGGCCGCAGTCGTACCTGGCCTGGCTGGTCGGGGTGCTGATCGCCCTGTGCGACGGCCTGGTGGTGGCCGAGCTGGGCGCGGCTCTGCCCGCCGCCGGCGGCACCTACGTCTTCTTGAGAGAAGGCTTCGGCCCGCGCACCTGGGGCCGCATGCTGGCCTTCCTGTTCATCTGGCAACTGCTGTTCGCCGGCCCGCTCGAGATCGCCAGCGGCAACATCGGCCTGGTCCAGTATCTGAAGGTCTTCTGGCCGTCGATGACCGCCTTCCAGATGAAACTTCTGGCCGCCGGCGTCGGCGTCTTCTTGATCTTCACGCTCTACCGCAAGATCACCGACATCGCCAAGATCATGCTCGGGCTGTGGATCACGATGATCTTCACCACCGGCTGGGTCATCGTGACTGCGATCTTCAAGTTCGATCCGTCGCTGGCCTTCCAACTCCCGCCGGACGCCTTCCGCATCGATGCCAACTTTTTCCAGGGTCTGGGCCAGGGCACCGCGAACGTGCTCTATCTCTTCCTCGGCTACTACCAGGTCTGCTACCTGGGGGCCGAGGTGAAAGATCCCGGCCGGACCATCCCTCGGGCGGTCGTCTACTCGATTCTCGGGGTGACGGCCATCGACGTGGCGCTCTCGTTCGGCTTCATCGGCGTCGTGCCCTGGAGGGAAGCCATGAAAGCGCAGTCGATCGGCTCGGACTTCATGGCCGCCGTCTACGGGCCCTGGGCGGGCCAGGTACTTGCCGGCCTGATCGTCGTCACCGCCTTCGCTTCGATCTTCGCCTTGCTGCTCGGCTATTCCCGCGTTCCCTACGCCGCCGCTCAAGACGGCGTCTTCCTGCGCTGGTTCGGCGAGCTGCACCGTACGAAGGAGTTCCCGCACCGCTCGCTGCTGCTGATCGGCATCGGCGCCATCATCGCCAGCTTCTTCACCCTCCAGGACGTCATCCTCGGCCTGATGGCCGCCCGCATCCTCATCCAGTTCAATGCCCAGGTGCTGGCCCTCTTCTTCATCCGCAGGACGCGGCCGGATATCGAGCGTCCTTTCAGAGTCTGGCTCTACCCGATTCCGCCCCTCGTCTCGTTGGGCGGGTATCTGTTCGTCTTCTCGACGCTGGGCTTGCGCTTCATCTTCTTCGGGCTCGGAACGCTCGGCCTCGGTGCGGCCGTCTACCTGATCGTGGCCCGTAAACAGGGCGAGTGGCCGTTTGCGCCGGCGTGAAGGCCCGGGTTTTTCGATCTGCCGGGCGCTGGGCGCTCGAAGCGGCGGCGCCCGGCCGTGTGAGAAAATTAGACTGCCGGCGCCTTGATCGCCGCACTCGCGGCTCGCCTTCAGAGCGAGCTCCCTGACAGGAAGAAGAAATCATGATAGAGAATCGACGCGAATTTCTGAGCGCTGCCGGGGCGGCAGTGATTTACAAGATGGTGCCCTCCGGCTTCACGCTGAAGGCTGCGACAGCCAATGATCAGATCGGATTCGGCTTCATCGGTTCGGGCGTGCGTGGAACTTATTTGTTGCGTAAGTTCCAGGCGATCCCGGGTGTCCGTCCCATCGTCGTCGCCGACCTCTACGACGGCTACCTCCGCCGGGCCAAGGAAGACACCGGCGGCAGGATCGCCACGACCAAGCGTTACGAGGAGGTTCTCGCCAACAAGGACGTGGACGCCGTCGTCATCGCCACCCCGGATCACTGGCACAAGAAGATCGTGCTCGACGCCCTGGAGGCGGGCAAGCACGTCTACGTCGAGAAGCCGATGACGTGGTCCGTCGAAGAGGGTCTGGAGATCGTCAACGCGGCGAAACGAACCGGCAAAAAGGTACAGGTCGGCTCCCAGCACCGGACTTCGGCTCTGGCGGCGAAAGCCCGCGAGATCGTCAAGTCCGGCGCTCTCGGCAAAGTCACTATGGTCCGTATGGCCAACCACCGCAACTCGGCCGACGGCGCCTGGGTCTGGCCGATCCCGCCCGACGCCTCGCCGGAGACCTGCGACTGGGAGCGCTTCCTCGGCCCTGCCCCGAAACGCCCCTGGACGCCCGAACACTTCTTCCGCTGGCGCTGCTGGTGGGACTACTCCGGCGGCGTCGCCACCGACCTGTTCGTCCACCTGCTCACCTGGCTGCACTACGTCATGGACGTCAAAGCCCCGGTGTCAGCCGTCTCCCAGGGCGGGCTCTACAAGTGGCGCGACGGCCGCAACGTCCCCGACGTGCTGAACACGGTCTACGAATACCAGGAAGGTTTCATCGCCGACATGTATGTCCACCTCGCCGCCGCCTTCCCTACGCGTAGCACGATCATCATCGGCGACGAGGGCACGCTGGAAGAGGCCGGCGACAAGCTCATCCTGCATCCGTTCACCCACCGGCCCGAGGTCTCCCAGTACGGCATCACCGGCTGGCCCAAGGACATGAAAGCGAAGTATTGGGAGGCTCACGGCTACACTGCCGACGGCCGCCCGAAGAATCCGCTGCCGCCACGCAAGAAACCCCGCGAGATTCCGTTTGGAAGCCGGCCGTCGCATTACGAACTCTTCGTCCTGGCGCTGCGCGAAGACAAGCCCACCGAAGAGGACGCGCTCGAGGGACACTACGCTGCCGGCGCCGCCCATCTGGCGAACCTTGCCTACCGGAATCACCAGCGGGCAAGCTGGGACCCGGATACGGCCGAAGTCCGCCTCGGTTGACAAGGGCTGGCGCCGCGGGGTGCCGGCTGGAGGACCCGCCGGGGAACGAATCGCGGCGTGGAGGCGCCGAAGAGCGTCGCTCGGAAGGAAGCGAAATTCCAAAGGGCGGCGCGGACTCTGCTCTCCCCGGCTGCTCGCCCGCGGGCGCGCTGACACGTCGGGGTGTCCGCCCTGGCACTGCTCACGTGCCTCTTCCCGGCGCGCTTGCGGACTCGCGCTCCTTGGGTGAACCAGTCCGCCGCCGCCCTTCTGGCTTGTACGGCTCTACGTTCACCTCCTTGCCTGCCGTTTAGGCAGGGAGTTCGCCGGCCGCTGAACGGCCGGCTGTTTGTTGCTCGTGAATCACTGGAACCGGACTTCCCGGTTCCGGTTCTATTCTTATTGCTGGTTGAGAATCTGTCAATAGCAATTTGGTACCAGCGGCGGGGTTCCTATAAACAAGCTGGGCCCCGGCGGGCAGGTACCGCTCCTGAGCAGTGATGGGAGCGCGTCCCCCAGCTTCGCGGTTCCCGTGGCCGCGTAGCTACTCGGCTTTGCTGGCTTCGAAAGTCCCCGAGTAGATGTCGAACTCCCACTCGCCCGAGATCTTGTCGCCGGAGACCGTGCCGTCGATCTTGACCACCGCTTTCACTCCGGCTTCCTCGGAATAATACGGGAATTCGATGTGGATCTTGTCGCCTTCGACGGAACCAGTGATCTCGGTTTCCCCGCTGTCTCCGGCAACCTTCCCAGTCAACTTCCCGCCGTCGGCTTTGAGCGTGATCGAGGCCCGCCGCTCGCCCCCTTCCGTATCGAACACGAAGTTCCAGGTACCGTTGATGCCCGCCAGCACCGGTGCGGCCAGAACCGTCAGCAAGACCGCAACCGCCGTCGCCACTGTCTTCCTCATTTCTGCACTCCTCAGGAAATCGTAGTCGGATCTTCTCGGGAGGCACCGGCCGGCCGGCCCAGACGCCTCCAGAAACCCTCTCCCGTCCCAACTTAGCACTCGCGCTGTGGTATTTTCAGCACCAATGGATAGGACACTCGAGACGAAAGCCGCCATCGTCACCGGGGCCGGCCGGGGCATCGGGCGTACCATCGCCGAGCGCCTCGCCGCTGACGGGGCGAAGGTCGTCGTGAACCATCCACCGGGTTTCGCCGGCGCCGGAGACGTGGCTGCGGCCATCCAAAGCGCCGGCGGAACCGCCCTCGCCGTCGAGGCGGATATCGCCGATTCGATCCAGCGGGAAACGCTGTTCGAGCGCACCCTGGCCGCCTTCGGCCGCCTCGATATTCTCGTCAACAACGCCGCTTTCGACCCCGGCCCCATGGAGTTCCTGGAAGTGGACGAGGCCCTCTATGACCGCGTCTTGGACGTAAACCTCAAAGCGGCCTTCTTTTGCAGCCAGCTCGCCGCCCGCATCCTGATCCGCCAGGGCGACGGCGGCCGCATCATCAACCTCAGCTCCCTGCACGCGCGGCTGAACTTTCCCAACTATGCTCCGTATTCGCTCTCCAAAGGCGGCATCGACGCCATGACGCGCCAGTTGGCGATGGACCTGGCGCGGCATCGCATTACGGTAAACGCCGTGGCCCCCGGTTTCATCGAGGTCGCCCGCACGCGCTCCTACTTCGAGCGCTACGACCGCGACAAGCTCGGCCGCGGAATCCCCGTCGGCCGCGTCGGCTTCCCGCGCGACGTGGCGGCCCTGGTGGCCTTCCTCGCCACCGACGAGGCCGAATTCATCACCGGCGAGGTGATCCGCTGCGACGGTGGCTCGGGCATACGCCTTTCCTTCGAGGAGTAAGCCTCCGGGGCCTTGCACTCGGGTTTCTTACAGCTCCAGGTAGACGGTGCGGTAGTCGAGAGCGCCGCGGGCGATGCGCCAGTGGCGGAAACAGGTCTGCCGTCCCCACATGTTGATCACCGGGCCGCATAGGTGGAACGGGATGCCGTTCACCGTGTGGGATTCGTCGCGATGGAAATGCCCGGCGAACACCGCAATCACGCCGCCCGCCTTCATCCGTTTCGTCCACCGGTCCATGATCGCCGCCGGCCAGCCCGCCCACAAACGGTTTACGTGATAAGAGGGCAAGCCCATGACGTGGCAGAACAACAGCGTCGGCTTCGCCGGCGTCAGCAACCGGTCCAGTTGCCGGAAAGCCCACTCGCGGTCTTCGTCCCCGGCGCGCGGATCCAGCGGCTGGCTGTCGAAGAACACGAAGCGCAACCCGTCCACGGGCTCGATGGCGACGTTCGTCTTGCCAAAGCGTTCTTCGAACGCCGGACGGTAGTCATTGGTGTGGCTGTAGCCGAGGTCATGGTTGCCCGGCACATAGTAGGTGGTGCGTTCGAACTGGTGCAGTTCGCGGGCCAGGTCGAAATCCTCATTGGTATCCCGGGTGTGGGCCACGTCCCCGGTATGGACGATCAGCTCGTAGGGCAGCGTGCACTTGTTGATCGCCTCCACCACCGCCCGGGTGCGGCGGACGGACTCCTCAGCGGGAACGTCGTAATGGCGCCGCGCTGAGAAGAGCCGGTGCCGGGAAACATGCGTGTCGGAGACCTGGATGAAAGAAAAGTCGATCCGGCTATCGATCTGCCGCAGCGGCGTAGCCCTCCGAGCGGCCGCGACACCCAGTCCGCCGAAGAGAAACGCCCGCCGTGTCACTCGTAACAGCATTGCGTTCCATCCCTTGCCCGGCTTGCCGACAGCGACTCCCCGTCCCCGCCGCTATCGGGGCCGCCACGGGGCGTACCCCCAACCCGGCTGCCGGGCCGGGCTTCGCTACCCTTACTTTACAACCGCGCGCGCCTTCGCCGCACCGGTTGCCGAAGCGTCGCGGCGGGGGCCTTCCTCACTCGGCCCGCCGCCACACAATCACAACCGCCGGCGCCGGCCGGCCCGCCGCGCGCACCCGGACGCGGCGCCACTGGTTTGCTTCCGAGGGCTTCTCGATGAGCTCCACTCCGGCCGCCTTGCCGGGATCGTACTGGAAACTCAGCCCGGCCGCGGACAACCCGGCAGCCGGAGGAGCCGGCTGCTGCGCAGTATAAGCGGTCAAGCCCGAGCTGGTGAACTCTGCCGGATAGACGCTGATCTCGACGGCCACGCCGGGCAGCCGCCCCGTGACGTTGCCCGTCGAGGCGCGGCCACCCTCGATTGTCAATGTCTCGCCGGCACGCAGGAAGCCCGTCCAGATGAGCTTCCCCGAGGGCGGGCCCGCGGCGGCCGGGCGAGCGGAGGGCTCCGGTGCTGGCGCGGCGGGCTGCGCCGCCCCTGCGCTCAGCGCCGCTCCCTGCTGCTGGAGGTCGATGGCGGGAGGATTCTGGGCGAGTTCGACCGGCGGCGCTGGAGGCTTCGCCGGAGTGGCCGGTGCGGCCGCCGCCGGCGTCGCCTCCGGTCCGGCCGCCGCGGCTGCTCCGCCCGGTTGCGGCGCTGCCGGCTCCGGCGCCGCTGGAGACCGGCGCGCCGCCTGCTGCTGTTCGAACTCGTCCAAGACTGACAATGTCCGCGTCAGCGCGGCCGTTTGTTCCCGCTCGAGGGCGACCGCCGTGCGGAGCCGTTCCAGCTCGAGCCGGAGTTCTTCCGGCGTCGCCGGGGTCGCCTCGGCTGTTGCTCCGGCCGGCCGCGCGGCACGCAGATAGCGCGTCCCGACGACCGCCGGCGGCGCGTTCAGGTGGTGGACCGCCAGTTCGATCCGCACATCGTGCGTCAGCGGCGCGTATGTGTACGCCCCTTGCATCAACTCCATCAAGTCCAGCTTGATCCGGGCCGTGCTGGCCCCGTCTGTGATCCGGAGCTCGCCCCCCGCCGCACCCCGGAATTCCGGCGCCCCGGGGTCCCACCGGATCAGCAGGCTCGAGCCGGAAGCCACGGCGCGCAGCTTCAACTCCCCGGTCAACTGCAAGCGCTCGGCCCAGTACTCCTCTACCCCTTCCAGGTAAGCCCCGGCTGCCTCCATGACCGGGCGGATGCCGGACTGACTCTGCGCTCGCCCGGCGTTCTGCGCTCCGATCCACAGCCCGGCCCCGATCGCGGCCGCCACGATGCCCCCGAGCGCCCACTTCCTCCAGCCGCCGGAATGCGCGTCCCGCCCGCCGGCGAGCTGGAACGACGGCGCCGGCAGCGGTCTCGGAGGGGACGGCCCGCCACCCTGCGCTTGCGGGGCCGCGGCCCTTTCCTCGTTCCCCGGCAGGACGGGCGGGGGTTCGGGGGCCGGCCCCCTATTCGCCGCTCCGCGGGGCGCTTCGAGCACCAGCGCCGGGCGCGCCGGCATGCGGCCTTCGGCATCGCGCACGAAGATGCCCAGCTTCGTGGGCCTGTCCTCTTCGGGCCGGAGCACGATCGCCGCCTGCCAGGGCTTGGGGAAGTGGCGCTGGTGAAGTTCCAGGTCCGAAGGCGTGAGATTCACGCCGCTGCGGGTGTGGGAATGATACCATCCCACCGGGACCAGGCCTCCCAGACCGGCATCCTGGGCGGCATCACGCAACTGCTCTTCCAGCCTTCGGTGGTCGTCGTCCGAGAGCGTGAACGAAGGTCCCGCGGAATGGTCGCAATGGATCGGCCGGCTGGTGACGATGCGGATGCGGTCTCCCCCCGCCTCCCCGAAGAGCACGCCGCCGACGGCCAATCCTCCGTGGGGGAACATCCGGAAAGCGGCTTCTACATCGTGGACGATTGTCCGGATCGCCTCCGGCGCATACTCGACCGCCAACGGCATCCCCTCGGCCCGCCAGCAGTGTTCCTTCGGCGATTGTCCCTGATCCGCCATCGCTGAGACCTTACCACCATTGGACCAAACTCGCTCCCCGCCGGCTATCCGGCGCAGATCGCCGGGGCGCCGCCGCACCGCCGCGATACAATGAGTCCTCATGCCGCCGGGACCGCCTGCGGCTGGGTTCCCGCGCTCCCGGCCCGGTGGACGGCGCCAGGCAACGAGAAGCAGCGACGAGGAGGCTAGCCGGCGTGTCTTTGCGTGTCATCGCCATCGGGGCTCATCCGGACGATTGTGAGTACTACTGCGGCGGAACGGCCGTCAAGCTCGCGGCCCGCGGCGACGCGGTCAAGTTCGTCTCCCTTACCAACGGAGACGCCGGCCACCACCGCCTCAGCGGCGCCGCCCTCGTCGAGCGCCGCAAACGGGAAGCCGAAGAGGCCAAGCGGCGCCTCGGCATCGCCGCCTACGAGATCCTCGATTTCCACGACGGGCTGCTCGAGCCTTCGCTCGAGGCCCGGCTCGAGGTGATCCGGCTCATCCGCGACTGGCGCGCCGATCTCGTCCTTACCCACCGGCCCAACGACTACCATCCGGACCACCGGGCCGCCGGCCAGCTCGTCCAGGACTCGGCCTACCTGGTGCTCGTCCCCAACGTCTGCCCCAGCGTGCCGGTGCTCCGGCGCAATCCGGTCTATCTGTATCTCGAGGACGACTTCCGCAAGCCGGCCCCGTTCGAACCCCACATCGCCGTCGCCGTGGACGACGTCTGGCAGCGCAAGGTGGACGGCCTCGACGCCCACGAGTCGCAGATGTACGAGTGGCTGCCGTGGGCCGACTGGAACGAGGAGGTCCCGCCGGCCGGCCCCGAGGAGCGCAAGAAGTGGCTGGCCGCCAAGATGGCCCGCCCGCTTACTGACGCCGTGCGCCGCAGGCTCGCCGAGCGCTACGGGCCGGAGACCGCCGCCGGCGTCGCCCACGCCGAAGCCTTCGAGCTGTGCGAATACGGCCGCCGGACCGGCATTGAGGAGCTCGACCGCCTCCTGCCCCGCTGAGCCTCACCGCCGCAGCAACCGCGTCTTCCGCGCCAGCCGCGCGAGCGAGGCCGAGTCATTGAGTGAGGCCAGCCGCCCGAGCCGGGTCCACCGGAGTTCCACCGCTTCCTCGGAAGGCTTCAGCGCCGCGTGCGGCGAGGCTTCGAAGATGAAGCGGACGTCGTAATGGGGGTGCTCCGGCTCGCGCCCCCGCGCCGGGATCGTGTGCACGTCCACGTCGAAGATCTCTCCGGAAAGCAGCCGGAACTTCTTCAATCCCGTCTCCTCCACCAGCTCCCGCCGGGCCGCGTCGATCAGCGACGGATCGTTCTCGACATGGCCGCCCGGCTGCAGCCACTTGCCGAGGGACCGGTGATGGAGCAACAGGGTCTGCTTGCGATCCGGCGACACGATCCAGGCCGAAGCGACGACGTGGCCGGCCGGCTGCCGGCGGTCGAAGCAGTCTTCCTGGGCCATGACGAAGGCGATCAAGCGGGCGAGCATCCGTGCCTCGGCGGCGTCGAAGGGCTCGTAACGCTGCAAGCGCTCGAGCAGCCAGCGGCGGCGGGTGTCCTTCATGCCGCGAACGGAGACCTCCTCAGCCGTTATTCTCCCGCCTCGCCGGCCTTCCCGGCGGAGGCGCCGGCGGCGCGCTCGCCCTCTTCGCGGCGGCGCTGCTCCCGTATCTTGCGGATCTCCTCCAGCCGCTCGCGGATGCGCGCCTCGACGCCCCGGCCGGTGGGCTTATAGAACCGCCGGCCCTCGAGCGACGGCGGCAGACACTCCATCGGCGTAATGGCGTCCTCGAACCGGTGGGCGTGCTCGTATCCCTTTCCATACCCCCATTCCTTCATCGCCCGCGTCGGAGCGTTGCGCAACTGCATCGGCACCGGTTCCGTCTTCCCAGCCCGGACCTCCTCCTGGGCCTCGCTCAAGGCGCGGTACGCAGCGTCCGACTTCGGCGCCACCGACAGATAGATCGCCGCTTGCGCCAGCGCCTGGTCCCCTTCGGGAATCCCCAGAAAGTGGACCGCCTGCATGGCGGCGATGGCCTGCTCCAAGGCGCGCGGATCGGCGAGGCCGATGTCCTCGATGGCCATCCGCACCAGGCGCCGGGCGATGTAGAGGCGGTCCTCGCCTGCTTCGAGCATCCGCGCCAGCCAGTAGAGCGCGGCGTCGGGGTCCGAGGAGCGCACGCTCTTGTGCAGCGCCGAGATCACGTTGTAATGCTCCTCGCCGCTCTTGTCGTAGAGCAGAACCTTGTGCTCGATGGCGTCCTCGACCGCTTTCTCGGAAAGCTCCGGGCCCTCGCTGGCCGCCGCCGCCAGCTCGAGAATGTTGTAGGCCGCCCGGGCGTCGCCGCCGGACCAGACGCCGATCTGCTCGAGCAGCTTCCGCGGGGCCCGCAGGCCGCGCTCGCCCAGCCCCCGCTCCTTGTCGGTGAGCGCCCGCTGCAGCAAGTCGGCGATCTCCTCGGGCGTCAGCGGCCGCAGTGAGTAGACCTTGGCGCGGGAAAGCAACGCCGCAATCACCTCGAAGGAGGGGTTCTCCGTCGTCGCTCCGATCAGGACGATGTCGCCCCGCTCCACGTAGGGCAGGAAGGCGTCCTGCTGGGCTTTGTTGAAGCGGTGGATCTCGTCGATGAAGACCACGGTGCGCCGCCCCAGCCGGCGGTTGCGCTCGGCTTCGGCCATCACCGCCTTGATCTCCTTGATGCCGCTCAGCACGGCGGAGAAGGGAACGAAATCGGCCTTGGTGCGGCGGGCGATGAGCATCGCCAGGGTCGTCTTGCCCACGCCCGGCGGGCCCCAGAAGATGAGGCTGCTCAGCTCGTCGCGCTCGATCTGGACGCGGAGGGGTTTGCCCGGAGCCAGGATGTGTTCCTGGCCGACGAACTCCTCGAGCGTCCGCGGCCGCATGCGGTCGGCCAGCGGACGGCGCTTGTCCGGTTCCGGCTCGGGACGGCCCACGTCGAACAGGCTCATCGGAGCACCCTCTGCCGGCTGGCTTCATAGAGAATGATGCCCGCCGAGAGCGCTACGTTCAAGCTCTCCACCCCGGCGGTGGGGATGCTCAGCGGCGTCGCCGCGCTCCGGAACACCTCGCTCACCCCGCGGCCTTCGCTGCCCAGCACCAGGGCGAACTTGCGCCGCAGGTTCATCTCTTCCAGCAGCTTGCCGTCGCTCGGAACGGCGGCGTAAACGTCCAACTGGTTTTGCTCGAAGGCGGCCCGCACCAGATCCGGGTCCGCCCCGTAGACGTAGGGAAGCCGGAACAGCGAACCGGCGCTCGCCCGCAGCGCCTTCGGGTTGTGGGGGCTCACCGTGCCTCGGAGGAAGACGCAGCCGGTGGCTCCGAACGCCTCGGCCGCCCGGACGATGGCGCCGGCATTGCCCGGATCCTGCACGGCGTCCAGCACCACCACCATCGAGCGGCCCCGCAGCAGCTCCTCGAAGCTCCAGGCCACCGGCCGCACCAGGGCGATCACCCCCTGGCTGGTCTCCGTGGATGCGATCTGGCTGAAGAGCTTGTCCGCCACCGTGCACATCCGCACGCCGGGAAGCCTGCGGACATACTTGGCCACCGCCGGCCAGACCGAGTCCGAGGCGATGACGCACTCCACCTCCCGGTCGCTCCGCAGAGCCTCTTCGAGCAAGTGGAACCCCTCGGCCACCGCGTAGCCGTGGCTGGTGAGCTCGCCACGCACCACGGCCTTGCGCACGTCCTTGAGCAGGGGGTTCTGGAGGCTGCGAAGCGCCTCCGGCCGTTGCCTCTTGATCAAAGCCGCCACCTCCACGCACCCTCGCGCATCGCTAGACTGTTGTCAAGCCGCCGCCCTTCGCCGGGCTGCGTCAAGCATCATACCGCACCATGCGGAAAACGCTGATCATCGCGGCGGCTCTGGCCGCGTCCCTGTCGCTGGCGCTGGGAGTCTACCTGGCGGCGCTCACGCTCCGGATCCACCGCCAGGCCGGCATCGACGAAGCCCGCCCCGCCGACGTCATCCTCGTTCTCGGGGCGGCGGCCTACCACGGCCGCCCTTCGCCGGTCTTCCGCGCCCGGCTCGACCACGCCTACGCGCTCTACCACGCTGGGCTCGCCCCCCGGCTGCTCACCACCGGCGGAGCCGGCGGCGACCCGGACTTCACCGAGAGCGAGACGGGCCGCGACTACCTCATCGGGCGGGGCGTGCCCTCGGAGGCCATCATTCTCGAGCCCCGAGGCGACAGCACGGTCTATTCGACCACCGCCGCCGCTGAGATCCTCCGCCGCATGGGCCTGCAATCGGCGATCGTGGTTACCGACGGCTACCATATCTACCGGAGCAAGACTTTGCTCGAAGCCCGGGGAATCACCGCCTACGGCTCCCCCCGGCCTGTCCCCGCTTCCGTGCGGAACCAGTGGCGCTACTGGAAGCTGTGCTCCCGCCAGGCGATCGGGTTGCTGCTGTGGCAATTGGGCATCCGGCGGTAGCCTTGAGGCGGATACCCGCTTTCCGGCTGTCGTACTAGGCCCGCCCCCCGCAAACGCAGGGTACGCTAGCCTCACGCATCCGGGCAGAAACTCTCCCCTGCGGGGTTTGCCGCCCGAGCGGCGGCGCATAGAATGACTGTAATCCGCTGATACACGGAACGGCTGAACCCCGGCTTACCCGCCGCGGGAGCCGGAGCCGCAACATCCGCTGCCGTGTAGAGTCGCGAAGAGCAGCCGGCTGCCCGTCACGCGCCAGTCTCTCCTCCGGTGACGGGCAGCTTCTCCCGTTTCCTTCAGCCGCTCAACCCCCGCCTGCCGCGCGGCGCAACCGGTCCCGGACGCCGCTCCACTCCGGCCCTCGCGGTGGCTCCTCCACGGCGATCCAGTCGAACCCTTCCCGGTCGAGCCGGTGGAGGATATCGTAGAGCGTTGCCGCGTAAGCTCCCGGGCCTTCCGGCATCCGCACGGTTCGCGCGGCTTCGCCCGGCTGCGCCCGCCACAAGTACGCGCCCCGGCCCGCTTTCGGAAGCTCGCCCCCTCGTACCACGAGGAGCCGCGTCCGGGGAGCGTAGTGGCGCGGGTGCATCCCCGGAGCCGGGTGGGCTCCGGCGGGCCGCCCGGCTTCCTCCACCGGCCCGATGCGTGCCTCCAAATCGGCCTGTGAGATCGCCCCCGGCCGCAGCAGGACAGGCCGCGCGCCGGTGAGCGAGAGCACGGTAGACTCGATCCCCACTCGCGCCCGGCCGCCCTCCAGCACCATGGCCACCGCTTCCCTGAGTTCCGGGTCCAGGTGGTCCGGGCGTGTCGGCGAAAGCCTCGTGAATGGATTGGCGCTCGGGGCGGCGATCGGCACGCCGGCTTCGCGGATCAGCGCCTGGGCCACCGGGTGGTCCGGCATCCTCACTCCCACCGTCGGCAACCCGGCGGTGACGATGTCCGGAATGGCGGAAGTCTTCGGCAGCACCAGCGTCAGCGGGCCGGGCCAGAAATCCTGCGCCAGCCGCTCGGCCGCTTCCGGCCAGGAAGAGACCAGGCCCTTGGCCTGCTCGATGGAGGCGACGTGCACGATGAGGGGGCTGGCCGCCGGGCGCTTCTTCGCTTCGTAGATGCGGGCGACGGCGTCCGGGTCCAGGGCGTTCGCCCCCAGCCCGTAGACGGTCTCGGTGGGGAAGGCCACCAGCAGTCCGGCGCGGATGCACTGCGCCGCGGCGGCGATCTCCTCCGGGCGGGCCGCGCTACTGTTCCGCTTCATCCTCTTGATCGCTGCCGAACGTCTTGCCGGTCTTGCGCCACACCAGGTAGGCGTGGATGAAGGGGTCGATGTCGCCGTCCAGCACCCGGTCCACGTCGCCGATGGCCAGCTTGGTGCGCAGATCCTTGACGAGCCGGTACGGCGCCAGCACATAGCTGCGGATCTGGCTGCCGAAGTTGATATCGGCTTTCGACTCCTCGAGTTTCTCCTGCTCGGCGCGCTTCTTGGCCAGTTCCAGTTGATACAGCCGCGCTTTCAACTGCTTCATGGCGCTGGCGCGGTTCTTGTGCTGGGAGCGTTCGTTCTGGCACTGCACGACGATGCCGGTGGGTAGATGGGTGATTCGCACGGCCGAATAGGTGCGGTTGACGTGCTGGCCGCCGGCCCCGCTCGAGGCGTAAGTATCGATCCGGAGGTCTTGCTCGCGGATGTCGATCTCGATCTCGTCGTCCACCTGCGGGTAGACGAAGACCGAGGCGAACGAGGTATGGCGCCGGGCGTTGGAGTCGAACGGCGAGATGCGCACCAGCCGGTGCACGCCCACCTCGGACTGCAACAGCCCGTAGACGTTCTCGCCGTTGATTTCGAAGGTGACGCTCTTGATGCCCGCCGCTTCGCCGTCGAGCCGGTCGGTGATCACCGTCTGGAAGCCGTGGCGCTCGGCCCAGCGCAGGTACATGCGCAGCAACATCTCGGCCCAGTCCTGGCTCTCGGTGCCCCCGGCCCCGGGATGGATGGTGACGATGGCGCTCAGGGCGTCGTTCTCGCCCGTCAGCAACAGCGACGTTTCGAGCTCTTCGAGGCGTGAGGCGAAGCCGGGCAGCTCGGACTGGATCTCGGCCAGCACCTCGTCTTCCCCCTCCCGGGCCAGTTCGAACAGCGTGTCGAAGTCCGAGACGAGGCGCGAAACCTGGTCGTGATCCGCCAGAGCGCGCTCAATCCGCTTGCGCTCCTGCAAGATCTTCTGGCTTTCGTCGGGGTTGTTCCAGAAATCCGGGCTGCTGATCTTCTTTTCCAGCTCTTCGAGCCGGGCTCTCTTGCTGGCGGCGTCAAAGATAGCCCCGCACAGCAAGGGCTTGCTGGCGGAGCGGCAGGTACTCGCGTTCGAGTTCCTCTACGGTCATACTTTCAGTGTATCAAGATCGATCAACACGCCCCGCTTGCCCGCATTCCAGGCCTTCGTCCGGCCGATTCGTTCCTCGACGCCGTGGGCTTCGTGGATGTGCCCGCACAAGAAGGCCGCCGGCTGCTCCCGCTCCAGGAACTCGGCGATGGCCCGGCTGCCCGCGTGGCGGAGCATCATCCGGTCCAGGCGGGTGCCGTAGGGCGGGCTGTGGCAGACGAGCACCAGGGGGTTCAGGCCGGCGAAGGCCTCGAGGCGCCGCGCCATCTCCTTTTCGGTGTACTCGCCCGGCGTGCCGAACGGCGTGATGGTCGAGTAGCCCAGCCCGGCGATGTGGAAGCCCCCGGCCTCGATCACCTTGCCGTGGAACGGATTCAGCCCGTAGCGCCGGCACAGGGCGGCGATCCCTTCCTCGGTCTCGTGGTTGCCCGGCAGCACGTAGACGTTGGCGCCGCGCCGGGCGAGGATCTCCCCCATGGCGTCGTAGCCGCGCGCCCAGCTCACCGTGTCTCCGGCGGCGATGTAGTAGTCGGCTTCGGTCTCCATCAGCCGCTCCAGCGCGCGCCGGTCGCCGTGGATGTCGGAAAACACCAGGATCTTCATCGTGATACGGAACTCCCCCGAACTCCGGTTCCCCTTGCCGGACCCTAAACTCTATCCTACCCCGGCCCGGGCGATGCGCCCGGCGTTCTGCGAGACCTGCTGCCGCCGCCCGTCTCGCCGAGGACCTCCGCGAGGATCTCCGCGATCTCGAAGACCGCCCGGTTCTCGATCCGGGCCGCCGCCCGCCGCCGCCGCTCCAGCTCCCCGGGCTCGAGCAGCCGCCCGACGGCCTCTCCGATCTCCCGGCGGAAGCTCCGCACCACGATGCCGAAGCCCTGCTCGCGGACCCAGTCGGCGTTGAACCGCTCCTGGGGCAGGGTGGAGGCGTTCCGCTCGACGATCACGGCCAGTTTCATCGCCGCCGCCTCGCTCAGGCTGCCCGGCCCCGGCTTGCCGATCAAAAAGTCCGACAGCTTCATGTAGTACGGCATCCGTTGGGTGTAGCCTTCCACGTGCAGCGGCAGATCGCCGGCCGCCCGCCGCAGCGCCCCGGCCAGCTTCCGATGCCGCCCGCAGACGGCGATCAACTGGACGGGCAGGCCCGCCGTCGCCAGACGCCGGAAAGTCCCCACCATGGCTGCGGAACCCTGGCCCCCGAACAAGAGAAGGCCCGTCGGCCGGTCCGGCTCCAGCCCCAGGCGCCGGCGCTCCGCCGCCCGGTCCACCTCCGGCTCCTCGTAGAACTCCGGCCGCAGGATCATGCCCGAGACCCGGCGGATCTTCTTCTCCGGCACGCCGATGGACCGGGCCTGCTCCACGGCGCGGCGGCTGCCGCAGATGACCCACTGGTCCTGCGGCTCGATCCAGAAGTGCGGCGGATAGTCCGCCAGGTCCGTGAGGATGGTGACGAACGGCCGGCCGGGGCAGACTGCCGCATAGGCTTCGCAGAGCGCACGGTTGAAATGGGGGATCAGGGAGACGACCATGTCCGGGGCCTGCCGCTTCCAGAACTCCTCGAGCAGGCGGAGCTGTTGGGCGTGGTAGGCCCGGATCGTCCAGTGGAGCAGCTTCAGCAGGGCGCCGGCCCCGAGCGTCCGCCCGCTTTGGAGCATCCGGTTGTAGAAGTCCTGGATGCGGATCCCGGTCGTGCGCCGGAGCACGTCGATCGGGTCGAACAGCTCCTGCAGGTTGACGAACCGCAGGCGCCAGTCCAGGCCCTGGCGGCGGATCACGGTCTCGAGAGCCGTCGCCGCCATCCAGTGGCCGCTGCCCGCGTCGTAGTAGAAGAGATCGATCTCCGCCGCCAACTCTCCATTCTGCCCGACTGGCGGCCCGTCCGGAGCGCCTCCGGCGCGGGGGGCCCGGAGTCCCGCACGTTCCGCGGCCGTACCGATCGAAACGTTCCCTCCAAGCCGCGGGTCGTCCCGGTTCGGTAGACTAAGAGCAGCAGCGGCTTTCCGCCGGTCTCAGGAGGGGGCCCTTTCCCAGGGGCGGAAACCGCTCCTGCGTGCAGGACATGTTCGAGTTCATCACGTCGCGCGACTACCGCCTCATGCGCAAGGTGCACCGGTGGACTCCGCCGGGGTGGATCCGCGTATGGATGCTTTACGCCACCCGCGCCGGAGACGGCTGGCTGTGGTGGGCGATGGGTGCGGCGGTGCTGCTGTTCGGCGGTCCGCAGCGCTTCCCGGCCTTGGGCGCGGCCGCCTTGGCCGCCGGCAGCGGCATCCTCGCCTTCCTGTGGCTGAAACGCCGTTTCTGCCGGCAGCGCCCGTGCGCCATCGAACCCCATCGCTGGGCGGACCTGCTGCCGCCGGACCAGTTCTCTTTCCCCTCCGGCCACGCCATCACCGCTTTCGGCGTCGCCGTCTCCCTGGGACTGTTCTACCCGGCCCTGATGGCGGGCCTGCTGTTCTGCGCCGCCAGCGTGGCCGCCTCCCGGGTGCTGCTGGGCATGCATTTTCTGAGCGACGTCGTCGCCGGCGGCGTCCTGGGGGCCGCCCTGGGATGGGCCGCCGCCATCCTGGTCCGTTGACGAGCCCGCGCCGCCGGGCCGCTATAGTGGTAAGCGGCCATGTTGTTGCGCAGCCTCCTCCTGTTCCTTTCCCGGCAGCAGTGGCTCAGGCGTTGGGTGGAGAACTCCCCCATCAGCCAGAAGCTCACCCGGCGGTTCATCGCCGGCAAGTCTCTGGAAGAAGGGCTGGCCGTCGTGACCCGGCTCAACGCCGAGGGGATCCTGGCCACCCTTGACTGCCTGGGAGAGAACATCACTTCCATCGACGAGGCCGCTGGTACCCGCGACGCCTACCTCGAGGCGCTGCGGCAGATCGCCGAGCTGCACCTCGACTCCACCGTCTCGATCAAGCTGACGCATTTCGGGCTGGACTTCTCCGAGCGCGCCTGCCGCGGCTACGTCGCCGAAGTGGTCGCCGAAGCCGAACGCCTCGGCAACTCCGTCGAGATCGACATGGAGGCCTATCCTTATGTCGAGCCCACCCTGCGCACGGTCACCGACCTGCACGAGCGCTTCGGCTGCGTCCGGGCCGTCATCCAGGCCTACTTGCGGCGCAGCGAGGCCGATATCGAGGTGCTCTGCCGGCGCGGCATCCCCGTGCGCCTCTGCAAGGGCGCCTACAAGGAGCCGGCCTCGGTGGCCTTCCCCCGCAAGCGCCAGGTCAACGAGAACTACCGGCGCCTGGCCGCCCTGCTCATCGAGAAGGGCACGCGCCCGGCCATGGCCACCCACGACGAACGGATCATCGCCGACGTCATCCGCATGGCGAAAGAACGCGGCCTCGATCCGGACCGCCTCGAGTTCCAGATGCTCTACGGGATCCGCCGGAGCCTGCAGCGCCGCCTGGTCTCGGAAGGCTACCGCGTGCGCCTCTACGTGCCCTACGGCGTGGCCTGGTATCCCTACTTCATGCGCCGGCTGGCCGAGCGCCCGGCGAACCTGTTCTTCCTCGTCAAGAACCTGTTGCGCCGCTGATGTCCCGGCTGGACGCCCTCCGATCCCGTTGCATACAATAGGTCTTCAATTTTCGCCACGAGGAGCGTTCACCATCCATGCCTGACACCACCAAGTTCGTCCTCTCTGAAGACCAGATGCCGGACCATTGGTTCAACGTGCTGCCGCTGCTACCCGAGCCGCTGCCGCCGCCTCTGCATCCGGCCACGAGAAAGCCGTTGAGCCCCGACGACCTGGCCCCCATCTTCCCCATGGCTCTCATCGAGCAGGAGATGTCGATGGAGAAAGAGGTCTCCATCCCGGGCGAAGTCGTCGATATTTACCGTCTCTGGCGCCCCTCGCCGCTGTACCGGGCCCGGCGGCTCGAAAAGGCCCTCGACACCCCGGCCCACATCTACTACAAGTACGAGGGCGTCAGCCCGGCGGGCTCCCACAAGCCGAATACCGCCGTGCCCCAGGCCTTCTACAACAGGCAGGCCGGTATCAAGCGCCTCTCCACGGAAACCGGTGCGGGACAGTGGGGCAGCGCCCTCGCTTTGGCGTGCCGGCTGTTCGGGCTGGATTGCACCGTCTACATGGTGAAGGTGAGCTACCACCAGAAGCCTTACCGGCGCTCCATGATCCAGACCTGGGGCGGCGAGATCTTCCCCAGCCCGTCGGAGAAGACCAACGCCGGCCGGGCGATCCTCGAAAAGGCTCCCGACTCGCCCGGCAGCCTCGGCATCGCCATCAGCGAGGCCGTCGAAGACGCCGCCACCCACTCCGACACCAACTACTCGCTCGGCAGCGTGCTGAACCACGTCTGCCTGCACCAGACCGTCATCGGCATCGAGGCCAAGAAGCAGATGGAGATGGCCGGCGACGAACCCGACGTCGTCATCGGCTGTTTCGGCGGCGGCAGCAACTTCGCCGGCATCGCCCTGCCTTACGTGCCGGACAAGATGGACGGCGGCGGCCCGCGGCTGGTGGCCGTCGAGCCTTCGGCCTGCCCCACCCTGACCCGCGGCAGGTACGACTACGACTTCGGCGACACCGCCGGCTTGACGCCGCTGCTCAAGATGTTCACCCTCGGCCACGACTTCGTACCACCCAAGATCCACGCCGGCGGCCTCCGCTACCACGGCGCCGCGCCTCTCGCCAGCCATCTGCTCGAGCTCGGCTTCATCGAGGCCCGGGCCTACCCGCAGCTCGACGTCTTCCAGGCCGCCGTCCAGTTCGCCCAGGCCGAAGGCATCATTCCGGCGCCCGAGACCTCGCATGCCATCAAGGCGGTCATCGACGAGGCCTTGCAAGCCAGGGAAGAAGGCAAGAAGCGGGTGGTGCTGTTCAACTTGAGCGGCCACGGCCACTTCGACATGTCCGCCTACGAGAACTTCCTCGCTGGCAAGCTCGAGAACTTCGGCTTCGAGCCGGAACTCAAGCAGTAAGCCGCACCGATCGGGCGATCGGGCCCTTGACACTGCGCGGCGCAGCGGACATTCTGGGCGAAAGAGACCTGCAGGCATTCGAGAGCGCCCATGAACCGCCGTGAGTTCCTGACCACCGCCGCCGCGGGCGGCTACTCCCTCTACGTCTTCGCGGGCGATGCGCCGCCGGCCGCCGAGCCTCCGCCCTCGGTGGAGCAGATCCGCCGCGACCTGGACCGCCTGGCGCCCGCCGCCCTGAAGCCGGGCGCCATCGCCCACGAGCCGAACATGCGCCTGGTCGAGCTGGCCTGCGACGTGCTTGTCGCCGGCGGGGGATTGGCCGGCGTGTGCGCCGCTCTCGCCGCCGCCCGCCACGGCGCCAAGGTGATCCTCGTCCAGGACCGCTCCCGCCTCGGCGGCAACTCCTCGAGCGAGGTGAAGATGCACGTGGTCGGCGCCAACTGCCACAAGGCGCGGCCCGGCTGGCGCGAGGGCGGCATCCTCGAGGAGCTGCGCCTGGACGACGCCGCCGGCAACCCGCAGCGCTCCTTCGAGATGTGGGATCTGCTGCTCTACGACAAGCTGGTCAGCGAGCCGAACGTCACCCTGCTGCTCGACTCCACCCTCTACCGGGCCAGGACCCGCGATGGCCGGGTCGAGGAGGTCATGGTCCGCTGCGACCTCACCGAGCACCTCTACCGGATCCGCGCCGGCGTCTTCATCGACTCGACCGGCGACAGCCGCCTTGGCCTCGAGGCCGGGGCCGAATACCGCACCGGGCGCGAAGGACGCGCCGAGTTCGGCGAATCCCTCGCCGCCGAAGAGCCCGACGACAAGACGCTATCCTCGAGCATCCTCTTCACCTCCCGGAACTACCGCCGCCCCATGCCCTTCCGGCCGCCGAAATGGGCCCGCAAGATCCGCCGCGAGCAGCTCCGGTTCCGCCACATCGACTCCTGGGAGTACGGCTACTGGTGGATCGCCTGGGGCGGCGACCGCGACACCATCCGCGACAACGAGCGCATCCGCTTCGAGCTGCTCTCCATCGTCATGGGCGTCTGGGACTACATCAAGAACTCCGGCGAGTTCCCCGACAGCCGCGACTGGGCCATGGACTGGGTCGGCTTCATTCCCGGTAAGCGCGGCTCCCGGCGCCTGGTGGGCGACTACATCCTCACCCAGCACGACCTCGAGCGCGGAACCATCGAAGACGCCGTGGCCATCGGCGGCTGGTACATGGACGACCACCCGCCCGGCGGATTCGACCGGCCCAACCTCGAGCCCAACCGCGCCGTGCGCACCAAAGGGGTCTACAACATCCCCCTGCGCGTCCTCTACAGCAGGAACATCGCGAACCTCATGATGGCCGGACGCAACATCAGTTGCTCCCACGTCGCCTTCACCTCCACCCGCGTCATGGCCACCTGCGCCGTCGTGGGCCAGGCCGCCGGTACCGCCGCCGCCCTTTGCGTCCGCGACGGCGTCCTGCCCCGCGATCTCTACCGCGACAAGCGGCGGTTGCGCGCGCTCCAGCAGACGCTGCTCGCCGACGACCAGACCATCCGCGGCCTGACCAACCAAGATCCGGACGACCTCGCCCGCCGGGCCCGCGTCCGCGCCGGCGCCGAGACTCCAGCCGCCCCCGCCGCCCTCGTCATCGACGGCCACGTCCGCGACTACCCCCGCGGCAAGAACCAGCCGCCGGAGATCCACCACTGGGAGGCTCCGCTCGGGCCCGAGGGCGCCTGGATCGAGCTCGCCTGGGAGGAGCCCCGCAAGATCAGCCGTATCCAGATCACCTTCGATACCGGCTTCCACCGCGAACTCACCCTCACCGCCTCGAACCGCATCAACCACGGCATCGTCCGCGCCCCCCAGCCGGAAACCGTGCGGGACTACACCGTTTCCTACCGCACCCCGGGCTCGAAAGACTGGAAACAACTGGCTGCCGTGAAGGACAACCACCAGCGGCTCCGCCGCCACCGCTTCGAACCGGTCCAAGCCGAGGCCGTCCGCATCCACGTCACCAAGACCAACGGCGACCCGAAGGCCCGGATCTTCGAGATCCGCTGCTACGCCTGAGAACGTTCCGCGCAGATTCGGACCCTGGTTTCGGGGGTGGCCCAGTGGGAGTTCTGTTTCCGCAGTCTACGTTGCCAAGAATAACATCAGTGTTTTGAGTTGATTGCAGCGGGATACCCGGTTTGCGGCCGGATGGGGACGAGGCGCCCGCACGGCCAAATCTGATAAAGATCCACTAAGACTATTGCATACTTACGTGCTCATATGCTATATTGATCATGTCGAGGGACCACTGCCGGGGAGTGCGGACCCCGCGCCGCATCCCCGGCCACGACTTCGTTAGCCAGGAGGGACCGTATGGACATCAACCGGTTCACCGAGAAGTTGCAAGAGGCGCTGCGCGCCGCCCAGTCCAAGGCCATCCGCCTCAGCCACCAGCAGGTGGACGTCGAGCACCTCTTCAGCGCCCTGCTCGAGCAGGAGGGCGGGCTGGCCCCGGCCATCCTGATCAAGGCCGGACTGAACGCCCAGGGCATCCACCAGCGGCTCGAGGAGGAACTCGAGCGCCGGCCCAAGGTGAGTTCGCCCACCGGCGCCGCCGACCAGATCTACGTCACCGGGCGGTTCCAGCGCTTGCTCACCCTGGCCGAGGACGAGGCCAAGCGGCTCAAGGACGAGTACGTCTCGGTCGAGCACGTCATCCTGGCGGCGCTCGAGGACGGCGGCGCCACCGGCCGCATCCTCAAGGAGTTCGGCGCCACCCGCGACAACATCATGAAGGCGCTGCAGGAGGTCCGCGGCTCCCAGCGCGTCACCAGCCAGAACCCGGAGGCCACCTATCAGGCCCTGGAGCGCTATGGCCGCGACCTGACCCAGCTCGCCTCCCAGGGCAAGCTCGACCCGGTGATCGGGCGTGACGACGAGATCCGCCGCGTCATCCAGGTGCTCTCGCGCCGCACCAAGAACAACCCCGTCCTGATCGGTGAACCGGGCGTCGGCAAGACGGCCATCGTCGAGGGCCTGGCCCAGCGCATCGTCCGCGGCGACGTCCCCGAGGGCCTGAAGAACAAGCGGATCGTCGCCCTCGACATGGGCGCCCTGATCGCCGGGGCCAAGTACCGCGGCGAGTTCGAGGAGCGCCTGAAGGCCGTGCTCAAAGAGGTCCAGGAATCCAACGGCGAGATCATCCTCTTCATCGACGAGCTGCACACCGTCGTCGGGGCCGGCAAGGCCGAGGGCGCCATGGACGCCGGCAACCTGCTCAAGCCGATGCTGGCCCGGGGCGAGCTGCACTGCATCGGCGCCACCACGCTCGACGAATACCGCAAGCACATCGAGAAGGATGCCGCGCTGGAGCGCCGCTTCCAGCCGGTGATGGTCGATGAGCCTTCGGTCGAGGACACCATCTCGATCCTGCGCGGCTTGAAGGAGCGTTACGAGGTCCACCACGGCGTGCGGATCAAGGACTCGGCCCTGGTGGCCGCCGCGGTGCTCTCGAACCGCTACATCTCCGATCGCTTCCTGCCGGACAAGGCCATCGACCTGGTCGACGAGGCGGCGGCCAAGCTGCGCACCGAGATCGACTCGATGCCGAGCGAGCTCGACGAGATCCACCGCCGCGTCATGCAGCTCGAGATCGAGCGCGAGGCCCTGAAGAAGGAGACCGACGAGGCTTCCAAGGAGCGCCTCGCCAAGCTCGAGAAGGAGCTCGCCGATCTTAAGGAGCAGTCCCAGGCTCTCGAGGCCCGCTGGCGCACCGAGAAAGAGAGTGTCCAGAAGCTCCGCGCCCTCCGCGAGGAGATCGAGCAGGTCAAGATCGAGATCGAGCGCGCTGAGCGCGAATACGATCTGAACCGGGCCGCCGAGCTCAAGTACGGCCGGCTCACCCAGCTCGAGAAGGAGCTCGCCGAGGCCGAGAAGAAGCTCGAGGAGACCCAGGCCGGCCCGCGGCTGCTGAAGGAAGAGGTGGACGAGGAGGACATCGCCGAGGTCGTCAGCCGCTGGACCGGCATCCCGGTGAGCAAGCTCCTCGAGGGCGAGATGCAGAAGCTGCTGCATCTCGAGGAGGCCCTGCACCGGCGCGTCGTCGGCCAGGACGAAGCCGTCAAGGCGGTGGCCGAGGCCGTCATGCGCGCCCGCGCCGGCCTGAAGGACCCCAACCGGCCCATCGGCAGCTTCATCTTCCTCGGGCCCACCGGCGTCGGCAAGACCGAGCTGGCCCGGGCGCTGGCCGAGGCGCTCTTCGACGACGAGCGCGCCATGATCCGCATCGACATGTCCGAATACCAGGAGAAGCACACCGTGGCGCGGCTCATCGGCGCGCCTCCGGGCTACGTCGGCTACGAGGAGGGCGGTCAGCTCACCGAGGCCGTCCGGCGGCGGCCCTACTCGGTGATCCTGTTTGACGAGATCGAGAAGGCGCACACCGACGTCTTCAACGTCCTGCTGCAGATCCTCGACGACGGCCGCCTCACCGACGGCCAGGGGCGCACGGTGGACTTCAAGAACACCATCATCATCATGACCTCGAACATCGGCAGCCACCGGATCCTCGAGTACCGCGGCGCCTTCGAGGGCAGCGAGTACGAGGTGATGAAGGCCGCCGTGCTCGAGGAGCTGCGCCGGGCCTTCCGGCCCGAGTTCCTGAACCGGATCGACGAGATCATCGTCTTCCACTCGCTCAGCGACGAGCACCTGAAGCAGATCGTGGAGATCCAGCTCCGCGGCCTGCGCGGGCGCCTGGCGGACCGGCACATCGAGATCGAACTCACCGAGGCCGCCAAGGAGCATCTGGTGCGCGTCGGCTACGACCCGACCTACGGCGCCCGGCCGCTCAAGCGCGCCATCCAGCGGGAGATCGAAACCCCGCTGGCCCGGCAGTTGCTCGAAGGCAAGGTCCGCGACCGCCAGAGGGTGGTGATCGACTACGACGACGACGGCGGGGCGCTTGCGTTCCGAGCCGCCGAAGCGGTTCCCGCCGGCACGTGAGCCCCGGCCGGCGGGAATCTGCGGTATTTCCCGGTTCGCCCGGGCCGGCGCCGCCGCGAAAGGCGATAATGGGGGCGTAGGATTTGGCGATGTCTCATCGGGAAGATCGACTGGAGATGCTGCTATCGGCCGTCTCGAAACCGGCCGGCGCCACCACCTGGCGGCCCGCCGCCGACGTCTACCGTACCCGGGACGGCTGGCTGTTGAAGTTCGAGCTGGCCGGCCTGGAGCCGGGCGACATTCATGTCTCGGCCAACGGCAACGCCCTCACGGTAAGGGGGGTGCGCCGCGACCATGTGGCCGAGGAGGGTTGCACCCAGTATTCGATGGAGATCAACTACAGCCGCTTCGAGCGCACGATCCATCTGCCCTGCCGCATCGAAACGGCGGGGCTGGAGATGAAGTACCAGAACGGGATTCTGCTGGTCCGCGTTCGCGGTTGACGAACGCCGGAGACCCCGGACTCGATGGACCGGCGGGAAGGAGCGAAGAGATGAGCGAAGAGCAGGTGAGCCAAGAGCAGGCGACGCGACAGCAGCCTAGCGAGGGGCAGGAGCTCATTCAGACCCTGCCGCTGCTGCCCTTGAAGAACACGGCCTTGTTCCCCCACCTGCTGATGCCCTTGTCGGTGGGGCGCCCGCGGTCGGTGGCGGCCGTCGAAGCCGCCCTGGCCACTGAAGAAAAAGAGCTGGCGATTTTCGCCCAGCGTGACGCCGGCGTCGAGGTCCCCAAGCAGGAGGACCTCTATACCTACGGCACCAAGGCCGTCGTTCGAAAGGTCGCCCGCCCCAACGAGAACACCATCGAGCTGCTCGTTCTCGGCGTCGAGCGCATCATGTTGCTCGCCACCGAGGAGGTCGAGGGCGGCAAGTACGTGCGGGTCAAGGTCCGCATCGCCCCGCCTCCGTGTGAAATCACCGCCGAGACCGAGGCCTTGCAACGCTCCGTCGTCGAGCTGGCCGGCAAGGTCATCTCTATGGCTCAGCCTCAGATGCAGATCGACCTCAGCCAGCTTGTGCCGGGCAAAGAGGACCCGATGAAGCTCTGCTACCTGATCGCCTCGATGCTCGGCCTCGGGGTCGAAAAGGAGCAGGCCCTGCTCGAGGCGCAGTCCGCCACCGACGGGCTCCGGCTCCTGCACAATTACCTCAGCCATGAGCTGCAGGTTCTCGAACTGCGCCACAAGATCGCCGACCAGGCCCGCAACGAGATGAGCAAGGAGCAGCGCGAGTACCTGCTCCGCCAGCAGCTCCGCGCCATTCAACAAGAGCTCGGCGAAAAGAGCCCCGAGCAGGCCGAGATCGAGATGCTGCGGGAACGCCTCGAAGAGGCCGATCTGCCCGACGAGGTCCGCAAGGAGGCCGAACGCGAGCTCCGGCGGCTGGAACGTTTGCCTTCCCAGGCCCCGGATTACCACGTTCTGCGCACCTATCTCGAGCTCGTTCTCGAGCTGCCGTGGCGTGTCTCCACCGAAGACAACCTCGACCTCGCCCGGGCGCGCAAGATCCTCGACGAGGACCACTACGACTTGAAAGAAGTCAAGGAACGAATCCTCGAGCACTTGGGCGTCCTGAAGATGAACCCCAACGCCAAGGCGCCCATCCTCTGCTTCGTCGGGCCGCCGGGCACCGGCAAGACGTCCCTCGGGCAATCCATCGCCCGCGCCCTCGGCCGCAAGTTCGAGCGCTTCAGCCTCGGCGGCATGCACGACGAGGCCGAGCTCCGCGGCCACCGGCGCACTTATATCGGAGCCATGCCCGGCCGTCTGATCCAGGCCATCCGCCGGGCCGGCGCCAACAACCCCGTGCTCATGCTCGACGAGGTGGACAAGCTCGGACGCGACTTCCGCGGCGATCCCGCTTCGGCGCTGCTCGAAGTCCTCGACCCTGAACAGAACCACACCTTCCGCGACAACTACCTGGACCTGCCCTTCGACCTGTCGAAGGTGATGTTCATCACCACCGCGAACACGCTCGACACGATCCCGCAGCCGCTGCTCGACCGCATGGAGGTGCTCCGCCTGCCCGGCTACACCGAAGAGGAGAAGATCGAGATCGCCAAGCGCTACCTCATTCCCCGCCAGCTCAAGGAGGCGGGTCTCACTGCAGAACAGTGCAAGATCCCTGACGACGCGCTTTCCGCGATCATCCGCAACTACACTCGGGAAGCCGGCCTGCGGCGTCTGGAGCGCGCGATCGCTCGCATCTGCCGCAAAGTGGCCCTCAAGTTCGCCGAAGGCCGCACCGAGCCGGTCGTCGTCAGGCCCGGCGATCTCGTCGAATGGCTTGGTCCGGCCCCCTTCATGCCCGAGCAGGCCCGCAAGGACCTGCCTCCGGGCGTCGCCGCCGGCCTGGCCTGGACGCCCGTGGGCGGCGAGGTGCTCTACGTCGAGGCGACCCTGCTGCCCGGCGGCAAGGGGCTCACCCTCACCGGCCAGCTCGGCGACGTCATGAAAGAGTCGGTCCAGGCCGCGCTGAGCTGGGTGCGCGCCCACTGTGACCTGCTCGGCATCGACCCGCAGAAGTTCCAGGACAACGGCGTGCATCTGCACGTGCCCGCCGGCGCCACCCCAAAGGACGGCCCGTCGGCCGGCATCACCGCCGCCGTGGCTCTTGTCTCGCTGTTCACCGGCCAACCGGCTCGCAGCGACACCGCCATGACCGGCGAGATCACTCTCACCGGACTCGTACTCCCCGTCGGCGGCGTCAAGGAAAAGATTCTCGCCGCCAAGCGCGCCGGCATCAAGCGGGTGGTGCTGCCGAAACCCAACGAAAAGGACCTCTACGACATCCCCGAAGAGGTCCGGAAAGAGGTAGAGTTCGTCTTCGTCGAGCGTATCGAAGAGGTTCTCGAGAAGACCATTCCTGCGCTCGCCGAAAAGATGGCCGCCGTCGAAACCCGGTAGATGGCGTTTGCAAGAACCAGCCCTGCGGCGCCGGAAAGCGGCTCGCCGCCGGCCGGCGGCCCTCCACCATTTGTCTGCCGACTGTTTCAGATATTGAGACTCTATACTCTACCATTTTGTGCTATAATACTGGCGCGCGGAGCCGTCGGCGGCCTGGACCGCCGGCTCCCCCGCGACCGAATTCGGTAGCCGAAGGGGGTGTTTGTGGTTATGCCACGGCCCGAAGTGCGGCACTTGGATCGCCGATGCCGGCGCGCAGCGGCCGCCTCCCTCGGCAATCCCCCCGCGCCTGTCTGCCTCCGCACTCCCACTCCTTCCGGCCCGCGCCGCAGCCGAGCCCCTCGAACCGGACCGGCCTCCTCTGTCCCCGCGGCCCGCTGGATCGTTGCGGAAGGCGGCGGGCATGCCGCCGGGACATCGAGATGCCCGGCCGTAATTCAATCGCCACGTTGCTATTCATAACGGAGAGTGTCCAATGGAGACGAAAGAAACCTTCACGATTACCGACAACCGCACCGGGAAAAATTACGAAATACCTCTCGTCCACGGTCATGTCCGGGCGATGGACCTGCGCCAGATCAAGGTGAACCCCGACGACTTCGGGACGATGAGCTACGATCCGGCGTTCAAGAACACGGCCTCCTGCCGCAGCGCGATCACTTTCATCGACGGCGAAAGAGGCATCCTGCGATACCGCGGCTATCCCATCGAACAGATCGCCGAGAACTGCTCCTACCTGGAGGCCGCCTACCTGGTGCTCCACGGCGAACTGCCGACGAAATCGCAGCTCGACGAATGGGTGCAGTTGATCACCCACCACACGATGATCCACGAGAACATCAAGAAGCTCATGGAGGGTTTCCGCTACGACGCCCACCCGATGAGCATGTTCATCAGCTCCGTCGCCGCCCTTTCCACCTTCTACCCGGAATCGCGCCGGGTCCGGGACCCGGCGCAGCGCAAGCAGGACATCGCCCGCCTCATCGCCAAGGTTCCCACCATTGCCGCCTGGGCTTACCGCCACAGCATCGGACAGCCCTACGTCTATCCCGACAACGAGTTGTCTTACACCGCCAACTTCATGAACATGCTCTGGCGGAAGGTGGAGCCCAAGTTCCGCGCCAACCCGGTGCTCGAGAGAGCTTTGGACGTCCTTTTCATCCTCCACATCGACCACGAGCAGAACTGCAGCGCCAACACCATGCGCGGCGTCGGCAGCTCCGAGGCCGATCCTTATGTTACCGCCGCCGCGGCGGCGGCCGCCCTTTCCGGCCCGCTGCACGGCGGCGCCAACGAGCGTGTGCTCCGCATGCTCCGCGAGATCGGACACAAAGACAACATCCCCGCGTACATCGAGCGCGTCAAGAAAGGCGAATTCCGCCTCATGGGCTTCGGCCACCGCGTCTACAAGAATTACGATCCGCGTGCCCGAATCATCAAGAAGACTGCCGAGGAGGTCTTCGAAGTCACCGGCCGGAACCCGTTGCTCGACATCGCCATCGAACTGGAACGCATCGCGCTTTCCGACGAGTACTTCCTCAAACGCAAGCTCTACCCGAACGTCGATTTCTACAGCGGCATCATCTACCAGGCCATGGGCTTCCCGACTTCGTTCTTTACCGTTCTGTTCGCTATCCCGCGCACGGTCGGCTGGCTTGCCCAGTGGCAGGAGATGCTCGAGGATCCCGAGCAGAAGATCGCCCGCCCGCGGCAAATCTACGTCGGCTACGACAAGCGCGATTTCGTTCCCATCGATCAGCGGTCCGGCCAACCGGAGACCGCACCTGCGGCCACCTCCTGATCTGCTCCGGACGGGCCGAGACCAGGGGCGGTCGGTCACCGGCCGCCCCCGCTTCTTCCTTGATGACCGGCGGCCGCTTGGCGTATTCCTGACGCCCATGACCGTTCAGGCCGCTCCATCTGTGCGCCGGCGGCATGCGATCCTGGAGTTTCGGGGGACCGGCCCGGCCGGCGCGGCAAACAGACAACTCCAATGGCCAAAGCGAAACGAGTCCTGATCGTCGGCGGCGTCGCCGGAGGGGCCTCCTGCGCCGCCCGCCTCCGCCGCCTCGACGAGAACGCCGAGATCATCCTCTTCGACCGCGGCCCCTTCGTCTCCTTCGCCAACTGCGGTCTGCCGTACTACGTGGGCAACGTGATCCCCAAGGAGGAGGACTTGCTCGTCGCCACCCCGGAACTCTTCCGGCGCTACTTCAACATCGAGGTCCGCACGCTCAACGAGGTGGTCGCCATCGACCGCGTCCGCCGCCGCATCCAGGTCCACGACGGCCACTCCGGCCGCACCTACTGGGAAGACTACGACGCCCTTGTCCTCTCCCCGGGAGCCGCTCCCGTAACACCTGACTTCGAGGGTGCGGACCACCCCGCCGTCCACGTCCTCCGCACCATCCCCGACAGCCGCAAGATCCGCCGCTGGGTCGCGGAACGCAAGCCGCAGCGGGCGGTGGTCGCCGGCGGCGGCTTCATCGGCCTCGAGATGACCGAGAACCTCGTCAATCTCGGCCTCCAGGTCACCCTCGTGGAAATGGAGGAGCACCTCCTGCCGCCCCTGGATCCCGAGATGGCCGAGCCCATCGCCCGCCACCTGGAGTCGAAGAGGGTTCGCGTCGAACTAGGCCGGAAGGTCATCGGCCTCGAAACGGACGGTGAATCCGAGGTCACCGTCAAGACCGAGGGCGGCTCCCGCTACCCCGCCGGCCTCGTCATCCTGGCCCTGGGCGTCAAGCCGGAGACGAAACTCGCCCGCGAAGCCGGCCTGGAAATCGGCCAACTCGGCGGCGTCCGCGTCGATGATTCCATGCGCACCTCCGACCCCCATATCTGGGCCGTCGGCGACGTCATCGAGGTCCGCGACTACATCACCGGCCAGTGGTGCCTCGCGCCCCTCGCCGGACCCGCCAACCGCCAGGGACGTGTCGCCGCCGCCGCCATCGCCGGCCGCCACGTCCGGTTCCGCGGCGTCCAGGGAACCGCCATCTGCGCCTCCCTCGGCCTCACCGCCGCCCTCACCGGGGCCACCGAGAAGCGTCTGCGCGACGCCGGTTTCCCCGATTACGAGAAGATCTATGTCCACCCCGGCAGCCACGCCGGCTACTACCCCGGCGCCAAACGCATCCAAATGAAGTTGATCTTTTCCACCCGTGACGGCCGCGTCCTCGGCGCCCAGGCCGTCGGCGAGGAAGGCGTGGACAAGCGCATCGACGTGATCTCCATGGCCATCGAGAAAGGCGCTACCGTCTTCGATCTCGAAGAGGCCGAGCTCTGCTATGCACCCCAGTTCGGCGCCGCCAAGGACCCCGTCAACCTCGCCGGCATGGTCGCCGCCAATGTCCTCCGCGGCGACCTGCCGCTGGCCGACTGGACCAAACTCGATGACGCCGATGCCTTCCTTCTCGATGTCCGCACCCGTGAAGAGTTTCTCCGCGATCACATCGATGGGGCCGTCAACATCCCCATCGGCGAACTCCGCCGGCGCCACGTGGAACTGCCCCGGGATCGCGAGATCTGGGTGAGCTGCGCGGTCGGGCAGCGCTCCTACTATGCCGTACGCTTCCTGCTTCAGAAGGGATACAAGGTCCGGCAGTTGAGCGGCGGCATCCTCACCTACTACGGCTACAACCCGCTATGAGATCGGCTCGCCGGAAGCGCCCGCTCACGCCCGCGGCCGGGCGCTCAGCAGCTCGTTCACCTTGGCCAGCAGCGCTTCCCGGTCGATCGGCTTCTCGAAGTAGCCGTCCGGCGGCCGCAGGTGCTTGCGGCTCTCGATGAAGCGTTTGAAGTCGTGGGAGATGCCGGTGATGATGATGACCGGGAGCGACGACGTCTCCGGATCCTCCTGCACGTCCCGGAACATCCGCACGCCGGACTCCTCCGGCATGGTGATGTCCAGCGTGATCAGGTCCGGCCGCTCCTTCTTGGCCAGTTCGAAGCCTTCCTTGCCGTTCACCGCCGTCAGGACCCGGAAGCCGTTGTCCTCGAAGAACGCCTTCAGGTAAGCCGCCACGTCCGGCTCGTCCTCGACCACCAGGATCGTCCTTTTCTCGTCCATTGCGTCCCGTCCCCTCCCCATTCTAACGTGTCGGCGCCGACAATTCCAGATCACGAGGTATGAAATTGGCCGCGGCCGCCCCCCGCCCTTCGTCCGGCTCCTCCTTCAGGTCTCGCTTCCGCCGCCGGCGCCTTCGCGATAGACCTTCAGCTTGTTGTGCAGCGTCTTCAGTCCGATGCCGAGGATCGCCGCCGCCCGGGTCTTGTTGTTGCCGGTGAACTCGAGCGTCCGCTCGATCAGCGCCCGCTCGGCGTCGCGGACCGTCGTGCCCACCGGCAGAAAGACGCCGTCCTTGCGGCCGTCCTTTTCCCGCGGGCCGGCCGCCGCGGGGCCCAGAAAGCCCGGCGGCAGGTGCCGCCGCTCGATCATGCCCTCGCCCGCCAGGATCATCGCCCGCGCCAGCACGTTGCGCAGCTCCCGGACGTTGCCCGGCCAGTCGTAGCGCTCCAGCGCCGCCAGCGCCTCCGGTGAAGCCCCGCTCACCCGGCACCGGTACTTTTCGTTGAGCGCCGGCAGCATCGCCTCCAGCAGCAGCGGGATGTCGTCTTTCCGCTCCCGGAGCGGCGGCAGGTGCACCTGGAATACGTTCAACCGGTAGTAGAGGTCCGCCCGAAGCCGCCCTTCCCGCACCGCCTGCCCGGCATCGCGGTTCGTCGCCGCCACCACCTGGACGTCCACCTCGATCTCCTTGCGGCCGCCGAGCCGCCGCACCCGCGAGTCTTCCAACACCCGCAGCAGCTTGGCCTGCACCGCCGGCGGCATCTCGCCGATCTCGTCGAGCAGCAGCACGCCCGTGTGGGCCAGCTCGAAACAGCCCGGGCGCGTGCTCACCGCTCCGGTGAAGGCCCCCTTCTCGTGGCCGAACAGCTCGCTCTCGATCAGTGTTTCCGGCAGCGCCGCGCAGTTCACCGCGATGAACGGTCCGCGGCGCCGCGGCCCGAAGCGGTGGATCGACCGCGCCACCAGCTCCTTGCCCGTCCCGCTCTCGCCCGTCACCAGCGCGCTCGCCCCGTGCTCGGCGATCTGGCGCACCAGCGCGAAGACCTGCTGCATCGCCGGCGAGCGCCCCACCATCTCGCCGAAGACGCCCTGGTAGCGCAACTGCCGCTCCAGCAGCTCGGCCTCCTCCCGCAGCCGGCCCTGGGCCGCCGCCCGCTCGAGCAGGACCGAGAGCTGGGCCAGCTCCACCGGTTTCTCCAGATACCAGAACGCCCCCAGCTCCTTCACCGTCGAGACCGCCTGCTCCAGCGAGCCGTAGGCCGTCAGTACGATGGCCGGCGGACCGCCCCCCTGCGCCTGCAGCCGCTCGAGCAGCCCCCGGCCGTCGAGCCGCGGCATCACCAGGTCCGTCACCACCACGTGCGCTGGAAACTCCTCGAGCCGTTCCAGTGCCTCCAGCCCGTCGGCCGCCTTCCGGGTCTCGTAGCCGAGCGCCTGAATCATCCGGGCCAGGGCGGCGCACTGCTCCGGGTCGTCATCGACGACGAGGATGCGCCCGGCGGCCATCTTCATGCCTTCATCCTAGCCTGTCCGGGGCGCCCGCCGGGGCAGACCGGCCGTGTCAGCCCGGCGCACCATGTCGGATCTACACACCTCTCACATCCACAATTTACTGAAACTTCAAGGGTTATCGTTCGGCCATCGACGTGCTCTTCCCTGGGTAGCAGCCGGGAGCGGGGCAGTCCCGGCCCGCGAAAGGAGGCAAATCGAGTGACTGACATTCTTACCCCCCGCAACGAAAACAAACCCGCCGGCCCGCGCCGGAGCAACGCCGCTCTCTGGGGCGTCATCGCCGTGCTCGCCATCGGCAACCTCGTCGCCGTCTGGGAGATCGGCCGCACGCAGGATCGCCTGGCCGGGATGCAGAGCGCCGTCGAGACCGAACTCACCAGGCTGAACCACCGCACCCACGACCTCAGCGTCCGCGCCGACACCCATGAGATCATCCTGAAAACCGACCTGCGCAAGGCCCAGGAACTGGCCAAGGCCGCCACTCGCCGTGCCGCGCTGCAGGCTGAGGCGAAAGCGAAGCAGATCGCCGGCCGCGTCGCCGCCGAGGCCGGCACGAAACGCCTGGAGATCGCCGACAAGGTCAACGAGGTGAAGTCCGCCACCGAGGAGATCGCCGGCCAGGTCTCACTCATCTACCAGGACGTCGGTACGGTCAAGAGCGATGTCCACCGCACGAAGGCCGAGCTCGATCGCACCCGCACCGAACTGCGCAGCGTCAAAGGCGACCTCGGCATCCATAGCGGGCTGATCGCCACCAACGCCCGCGAGCTCGAGCAGCTCCGCAAGCTCGGTGAACGCGACTACTACGAGTTCGAGATCCCCCGCAACGGGCGTTTCTACCGGGTGGGCGACATCGCCGTGGCTCTGAAGAAGACCAAACCCAAGCGCAACCAGTTCACCATCCAGCTCCTGATCGACGACAAGAAGGTCGAGAAGAAGGACCGGACCATCAACGAGCCGGTCCAGTTCTACACCGGCGGCGCCCGGCAGCCTTACGAGCTGGTGGTCAATGAGATCGCCAAGGACAGCATCACCGGCTACCTTTCCGTCCCCCGTGTTCTCCGGGCGTCGCGGTGATTCCAGCTCACCTCCATCCAGCCGGCGTCCGGCGCGCCCGCCTCGGTCCCTTGCGGCCGGGGCGGGTTTCTTTTCGCACGCCCGCCGGCCAGCGCCCGCGGGGTGGAGCCAACAAGCCGCATCCGTTTGTCTGCCTGGATTGCAGCTTCTCTCGGTGTTCTAGAAGAAGCCCACAGACGTGCAACGCTTTCCCTCCTCACCTGGCCGCCCGCAGGGATCTTGTCCTTTAAGAACAGGCTATGGACGGCAGAATTCACGAGATCCGCGATCCCATTCATGTGTTCATTCGCCTCGACTCGGACGAGCGAGAGGTGCTCGATTCACCGCCCGTTCAGCGGCTGCGCGAGATCCATCAGCTCGCCCTCACCTACCTTGTTTATCCCGGCGGGAACACTTTCGGATGGTCTACACGCCTCTCCATATTGACCGCCAGCGATGCCCGGAACCGGCTCGGCTCGTCGAGAAAGCACTCGTGGCCGAGTTCGGCCGTGACGCGGTGAGACGCGATGCGTACGCCCGGGAGGGTGAAAGGGCTCGGTTCCCTGTGTACGCAAGAAACGGTCGGATCCAGAACTCCTCGTCGACTCCTTCTACATTGAACAAGGTTCCGACATTTGCTGCAGACTATGTCTGCGTGGACCCGGAGCGCTCACACGAAGCTGCTCGCTGGCTGGAGGAGAACCGGGATAGAATCATCCGAGAGCAGGATGTCGAGGAGGGCTGAAAGACAATGAGGAAGTGGGAACAGTACGGCCTTGTATTCGCGCTCGGTCGTGCCCTGCGTGAACGCCGGAGCTGGGCCGGAGAGACGCACATTCAAAAGGCGAGCTACTGCCTGCAGGAGTTGCTGAAAGTTCCCCTCGGATGCCGATTCATCCTTTACAAACACGGTCCCTTCTCGTTCGACCTCCGGGGGACGTTGACGGCCATGGAGGCCCTCGACCTGATCCAGTGGGAGCCGAAACCGGCGCCCGACGGACCCAGCTTCGCACCGGGTCCGTTGAGCAAATTCCTCCTCGAGCGTACGGAACTCCCAAATCGCTTCCAGGCACAAATCGAATACATTGCTACGGGCTGGCCCAGAGGCCTGCTGTCGATCTCGAACGGCTTGGCACAGCCCTTTACGTGACAATCAGGCACTCGGAAGCCCTCCAAGAACGCGCCGATGAGATGGTCCGTCTGAAACCCCATATACCCCCTGACCAGGCCCAAGCCGCCATCGCCGAAGTCGATGCGATCATCACTGAGGTGAGAGAAAAAGGGCTGGTCCCGCAGGCCGGAACCGCTGGATCAGCGTGAGGGCTCGCGGGCCCGCATGGCCGCATTTTGACCATATTCCGGGGACAGGCTGGGGGACCTTTTCCCTGAGACAGCTCAGTTAGGTACAGCTTTCCATTGGCTGAGGTTTTGTTCTGTCAGCCGGTGGATGGCCCCATACTCGCAGCGGCCGGCGGGACGGAGGCCGGCTCTGCGGGAGCGCAACCGGCCAAGGGATCGCCGGTGGGAGGCTTATCGAGACGATGAGCGGCGGTATGGTAGCCCCGCGCCGCGATTTCCACCGGCTGTTCCGGGTGACCGGCGCATTCAAAGAGCGCGGGGAAATTCGGGGCCTCCACCCAAGCCGCAACCTGCTTCAGCGCTGTCTCGATCAGCCCGGACGGATCCTAAGTCCACGGACGGGTGGCGATACCCAGAAACTCATGCGCAGAGAGCCGCGGCCGGGGCCACGCTCCACGGCCATCGGCCTCCTGCCGGATCAGCGGGTAGGCCTGTCCGTGCCCCGGCGGATCCTCCCGATGCGTGTAAACAACGATGTTGGTATCCACGGCGGTCATGCTCCTGTCCTTCATGGGTCGGCTCCCGGATCCGCTCCCAGCAGCCTCGCGGACTTCGGAGGCAACCCGTTGTCGCGGAACGGGACTTTGCGGCAGGCGGAGGCCGCGGCCTCGCCGGCGCTCCTCGATCACTCGCCTGCGGCCCCCCCTTTTCGGCGCCCGGGCGCGAGAGGAAGAGCTGGTCTTCAAGCCCGGTCCGGTGCGCCGCATCGCCGGGGCCGAAGCGTTCGAACAGCCTGCCGGACAAGGCACTGATCGACGAGGACAACCTGCTGCCGCCGGGCCCTCAGGGGTGTACGGGATAATGGCGGTAGGCGCCGGCAGGCCAGGAGACGGCCGGGCGATCGGTTGCGGGTTTGGGAATGGGGAATGGGGGTTGAACTGCCTCGGACGGCGAGCTTGGGCGCCGGGCGGCCGCGGGTGTGCCGGCTGGGGCTAGCGACGCGGGGAGGTTCGCACATCCGGCCGGAGGACGTCCATTGGGCGATCGAGCAGGGCGTCAACTATCTGAACTGGTGCGGCAAGCCGGATGGGCTGTCGCGGGCGGTGGCTGAGCTGGGACGGGAGCGGCGGCGGGTCGTGGTGGCCGTTCAGTTCCAGGCCCGGACGGCGGGCGAGGCCGAGCGCGAATGGGAGCGGCTGTGCCGGGAGCTGGCGACCGGTTACCTGGACGTGCTGACCTTCTACTACGTGGAGTCAGAAGCCGAGTGGCGGCAGATCACCGGGCCGGGCGGGGCGTATGAGTTTCTGGCCGAGCAAAAGCGCGCCGGGCGGCTGAGAATGATCGGGCTGACGAGCCATCAGCGAAAGCTGGCGGCAAGGTGGGCCGAGTCGGGGCTGCTGGATCTGCTGATGGTGCGCTACAACGCGGCGCACCGGGGCGCGGAACAGGACGTCTTCCCGGTGACGCGGCGGTTGGGGCTGCCGGCGGTGGTATTTACCTGCTTGCGGTGGAAGGCGCTGCTCGAGCCGACGCCCGAGGATCCGCCCGGGTTCCGGCCCCCGGAGGCAGCGGAATGCTACCGGTTCTGTCTTTCTCACCCGGACGTCGCCGTAGCCCTGACGGCGGTGGCCAACCGGGCCGAGCTGGAGCACAATTTGCGGCTGCTGGAGGACTGGCGCCGGTGCAGCGAAGAAGAGCTGGCGGCGCTGCGGGCCCACGGCGACCGGGTGCGGCGGCACGCCGGCGCCTTCTGGTAAGGGCCTTTTTTTCGGGGACAGGCAACGCAATCACCGAAAATCCGCCTCGGCGTGCTGCGCCCGCTGAGCAAGAGGACCTTCGAGCGGTTCTGGCAACTGGTTTTGCAGCGCCGGAGCGGACACAGACCGGAGTAAGCGCGCCGCTCGGGGTGAAGCTGGCGACGTCGGCGGATTGGCACGCTGGAATAAGTATTTGTGTAGACCGGTCTGGATCTCGAAGCTGAGGTGAACCGCCCGGGGCTTCCTGGAGACTCCATGAATTGGGAGGATGGACGAACGGCAAGACGAAGCAGGTTCTCGCCGGAGGTCCGGGAGCGGGCGGTCCGGCTGGTGAAGGAAAGCCAAGGGGAACACCCTTCTGAGTGGGCGGCGATCTGTTCGGTGGCGGCCAAGCTCGGCTGCGGGCCGGAGACGCTGCGCAAGTGGGTCCGGCAGGCCGAGATCGACTCGGGCCGGCGGCCGGGCTGGACGACGGCCGATCGGGAACGGCTGAAGCAGCTCGAGCGGGAGAACTTCGAGCTGCGGCGATCCAATGAGATTCTGAGGAAGGCGGCGGCGTTTTTCGCCCGGGCGGAGCTCGAGGGCCAACGAAAGTGATGGTCGATTTCATTGAGGACCATCGGGACGCCTACGGGGTCGAGCCGATCTGCCGAGTGCTGCCGATCGCCCCGGCGACCTACTACGAAGAGCGTCGGCGGCGCCGGGAACCAGACCGGCGCCCGGCGCGGCAGAAGCGCGAGGAACTCCTCGCCCGGGAGATCCGGCGGGTCTGGGAAGAGAACTTCGGGGTCTACGGAGCGCGGAAGCTGTGGCGGCAGCTCGAGCGGGAGGGCATCGGCGTGGCCCGGTGTACGGTGGAGCGGCTGATGCGGCAGATGGGCTTGAAAGGCGCCGTTCGAGGCTGCAAGTACAAGGTCACCACCGTGGCCGGAGAGGCGGAGAAGCGGCCGGCGGATCTGGTGGAGCGGCGGTTCCAGGCTTGCCGGCCGAACCAGCTCTGGACAAAACGGGGACAAAACGGGGACAGTCACCGCTTCCCCCATATCCCACCGCTGTGCGGACATGGCGCGCGCAATCGGGTGGCTGCTGCTGTGTTTCCGGTAGCCGGTCACAGAGATTGCGCATTCTGGGGGGATTGGGGGTTGCGTAGACTGTCACCGAATTGGGGGGGCGTCTGAATGCGACTCGGCGGGCGACGTCAACTGCACCTGCCCGGGCTTCTACTACCGCGGCCTGTGCTCGCAGGCCCACACCCTCAAGGCCCGCCTCGCCAAGGGCCGGCGCCCTCCGGAGGGGGACGAAGAGTACGAGGGAGATTGAGCCAGCGCCGGGACAGTCACCGTGCTTTCCCCGCCCGGGAAGTCTAGTCACAACCGTTCCGCGTCTCGCTTACCGCCGAATCACCGCGGTGACGGCTTCCGTCCGCGCGGCTGCCGGCTTCCAGTGTGGTACAACCTGGACGGGGGCGGCCGTGTGGGCCTGTCCGCGGGCGGTCTTTGACAATCGAACGGAGCGTACGCCCCTTGTGCACCTCGCCACGGACCCGGGGCGGCGCGAGCCCCGAATCCCCGGCGGCTTTGGTCTTCGCTTCGCCAGTCACTCGCTGCCCGGGAACCGCTGCAGCGAGCCCCGCGACGCGTCACGCTTCGCGCCAATCGACTGACAACACAGCAGTTACCGTTTTCAATGTTTTTCCTCGAAAACGCGCCACGCGTCACGTCCCGGCGCCCGCGTCACGGCCGCGGCCCGCCGGGGAGAGCGCCGTCAGAACCGGATCGTGTAGTTCATCTTCACCCGGAAGTTCGTCCGCAGGGCCTCGAAGCGGTCCAGGGTGTTCTGCTGCCAGGCGTGGTTGATCACGAAGTACATCTCGGTACCCGGCCGCCAGATCCAGCGCACCCGCGACTGCAGGCCGATGTTGCGGCTCTCGTTGTCGTACTGGATGAAGTTGGCCACCGCCAGCCGCGGCGAGAAGGCGTAGTCGAGGTTCAGGATCGCCAGCCGGCTGGTGAAGCTGCCCGCTTCGAGATCGACGAAGTACTGGTGCAGCTCGAAAAAGATGTTCCAGCGCTTGCCCTTGCGCCACAGCACCGCAGTGCGCAGGTCGTGGTTCGTGCCGGTGTAGAACGACCCGTTCCAGTAGGTCATGTCGAAGATCCAGCGCTTGTTGGTGGCGGTGTTGAACTCGTAGCGGAACCGGTGGAACCAATAGTCGCCGGGCGGGATGACGATCCCCGGACGGATCTCGAAGGGTACAAAGAGCCGCTCGAAGGTGGGCACCCAGTTCCACTCCAGGTGCTCGCCGTTCTCGAAGCGCCAGTTCAGGGGGGCGGTGAAGATGCCGCGGCTCTCGACGGCGTGGTACACGCGGTTGTAGTACTCGGTGTAGTTCAACTGGTGGTTCATTTGCCGGATATGCCAGAATCCGGGCCGGGGCCGGAAGTTGGTCCGCAGCGCCTGGACCCGGATGCCGCGCCGGGCCACGAACCCCAGGGCCGGGTTGTAGTTCTCCCCCAGCACCCGCCAGCGGTAGCTGACGTCGATGAGGTCGTTTGGATAGGCGGCCTCGAAGCCATAGCCGGTGTCGCGGCCGTCGAGCTCCGGCGTCCAGGTCTTGGTGCCGTAGACCATGATGCCGGCGTTTTTGCCTCGGCCCAGGAAGTTCGAGGTGAACAGCCGCAGGTCTACGCCGCCCATCGTGTTCTCGGTTTCTCCCGTCGGCTCGCCCTGGGTCCAGATCGCCCCGATATAGGACTGGTCCCAGAAGTTGGCCTTCACCCGCTCCACGCCGAAGGTCCGGGCCGGGGCGACTCCGGAATCGCGCGTCCGGATGCCCAGCACGCCGATGTCGAAGCGCTTCACCTTGCCGGTGAGCTTGGAGCCCACCAGGATCGGCACCTCTTGCCCGTGCACCAGGCCGATGCGCCGGGAGAAAAACGGGATGAACTCCCGGTTGCGCGAGTCCTGGGCGAACTCGAAGATGCCGGCGTCTTCGAGGAAGAAGTCTCGCTTTTCGGGAAAGAAGAGCGGGAACCGCGTCAGGTTGATCTGACGGCGGTCCACCTCGGTCTCGGCGAAGTCGGTGTTGACGGTGGTCGAGGAGATCAGGTTCGGGGTGACACGCCAGAAGACGTCCACGCCGGCGTCGAGCTCACCGCTCCAGGGCCCCTCGCGGGTGACGTCCCGGGTGAAGCCGGTCAGCCCGAACGGCTTGATGTCTACGCCGATCCCTTGGGAGAGCCCTTCGAAGAGGCCCAGGCTCCCGGCCAGCGCCACCTGGTAGAACTCCATGTCGAAGGACCAGGCCGTCCAGCGCGACTCCTCCCGCAGCCGCTCCAGCGTCCGCGCCACGTTGAACCCCCACCAGCGCGACCGCGGGTTGAAGCCGATGCTGCGCAGCGGGATGCGGAACTCAGCCGTCCAGCCGTCGCCGTCGATCCGCGTTCTCACGTCCCAGACCGCGTCCCAGTCGAGCCGCGGCCGGGAGCTCTCGGTAATGCGCCCGTCCACCATAGCGCCCAGAGGGTTGGTCGCGAAGTAGTAGGCGTTGCGGCCGTCGTGGAAGCTGTCGATGAGGATCTCGACACGGTCGTCCATGTTGAGCATGGCGTCGCGGGCCATCTGTGTGGCGACGATCTTCTCGGGCTGGCTGTCCCAGCAGCGGATGCCGATGTAGAGAGCGCGGGCGTCATAGAGCACGCGGACGTCGGTGGGCTCGGTCGGGGGCGCGCCGGAGTGCGGTTCCCATTGCCGGAAGCCGCCGATCGGCTCGGCCTCGGTCCACGCCGGCTCGGTGAGCCGCCCGTCGAGCACGATCCTTTTTTCTATACGGAGCGCGCGCGCTTCCGGAGGATCCGCCGCCGCTGCCGCCCCCGTGCATAGCGCCGCCAGAGCCGCCAGGCACGGGAGCCGCCGCCCGATCGGCCCCACCGGCCGGGCTGGCGCACGATTCTTCCAGGTCCAAGCCAGATGCATCCGAACGCCTTGCTCCCGGGTGCGAAGAACGCGGTGGCGCCGCCGATTGCAGATCCCCTGATCCGAAATTACAGCTTAGCAGCCTTGCCTGAAAACCAACTGAAAGGCGAATCCCCCCGCAGCGTGCCGGTTGACCAACGCCTCGACGGCTTCGGCTACCGCCTCCATTGCCGGCCGCGTTCCAACCACCCAACCTGATGAAATCGGGCGACCGCTATCTCCTCGCTCGAGCCGCCCGGGAAAGACGCCGGCGGGATGGACAAACCCGAGAAGGCCGCGGTGACCGTGCCCTCCCGATCGAATTCAGTTCCACGCGCTGGAAACCCACACGCTCGTTCCGGCTCCGCGAAGTTGATGGTCTCACCCCTCCTCGAGCCCGGCGCGGCCGCCGCTTCCCGGTGCAAGCAATCCGATGCTTTCCCGAGGCTCCGAAGGCGCTGGGCCTGCAAAATCGTGCTCGTGTGCTAGACTCGGAGCGGCGATGGATCGAGCCGGCGGGCCGGATCACGAACTCTTGTCTCGACTCCGGAAGCGTGATCCGGAACTGCTCGCCTCGCTGGTCCGGGAGCACAGCCGGCCGCTGTACCGCGCTGCCCGCGCTCTGGGCTTCTCCGAACCGGATGCCGAAGATCTCGTCCAGGAGGTCTTTGTCACATTCCTCTCTTCCCTCGACCGGTTCGAAGGCCGGTCTCAACTGCGTACCTGGCTTTTCGGCATCTTGCACAAGAAGGCGATGGAGCGGCGGCGGGCCCAGGCGCGGGAAGGACGGCACGACCCCATCGACGAGGTCTTCGAGGCGCGCTTCGACGCTCAGGGCAACTGGTCGGCCCCGCCGCGCGACCTGGGTCGCCTGGCCGAGGCAAGGCAATTGCTCGATGCAATCCAGCACTGCCTCGAAAGGCTGCCGCCGTCGCAGCGCGCCGTGTTCGTCCTCCGTGAGATGGAAGGGTTCGAGACCAAAGAAATCTGTAAGATTACTGGTGTAACGGTCACCAACTTGGGAGTGCTGATCTTCCGGGCGAGGAACCGGCTGCGGGAGTGCCTGGAGGAGCGGGGCTGGGGAAAGCGCAAATGATCACCTGCAAGCAAGTAGCGGAAGCCTTGAGCTCCGGCGACGTGGAACGCCGGGGCGTCTGGGAACGCTGGCGAGTCCGGGTCCATCTGTGGATGTGCGACAGTTGCTCCCGGTTCGCCCGGCAATTGCGGGACATCCGGCAGGCGGGCCGGCGTTTGCGCTCCGCGTACGACAAGGAACAGCGTAGCGGCGCCGGAGATTCCCTGGAAGAGCGTATCCTGACCAAGCTCGAAGCTCTGCCTTCAGAAGGCGAAACGAAGCAGTGAGCCGTCGCGGCCTGCGTTCGGTGTGCGGCGGCGTTGTTCCAGCCGGGACTCCCGGGTGGCCGCCGCCCGGCTTCGGCAGCAGCCGCTCACGCGCACCGCTCCTCCTCCCATCCTGCCCGGATCCGGCGCACCGTCGAATAGGTCCCCGCCGCCACCGCGCTCCCGGCGGCTCCGTAGACCCACACCGGGATGTTCTCTCCGGCGGCCAGGACATAGAAGTACGCGGCCCCGAAAAACAGCGAGGCGGACAGCGCCGGGACAAACAGCGGCCGGCACTTCCTATGATTGCGGGCCAGCCAGGCGAGCGAGAGCCAGAACAACGGGGTGGCGCCCACGTAGAGGATCCCGAAGACCAGCGGGTCCACGCCGTACCGCTCCCCGAGGCGGAGCAGCCACTGCTTGAACTCCAGGGCCGGCTCTCCGTGCCGGAGCCAGTCCCAATACAGCTCCCACCGTCCGTAGCCGGCGCTGAGCGGCGACGTGTCGTTGAGAGCCCAGTCATAGCTCCGGTACGCGAGCCGCACGCCGGTGCCCCGGAGAAAGGCGGTCCGGCCGATCGGCCCGAATCGTTCGAGGAACCCTTCCACCCCTCCGGCGGCCCGGAAATCGGCTGCGTACCATTTGAAGATCGGGCTGATCTCGGCCGACTTGCGCTCCGGATGGAATGCGTTCAGGGTCTCGTCAGCCAGCCAGCGCCGCGCGTTGTCGTCGAGCTGCTCATCGAGCCGCTCCGCCACGTAAGCTTCCCGGCGCAGCGGGGGGCAGCTTCGGGCGGCACACACCAGCGCCGCATGGATACGCGGATCGCCCATCCCACGGAGCCGGCTCTCGATGTCATCCAGGGAGACACGCTTCCCATCAAGCGTATGCCGTCTGGCGTGGAACGGGTCGTCGGTCCGCCAGATGCTCGCCACCGGGTAGTTGGTGAGGATCCAGCGGACGGTCAACGCATTGTAGGCGTTGATGAGCGCCGCTTTCGTGGCCGCCGGGCTCATTCCGGCCGGCCATGGCTCGGCCAGCCGCCCCAGATAAGCGTCGAGATCCGCCAGAGCTCGGTCCTCGATTCCCCGATAGTCGACACGGTGCTCGGGCGTGACGTACTGCTTCAGGAGGGAGTCCCAGGGGGAATGATCGATCCACACTTTCGTTCCTGCGAATCCGGCGCCCGGTAAACTCAGCAGCGCCAGCACGGCGCCTGATAGCAGCAAACGTCCCATTTCAAATGGTGAGTGACGGATTCCGGCGATTTCTTACATTCTGAGGCCGGCCTGTTCCGTCACCCGCCGGGCTCACCCGGCGAAATCTACTCGACGGGGTGTTGCGCCGTCGCTTGCCGGCCGGATGTTTCTGTGAGGATCGAAATGAATCGCAGAGAGGTCCTCATGCTAGGGACCGCGTGCACCGTCCGCCGGGTGGTGGCCGCGCCCCGTCTGGCGGCCTCCCGGCTCCGGATCGCGAACTCGCGGGTGGACGTCACCTTCCGTCCCGGGAAAATCCGGCTGGGCCGCGCGGCGGTCCTCGACTGGGTCCTTCGCGGCGCCCAGGTCGTCGCGGGCTACTTCGGCCGCTTCCCTGTGAAACGGCTCAGACTGCAGTTGATTCCGGTCGAGGGGGAGTCCAGCGTCCTGCACGGTGTTACTTATGGCGGACCGCCGGCTCTGGTCCGCATCACCTTGGGCGCTGACGTGGCCCCAGAGAGGCTCGACGCCGACTGGATGCTGATCCACGAACTGGTCCATCTGGCTTTCCCCTCGGTCCCTCGCCGCCATCACTGGATCGAGGAGGGCGTTGCCACCTACGTCGAGCCTGTGGCCCGTGTCCAGGCCGGCCGGATGCCGGCACGCCGTTTCTGGTCCGACTTCGTGAGAGATGTGCCCCAGGGCCAGCCTCAGCCCGGCGACCGCGGACTGGACCGCACCCACACGTGGGCGCGGACCTATTGGGGTGGGGCGCTCTTCTGCTTCGTAGCGGAGGTGAGGATTCGGCGGCGCACCGGGAACCGCTGCGGCCTCCAGCACGCGCTCCGAGGGATCCTTCGCCGCGGCGGCAACATCGAAGTGCGATGGCCCTTGCGCCGGGCCCTGCGGGCGGCCGACGAGGAGATCGGACTCCCGGAACTCACCCGTCTCTACGAGGAGATGAAGAGCAAACCGGTGCGTGTGGATCTCGACAGTCTCTGGCGCCGGCTGGGGGTGAAGCCCGGCCGGCAAGGCGTCCGGTTCGACGACCACGCCCCTCTCGCCGATCTCCGTCGCGCCATCACCGCGGCACCGGATTGAGGCTTTTCATCCTTTCCCGGCCCGCCAGGGCCGGCCGGAACCAGCGGCTAATCGAGAACCTGCAGCGGTACCAGGTACCGCTCGTCGAACGGAGCCCGGTAGTCGATACCCGCACGGCGGAAGGTTTCCGGGGGGATTCCGACGTCGGCCAACAGCAGCCTTCCGCTCCGCTCCGGCGTCAAGCCGGTCTTCGGCAGGGCCAGGGTGACCGTTTCGGCGGCCCTCACCCACTCACCCGGGGCCTCGCCGGTGGTGGCCTCGATTCCAGACGGCACGTCGAGCGACAGGATCGGCGCCCCGGCCGAATTGGCCCATCGGATCAACTCGGCAAAACAGCCGGCCGGTGGACCCTTCAGCCCGTAACCGAGCAAGGCGTCCAGAACCAGGTCAGCCCGCCAGCCCCGAATCATCTCCCGGTCCACCTCCCGGCCCGGCGTCGCTCGGAAGACGTGGCGCTGCCACGCGGCCATCTCCCGAAGCCGGTCCGGCGCAGCCAGGCAAAGCCACACCTCCATGCCCCGGTTCGCCAGATGGCGCGCCGCGCAGATCCCGCCGCCGCCGTTGCCGCCGGCGCCGGCCAGGACAGCCACCTTCGCCCGTTTCCACTCCGGCCCGAGCCTGGCCAGCGCGGCCTCGGCCAGGTTGCGACCGGCGTTCTCCATCATCTGGAACAGGTCCGGGCCGGTTTCCTCGGTCGCCAGCCGGTCCACCCGCCTCATCTCGTCGGCGGTGACGGCCGGCACCGGCAGGCCCGTGTCTGTAATAAAGGTCTTGAGCAACTCCGTCTCCCCTACCGGCTGGCTTCGAGCGCCCGGTCCAGGTTGTAGGCGGCGCTGATCAGCGCCAAATGCGTAAAAGCTTGCGGAAAATTTCCCAGCGCCTCGCCGCGGGCCCCGGTTTCCTCGGCGTAAAGGCCCAGGTGATTGGCAAAGCCCAGCATCCGCTCGAACATCAGCCGCGCCTCTTCCAATCGCTGGTGATCGGTCCGCCCGGCGCGCGTCAAAGCCTCGACGAGCCAGAACGTGCAAATGTTGAAGGTTCCTTCGTCCCCGCGAAGCCCGTCCGGCGTCTGGCCCACGTTGTACCGGTAGACGAGACTGCTGGAAACCAGCCCCCCGGCCGCCGGCGGCCGGTTGATCGCATCCAGCGTCTTCAGCATCCGGCGGTCTGTCGGCGACATGAAGAATGTGAGCGGCATCATCAGGTTCGCGGCGTCGAGGACGTCACTTCCGTAATACTGCACGAACGCCCGGCGCCGTTCGCTCCAGCCTTTCTCCAGAATTTCCTGATAGAGCCGGTCCCGCGTCTCAAGCCACCTCTCCCGGTCCGCCGGGAAGGAACGTTTCTCGGCCAGGCGCAGCGCCCGGTCCGCCGCCACCCAACACATCAGCTTCGAGTAAACGAAGTGCCGTCTGCCGCCGCGTACCTCCCAGATCCCTTCGTCCGGCTCCGGCCAGTGCCGGCACACCCAGTTCACCAGGCGCCGCAAGTGCATCCACAGGTCCGAGGAGATGGGACTGCCGTACTTGTTGTACAGATAGACCGAATCGAGCAGCTCGCCGTAAATATCGAGCTGCAACTGTCGGTAAGCGCCGTTGCCGATCCGCACCGGGCGCGAGCCGCAATAACCTTCGAGATGCTCCAGCGTCTCTTCTCTCAGCTCATGCCGGCCGTCAATCCCGTAGACGACTTGCAATGAGCCGTCGGCGGCCAGCTCGTGGCAACGGGCCTCCAGCCAGTCCATGAACGCCGCCGCTTCTTCGGTAAACCCGATCCGGAGGAAACCGTAAATTGTGAAAGCCGCGTCGCGGATCCACGTGTACCGGTAGTCCCAGTTGCGTCCCCCGCCGACCGTCTCCGGAAGGCTGCATGTGGGCGCCGCCACGATCGCTCCGGTGGGCTCGTACGTCAGCAGCTTGAGCGCCAGCGCCGAGCGGTGGACCATCTCACGCCACCGCCCCTTGTACGTGCAGTGGCGCAGCCAGCCTCGCCAGTAGGCCACCGTCTGCCGAAACAGTTCTTCGGTCTGTTTCCGGCTCAGGACGGGGGCGCATTCCTCCCGTTCGGCCCCGGCCAGCACGAACGTTTCCTGCATATCCTCTTCCAGCTCGAACTCCCCGGAAACCCCGCCCCCGTCTTCCCGCAATGGGACGGTGGTGCTGAGTGAGAGCATCAACCCCCTCCATCGGAAGCACACCCCGTTCGGCCGCCGGGCCAGCTCGTGATCGTCGCGCGCGTAGTTGAACGCCGGGCGGCATTCCACGCGAAACTTCATCACGCCCCGAGTCACCCGCACGAAGCGGATGATCCCTCGCCCCAATCGCTCTGCCGCATCGCCCACCGGCATGAAGTCCGTCACTTCGGCGACCCCGGCATGCGTGAAGAACCGTGTCACGAGGACGTTGGTATCGGGCCAGTAGAACTGCTTGGAAGCGGCCGCACCGGCATCCACCGGAGCGATCGAGAAACGCCCCCCTTTCGTCTCGTCCAGAATAGCTGCAAAAACGCTCGGCGAATCGAAATTGGGGTAGCAAAACCAATCGATGGATCCGTTCATTCCCACCAGCGCCGCCGTGCGCATGTCGCCGACAATCCCGTAGCTTTCGATCGGTTGGTATGGCATTTTCACCTATTCCGCGCCGCTGAAACTCCCATTGCTGCAGCTTCCGGCTCCGCTCACAACCATCCAGGGCCGTCCCGCGAAGAGCGGATTCGACATTTGACCGTATTCGCTTTCCGGAGTCTCCTCTCCCACCTCCTGGAAGATGATCCGCAGCCGGGATCGGTTTCGGCCCAGACGGCCACCTCGACCCCGCGGCGGTGCCCGACCCCGCGTTTCCGGTCCGACGGCCCGGGTTCCCGGCGGCCGCCAACGCTGCCGGCGGCGCCGGATGTTACTTCTGTCGCGTAAGAACTCCACCCCGGCGGTCACTGTTCGACAGGAGCCGGCGGCGCGTCCGCCGGCCAACCTCGAGAAGCAAGGAGACACATACTCTCATGAAATCGAAAACGATTCTCACCAAGGTTGCACTCGGCGCCCTGCTCGGCGCGCTCTCGTTGAGTCCGGCCGTCGCCGCCGGCGCGACCCACTCTTTCAACGGCGCCAGGGTCGTCGTTGCGTCAGGCAAGTCATTCGATGATGTCGCCAAATCGATCGAGAAACTCGCCGCCCGGAACGGCATGATGGTCATGGCCCAGGTCAACCAGGGCAAGATGCTTTCCATGACGGGGCTCAAGCTGAAAGCGCGGCTCTTCCTGATCGGCAACCCGAACGTCGGCAAGAAGATCTTCCAGGAAAACCACGGCGCGGGGCTTTACGTTCCACTCCGGATCTTCGTCTATGAGGGGGCCGACGGCAAGACCTATATCGCCTACGACAAGCCCTCCACCTTGCTTGGCCAGTTCAGCAGCAAGAAGGTGGCGATGGTCGGCAAGATGCTCGACGGCAAAATCGAGGGATTGGCCAACATGGCGGCGAAATAGTCGTTTCATCACAACGGCAGGGGCGCTTGCGGCGCCCCTCATCGGAATCACAGGAGCTTGAGATGCATCACTATAGTTGGGGAACGATTGTTACCGCTCTGGCGGCGCTCGGGCTGGCTGCCGTGGCGCCGAACGCGTTTCCGGCGGCGCAGGCGGGCTACGGTTCGCTCCACGATTTCGCCTTGTACCTGATCCTTCCCGCGGTCGCGCTGCTGATCCTGCTCTACTTCATCAGCCGGGCCCGCGGCGATCAGAGGAACTCCAGCGCGATTCTTTACGGTGGAATTGCCGGTCTTGTGGCCACCGTCGCCCTTGAAGCTGTCCGGTACCCGGCATTCCGCCTCGGGTTCATGCCCGGCAACATGCCGGAGCTGATGGGCGTTCTGCTGCTGGACCGGTTCGCCGAGGGCCCTTCGACCGCATCCACCCTCGCCGGCTACGCTTACCATTTCTGGAACGGGGCCTCGTTCGGGATCATCTTCGCCGTCCTGGCCGGCGCCCGGCGCCCCGTCTGGTGGAGCCTCGTTTACGCTCTCGCCATCGGTTTCGGTTTCATGGTCAGCCCGGTCGTCGAGAGCTTGGGCATCGGCTGGTTCGGTGTGGAGTTCGGTCCTGCGTTCGCCGCCACCGTCATCGGCGCCCACATCGCCTGGGGGCTGGCCTTCGGGTATCTGCTTCGCACGTTGGCAGTTCGGGATCCATCCGGCGCTCTGGGCCACCGGCAGCAGTCCTGCTCGATCGCGTCGTATTGACATGGAGCCATCCTGGCCCGCGGCCGCCGGCCCGTAGGGTGACGGTGGCTGCGGGCGCCGGGCCGGCGTCCTCCCCCGGGGCGCCAGTCGCGGTGTGTTCGAGACCCGCTGTGGGGCAGCCAGCGCCGCGCACTCCTTTCTGCCCCGCAGCCCCGCCCTCCCACGGACCTGCCGCGGATACCGGCCGCCCTGTTCCCGCCGGCGGCCAAGACTCCATGCCCCCTTGACTTCCCCACCGAGGGATTGATTAGCTGACATGGGAGTCTGAATACGATGAAAGCGAGCGATTCGAAACCCCATGCCACCCCGCGGCGGGAGTTCCTCCGCAATTCGGTCATCGCCGGAGCCGCCATGGCCGCCGGGCCCTTCGTCCATACGGGCCGCGCGGCGGCGGTGGAGAAGATCCGCATCGGCCTCGTCGGCTGCGGCGGGCGCGGAACCGGGGCGGCGCTCAACGCGCTGCTGATGCCCACCCGGGTGATCTATCCTCCCCCGGGCAACGGCTATCACACCGAGAACGCCGTGCCCGGCGCAAAACCCAAGGCCGAGAACGTCGAGATCGTCGCCCTGGCCGACCTCTTCCAGCACCGTCTCGACCAGTGCCGCCGCCAGCTCCGCATCGCCGGCGTTGAGGTGCCGGACAATCGCTGTTTCACCGGCTTCGACTCCTATGAAAAGGTGCTGGAGCTCCCGGAGGTCAACTACGTCCTGTTCGCCTCGCCGCCGCAGTTCCGCCCCCGGGAATTCCGGGCCGCGGTGGAGGCGGGCAAGCACGTCTTTCTCGAAAAGCCCATCGCTGTCGACGCGCCTGGCGTCCGATCGGTGATGGAGACCGGCAAGCTGGCCGGGAAGAAGGGGCTCACGGTCGGGGCCGGCACCGTGCGCCGTCACAGCCTCGCCGAGCGGGAAACCGTCAGACGCCTGCACGAGGGCGCCATCGGTGAGATCCTCGAGGCTCAGGCCTGGTTCAACGTCGGCGAGATCTGGGCCATCCCCCGGGTGGATTCCTGGAGCGATCTGGAGTGGCAGTACCGCAACTGGCCTTACTTCACCTGGCTGTCGGGCGACATCATCGTCGAACAGCACATCCACATGCTGGACATGGTCAACTGGGTCCTCGGCGCCCACCCGATCCGCGCCTATGGTGTCGGCGGCCGCATCAGCCACCCGCCCGGCGGCACATTCGGCCACACTTATGACCACTTTTACGTCGAGTACGAGTACCCGGACGGCATCCGGATGTTCAGCATGAACCGCCAGATCGCCGGCGGGGACAGCCGCGTCGCCAACCGCGTGAAAGGGGCCAAAGGCGAGAGCAACTGCGAGGGCCGGATTGTCTCCGGGGGGAAGGAATGGCGTTACCAGGGCAAGACCACAGACCCTTACGAGCAGGAGCAGATGGACTTCATCGCCGCCATCCGCTCCGGCAACCCGATCAACGAGACCCAGGCCGTCGCCGAAGCCACCCTGACGGCGATCCTCGGCCGCGAGTCCGCTTACTCGGGCAAAGTGCTGGATTGGGACACGGTGCTGAATTCGAAACGCAGCTACACACCGGAGAAATACGAGTTCGGCCCGGCCGAGATGCCGGAGGTGGTGAACCCGAAACGCTACAAGTTCTACTGAGCCGGTTTCGCCGCGGGGGAAACGGCAGTAGCCGGCGAAAAGACGGGGCGCCCGCCGCCCGCTGATCCCTCCGGAGGTCGGGAAACGCGCCTCCTCTCACCGCTCGCCACCGAAATCAGGAAGATGCTGTACGGCTCGACAGCGTTCGCCTTGTCCACCACCGCCAGTGTCCGCCCGTCAGGGGTACCCCCCGGGTGGTATGGCCCTTTTTCGGGGACAGACACCGCAATCACCAAATCGGCCCTTTATCGGGGACAGACACCGCAATCACCAAATCGGCGGAGGCCTCGTGCTTCGACGCGCCAAGTGCTGCAGCAGGAATTGGTAATTGAGTGGCATGTCCCCGATTTAGGCGGATAGGTTCCGATGAGATGAGCGGTGAAGAAAGATACATCCAGCCGGAGGGTACTTGAATTGCGAAGTGCGGCGCTCCGGGGCCTCGACAATGCGGGACAATGCGGGGACAGTCACCGCTTCCCCCAAATGCGCACGCTGCACCGGCCCAGCCCGGTCCACAACGAGCCAGTCGCCGCCGTCGTTCCCGCCCACGGTCGTAGAGGCTGGCGGGGCTCAGTGGAACCGGCCGAAATCGGGGATTGCGTAGACTGTCCCCGATTTGGGAGGATCGGCTCAGATGGCCGAGCGCGATGTCTTCGCCCGGGAACTGGCCCACCACGAGGAGCTCTACTCGGGGTTTGCGCAGACGCATTTCGCAAAGCCCGCGGTGCGGGCGCTCCGGCAGCACCTGGCGAAGCGGATCCTCGAGGCGGCGGGCGCCGGGCCCGGATCGCACCTGCTGAGCCTCGGCTGCGGCATCGGCGACACGGAGCTGCTACTGGCCCCGCACGTGGAACGGGTGGTGGGGCTGGATCTGTCGCCCGCGGCCATCCGGCAGGCCCGGGCGGACGCAGAGCGGGCCGGCGCCGCCAACGCCGAGTTCCTGGTGGGGAGCCTGGAGGAGGCCGCGCTGGAACCGGAGTCCTTCGACGCGGTGATCGGGGTCTTCTTCCTGCACCACTTGCCCGACAGCGCCCTGGCGCGGCTCCCGGCCCAGGTAAAGAAGCTGTTGAAGCCGGGCGGCGTCTTCTACTCTCTGGATCCCTCGCGGCGGCGGCTCTCCGGGGCGGTGGGGCGGCTGGTGGCGCCGAAGCTGATGGCGCGCTATCAGAGTCCCGACGAGCGGGAGCTGGATCCGAACCAGACGGCGGCGCTGTTCCGGCGCGCGGGCTTCGCGGCCGTCTTCCGTCTCTATGACTTCGGCTCGACGCCGATGGCGGGGCTGTTTCCGGGCGCCGTGCGCTGGTACCGGCTGTGGCGGTGGGTGGACGGAGCCCTGGTCCGGATCCCGGGCGTGCGCACGTTCGGGAGCAACTTCGAGGTGATCGCCCGCAAACCCGAGACCGGGCCCGGGACGGCCGGCTAGAGCCGTTCGGTGATCGTCACCGGGGCGTTGAGACGGAAGGGGATGCGGGTCTCGGCGCGAATCTCGGCGGGCGCTCCCCGGGTAGCCAGCACGACGCCGGCTCCGGCTGCTCCGCCCGCCGCAGCTCCGATGGCGGCTCCCTTGCCTCCCCCGATGATGGCTCCAAGCATGGCCCCGAGAGAGGCGATGCCGCCTACCTTGGCGGCGTCCCGCATGGCTTGCTTGTTGCCGCGCTTGACGAAGCGGTCCGTGGCGATGGCCACCCGCTGGCCGTCGGTGGTGTGGATGTGCGTCAGCTCGAGCGCGAGCAAGGCGCGGCCCTTCACCTTGCCCGCCCGGACGGCCTCGGCAATGTGGCCCTCGACGCGGCTGCCTCGCTCGGCAATGATGAAGCCGTCGATGACGAGGTCACGGTCGAGCGTGGCGTAGAAGCGATCCCCTGGCATGCTCCATTCGCTCGACAGATCTTCGTCGAGAACGACGTGGAGCACCGTGCCCTCGCCGATGGTGACCCGGTGCGGTTCCGGAGGCGGAGGAACGGAGCTCTCGGAGACCAGAACGGCTGGAACTTCGGTGTATGAGGCGGCGCGGGCCACCACAGCCGGAGGGGGATCCGTGACCACGGAGGGTCTGGCGATGGGAGCCTGGGCGACCGGAGCGCGGAACGGCTTGCCCGGCTTGGGTTTCGGGCGCTCCGGCGCCGGCTCCGGCCGGCGTTCCGCCGGAGCGGCCTGCGGAGTGAGATCCAGGACAGGAGGTGGTTGGACCTTCTCCGCGGGAGGTGGAGCCTCCGGCCGGGTGGCCATCCAGACGAGGCCGCCGGCAAGGACCGCCCCGGAGAGGAACGCCAGCAGGGTTTTCATCCAACTCCGTCTCCGGAATAGTAAACGCAGCGAAGGAGCGAGCGGTTTCACGGTGGGTGGGCGGCGGAGATTCGGAAACCACCAAGGACACAACGAACACAAAGCGATGAGGCAACAGGGTCCGAGAACGGTTGGCGCTCCGGATCCCGCTTGCGGCGTGGCCACGAAGGGGTTCGAACCGGGGGGCGGCTCGTGACCGGGCGCCGGACACAACGGTCCATAGACAGGGCTCGTTTTCGAGCGGAGGAGACGGAAGGCGCATCGCGGCGGCGGAGGGGCGGCCCGCCAAGCGGTGCAGCCGCGCATGGGGTCCGCGAAAGGTTGAGACGGCGCAGCGTTTGACAGGCCGTGGACACACAGAGGACGAAGGGCGCAAAGGCTTGTCTGAGCCGGCCTCTATTGGAGGTAGATCTTGGTGCGGATCAACTCGTGGCGGACCGGCGAGATCCAACGAATGAAGTAGCAGTAACCTTGGCCGTCGGAAAAAGCGAGGGCGCTGTGCTTCCACGGCAACAGCTTCGGTTGTGAGATAGCCACCCCGGCGGCGTTGTGGAGCGCGAGATACGGTAAGTTGCGCCTGCCGGGGCCCTCTGGCTGGGAGTACACCCAGTGCACCAAGAGATTTCCCTCGCCCACCGGAGCGATCCGCCACACTTGCTGGGAGACGGTGTCGCCTCCGAACATGGAGTATCGCGCGGGCAAGGGGTTCTCAGCCGGCGGCTGCAACTTCACCCGGCGGACCAGCGTCCCGTCGGAGCGGAAGACGCGCAGTTCGCGGGAGAACGGTAGGACATGGTAGACGAGATCTCCTTTCGTCCACAGATGGCCCAGGTCGATGTCTTTGTTGAGGCGATGCACCACGGAGCTCAATGAGGCACTCCGGGGCGTCTCGGGGCAGGACGAGAACGAAGCCAGCCGTTCCCCTGCCGGTGAGTACTTGTGCACCATGGTGCATTCCTTCTCCAGGCCGCGAAAATAGCCGGCATTGAGCCCGAGTACATAGAAAGTCCCATCCGCTCCGGCGGCGACATGCCGGATCTCGACCCGCGGTGAAAGCACCACGGTTTTTCCCCGCGTTCCATCCGGTTCCAGAATGGACACGGCGGCTACGGGCGACCGGTCAGCGCCGCGCCACTGAAGGGGAATGAGCACGCGTCCAGCGCCGTCCACGGAAAAACCTTGAAAAACATGGATGCCGGCATGCTGAAATTCCGGAATCACCTCAGCGAGCCGGTGCGTAACCGGCGCTGACTTGGAGGCGGAAAAACGGTACAAGAGTCCCTGCTTCGGGGCCAGCATGACGGCCTGCCCGTAAGGTCCGAGCTGGAGTCCCTGCGGCCGGCCGCCCGGCACATCGAGGAGCCGCCGTCCAACGACTTCGATTCCCAGTTCGGGCTCCTGAGCTTGCAAAGCCGGCGGACACGTGAGCAAGACGATGGCCAGGAAACGTCCGAATCTCGGTGCGGGATTATGTTGTGACATGTGCGCCCCCTCTCAGTCCGCCGTGTTCTCACAGCCGCAATTCGACGAATAGGTCGGCTCCCAGAAGGTTTCACAACTATTGAATTCGTCGTAACACCAACCGAAGCCGCTCTCGAAGCACTCAGTGCAAATCCCCGTGCCGATACAACCCGCATCGGTCGGGCAACTGCACCACCACCAGTCATAGCTTGTCGTTTCAGTGGTCATCTCGCACGGCATCGCGCATTCGACACAGTACTGCTGACCCGTTACCGGCAGTAACAAGAGGGCCAGCGAAAGGCATATCAGCGCAAAACTGAGGAAACACCTGAACATCTTGACCTCCGTTCCGGCCGGCCTGGCCGCCGCCTCGCGCTCGACCGACTGTCTGAGGGAAGTATAAAGTCAGTTTTTTTTTTGTCAATCCAAAAGCTCAGAAAGAGTCAGAACCTATCCCCTGTCATTACGGATTGGCCGGCTACGAATGCTGCCGTGATAGGCATTTCTGGAACTTCTCAATCTGAATAGCCACAAATAGAGCGCCCGGACTCATGGGCATGCCGTTGCCGGTTGTGCCCCGTTTGGCCCAACATCCCGGCAGAGCTCTGGAACTTCGCGGACTTTCGGAATGGCATTCGGTCGTGGCCGGTGGGGAGCGAACGGTAGAATGAAAAGAGGAGAGACATGAGAGGGGTGCCCGAGAGCTTCCGCATCGGCGGCGTCGAGATCCGCCCGGCCACGGTATTGGCGCCGATGGCGGGCATCACCGACACCGTCTTCCGGCGCCTGATCCGGGAGCAGGGCGGCTGCGGCCTGCTGATGACGGAGTTCACCAGCTCCCACGGCGTGGTAGCCACGGCGCGGGCGAAGAAGCCCACGCGGACCTTCGACTACCTGCGCTTCGAAGAGTCCGAACGGCCGATCTCGGCGCAGCTTTTCGGCGCCGATCCGGAGGTGATGGCCGGGGCGGCGCGGTTCTGCGAAGAGCTGGGCTTCGACATCGTGGACATCAACTTCGGCTGCCCGGTGAAGAAAGTGGTCCGGTGCAACGGGGGCTCGGGGCTGCTGCGGGACCTGAAGCTGGTGGAGCGGCTGCTGCGGGCGGTGCGGAAGGCGATCCGCATTCCGCTGACGATCAAGTGCCGGGCGGGCTGGAGCGAGCAGGAGCTGGTGCACGTGGAGCTGGCGAAGCTGGCCGAGGACTGCGGCGTGGAGGCCATCGCTCTGCATCCCCGCACTCGGGAGCAGGGCTACAGTGGGCGGGCCGACTGGTCGCGGATCGCCGAGGTGAAGGCGGCGGTGAAGATCCCGGTGATCGGCAACGGCGACATCGTGAAGCCCGAAGACGCCGCGCGCATGCTGCGGGAGACCGGCTGCGACGCGGTGATGATCGGCCGGGCGGCGGCGTCGAACCCCTGGATCTTCCGCCAGATCAAAGAATATACCGAGACCGGCGACTACTACCGGCCCACCGAGCAAGACCGTTACCGCATGATGCGCACCTACTACGAGCTGCTGGCCGAGCGGGACTCGCCCGACACCACGGGCAAGATGAAGCAGTTCGCCACGCTGTTCACCCACGGCGTGCGGAACGGCTCGAAGCTGCGGACGGCCATTCACCGCTCCCAGACCGGCGAGGAGATTCTCGCGGTGGTCGATGAATTCTTCACCCGGAAGCCGGAGCCGGCCCTTACATGAAAAAGGTGAAGCTGATCACCGACGGGGCCTGCCTCGGCAACCCGGGTCCAGGAGGCTGGGCTTGCATCCTGCGCTACGGCAAGCACAAACGCGAACTCTGGGGCTCGGAGCCGGAGACGACGAACAACCGGATGGAACTGACGGCGGCGGTGAAGGGCCTGGAAGCGCTGCGGGAGCCCTGCGAGGTGGAGATCACCACGGATTCGAACTACCTGCGCAAGGGCATCACCGAATGGATCCACAAGTGGAAGCGCAACGGCTGGCGGACTTCCACCCGGAAACCGGTGGTGAACCAGGACCTCTGGGAGGCGCTCGACGAGCAGGTCAGCCGGCACAAGACCGAGTGGAAGTGGACCAAGGGCCACGCCGCGCACACCGACAACAACCGCTGCGACGAGCTGGCGCAGCGGGCGGCGCGGGAGCAGAGTTCGGGGAGCCGGCGGGTGTAGAACGGGTAGCAGAGTGCGTCAAGCGCGGGAGCGGAGGTCCTCGATGAGACCTTCGACGAGGCCGCGGATGCGGTCCGCCACTGCATCGTAGAGCTCTTTCGGCCCACCCATGGGATCGGTGACGTCCCAGTGCAGCAGGCGGGAGTCGAGATCCACCGGGAGCATCATGCCGCTCATGTTGACGACGACGTCGAAGTCACCGAGCGGCACCTCGCCGAGGCTTTTGGGGTAGTGGCCCGAGAGGTCGATGCCGCGCTCGCCCATCACCTGGCGGGTCATCCGGGAGACCGAAGGCGCCGGAGCGAGGCCGCAACTCGCGGGTTCGACGACATCGGCCCCCAAAGCCCGGGCGAAACCCTCGGCCATCTGGCTGCGGCAGGAGTTGCCGAGGCAAACGAAGAGGACTTTCTTCTTTTCTGTCACCTCGCTCATGTGGTCATCGGCTCCCTGTGCGGTCGATCTTTTCGAGGAAATAGTGGTGGACGCGGCGGTCGGCGCTCAGTTCCGGGTGAAAGGTGGCGATGAGGTGGCGGCCCTGCTCGACGAGGACCGGATCGCCCTGGTACCGGGCCAGCACGCGGACACCGTCCCCCACGCTCCGGATGAGCGGAGCGCGGATGAAGACGGCTTCCAGGTCGCCCTCGCCAAGCTCGCCGTTGAGGGAGGCTTCCAGCGCAACTCGGGTGACGCGGCTGTGGACCTGGCGCCCGTAGGCGTTGCGCTCGACGCGGATATCGACGAGGCCGAGAGACGGCTGCGCGGGGTTGGTGACCTCGCGGGCGAGCAGAATCGCGCCGGCACAGGTGCCGAATATGGGCTTCGCGGCGCCGAAGCGTTTCAAGGGCTCGAGCAGGCCCTCTTCCAGGATGAGCTTGAGCATGGTGGTGCTCTCGCCCCCGGGGATCACCAGGGCGTCGAGGTCTTCGAGCTCGGCGGCGCGGCGCACCTCAACGGCGGCGGCCCCGGCTTCCCCGAGGGCCGCCCGGTGGGCTTCGAAATCGCCTTGCAGCGCCAGCACTCCCACTCGTTTCATCGCTCTCTCCTCACGGCCTTCGGGAGACGAGGCGCACCGGCCCCGCCCTTCCGCGCCGGAATCGGCCGCCATCACCAGCCGCGGGTCTGCAGCAGCTCGGAGGCGTCCATCTTCGAGACGTCGAGGCCGGGCATGCCCATCCCCAGCTCCTCGCTGGCCTCGAGCAGCTTCTTCGGGTCGTTGTAGTACGTGGCGGCCTTCACGATGGCCCGGGCGCGGGCCTCGGGATCGTCGCTCTTGAAGATCCCGGAGCCGACGAAGACCGCTTCGGCGCCGAGCTGCATGACGAGGGCGGCGTCGGCGGGGGTGGCGATGCCGCCGGCGGAGAAGTTCGGCACGGGCAGCTTGCCGTGCTCGTGGACGTACTCGACCAGCTCCAGGGGCGCGCCGAGCTTCTTGGCCTCGTGGACCAGCTCCTCGGCGCCAAGGACGGTGAGCTGCTTCATCTCCTTGACGATGGTGCGGATGTGGCGCACCGCCTCGACGATGTTGCCGGAGCCGGCCTCGCCTTTGGTGCGGATCATGGCTGCGCCCTCGGCGATGCGGCGCAGGGCCTCGCCGAGGTTGCGGGCGCCGCAGACGAAGGGCACCTTGAACTTGCGCTTGTCGATGTGGTGCTCCTCGTCGGCCGGCGTGAGGACCTCGCTCTCGTCGATGTAGTCCACCTCGAGGGCTTCGAGGATGCGCGCTTCCATGAAGTGGCCGATGCGCGCCTTGGCCATGACGGGGATGCTGACGGCCTTCATGATCTCGCGGATCTTCTTGATGGGGGCCATGCGCGCCACGCCGCCCTCTTTGCGGATGTCGGCGGGCACGCGCTCGAGCGCCATCACGGCGGCGGCGCCGGCCTTCTCGGCGATCCTGGCCTGTTCGGCGTTGGTGACGTCCATGATGACGCCGCCTTTGAGCATCTCCGCCAGGCCGACTTTGACACGGAAATCATCGTCTAAATACATTGTCGTCTCTCCCTTTTCCCGATTCACGGGCGGCGCCCGAAGCCGGGCAAGGCCGCCGCTTCAGCCGGTTGTTTCGTCTTCGGGCCATCTCTCTGCCTGAGTCACACCATCGCTGGCATGGGTTCGAAAGGCGGGAATGCCCGGGCCCGGTCGAGTTCCCGTTTGAACAGATCTCCGAGTATCGCGATCCCCTCGCCGATTTGTTCCGGAGCAACGCCGGCGAAACTCAGGCGCAGAGCGTGAGTGCAGGGCCGGGCCACGGCGAAACAGCGCCCCGGCAGGTAATCGACACCCGCGCTCTGAGCCGCCGGCAGCAGCGCTTCGGCATCCAGGAGCTCGGGCAATTCGATCCAGATGTTCATCCCCCCTTGGGGCCGCGTAAAGTGCGTTCCCGCCGGCAAGTGCCGCCGGCAGGCATCGAGGGCCGCTGCCAGGCGCTTCCGGCCGCCTTCGATGACTCGGCGGCGGTGCCGGTCGAGCCGGCCTGATTCGGCGAAGCGCCACAACAGCGCCTGGGCGAGCTGGCCGGTGTGCAGGTCCGACCACTGCTTGGCTTCGGCGAGCCGGGCGATCACCGCACGGGGCGCCAAGACCCAGCCGACGCGCAAACCGGGGAACGCGATCTTCGAGAAGCTGCGCAACTGGATCACATCCCCGGTTTCGTCGAGCTGCTTGAGCGACGGGATGGGCGAACCCTCGTAGCGCAGGCCGGCGTAAATGTCGTTTTCAGCGACCGCCGTCCCGGCGGCGCGGGCGAGGTTCAGCAAGGCCCGGCGTTCCTCGAGCGGCAAGGTGGCGCCGGTCGGGTTCTGGAACTCGGGCGTAACGATCAGAAGCTTCGGCCGCTGGGAGCGCAGGACGTTCTCCAACTGGTCCAGATCCATGCCCCGCGGGCCTACCGGCACCCCGATCAGACGCGCCCCGGCCCGGCTCAGCGCGTGATGAACGCCGGGATAGACCGGATCCTCGACAGCCACGGTCTCCCCGGGGCCGATCAAGACGCGCTGCAGAAGGTCGAGCGCTTGCTGGCAACCGCTGGTGATGATGATCTCGTCCGTCTCGCGGGCTTCGCCCGCAGCGTGGGCGGCCTGCCAGAGGTAGTGGCGCAAAGGGGCGTAGCCGGTGGGCGAGCCGAGCTGGAGCACGTCGGCGGCGGCCGAGTCCAGCACCTGGGCAAGCGTCTCGCGGATCTCCTCGAGGGGGAACAGATCGGCAGCGGGGCGCGATGTGGCGAAGCTGATCCGCACGTTCCCCGCCGGCGGCAGATGAGGCAAGTCCCAATCCGGCTGGGTCAGCAGCGCCTGCCAATCGAGGCCTGGACGGGCCGGCAGGGCGGCATCGGCGACGAAACTGCCGCGGCCGACGTGCCGGCGGATCAGCCCTTCGGATTCCAGCAGCTCATAGGCGGCAGTAATGGTTGTTCGATTCAGTCCAATCTCACCGGCCAATTCCCGAGTTGCCGGCAGCCGGTCCCCGGCACGAAGCTGCCCGGAGACGATCAGGCCTCTAATGTGACGATAAATCTGGCGGTAGATCGGAACCCCCAAAGAAGCGTCGATCCGGGGCCGCGGAATCGCCAATTGTGGAACAACCTCCCTTGCCAGCATACCAGATTGGATGGTTTGTATCCATCCAATCGGCTGCAGGCCGGTCTGGTAGAATCAGGGCAGCGCGTTGTCTGCTATGAGCATCGGCCGGCTCTGCCTCATTACGGTTGCGGGCACCCTCGTTACGGCGGGTCTTCCGAGCGCACGAGCCGCGCAGAAGCCGCAGAAAGAGCCGAAGACACAGACCCTGCAAATCCTTCCGGAACCCCCGCCCGTAGCAACCGCCGACGTTTCCCGGCTGGTCTTCCGGGTGGCCCCTCTATCCCCTCGAGGGCTGTTGTCCAAGCAGGTATTGCACCAGCTCAGGGCGCTGCAGAAACTGAACCGTCAGGCCCGCGTGGTGCAGTTGCGCGCGTTCGTCGCGGGTACGGCGGACACGCGGCGGGTAAGGGCGGTGGTGAGCGAGTTCTTCACCCAGAGGCACCAGCCACTACCGGTGCTCAGCGTGATCGGGGTGGGGCGTTTGCCGGTCAAGACGGCGCAAGTGGTGATCGAGTCGGTGGCGGAGACCCGGAAGACGCAGAACCCGGCGGGTCTGGCCTTCATTGCGGGGCAGGTGGCGGACTCCGGGGCCCCGGTGCTGGAAGTGGCTCCGCTGGCGGAGCAGTCGCTGGACCGGGTGGCGGCGGTGGCGCGCAAGCTGGGTTTGGAGCCCGCCCAGCAGGTGCTGCGGGTCACGTGTTATTGCAGCTCCCTCGACGACGGCGACGAGGTCCGGCGGGCGATGATCGAACGGTTCCCCAGGGCCGCGCTGAACTACTTGCAGCTCCGCCGCGTCTACACCGGCGCGGCGGTGACGTGCGAGGCGGTGGCGCGGCTGCAGCATGCGCCGGCCGGGGCGCTGGAGGTGCGGCGGCTGGATGGGCTGGGCCCGGTGGAAGCGGGTTCGCACGTGGCGCTGTTTGCTCCGGGCAAAGTTGCGTTCACCGGGACACAGTTGGCGTTCCGTTTCGAGGATTCGGACGTGCGCCTGGCGTTCGAGCGCCTCGGGCAGTCGCTCAAGACAGTGGGGAGTTCTCTCGACGACGTGGCCGTGGCCCGGTTCTACACCTTGTCGTTGGGGATCAACGAAAGCATCCGAAAGCTGCGAGGGGACTTTTTCCACGGCAATCCCGCCCCGGTGACGACGATGGTGCGGGTTGACACCCTCCCTTCTCTCGATGCCAGTTTCGCTTTGGATGTGATTGCCGTACCGGGAGCTTCCGGGCGCTGAGGCGGCTCCGCCGATCTCCCTTCCGCCGTCTTCAAGCTGCGATTCGTTCGGCGGCCACAGCGGCCCAACCTTCGCGGCTCATCCTCTCCAACAGCCTCCACCGGCGGATCCGGTAAGCATCGGCGATCTCCGGCGCCAGGTACGGGGGAAAGCCGCTTAGAACAGCGCGCGCGGCGGGCGCCGCCAGGCGGGTAATGGCGGCGGCGAGGTCGATGAGGGCCTCACCGCTGATGTTGGCGGCGAGGAAGTCCACCCGCCCGGGGGCCAGGCATTCCGCGGATCCCAGAACGAGCCGAGCGGGAACGCCGGCGCGCGTGAAGTTCTCCCGGGCGGACTCGATCGCCTGGGGGTCGATGTCGGCCGCCAGGATGGGTCCGGCCCCGAGCAGGTAAGCCGCGTGGGAGAGGATGCCGGCGCCGCAGCCCAGATCGAGGAACCGGTCTCCGCGGCGCAGATAGCGTTCCATCGCTTCCAGGCACATCTGGGTGGTGGCGTGGTAGCCGGTGCCGAGGGCAAGGCCGGGACGGACCGCCAGGCGGATCCGTCCGGGCGGCGCCGGGTCGTCGCGCCAGTCCGGAACGATGAAAAAGCGCTCGCCCACCAGCAGCGGCTCCCAGTCCTGCATGATCTTCTCGGCCCAGTTGGTGCGGTCGGCGGGAAACCAGGCGGGCGAATACCGCCCGAGATCCCCGGCTGGGACGCGCCGGCGGAAGTACGCTCGGAGTTCGATTTCGCCGCCTCCGGCAGGCCTCTCCTCGATGCCGGCGGTACCACGGGCGTAGAGCTCGGCGGCCAACAGTTCCGCCTCCGACGCGGGACAGTGCAAGACCAGCAGATACATGAGATTCACCGTGTCGCCCGCCGCTGAACAGCGTAGCGTTTCCAGCGCCGGGAAAGCGTCCCACGGTCCTTCTGATCCTCACCTTAGCAGCCTTGGGCGCCCGCGGGCCCGGCCGAGAAATGCTTGCTTGCTGTCGGGGAACGCTGCGAGAATAGGTGTCTCGAATCTTGGGGTGGGAGGCAGACCATGCAGGTGCGGGTGCTCGCGTTCGTGCTCGCCGGCGGGAAGGGAACCCGGCTGTACCCGCTGACCAAAGAACGCGCCAAGCCGGCGGTGCCGTTCGGGGGACGCTACCGGATCATCGACTTCGTGCTCAGCAATCTGGTGAACTCGGGCATCTATTCCATCTATGTGCTCATTCAATTCAAGAGCCAGTCGTTGCTGCAGCACTTGCGTGACGGATGGGAGACAGGGGGACTGCTCCGCTCGCATTTCATCATCCCGGTTCCCGCCCAGATGCGATCCGCGGACGAGACGTGGTACCGCGGGACCGCCGACGCGATCTACCAGAACATCAACTTGATCGAGCAGGCCGAGCCCAACGTGGTGGCGATCTTCGGCGCCGACCATATCTACCGGATGAACATCCGGCAGATGATCGAACACCACGAGCACAAGCGGGCCGACGTGAGCGTGGCGGCGATTCCCGTGGCACGCGAGCTGGCTTCCCAGTTCGGGGTGATCGAGACACAGCGGGACGGCGGGATCGTCGGCTTCCACGAGAAAGATCCGAACGCTCCGACGATTCCAGGCAACCCGAAGATGATCTACGCCTCGATGGGCAACTATGTCTTCTCCACGCCGACCCTGCTCGAGGCTCTCCACGAAGATGCGGAGCGGAAGGACTCGACCCACGACTTCGGCCGCGACGTGCTGCCGCGGCTGATCGGGCGGGCGCGGGTTTACGCCTACGACTTCCAGACGAACCGCATCCCGGGCGATCCGACCGGCGCGCCGGCCTACTGGCGGGACGTCGGCACCATCGAGGCTTACTACGATGCCAGCATGGATTTACGGTCGATCTCTCCCGCACTGAATCTGTACAACGATCAGTGGCCCCTTTACACGGCCGCCTACTGGGGAGCCCCGGCGAAATTCTCTTTCGACCAGGCGGGCCGGCGGGGCGTGGCGACGGACTCCATCGTTTCCGAGGGCACGATCCTGGCCGGAGGGACGGTGAGGAACTCTGTCGTCGGACGGCGCTGCCGCGTTCATACCGGAGCCCTGGTTGAAGAGTCGGTGCTGTTCGACAACGTGGACATCGGGCGCTACGCGAAGGTTCGCCGGGCCATTCTCGACAAGAACGTACGGGTGCCCGAGAACGCCCGGATCGGTTATGACCTCGAGCGGGACCGGAAGCTCTACCATGTCACCGAAACGGGCATCGTGGTGGTGGAATCGCACCGGCGGACACCGGTCGAGATCACCGCCTTGCAACTCTGACGAGGCGGGCGGGAGTCCGGCGGGGTGTATACTGTCGTTTAATTTGCCGACAGGGAGGTGATTGTTCTTATGGCGAAACTCACGCGCCGTTCGTTCTTTCAAGGGGCGGCCACCGCAGTCGCCGCGACACGCGTCCTCGGCGCCAACGATCGGATTCGCGTCGGCGTCGTCGGCATAGGCGGGCGGGGAAGGGCGCACATCCGCTACTGGTCGCAGATCTCGGAATGTGAACTCACGGGAATCTGCGACGTGAACCAGGCTGCTCTCGAGCGGGGACAGGCGGTGATCAAGAAGCTGGGCGGGAAGCCGGCGAAGGAGTACCGCGACATGCGGGAGATGTACGCCGGCAAAGAGGTGGACGCGGTCTCGATCGCCACGCCGAACCACTGGCATGCGCTGGCGACGATCTGGGCGTGCGAGGCCGGCAAGGACGCCTATTGCGAGAAACCCG
>Ga0256841_1000060_pt1 | contig 123298 bp, 110 predicted proteins | sample 356308metaG_FD_185971 | JGI IMG/M metagenome (GOLD analysis project Ga0256841, IMG submission 185971) | Hydrothermal vent microbial communities from Mid Atlantic Ridge, Atlantic Ocean - 356-308 | ecosystem: Environmental > Aquatic > Marine > Hydrothermal vents | place: Atlantic Ocean: Mid...
TGAAGTCGTCGCCGATGGGGGAACAGCCACCATCGGGCAATGACGCTCTACGACCGAGAGGTGGAACCTGGAGCGCACGCCTCCGGCAGGCCGCTTCTCAGAGATGAGCGAAGTGGGCGGGACGCTGGCGCTCCCAGAGGATTGTTGAGGTCTCCATGGGCTCGCGTACATCACGAAATGGCCGAAAAGCAAGATAGCGCAGGTTGACACTTTGCGTCATCCCCTATTTTCGAAGGGGTCAGTCAAGGCCTGACGAGCCACACCGAGGGGATGAAAAGAGCCTGTCAGAGAATCTCTGCATTCTCTGCGCCTCTGCGGTGATTTTCGAATGAGAGTGAGCATTGACCTTACGAGCGAGACCTTTTCCACACTCTGTTCTCTATGGGCGAGTGCGTCCAATAACCCGATGGCTGGGCGAGATGCCCTAACGCTTTCAGGTCGCGCTCATCCTACTCTCCAGGGTGATACTCTCAAACTGCTGAATCGCCAACGCTTACCTGAAAACAAGAAACAGCCATTCGGATGGTATGCAGCTTGCCTGTGTGAATAACGGTTTGGTGTTTCTATGCGAATGCCAAGGAGGGGATCTGTGATCATCAGTGATGAAGAGAAAAACTGTTTGCAGAGTCGCGTGGATCATGATTCTCTCCGACTCGTTTTTGGCGCACCCAGCCTCGATGTCGGGGGATACCGGCAATGAAGAACACCGCCGATGTCAACTTCCAAAGCATGTGCTCGGGAGGGGTGGCGCCACGTCAATGATGCGGTATGAGCTCGAAATTGGAACGGAAAGGAGGAACTCTCTCATGACAAGACTTGCTCTGATCACCTTATTTCTTCTCATGACGTTGATCCCGGTCCCCAATGTCACCACGGCCCAACAAGCTCCACTGCAGTATGCGGTCAAGTTCGTCTGTGGAAAATCGGACGGTGACGTGGTAGCGCCGGGACAATACTTCACGGCTATTAATGTCCACAACCCGACCGAGAAAGCGATCGGTTTCCTGAAGAAATTCGCTGTGGCTCTACCAGGTGAGCGGCCCGGCCCGGTGTCGCCGTTTTTTAGTGCTCGACTGGGCGCGGATCAAGCACTGGAAATTGATTGCTCGGACATTTTTGAACGCGTGCCGGCCCGAGCTGACTTCGTCAAGGGATTCGTCCTCATCGAGAGCGACGTTGAATTGGATGTGGTGGCCGTGTACACGGCGGCCGGCGCAACCGGTGCGGTCGAAACGCTCGACATCGAGCGCATCTCTCCTCGACGCCGCACGGTTGATCGGCCCGACCTGGTTGTTCGATCCATCGACAAAGTGGAGTTTGTTCCAGGATCTTTGAATCTGAGAATCACATTCACGGTGGCCAATACGGGATCCGCCAGTGCCGGAACATCGTTGACGCGCATCGAGACGGATAATGGGATTCCAATTGATGTGGCCACGCCAGCTTTAGGCGCAGGAGATTTCGTGACGCTCACCACCACGGTGACACAGAATCAAAACTGCTTTGATCCCGATTGCACTGTATGTGGCACGGCCGACGCGACTCATCTGGTGGGAGAGTCAGACGAAACCAATAACAAAACCTGTGAAACGATCCCTGGCTAAGGATCCCATGCCGCGAACTCCGGCTGGCCGATGGGGGGCTTTCTGCGCCCGATGATCAAATCAACATAAAAGAGACCTCCCACAGTCTGGAGACGCTGGTGCAGATTACAGTGGGAGAGTGGACGAATGGGCCAGTGGGAGATGTCATATGCGCTTCCCCATTCTCCCTTTCGTCCATTCCTCCACTCATGATCACAGGAGTCTCCCACGGCTTCGCGGGCCACACTGAACGAATGAAAAGGGCGCAGCACAAGATGCCATCTTGCACCACATTGTCGAAGGAATCATCTATGCGCGAATGCACGCCAAACGAACGATGAAGATGAGGGAGCGCAAGCTAACAGCTTGCACACCTTATTTTCACAGGAGTCGCCCATGGCGCGCTCGAGCCACATCGAAGGGATGAAAACGCGTAGCGCAAGCTGACAACTCATGCCACACGCTATCTTCGAAGGAGGTGACGAATATCATGAAAGATGCACAGCCATTCCGCAGCTGTAATGGCCTTGTCCTGGCGATGGTCATTGCCCTCGCTCTTTCCTCGCTCCAACCGTCGGGCCAAACGGAATCACCGACGTAGACGGCGCTCGGTCCCTGCGGTGGGTCCATCGACGCTATTGCTATCCATCCGGGCGACGCCAGCACGCTCAGTGTCGATGCATGGCCACCAATGTCCACCGCCAAAGGCGGGATTTCCACAGATGGGCGCCCCGCCGCTGGTCAGCGGGGAGAGGGCACCGTCTGAGCTATTAGCTTGAAACAGAATGATCCCCGGAAACCAGCTCCGGAACCTTTGGGGAGAGTGAGTGTGGCAGTGAAGGAGCTGGCCAACTCCGGGGCCTGGGTGCTTCTCCCTCCTTCTCGCCGCGGATGAGCCGAGTGGGTGTCAGTGACTCCGGAGGCCAGCTCCGGGGCTTGAACGAAGATGCTCTTCCGGCTGAGGATCTGGCTCTCGAGGCCGAAGCCGCATCACCGAGGACTTTCGGATACCCAGTCTCGCGCCTGATGATCCCGACACGCTGGCCAGAAGACGATATGGAGCCGATACCAGGGCGGGCGATCTCCTGATGATCCCGGCATGCTGGCTGAAAACCGCCGTCCGTTTTATCATGAATAGAGCTGACGATGAGAGCAACGGCTATTCTTGCCAGCATGACACTTCTGGTGCTCTGGACGGGGCCTGCGGTCTCTAACGCTGGTGATCTTCTCCGTTCCAATGGTGAACTGGTCGGTGTGGGACGCACAGGGAGCAACTCCAGCGCACATCGAGACCACCACCGGATGGATGGGGCCGAGCTCATCTACGACCTCACCCGACGAGCCCGCGCGCAGAATCCGTTTTTTTCGCCCGATGGGCAGATGCTCCCGGTTACGTTATGCCACAATGGCTACAACAATGGACCAGCCGGCTTCTACTTCATCATTCCGGTCGAGGGCGGCCAACCAATCCGCATCACTCGTGACCGAATCCACGAAGACGGCGCACCCTCCTGGTCGCCCGATGGAGAGTGGATTGCCTTTGAATCTCATCGAGGTCGGGATGAGGATACGCCCGCCAGCCTGTGGCGCATCGCCGCATCAGATGCGTTCAGTCGCCAGCCACCGGGCCTCCACAGCGTCAATGATTTCCTCTATCAGCTTCAGAATCTCGATCTGCGCGCCATCGGTGAGACGGCTTATGACCTGGTGATCATGGATTATTCTGCTGATGGCAGCGAAGCGGGCGAATTCACGGCGGCGGAAATCGACGCTCTCCGGCACAGTCCCGGTGGTGAGAAGATCGTGCTGGCTTATATGAGCATTGGCGAGGCGGAAGATTATCGCTTCTATTGGCGACGGTGGTGGCGGCCGGGCTATCCTCCCTGGCTGGACGCTGAGAATCCAGACTGGCCGGGCAACTACAAGGTTCACTACTGGGACCCCAGATGGCAAGCCATCATCCTGGAATACACCGACCGGCTGATTGATGCCGGCTTCGATGGGGCTTACCTCGATCTCATTGATGCCTATGAATACTACGCCGATCGAGGTCGGGCGACGGCGGCCGAAGAGATGGTTGCCTTCGTCCAAACCATCGCCACCCACGCCCGCGCGCGCGATCCCGATTTTCTCATCATCCCGCAAAATGCGCCCGAATTGGCCACCTCGTTCCCCGCCTATCTGGAGATCGTGGACGGGATCGGACAGGAGGAGGTGTACTACGGCTATGAGGAAGACGACCAACCGACCCCACCGAACATCACTGCCGAACTGGAAGCTTATCTGGACGCCTTCAAGAAGGCCGATAAGCTGGTTCTGACCATCGACTATGCCACGACACCGGCGCACATCGACGATGCCTACGCCAGATCGCGAGCCAAAGGTTATGTGCCTTTCGTCACCGTGCGGGAGCTGGACCGGTTGACCATCAATCCCGGCCACGAACCGGATTGACGGGGATCGCCGTGGAGTGAAGAGAGACGATGGTGTGAGGGCCGATTCTTCATGGCTTCTTCTCCCTTGTCACCACAGCGGCGATCCCCTGGGCGAACTCCAGTTCCGGGCAACGGCTTCTGACTTCGATGGCACAACCGAGACGATAGGCCCGGCGCAGGATTTCCGTTCTCACATCGATGGCGTCCAGGAACATTGATCCGCAGGACGGACAAGCTTTCATCTCTCCTTCTCCCCGCACATGAAGAGCGCGACAGTTGCGGCACTGCCATCCGGGAATCGGGGCTTGATCGGCACACACGATGAGCTTCTGCACATGCCCCCGTTTCAGGGCTTCCAGCGTCTCTGCTAATCCATGGACGATGCGCTCTCCGGCGAACCCGCTATTCTTCGTCGAGGCGTTCGCCGGCACCGTCACGGAAGAAGTGTTCCTGGATCTCCAGGGCGTGGGTCCGGGCCGCCAGCTCATCACAGATACCTCCTTATAGGAGGAATTGCAAGCGGCGTGCCACGATCCCATTGAAGACCAACCTATTGAATATCGGGCAGTTCGCCGCGCAGCGATGAACTCGAGCGTTGGGATCTTTCCCCTCCCTTGCGTCATATCACCCAGATCGATCACCGAATGGGTACCCACAAGGTCACGATTCTCATCGGGCAAATCTAGGATCGGCGGCGAGCATTCCCTCAATGAGGCTCGAGCCGATCACCCACAGGTCATAACAGGCTGGGGAAGGCGGCGCTCTCCGCCGAACATTCTTCAGCGCTCTCATTGCTCTCTCTCGCCAGCCTGTTATACCATACGCGAGGAGATTCGAAAGCGTTCAAGATGGGGCCGAGCTTACGGCCCGGGAGGGAGAAGGAGGCATGCTCGTCGAGTTCCAAGCCGCCGAGTCGAGCCAACGCATCGTGTTCAGTCTCAAGTCGGCGTCGCTGGCCGTCATGTTCGATGAGCATGAGGTCCATTCATTCGATCTGGAGGGACGATTGCTCACCGCCTGGATGAACAATCAGACGTACATCCGCACGCTGGACAATCGAGTGGTCAAGAAGTGGCGCGAGCGGCACCAGGGAACGCCCTGGAAGCATATTGAAGAATTGCAGCCGGACGAGAAGCGGCAATTCCTGAGTCAGGTGTGGTCGCGGATGCAGGCGCTTTTCGACCAACTCGCGCATCACGAATGGCGCGTGATCCGGAGTGACGGTGATCAGGAGCAAATAGCCGAGCAACTCATGCATCGGCTCGATCAGATCGTGAGCTGGAACGTCGAGCGCCTGGAACGAGAGCGCGAGCGGTTCGCTGCCGTGTACACGCCGGTGACCATCCTGCCGCCCGATCAATATCTCTCGCTCGTGCTCCAAGCGACCGAGGGATGTCACTGGAACCGCTGTACATTCTGTCACTTCTATCGCCATCAGCGATTCCACATCAAATCAGAGGAAGAGTTCATCCACCATATCGAAGGAGTCAAGCAATTCTTCGGTCGGGGAATCCGATTACGGCGATCCATTTTCCTCGGCGACGCCAATGCCCTGGTCATTCCCCAAGAACGGCTGGTCCGCTTCTTCGATCTCATCAACGAGGCATTCACCATCGCCGATGAGCGCGCCCGACCGGAGGGCGATGGCGGCCACGTCTTTCGAGGGATCTATTCGTTCATCGATGCGTTCACCGGTTACAAGAAAACGGAAGCCGACTTTGCTGAACTCGGGCGCCGGCACCTTCGCCGCGTATATCTGGGCGTCGAGACGGGTTCTGACGAACTCCTGAAGTTCCTGAACAAACCGGCCACGGCCGAGCAAGCCCTGGAGGTGACTCGAGCCGTCAAGCGAGCGGGCCTGAGTGTGGGGGTCATTATTCTGATCGGCGCTGGTGGCGACCGCTATTTTCGCGAACACATCGATCGCACCATTCGACTGCTCAACGCCATGCCGCTGGGACGAGGAGACATCATCTATTTCTCGCCGCTCTTCCCGTCTCCCGATTCGGAGTATCGGCAACGAGCCGCCGAGGAAGGCATCCGCGCTCTCACTGACGCCGAGCGAAGAGCCCAACTCGACGCCATGCGCTCGGGGTTGCGGTTTCCCAGAAACGAACAACCCAAGATCTCCCTCTACGACATCCGAGAGTTCGTTTACTGATGAACGCCTCGTGGACCGATCATCCGAGTGGTCTCCCAACGGGATGCTCGTCACCAGACGCCCGCCGGTGAGTCGAAGCGAGGACCTATGAGAGGCCCACCTCCGACAGCATCGACAACGAGACGGGCGAGCGAGCGCTCGGCGATGGCCGCGGCCCTCCTCTCTCACCGCCGGATGACCGTCAATACCGGGCAGGGCGCGTGTCGCGTGACGCGCTCGGTCGTCGTCCCGATCACCGTGGTGTCAGAAAATCGTCGGTGTTGCGCTCCCAGGACGATGAGGTCACAGCCGATGGAAGTGGCCACGTCGATGATCTGCTCGGCGGCATGGCCGCGCCGAACCACCTCCTGCAGGTGGCAACTGGAACGCACATCACCGGGCACCCAGGCGCAGAGTCGCTCCAGTTCCTCCCGCTCGCTCGATTCCCCGACCGGCGATTCGACGACGTTGAGCACGATGAGTTCGGCATCGAAACATTGGGCCATGGAAACAGCGTGACCGAGCGCCTTCATGGCCACATCGGTGAAATTCACCGGGCAGAGAATGCGATTGATGGAGATGGCATGGGCCCCTTCTGCTCCCCGCTTGTATCTGACGGTGAGCACCGGCCGATCCGTCTCCCGAAGAACCCGCTCGGTGACCGAACCGAGCATCACCCGGCTCAAGCCGCTCCGTCCATGAGTTCCCATGACGATGAGATCGACATTCCGTTCCTCGGCCGTGTTCAGAATGGCCGGCACGGGCCAATCCTCCACGACCACCGATTCAGTCTCCACGCGATCGCCCACGTGTTTCCACACATAATCGGCCAGGACCTCCCGCGCCGCCATCTTGGAGCGCTCCAGCGCCTGGACGAGTTCATCCACCTGCCGAGCGGTGAAATGAGGTGGCGGCAAGAACGGATCGGCATACATGACGATCAATCGCCCATGGAAGCACCGGGCGACCTCTCTGGCGTACTTCAAGGCGAATGTCGCCAGCTCGCTGAAATCAGTTGGGCAAAGGATGCGTCTCGGTTGGAATGTCTCCATGACTCCCTCCTTGGCCCCGGGTGCCGATGCACCGATGGAGAGATCGCGTGTCATTCATCATCCAGTCCATCGGCGCTGACTCCTCCCGTTCACCGGCACCCGAGCACTTCCGCGAAAATAGAGCGTAGCGTAAGATGGCATCTTGCGCTCCATCTCTCCGACGGGTTCATTTTCATCCCTGCCCTGTAGCCCCGGGCCAGAGGCGACTCCGATGAATGCCTCTCATCCGCCCGAAACCACCGGTTCACCTCGACTCACCATCTTCCGTAGCATCCACGCCACCACGCCCAAACCGGCGACGAACAGCAGCAGGAACAGGATCAACGGACTCCATTGAATATTGACGCGCTCGGCCGTGACGTCCAGATAAGGACGAAGTTCGACATTTTGCACAACTTGACGACTGACGGCGTTGAGGGCGATGACCAGGAACTGCGCTCCACCCACCAGCGCCGCCCACTGCGGCGTCACCTTTCGACGGCCCATCAGAATCAGGAGCCCCGGCAGGCCGGGGGCGATGGCCGTCAATCCGGTCAGGACCACCCAGGGTTCGCTGAACATCATCTCCCGCAATTCCGCCGGCCAGGTGCCGAACACATACCAGGAGCCGAACGCGGCGAACCAGATGAGCCCCACGGCATACACCTTCAGGGCGATGCGCATCGCCGCGCGCCTGTACGGATCGCTCTCCCCCCGAGCCAACAGACCGGCATCAACGGCGATATAAGCCCCCGTCGTCGTCAGGGCTAACCCGAACATCATCAACCAGCGTGGCCAGAGCGCAGGATCATCCACATTCAGGGCGATCCCCAAAGGAGCACCAGCCACGCTCGTCGTCTGCCAGAGTTTCGGCCACGCTTCGACGCGGGTCATCAGGCTGAAGGCATTGCTGAACAAGAACCCCATGACCAGGAACAGGACCGCTGTCAGCCAACCGACCGCTCGTCGCCACGCCGTGATCCCCTCATCGCCCTGGCGCAACCCGGCCACGTAGACATACACGCCATAGTAGGCTACCGTCAACAGAACGATGATGGCCAGCCAGGGCCAGGCCATGAGAATGGTAGCCGGATAGAACACCTTGTAATAGGCTACTTGAAGAAACAACAACGGGACGATGCCGAAATTGACGCCCAGCGCGATGATGACGGGCATCGGTTTCATCAAGCGATGCGAGACGCGTCGAGCGTGCGCGTCTCCACGCCAGGAGAGCACCATGGCCACGATGATCCCGGCATACCACAGGTTCATGGGAATCATGTGCAGCGTGAAGCCCAGCACTTTGAACAGGACGAGAAACCAGTAGGGGGCTGGATATCCCAACGGATTAGACGGTCCCATCAACGTTGTCGGCTCCATGATCACCTCCTCGCGACGCGATCGACGCGCCGAGAATGGTCATTCGACCTCCTCTGGGCATCGAGCCTGGACGATTCACGATTGATGCGTTGTTCACCATAACGCATGCCGCCCGGCGCCGGCTCGGCGATGCGCAACAGGTATTTGGTCAATAGCTCGGCTTCTTCGGGCGTTCCCGACCAGGGTGGCATGAAGAAGTGAACCTTCTCCGGCTGCTCGACGACCGTGCGCACCATCTCCGGCGTCCATCCGCGCATCAGTTGACCGACGGCTGAAAATCCCCTGGTCTGGGCATGACAGTCATTGCAGTGATACTGGAACAGTACCTCGCCGAGCTTCCGCTGATCGGCTTCGGGGAGCTGCAGCAGTCGCGATTCGTCGATCTCTTTCCCATTCATCACCTGCGGATAGTGATGAGCGACGAACGCCCGCGTCCAGGTCCCTCCCTCCAGGAAACCCGATTGGCGAAGCCGAGGAACTTCATCGACCAGCACCTGATGCCCCAGGACGACGTTATAGATGATGTATGGCTTGCGCACCGCCTCGCGAATATATTCACCGGTGGTGATGGCGGCGACGCCGAAGGCGAAGAAGAGGATGGCGAATCCCGGAGACAACCATCCGGGATGGCGATAGGGTCCCAGATAGAGCATCACGAAGACGGCCACGGTGATGACGAAAATGAGCACCATCAACACGTTCAACACACTGGCTGCCTCCAGCGCCGCTCTGGCCGATTCGGGCAGAGCGAGGTACCATCCGAGCCCACCGACGATCACCAGGATGGCTCCCCACAGCGCCGGCCGCGCCGAGCGCAAACCGATGAGATCGCGCAACTCCTGATCCTTTGCTTTGAACGCGGCGTGCAGATAGACATACAACGAAGCCAGTAAGAAAGCTCCACCGGTTCGCGCCAGCACCTGGGGAATGAATTGGGGATTGAAGAATCCCACCCAGAAAGTGAGATGCTCCGGCCACGCACCAGGATTGAGCATGAACGCCGTAATGCCCGTGATGAGAACCAGGCTCATCCAGGCCGACGCAGCATAAATCCAGCCGATCACCTGATGCGTCTTCGGCTCCAATCGCCCCCAGTAATAATAGAAGATGAACGCCGAGGCGATCTCCAAGACGAAAAAGACGTATTCCATCGCCCACCCGAAGACAAACGTATGAATGAGCATCTCCGTGGCCAGAGGCGAGGCCAACCCGATCGTCCACCAAATCCCCACTCCGGTGATCGCGCCGTAGACGACGGTCACCAGGATGAAGAACCAGGCATGCTCTCTCAGATAGCTCAGATAGGCGCTATTCCCGGTGCGATAGGCGTATCGGGTCTCGACGGCCAGAAACAACCCTCCGCCGACCGCATAGTGGGAGACGATCACGTGAAGTACCGAGATGACGGCGATGAGCATCGGCGAAGTGAGGAATGGAACATACCACCAGGGATAGTGCATTGGTCTTCCTCCTCAATATTCTCGTCGAACGCACAGAGGGCGAGGACGCATCGAGAGCCCTCTCTCTCGTTCCCTGTCTGATGCGAACGTTTCCATAATGGCTGCTTGTTATTGATCCTTTCCCGGCCAAAGGGTTACAAAATACCCTGGCCGAGCCTCGCTCTTCAGGCGCTACGCCTAACGAATCCACATTCATTCTCCGGGATACGACGAGACGGCTCCCTGGAATATGGCTCGACCACCTCGTTGGTCCGCGCCACTTCCTGTAGCCCGTTCGCTGCGACTCGCGCCATGGCGAGCGCGCCTCGTTCACACCGAACTCCCGAATGGAGTGGGACGTCCACGAGCGCGTTTCGCCCAGGACGAGGGAGCGGCCGGAAGATGCGCCACGGTCGCCGGTTGCGGGAGAGGAGGATTGTCAATTCGACGGAGACATACTAAGATGTGGGCGGAGGTGAAGGGTCATCGTGGCCAATCAAGCGGCGGAAACAGACCTCGTGCATCGGGCCAAGGCGGGCGAGCTGGCGGCATTCGAAGAGTTAGTGACCCGCTATGAACGGCGCATCTATACGCTCGCTCGTCGCATCGTTCAGATCCCCGAAGATGCCGAAGATGTGACCCAGGAGACCTTCTTGAGCGCGCTGGAACATCTCCGCGATTTTCGCGAAGAAGCCCGCTTTCACACCTGGCTCACCCGCATCGCCACGCACGCCGCGCTCAAGGTCCTGAGACGACGGAAAGGCGTTCCCTTCGTCTCGCTGGAGCAAGCGACGGACCCTGACGATCACTCGGGTTCTGTGCCTCATCCGGAGTTCATCGCCGACTGGCGCGAGAACCCCGAACGGCTCCTGGAGAAGAAGGAAACGCGCCAACTCCTGGAGGAGGCGTTGAGCGAACTCGATGAGAAGTACCGTGTCGTCTTCCTGCTTCGGGACGTGGAGGGGTTGTCGGTGAAGGAGACGGCCAGCGTCCTGGGTCTCACCGAGTCGAACGTGAAAGTGAGGCTCCTGCGCGCGCGATTGCAACTGCGCGAACGACTGACCCGCGCCTTCGGCGATGAAACGACCAGAGTGACGGCCAGACACGATCATGATTGAGACGGTCACAAGTGGGGTGAGAACTCCGAGGTACGACGACATCTCCCGGGCGCCATGCATTCTTTGTAACTTTTGTCGCCTCTGCGCCTCTACTCTGAACGGGAGGTCATCGCCATGAAGTGTGAAGAGCTACTCGCCCTGTTGAACGATTACGTAGACGGCGACATCGATCCCGCCGTGTGCGAAGATCTGGAAGAACACCTGGCGGGGTGTAACCCCTGCCAAGTCGTCGTGGACAATATTCGCAAGACGATCACTCTCTACAAAGGTGGCGAGCTGTATGAACCTCCACGACCGTTCCGGGAACGCCTCCATCGCCTGCTACGCGAACGCTGGAAGGAAACCCATCCCGCCCCCCACCATAACGAGTTCAAACCTTGAACGAGAAGTGAAAGACGTCGCTCGAGAGGCTCGTTCAGAAGATCCCCTTGGCGGCCGCGAATGCCGATCACCAGCTCCCTTTCGAGGAGACGTATCAAGAGGGCATCGATGTTTGTAACTTTTCCCTGCCCCGCGGCTCCATATGAGGTGGTTACGCGCAGCAGTGGGCGACCATGGAACTCGATCAACAAGCCGTCATGACGTGATACGAGAAAACAGGACATCTGGAGAGTGATGATGAACAAGAAGAGACGATCTGGTCGGCTTCTCGCCCTGGGAGTGGTGATGATGCTGATCACCGAACCGATGGCGCTCGGGGCCCAGACGGGATCGGGATCACCTTCGGGACTGACATTGCCGCTGGCCGTGGACATGGCCTTGCGGACGAATCCTCTCGTCCGGGCGATGGCCTCCCAACGGGAGATCGCCGCCGCGGAGGTGGAACAGGCCAAGGCCGCGCGACTGCCGCGGCTGGAGTTCAGCGAGACCTTCACCCATAGCAACAATCCCGTATTCGCCTTTGGAACGCTGTTGGAACAAGGGAGATTCGGGCCCCAGAACCTGGCCATCGATCTCCTCAATAACCCAGCATCGCTCAGCAACTTTCGCACGGCCATCAACCTCAGCCTGCCGCTATTCAATCAACTTCAGACGACGACGCGCATCGCTCAAGCGCAACTGGCCGCGCAGAAAGCCGAAGCGCAACAAGAACTCGTGCAGCAGCAGATTCGATTCCAGGTGATTCGCGCCTATTACGGCGTGCTGGTCGCCGAAGCACAGAAAGAGGTCGCCGACGAGGCCGTTCGCATGGCCGAGGCCGATGTCGAGCGCATTCGCCATCTGTTCGAACAAGGTCTGGTAGTGGCTTCTGACCTGTTGGCCACCGAAGTGCAGTTGGCCGAATTCCGTCAACAACAGATCCAGGCCCAGGGTCACATCCGGACGGCCTATGCGGCTCTGAACACGGCGCTGGGGCTTCCCACCGACACACCTCAGACCATCGAAGGTCAGCTTCAGGAGCGCGCGTTCCGCGTCCCCAGTCAAGCCGAGCTCATGGACCTGGCCCTTCGCCACCGACCGGACTATCGACAGGCGACGCTGGACGTGCGCTCGCGCCAACAAGGAATCCGAGGCGCGCTCGGTCAGTATCTGCCGCGCCTCAATCTGTTTGCCAGTTTCGGCAATAGTGGTCGGGGCCTGGCCAGCGGCAGCACCGATTTCACCGTGGGCGCCGGATTGACCTTCCAGTTATTCGATTGGGGGCGACGCGCCCGGATTCGGCAGGCTCGCGCGGCTCGACAGGCCGCCCAGGCCCAGCAGCAACGCAAAGCCGACGAGATTCGCCTGGAGGTCGTCCGCGCCTACCAGGATTTCATCTCCGCCCGCGAACGACTCAAGGTCGCCCGCCGAGCCGTGGACCAGGCTGAAGAGACGCTGCGCATCGTGCAAGACCGTTATGAGGTGGGGTTGACGACGATCACCGAAGTTCTTCGAGCGCGAACGGCGCTCGTGCGCGCGCGGATGAATTTGCTCAGCGCGCGCTATGACTATTACGTGGGATACGCTCGAACGCTGCTGGTCAGTGGACAGTTGAGAGATGTCAGTCCATTCACCAACTGACCGGCGGGAGCGAACACCGATCCGCGATGAGGATGGAATGATGAAAAAGATGCTCGCCATCATCTGGAGTGTCGCGACCATCATGACCGTGACCGGTTGTCGCGGAGCTGAACGCGACGACCGCGCCGCCGAAGCGCATAGCACGGTCACCGCTCGCCTGGAGAAGGTCGCACCGGTCACGGTGAAAGAGACGTATCACGCCGTGGGCACCGTCCGTTCCAAAACGATCAGCACCCTCTCCAGTAAACTCATGGGATACGTGACCGCCGTCTACGTCGAGGAAGGCGATCACGTGAAGGCCGGACAACTCCTCATTCAATTGGATGACCGGGATGTCCGAGCGCAATGGCGAAAGGCGCAAGCGGGATTGACCGAAGCCGAGCAGGCGCTCGAGGAGGTCGAACGCGCCATCGCCGCCGCCGAGCAAGCGCGAGTGGCGGCCGAGGCCCATCGGCGACTGGCCTCAGCAACCTATAAGCGCTATCAGGCGCTCCTAGAACGCCGCTCGGTCAGCCGACAGGAATTCGATGAAGTAGAAGCCAAATATCGGTCGGCGGTAGCCGAGGCGAACCGCGCCGATGAGATGCTGCGCTCACTTCAAGCCAGGAAGCGCCAGGTGCTCGCCCGAATCGATCAGGCCAAGGCGGAGATGGCCAGTGCCCAGACCATCCTCAGTTACGCCAAGATCACCTCTCCCATCACCGGCGTGGTCACGATGAAAAATGTCGATGTGGGCGTGCTGGCCAGTCCGGGCGTGCCTCTGCTCACCGTGGAAGATGACCGCGCCTATCGTCTGGAAGTTCTGGTGGAGGAGTCACAACTCAACCGCATTCGTCTCGGCGACGAGGCCACAGTGACCATTGCAGCGCTCGATGATGTCCATCTCAGAGGCATCGTCCGGGAGATGGTCCCGGCCGCCGATCCGGCCAGCCGATCATTCGTCGTCAAGCTCGATCTGCCCTCCCATCCCGGATTACGCTCCGGATTGTTCGGCAAGGCGCAGTTCGTCACCGGCGAAAAGAAAGCGATCATCCTCCCTTCGTCGGCACTGATCGAGCGCGGTCAACTGACCGCCGTTTACGTCGTGGATGAAACAAACAGAGCCCGGCTTCGGTTGGTGAAGACGGGAAAGCGCCATGACGATGGCGTCGAAATTCTCTCCGGTCTCCACAGCGGCGATCGGGTGATCATCGAAGGCGTTGAACGCGTGAAGGAGGGGAGCAAAATTCGCGAGTCATGAGAGGTGGCGCCCGGTTCGCCATGAGATGAGGCATCCACAACGCGAGCCGGGGAACACCGTTGCGGAGAAAGAGCGATGGGGGAAAAACTGGGACTGGCGGGAAAAGTCGCGCGATTCTTCATCGACTCCAAGTTGACGCCGTTGATCATCGCGGCATCCATCCTGCTCGGCCTCGGCGCGGTCCTCATGTTGCCGCGCGAAGAAGAGCCCCAGATCGTGGTGCCCATGATCGATATTTTCGTGGAGATGCCCGGGGCCAGCGCCAAAGAAGTGGAAGAGCGAGTCACCAAGCCGATGGAGAAATTGCTCTGGGAGATCCCCGGCGTCGAATATATTTACTCGACCTCCAGTCCGGGGCGCGCCCTGGCCGTGGTGCGATTCTATGTGGGCGAGAATGAGGAAGACGCCATCGTGCGGCTCAATCAGAAGATGTTCGCCAATTTCGATCTCATCCCCCCTGGAGCCAGCCCGCCGTTAGTCAAACCGCGCTCGATCGACGATGTCCCTATCCTGGCGCTGACGTTGTGGAGCGATCACTATGATCACTACATGCTCCGGCGGTTGGCCGCCCAACTGCACGATCACATCAAGGCGGTCACGGACGTCTCGGAGGTGCGCATCATCGGCGGGCAACGACGCCGCGTCCGCGTCACGCTGGATGAGGCCAAGATGGCCGCCTATCACATCGCACCGGCTCGCATCGTTCCTCTCCTTCAACGCGCGAATCAGCAGCTTCAAGCGGGCCACTTCTCATCGGGCAATCGCGAGTTCCTGGTGGAAACGGGCGATTTCCTGCAGACCGCTGAAGACGTGGGGAGCGTGGTGGTCGGCGTCTTCAACCATCGGCCGGTGTACCTGCGCGATGTCGCCACCATCGAGGATGGACCGGAGGAGCCGGCCAATTACGTCTTCTTCAGTCCCGGACCGGCGGCCCAATACAGTCGCCTGCTGATCCCCGAAGGCCAACTGGGGGGAGCCAGAGATTCAGGATCTCCCGGCCCTTATCCGGCGGTGACCATCTCGGTGGCCAAGCGAAAGGGGACCAATGCCATCGTCGTCGCCGATCGGGTCATTGAGAAAGTCAAAGAGCTGGAAGGAACGCTCATCCCCGGCGATGTCCACGTGACCATCACCCGCCATTATGGAGAGACGGCCGAGGAGAAATCCAACGAACTCCTCTTCCACATGATGCTGGCCGTCCTTTCGGTGTCAGCGCTGATCTGGGTGGCACTGGGACTCCGGGAATCGGGCATTGTGGCCATCGCCATCCCGGTGACGTTGGCGCTGACGCTGGTCGTGTTCTACCTGTACGGCTATACGCTCAATCGGGTGACGCTGTTTGCCCTCATCTTTTCCATCGGCATCCTGGTCGACGACGCCATCGTGGTCGTAGAAAACATCGTCCGCCACTATCGCCTGCCGGAGAATCGCGGGCGGCCCATCCTGGATATCGCCGTAGAAGCAGTGGACGAAGTGGGCAATCCCACCATCCTGGCGACCTTGACGGTGATCGCCGCCATCTTGCCCATGGCCTTCGTGCGTGGGCTCATGGGGCCGTACATGCGCCCCATCCCTGTGGGCGCGTCGGCGGCCATGATCTTCTCTCTGCTCGTCGCGTTCATTGTCACGCCGTGGGCTTCGCTCCGATTGTTGCGCCGGGAGGCCGATGACCGTGCAGGCCATGAAGAGAGCTGGAGCATGCGTCTATATCGCCGGGTGATGACTCCGCTCATCAATCAGCCCCGCTGGCGCTACGGGTTCCTGATGGGCGTCATCGTGTTATTGCTCATGGCGCTCTCCATGTTCGTCGTGAAGCTGGTCACTGTCAAGATGCTCCCCTTCGATAATAAGAGCGAGTTCCAGGTGGTCATCGACATGCCCGAAGGCTCAACGCTGGAAGAAACGGCCGCCGTCACGCGCGAGATTGGCGCCTATCTGGGCACGGTGCCGGAAGTGACCGACTACCAGATGTACGTGGGCACCGCTTCGCCCTACAACTTCAACGGACTCGTCCGCCATTACTTCTTGCGGCGCGGGCCGAATGTGGCCGATATTCAGGTGAACTTGATGCCTAAAGACGAGCGCGACGCGCAGAGCCACGACATCGCCAAACGCGTTCGTCCCCGCATTCAGGAGATCGCCGCCCGCTATGGCGCGCGGGTGAAGGTGGCCGAAGTCCCCCCCGGTCCACCGGTGCTGCAAACGCTGGTGGCCGAAGTCTACGGGCCGGACTACCGCCGCCAGATCGAGCTGGCCAGACAGATCCGCGAGATCTTCGAGACGACGCCGGGGGTGGTGGATGTCGATTGGTACGTCGAGGACGATCAGCCGAAATACCGGTTTGTAGTCGATAAGGAGAAAGCGGCCTTGAATGGGGTGTCGGCCGAGCAAGTGGCCCTCACTCTGCGCATCGCTGTGGAAGGCATGAGCGTGGGGTTATTGCATCGCCCGGAGGAGAAGGAAGATGTGCCCATCATCCTGCGCCTCCCCCGGGCGGAGCGCTCCAGCGTCCGTGATCTCATGGACATCAAGGTCCAGGGACGCGACGGTCACCTGGTTCCGCTCGGCGAACTGGTGCGCGTGGAAGAAGTCACCGAAGACAAGAGCATCTATCACAAGAATCTGATGCCCGTCGTCTATGTCACCGGAGATGTGGCCGGGAGAGAGGAGAGTCCCGTCTATGCCATTCTCAAGATGAGCGATCGCATCGCCCAGTTGCACATTCCCGAGGGTTATACCATTGAGCAGTACACGGCGCATCAACCCTTCATGACCGACCGATTGGCCATGAAATGGGATGGAGAGTGGCACATCACCTACGAGGTCTTCCGCGACCTGGGATTGGCCTTCGCCGCCGTGCTCGTGCTGATCTACATCCTCGTCGTGGGATGGTTCCAATCCTTCACGACGCCCTTCGTCATCATGGCAGTGATTCCCTTCTCGCTCATCGGCATCTTGCCGGCGCACTGGATGATGGGAGCCTTCTTCACGGCCACATCGATGATCGGGTTCATCGCCGGGGCGGGCATCGTGGTCAGAAACTCGATCATCCTGGTCGATTTCATCGAGCTCCGGCTCAAACAGGGTATGCCGCTCAATGAGGCCGTCGTCGATGCCGGAGCGGTGCGCTTCCGGCCGATGATGTTGACGGCGGCAGCGGTGATCGTGGGCTCGTCGGTCATCCTGTTCGATCCCATCTTCCAGGGACTGGCCATCTCGTTGATGGCGGGCGAGGTCGCCTCGTTGCTGTTGTCGCGGATGACCGTGCCCATCCTCTACTTCCTGAGCGAGCGAAAGCGGCACAAACTGGCCGCGCCGTCAAGCGGGCCGGAGCCGGAGGAGATCGCTCCACGAATTGAGCATGAGGATTCATAAATCGGGAGGATCATGAGCCTCCCGTTCACATCGCATCGAAGGAGGATGAAGCCATGACACTGGAACGATATCTGCGATTGATCGCCGGTTCGTTCGTTCTGCTCAGTCTGGCGCTCGGCTACTGGGTGAATCCCGCCTGGTATCTGTTCACGGCGTTCGTCGGACTCAATCTCGTCCAATCGGCGTTCACCAACTGGTGTCCGATGATGACGTTTCTCCGGTGGCTGGGCGTCAAGAGCGAGGCCGAACTCCAGAACGCGTGATAAAATGGTGAACGGCGCCGATCGGCGCTGCCGGTGAGGCGCCGGGACATGTCGTTTGGTGAGAAAAGGAACGAGGAGGTGAACTATGGATCGAGTCGTTGTCATAGAGAGTGATAAGTCGATGGAAGAAGCCTGTCAGGCTCTGGAGAAAGCCGTCGCCGACCATCAATTCGGCGTCATGCACGTCCATGATGTTCGTCAGACGCTGGCCAACAAAGGCGTGGAGTTCGATCGGGATGTGCGCATCTTCGACGTCTGCAATCCGCATCGCGCCAAGCAGGTGTTGAGCACCAACATCCTCATCTCCTCGGTGCTGCCCTGTTCGATCTCGGTATTCCGCGAAGGCGATAAGACCAAGCTTGCTTTTGTCCGACCGACGGTGATGTTGGACCTGTTCGAGACGCCGGAGTTGAAGCCCATCGCCGAAGAGGTGGAAGCGACGGTCACCAAGATCGTGGAAGCGGCGGCCAAGGGCTGAGGGCGCCCAAGGGCGATTCACCTGAGAGGTGGAGCAAATAGACTGACCCGGCCGCCCATCAGCACCATACGAGGAAGCAACGAGCAGGCCCGGGGGTTCAACGCCGGCTTCCCTGAAGCAGGTCCAGCAGTTGGCGGAGCAGTTGAAGAAGGTCACGGCACCGGGTGGGCTACAGGACCTGACAGTGGTCGAACTCGAGGAGATGGCCAAGGGCATCGCCCTCGATATGACCAAGCAAGACGTGATCGAGCCGCTGGACGAGCTGGAGTCGGGCGTGGACCACTCGGGCCTGAAAGGCAAGGTTCCCATCGCGACCAGGAAGAAATAGCCTCCTCCAGAACAAGCGGCAGGTCATCAAGGCTCTGCAGAAGGCCACCGGCGAGGAACTGGCCGAGAAAGCCGAACAGGAAAGGAGAAAATCGATTGACGGGGCGCTTCAGCCGCCCGCCGGAGGCGGGTCGGTTGCAACGGGGGGTAGGCGGCAGAGACCCTTTTACTTACCTGCGACCAGAAACATACTGGTAGGCCTCAATGAATAGAGGCTCCAGTTCTGAAATATCAGGTGAGTCCGGCTTGAGCGGGCGAAATCTCGCTTGATGAAAGCTGCTATCATATCGCTGAAATTCCCAGTCCTGGCCTTGGAAAGCCGTGGCCACGTCTTCAGGTAATTTCAGCCTCAAATTCCAAGCATAGGTGCCGCCCCAGCCCACACTGAAGACCACTCTATTTCCGAGCTTGAACCCTACGTAATATTTGTTCAGGTTGTAAGGTAGCTCCCATCCCTGCCGAGCTACCAATGCCGCTACTGCCTCCACCACTTCTCGGAATTGGGCCGTTGCTTCCTTCCCATGCTCGGATTCATAGAAGTCCCAATCCCACTCGCCAAGCACCTTGGTTGTAGTAACCCTGCGTTGAGATGTATCTTCCAAAACTTCGACTGCCAAAAATTCCTCTTCTTCAAAGCAATACCGCCGTATTCGGATAAGATCAACGGGATAACCGATTTTACCGGCCATGCGAGGGACAGCGTTCTTGAAAGAAGGGGCAATTAGAATGATACGGATGTCTAAATTATCCCAATCTACTTCAATATCCTCAGGCCTATTCTTGCTCTCCAACCATATTGCTTTTATGGAATCAGGGTTTGTCTCAGCCCAGATAGCATAGCCTAGCGCCTGTGGCAAGATGTCCTCACCAGCCTCGCTATTCTTGAGTTCGATCATACACACGCGAGAATCTTGATCTACCCCTAGCATATCCGGTATACCTTGCCTTGAACCAGTGCGAACTTGACGATGGATGATATAGACGTCGCCTCCGAGAACTTCTTGATTCTCAAAAACATACTCTTCCAGTTCGGCCTCAGTGTTAAAAGGCTTTTCAACCAGGCTGCGCGTTTGGTTTCGCGACTTCCAATACAGATTCAACATGTCTTCCGCCTCTCAGCGTGTGCACCTAACTGTCCCGCCGCCTAACGGTCAAGCTCAGCCGCCCGCCGGAGGCGGGTCGGTTGCAGCGAAGGTTAAGCGGTGGCTTCCAGACCTATTAAGGACGAACGCATATCGCCAGGAACAGCGCGTCACGGAAAATAACGATAGATATCTCTCCGGTGCAAGAACCGAACAAAGATGACCGTGTCGTCGACTATATCGACACCCATCCGATAATCCCCAACACGAATACGATAGAACGTCTCATAGCCACGGAGTTTCACCAAGCCCGGTATCTCGTGCGGGTTAGAAACTGACTCATTGCACCTGACGACGAACCTTCCTGCTACGAATGCGCTTCAAATCGCGAAGAAAGGCGGCTTCGTATGCAATCTGCATGGTCACTAGGCTTCCAACACAGCGCGAATTTCATCCTCGCCTACAAATTCGTTTTGCCGCCCCGCACGGATAGCATTAGCTAACGCCACCTCTTCAATTGCCTCAATGACTAGCTGGTGAAATTCAGATCTCCGCTCCTCCAGTAATTCAACAAGGACTTGCCGTAGCAGATTCTTGGTCTGTTCCTCATCCAAAACAGTTGCAGGCATTTTCATGCTCCTTTCATGCACGAGTGTTCTTCACTCTGCCGCTTACCTGGTTTTCGACACCGCCTAACTCCTTTATTCTACTTAATCCCCATTTGTCCGTAGTGCCGATTCACGGAACCAACCACAGTTTTGAATATACTGCCGAATTTCTCTTAGCGTCAAGGAAAACCTCTTGATCGGCATCAAACGACCGACGACCCTGACACGGATATTGAGGGTGCTAGGGAGATCAGGTATAAACCAGGATGGTAGATTATGAATGGGGCTGAGCGAGAACTTGAACGGGAGCTGGGTGGTTATACCGATTTTCTGCGGAAACGTCGGCTGACACCGCCTAGAAGCAGTTTCATAAGAGATAGCAATACAACCAAGATGTACGAAACTGAGGAAGTTAACGCACTACAATTGGGCGAAGGCTTTGTAGCCAGGCAAACAACTGTTTCATCCTCCAACGTCGGCAGTATCGCCGCAAAAATCGACCATCTGGCGTCGGAGGTCTCGTTCGGCTTTCTCAGTGAGGAGCAATCATCTGGACACCTTGCTGGGCCAGAGCTTCGTCCAGGGGATCGCTGTCATAAGCTTTATCCCCAATCAGCCGCTCTGGCCACTTGGGGGTTAAGGTCCAAGGGAGAGTATCTTCAACAAGGGTGACTTAATGCGGGCTAGCCGACGCCGCGTGGACGGCGACGGGAAGACCAGCGCCGTTGGCCACGGCCATGAGTTTCGTACCTTTGCCTCGCTTGGTCGTTCTCATCCCGAACCCCTTTTTTTCACCACTACAAAGGTGCCATCAATAAAACATTCCGAACGATCTAGTCCCCCTCGCCGACGAAGGTCTTCGGTAATGCTTCCAGTACACGGCGTCGGAGTCCATCACGAACCTACATCGGGAACCGCCGGTGGCCGGTCTGGTATGGTGAAAACCTCTCGGGTAGGTCTTTCCACCGGGCTCCACTGCGTAAGATCCAAAGAATCCCCTTCAAGATTACTCGATTCCCTTCCCACGGCCTCTCTCTGCTGTCAGGTCGGCCAGGGAGAGGGGGAGTCAAAGGCTCGATGCTTGCCCATTGCTCATCGGTTAACTCCTCTCGTCAGCTCATATCTCATCCCCCCTTCCGGAAAGATCTTGGCATAACTCAGGTACTTATGAGACCGCTTCTAGCATCAAAAGCTTGCCGTGCTGCCTTGATGTCCTGTTTGCTTGGAGCTTGAATTATTCTTCTCTCTTTGCTCAAGGCGGCCTAACGAAAAGCTCAGCCGCCCGCCGGAGGCGGGTCGGTTGCAGCGGGGGGTAGGCGGCAGAGTATCTGTCCTTGGTTAGCGTCTTCGATAAATCTCTCGCCGATGGCCAATCGCATGAATCACGATCGTTTCTTCGTCCCAAAGGACTTCATAAATCACACGGTAGTCACCCACACGGAGCTTGTAAAGTCCTGCCAGATCACCCATCAATGCCTCAAGACGAATCGTGTCCAGATTCGCAGCCAGCCAATTGATACGTTGAACGAGGCGGCGTGCTGCAGGCTTGTCTAATCACTCTAATTCCCGAGATGCTGCTTGCAGAATGCGAACGCGGTACTTGCTCATTCCTCCACACCAAGACGCCGGATCACTTCCTCAAACGGCTCACCGCGTTCGCCACTTGCTACGGCTTCCTTCTGGCGCAAAAGCCTCTCCCGAATGGTCTTGCGAATGGGTAACCCCTCATCAGGATCACCGAGTACCTCCAGGAGCTTCTCCTCGATGATGGTTTCTATCATCTCGCGAAGTTCGTCCCTTGTCATCTGCGCTACAGTATCCATACTATCCTCCATAAGCCTATGAGCCTCACAGCCTACAGAGCCGCCTAACTCCTTATTCTACCCAATCTCCATTCTCCCGGAACACTTGTCGCAGGGCATTCTGTAACCTAGCACAGCCAGGCGTCCTAGGCAAGGAAAAAATCAGCGGAAATTCATTGTCTCGGATCACCGAACAGATTAACCCAACATGGCACGATTGGTGTTATGGAGATTATGTTTAATCGGAAATATGAGCGAAGCCGAGGAGAAGCTGCAGGCCGTACTGGAAGGTTATTCCAACTTCATGAGGGAAAGGCAGTTGGCCCTGCCCAAACATCGACCCCACCTGGTACGCCGGGTGCGCGAGTTCCTGCTCTTTGCCAGAGAACACAGCCACTACACCTTCGAGCAAACGCTGGATTAGTTCCTAACCGCACTCGGCCAACGTGATGGCATCAAACCGTGGCAGATTCAGCAAGCATCGGACGCCATTCGCATTTACCGGTATCAGTATCGTGGCTACCGTAGCAGGAGAGAGGTTGAACAGAAGGGTGTCGGTACTTCCGGCAATGACGAAAGCTTCATCGAACGGCTGCGCGAGGTCATTCGACTGCGCCACTATGCAAGGAGTACGGAGAAGACCTATCTGCATTGGAGGCGGAGATTTCTCGCGTATCGCAAGCATGCCGGGCTGGCGGGTGAGCCGACCGCTGCGGATGTAAAGGCGTTTCTTACCCGCTTGGCCATGGTTGAGAAGGTGAGCGCTTCTACGCAGAATCAGGCGTTCCGTGCATTGCTTCTTCTTTTCCGGGAGGTCTTGCGCAAGGATTTGGAGGAAATGGCCCAGACGATCCGGGCCAGGCGGGGGCGAAGGCTCCCAACGGTATTGTCGGTCAGCGAAATACAGGCATTGCTTGAGGCTGTGGAACCTGATTACAAGGTGATGGTGAAACTGCTCTACGGAAGCGGCCTCCGTCTGATGGAGTTGCTCCGTCTTCGGGTGAAGGATATCGACTTTGATGCGGGGCTAATCACCGTGCGTGGAGGCAAAGGCAACAAGGGTCGGACAACCCTGTTACCGGAGTCTTGGCGAAAAGAGCTGCGTGTGCATCTGGCCAAGGTTCGCGAATGGTACGAAGCCGACTTGGCGCAAGGGTACGGAGAGGCTCCTGTTCCGAATGCCCTGGCGAGAAAGTATCCGGAGGCCGGGAAGGAGTGGGGGTGGCAGTACCTCTTTCCTGCCAACAAGATTGCCATAGACCCGGCGGATGGGAAGATGCGTCGTTATCACGTTTATGAAAAGACGCTGCAAGGGGCCCATACGCAGAGCAGTACGCCGCGCTGGTCTCACTAAACGTGCCTCGGCGCACACACTCCGTCACAGCTTTGCAACCCACCTGTTGATGAAGGGTCCGGATATCCGAGAAGCTCAGGAGCTTCTGGGACATAAGAGCCTCGAGACGACGATGATTTACACTCACGCGGTGCGAGAACTCAAGACAAAGACGCGCAGCCCGCTGGACGAGCTGTAAGCCTCCCCGGCATCCCCGTCGGGGCATGTCATCGGAGGCGGACATGCCTGCCTGCCGCGCAGGGCACGGCGCAGGCAGGGAAGCATAGCCACCAGGGGCACTACTTCTCCAAGTACGGCATCTCCGCCACCATGAGCCTCCCCATTATCAATGAGGTGTCCGCTCATGTGGGCCCGGATCTGCGAGACGCACTGTTGGGCCAGGTGAAGGTCTACCAGCGTCAGGAGCGCTGGAAGGATACCATTGTCTGCCTGAGACCGCAGCGGTGTGAATCCGACGACGTGGTGGTGAAGCTGTTCCTCGCAGAGCTGCTGCACAAGCCGATTGAGACGTGCTGAAGGCACGCCCGAAGGGCACGAGTCATGGATGGCGAGCGTCAACGTCTGTCGAAAGATTGTGCAGTTGGCCGAGGGCATTGAGAACGAGACGTCGACCTGACTATGCGGATGGGCCGCATGCATGCAGGTCCACGCCGCTTCAGCTCCTGGAGCCAGGGGCAACAAAGCCTCCCGATGTTCACGCTCCCTTTCCAGATTGAGAATAGCACGTCCTCACCCGGACTCCACCCAGTGGAGGGGTACGTCAGGAACGCAGATGACGGGGATGCGCGCGCCACGCAACACTTTCTCCGCCGTCGAGCCGAACAAGAGCTCTTCGATATCGCGCTGGCGCCGACCGCGAATGCCGAGCACAATCATCTGGAAATCCAGATCGGCGGCCACCCGGAGAATCTCGGCGAACGGTTTGCCGACGACCACCATCGAGTTCATCTGCACGGGGGCATCGGCGCGCTCGTCGAGAATCTCCTGGAGCCGCCGTTCGGCCTGCTCCCGCAATCTGGCCGTCGTGGCCTCGGCGTCGCCCAATCCTTCCTCGCTCACCCGGGCGACGAAATCGGCATCAATGACGTGGAGCAAGTAGAGTTCGCCCTGCGGATCGATCAGCGAAATGGCGAAATCGAGGGCGCGAAGAGAATTGGGAGAGAAATCCACCGGCACGAGAATGTCCTTGATCTTCATCCTCGCCTCCTCACCACCGCGATGGTTGTCTTCGTTGGTCGGCACATCGACTCCATTGGCGTGAGCGGCCCGAGGCGAGGAGTGATCCGATGCCTCTCGGACCACTCCTGGTCGCCTCAGGATCGCTTCTTTCGATGCCGTCGCCGGAGCTCCTCGGCCATCGTTTTGATCTCGGTCAGATCTCGCTTCATTTCGCTCCATCCGTACCAGAGCGCATAGTCCGGATTGGCATGGAACGTCCCCTGGAAGACGCGCATACGATGCTCCAGATGCATGACGAAGAGCTTCTGCTCGATCGGCGTGGGCGCATCGTGGAAGGCCAACAGATCGGGGAACGGATAAGCGTAATGTTCCGGCTTCTTGAGAATCCCGTCCTCGTACAATCCGGCCACGATCCGTATGGCCTCGGCCAGTAGATGATCGGCGGCTTTGATCATCTGATCACCCTTTTCCAGTTCGGCGCGGGCGAAGTTGACCGAATGGCACTGGTTACACGTCTTGATCATCTTGTCGCGTTCTTTCTGCCAATCCTCTTGCGTGAGCCGGGCCACGTCGGCCTTCTTGACCACATCGAGGCGCGCCGTGGGCTTCCCGTCCGGGTCGAGCACGCCGAGAGCCTGAAGGATCGTCGTTCGATCCGCCGCCCACTGTTCGTCGTCGGGCAGTGGCAAGCGCACGGCCAGGAATCCCCATGCTGTGCGCACGGCGTGATTGCCCTCTTGCATGTGACAGGTCTGGCACGTGGGCGCGGCGACCGTTTCGGGGAGCGTCTTATTTTGTTTCAGCAGATAGCGCACGCCGTGTTTGGAACCCGCATACATCTCCCATTGAGGATGATCGAATCCCATGTGACACGTCTGGCAGGCTTGTGGTTGACGCGCTTCTTTGACGGAAAAGACGTGCCGGGTATGACAGGCGTCGCAGGAAGCCACCCCGAATCCGGCGCCGTCCCGCTTCAGCGCTTTGATCTCTTCGGGCGTCTTCAGTCCAATCTTGTGGCATCCCCCGCAGCCCTTCATGCCCTCGGTCAACGCCATGGGCAGCCAGTGCGTGGTGGGCATCGCTTTCATGGCTGCCCAGGCGAAGGCGTGTTTCCCACTTTTGAACTGCTCGACCTGCGTCTGGTGACACACGGCGCACGTCTCCGGCGTGGGGATCTGCACTTCGGCTACATCCTCAGCCGACGTATGCTGATCACCATGGCACACTGAACAATCGACGCCATTCTGGCTATGTTTGCTCAATTGCCAGTCGGAGACGATACGGGGGGTGACCTTCTTGTGACACTCGACGCAGAGCGGTCCCGTCTGGGTGGAATGGCGGAGAGAGTCGGCCGGCGCTGCCTCATTCTGACTGCGCTCCCCAGACAACATGAGCATGAACGCCACCAGCACGAGAGTCGTACCCAACTTCCACCACTTTCGCATAGTCGTCCCTCCTTGTCTGTGAACTCGGTGCGAATGGCACCTGTAAGCATTCTACGGATCTCGAAGGAAGAATCAAGCAATGGTCTTCATGCCGAACGACGAGCAACCTGAGAGATGAGGCCGATAGCCCGAGCCGGTCTCTCCCTCGCCAATACCCGCCTCTCCCCGGCTCGTCTGGAATCCGTCGCCCAACAGATCGATCATTACGACGACCACCGACGATGCAGCGGATAAGAACTGAGCACTTTCATGTAATTGGCGCGCTCGAACGCCGCCGGATCGGCCACCGAGCGCTGGCTCATACTCCCTTGCATCTGACGAATGGATTCGTACTCGTGCTCTTCCATCCACTGCAGCACATCGGCGCGCACCCGGGCCAGATGTTCGATGCCATGAATGAGCAGAGCTGAGGTCATCATGGCGACGCGTGCACCGGCCATCATCGCCTTGAGAACATCTTCGGCCGTATGGATGCCGCCGGTGATGGCCATATCGGCCTTGATATGCCCATAGAGAATAGCCACCCACCGCAGACGCAACCGCAACTCGTACGAGCGACTCAAGTCCAGATCGGGGACGACCTTCAGCTCCTCCAGATCGAAGTCCGGCTGGTAGAAACGATTGAACAGCACCAGAGCACCAGCGCCCGCTCGATCCAACCGCCGGGCCATGTTGGCCATGGCGCTGAAGTAAGGACCGATCTTGACGGCGACCGGAAGCGCGACGCTGGATGCGACATCCCGTACCAGGTCCACGTACATCTGCTCGACGTCGGCGCCGGTCATCTCCGGATCAGTCGGGATGAAATAGATGTTCAGCTCCAGCGCATCGGCTCCCGCCTCCTCGATCTTCTTGGCATAAGTGATCCATCCCCCGGTAGAGACGCCGTTGAGACTTCCAATGACGGGAATGTCCACGGCTTCCTTGACCCGACGAATATGCTCCAGATAGCCCTCCGGCCCCAGGTTGTAGTCCATCATGTCGGGAAAATAGGAGAGCGCTTCGGCATAACTCTCGGCACTGTGGGAGAGATGATGATTCAGCTCATGGCTTTCCAATGTGATCTGTTCCTCAAACAGCGAGTGCAACACCACGGCGGCCGCGCCAGCATCCTCCATGCGCCGGATGTTATCCACTTCTTCGCACAGCGGCGAAGCCGACACGACCAGTGGATTCTTGAGGTTCATGCCCAAGTAGCTCGTCGTCAGATCGATCATTCTCTCTCCTCCTTCTCAGGGGCTCCATTGACGGGCATGGCCGCCCAGTACTCGTACAGGCGCCAGCGCGCGAGCACGTCTTCCTGAGCCAGCTTCAACAGTTTCTTGGCCACCTCCGGATGGCTATGGACCAGCATCTTGTAGCGCGTCTCATTGTAGATGTACTTCTCCAGTGGCAGGCGCGGAGGCTTGGAATCCAGTTGCAAGGGATTCTTCCCCTCCCTGAGCCGATCGGGATTGTATCGGAACAACGGCCAGTAACCAGAAAGCACGGCGGCCTTTTGTTGCTCCATCCCATAGGCCATATCGTATCCATGAGCGATGCAGTGGCTATACGCGATGATCAGCGAGGGACCATCATAAGCTTCCGCCTCCAGGAAGGCCTTGACCGTATGCGCATCGTTCCCTCCCATGGCCACGCGAGCGACGTAGACGTGACCGTAGGTCATAGCCATCATGGCCAGGTCTTTCTTGGGCGTCGCCTTGCCAGCGGCGGCGAACTTGGCCACGGCTCCGCGGGGCGTAGCTTTGGACATCTGTCCTCCAGTGTTGGAATAGACCTCCGTATCCAACACCAGGAGGTTCACGTTGCGTCCCGACGCCAGCACGTGATCCAAGCCGCCATAGCCGATGTCGTAGGCCCAACCATCGCCACCGATGATCCACACGCTCTTTTTGACCAGGGCGTCGGCCAGAGCGAGCAGATCGCGCGCTTCTGGCGAATCGAGTCCCCGCAGCCGCTCTTTGAGCAGCGCCACGCGCTCGCGCTGTTGTTGGATGCCAGCCTCGCTCGACTGATCGGCGGTGAGCAGCGCTTCGACGAGCTCATCGCCGAGGGTCCCGGACAGACGCTTGAGCAACCAGCGCGCATACTCGGCTTGTTTGTCCAGCGCCAGGCGCATGCCCAAGCCGAACTCGGCATTGTCCTCGAACAGCGAATTGGACCAGGCCGGTCCGCGCCCTTGACGATTGAACGTCCAGGGAGTGGTGGGGAGATTCCCGCCGTAGATGGAAGAGCATCCGGTGGCATTGGCCACCAGCGCCCGGTCGCCGAACAACTGCGTCATGAGCTTGATGTAAGGCGTCTCGCCGCATCCGGCACAGGCGCCGGAGAACTCGAACAGCGGCTCCAGAACCTGCACGTCCTTGACGTGAGCCAGGCTGAGCGCTTGCCGGTCTATCTCGGGCAGTTGGAGGAAGAAGTCCCAGTTTTCGCGCTCCTGCTCGCGAATGGGCGGTTGCGGCTCCATGTTGATGGCCTTGTGACGCACCTCGCTCTTACTCTTGGCCGGGCATACTTCCACGCACAAGCTGCATCCCGTGCAATCTTCTGGAGCCACCTGCAGGGTATACCGCATGTCCTTGAACTCCCGCCACCGCGCCGGCGCCGACTTGAAGGTGGGCGGAGCACCATCCAGGTACCGGGGATCGTAGATCTTGGCGCGAATGACGGCATGGGGACACACGAGCACGCACTTGCCGCATTGAATGCAGAGGTCTTCATCCCAGACGGGGATCTCCAGCGCGATATTCCGCTTCTCCCACCGCGCCGTCCCACTGGGAAACGTCCCATCGGGCGGGAACGCGCTGACCGGGAGCGAATCGCCTTCCCCGGCGATCAATTTGGCCGTGACCTTCTGGACGAACTCCGGCGCTTCCGGAGGCACCGGCGGCCGCAGATCGAAGGTGCTGGTCACCCGATCGGGCACGCGCACCTCGGAGAGGTGGTCCAACGCCTGATCCACGGCGGCGAGGTTCTTCTGCACGATCACTTCTCCGCGCCGCCCATAGGTCTTTCGGATGGAGTCTTTGATGGCCGCAATGGCTTGCTCGCGCGGCAGGATATCGGTGATGGCGAAGAAGCAGGTCTGCATGATGGTGTTGATGCGCACACCCAACCCCGTCTGGCGGGCGATCTGATAGGCATCGATGACGAAGAAACGGAGCTTCTTGTCGATGATCTGCTGCTGGACGCGACGCGGAAGATGATCCCACACCTCATCGGGCCCATACGGACTGTTCAGGAGAAACGTGGCTCCGGGCTCGGCCACTTTGAGGACATCGAATCGCTCCAGAAAGGAGAACTGATGACAGGCGACGAAATTGGCCCGACTGATGAGATAGGTGGAGCGAATGGGACGCGGCCCGAATCGCAGATGCGAGATGGTCACCGAGCCCGCTTTTTTGGAATCATAGACGAAGTATCCTTGAGCGTAGTAGTCGGTGTTCTCTCCGATGATCTTGATGGAATTCTTGTTGGCGCTCACCGTGCCATCCGATCCCAGGCCATAGAAGACGGCCCGCACCGTCTGGGGATCTTCGGTGGAGAATTCGGGATCGAACTCGATGCTCGTATGGGTCACGTCATCGTGGATGCCGACGGTGAAATGATTCTTGGGATGTTCCCTGGTCATCTCGTCGAACACGCCTTTGACCATGGCCGGGGTGAACTCCTTGGAGGAGAGTCCATATCGCCCGCCAATGATGCGGGGCGGCGTCTCAAACGGCGCCTCGCCGCCGCTCATCGCCTCATTGATGGCCGCGACGACATCCAGATAGAGCGGTTCGCCGAGACTTCCCGGCTCCTTGGTGCGGTCCAGCGCCGCGATCACCCGGACGGTCGGCGGCAGGGCGGCGATGAAGTGTTCGACGGAGAAGGGACGATAGAGGCGCACCTTGATGACGCCCACCCTCTCGCCGCGAGCCACCAGATACTCGACCGTCTCATGAACCGTCTCGGCGCCCGATCCCATCAGCACGATCACTCGTTCGGCATCAGGCGCACCCACATAATCGAACAGGCGATACTGCCGCCCGACCAGGCGAGCGAATTTGTCCATGACGTTCTGCACGATCGTCGGACAGGCCCGGTAGTACGGATTGACGGCTTCGCGCGCCTGGAAAAAAGCATCGGGGTTCTGCGCCGTGCCGCGAATGAAGGGATGTTCGGGTGAGAGCGCCCGAGCGCGATGCGCGCGAACGAGGTCCTCATCGATCATCGCCCGCATATCCTCGGGCGTCAGTTGCTCGATCTTGTCCACCTCGTGAGAGGTCCGAAAGCCGTCGAAGAAATGTAGAAACGGCACGCGCGCTTCCAACGTCGCCGCCTGAGCGATCAAGGCGAAATCCATGGCTTCCTGGACCGAACCCGAGGCCAGCATGGCGAAACCGGTAGCGCGCGCCGCCATCACATCGCTGTGATCGCCGAAAATGGAGAGCGCGTGCGTGGCCACCGTCCGCGACGCGATGTGGAAGACGGTGGCATTCAACTCTCCGGCGATCTTGTACATGTTGGGAATTTTCAGGAGCAACCCCTGTGACGCCGTGAATGTGGTCGTCAACGCGCCCGCTTGTAGCGAGCCGTGGACGGCGCCGGCGGCCCCCGCCTCGCTCTGCATCTCCACCACCTCGGGCACCGTCCCCCAGATGTTCGTGCGGCCTTCGGCCGACCATTGATCGGCCCACTCGCCCATGGGCGAGGCGGGCGTGATCGGGTAGATGGCGATCACCTCGTTCGTATGGTGGGCCACATAGGCCACGGCTTCGTTGCCATCAATTGTCACGGTTGGTCTCTTCATCGCTCGCTCCTTTCAAGATGTGCTCCCCAATTATACATCACAATGGAGCAAATGACGTGCCAGAGAAGTCTCTTCTTCCACCGACCATCGAACCGCTTTCGTTGATCACACTTATGGAGGACAGCCCCAGGAGGTGGGCATCGCTCGCGAAACTGGAGTGGGGGATTTCACGCACCTTCAGGTAAAAATCCACTCCTCCGGGCCAGCAGGGGCAGATTCGCCCGCCGCTCAGAGAGAGTTCGTCGCCTCGATTCCGGCCGTATCCTCGCTGCGCAGTGATCCGTCGGAATGGGGGATAGGGCACATGGTTCGTGAGGGATACCCCGCCCGATGCTCGGGGTTGCTGGTCGAACCAGGCAAGGTAAAGTCAGCGGGCGGGTTACCAATACCGCCGCCCGCGTTCTTTTGGCACACAATTTGCACATATGATATTGGGAGAGTCGTTGGGACCCTCCTGAGATAGAGAGCGTTGAGAAGTAAGGAGACGGTCATCATGTTTGAAGAATCACTGGTGGTGTCGGGCAAGCAACGCCCAAGAGGTCGGATGAGGTGGATTCTGCTGCTCACCGCCCTCGTCTATCTGGTGGCCATTGCGGGAACGATTGTAGCCGGCATTCTGCTGGTCAGACCTGAGTTCGGAGAAGCCATGCTGGAGGTCGCTCTGGTGACGCCACCGCCGCCTCCCCCACCACCACCGCCCCCGGGACCGGCGACCACACCGCGCGGAGGCATTCCGCCGAAAGCGATCGTGATTCCCGCCGGATTCGTTGCCCCCACAGTGATACCGGAGAAGCTCCCACCGAGCGCCGAAGAACTCCCTGAGGTATACATCTCTCAAGGCGTCCCCGGCGGGGTTCCTGGCGGCGTCCCCGGCGGCGTCCCCGGCGGCGTCGTGGGCGGCGTCGTGGGTGGTGTTTTGGGTTCGGTCGGCCCGGTGGCTGCACCGCCACCGCCGCCCCCCAAAGCTCCTCCCAAGTCGGAACCCATTCGCGTGAGCACCGGCGTGCTCAAAGGCAACGCCATACGTCGCGTCATGCCCACGTACCCAACAGTGGCGCTCAATGCCCATCTCCAGGGGAAGGTCGAAGTGCGCATTGTGGTCGACGAGCAAGGGAATGTGATTTCGGCCGAAGTCATCAGCGGCCATCCTCTCTTCCGGGAGGCGGCGCTCAGAGCGGCGCGCCAATGGAAGTTCCGACCTACTCTGGTGAACGGTCAACCGGTCAAGGTCAAAGGGACATTGACCTTCGTCTTCCGACTGGATCGGGGAGGACCGGTGAGCTGAACATCTCGCGGCCATGAGAAGCCGATGCCGACCACCACAGGGCCGACGCCACCGACGACCCAAGCGGCGTCCGGCCGAATTGCGGTTGAATCCGGCCAGTTTTGCGGGGAGGTCGTATGAAGAAGCGTCCTCACGATAAACGAGATCCGTATCGTTTGCGCACGCGCTTGATTCACGGGCACTTCAAGAGCGAGCGCTGGGATTTCGATCATCATATCATCCCGCCCATCTCGGCGTCCACGGCTTATCGCCTGGGCTCGGTCCATCGGGGGGCTCAGGGATTCGTGGAATTCGCTTCGGAAGAGGCCGAGATGAGCGGACACGTGCCGATTTACATCTACGATCGGCTAGATGAACCCACCCGTGGCCTGCTGGAGGAGAACCTCGCTTACGCCGAAGGCGGCGAGACGGCGGTCTGCTTCGCCAGCGGAATGGCAGCCATCAGCGCCGCTCTCGGCGTGACCTTGAAGGCCGGCGACGAGGTGATCGCTCATCACACGCTCTACGGGTGCACGTACAGCCTATTGACCAGTTGGCTCCCCCGATTCGGCATCCAGGTGACATTTGCCGATCTGAGAGATCAGGCGAGCTTTCTTCAGGCGATGACCGATCGTACCCGGGTGGTCTATTTCGAGACGCCGGTCAATCCCACTCTGGAGTTGATCGATATCGCCGAGCTGCGTCGCTGGATCGACGAGGTTCAAGCCGCACGGCCGTCGGGCAATCGCCTGGTGATGATCGTGGACAACACCTTTGCCACGCCTTACTGCCAGCGCCCGCTGGCGCTGGGGGCTGATCTGGTGGTGGAGAGCCTGACCAAAAATATCGGCGGATTCGGGACCGACATGGGTGGCGTCGTCGTCGGGCCGCATCAATATCATGGACCGCTGCTCATGTTCCGCAAGGATTTCGGCGGCGTCCTCTCGCCGAAGAATGCCTGGCCCATCCTGGTTTACGGATTGCCGACCTTGGCCACGCGCATGGTCAATCAACAAAAGACGGCGCTCCGCGTGGCCCAGTTTCTGGAACGCCATCCCAAGGTCGCCCGCGTGGCCTATCCCGGACTGGAATCGTTCCCTCAGTATGAACTGGCTCGACGACAGATGGTGAGCACCGACGGCAAATTCGCTCCTGGCTCCATGATCTATTTCGTCATGAAAGGCGACGAGCAGCAGGCTAATCGAGCAGCCGAACGATTCATCGATTACATCGCCGACCACGCCTACTGCATCACCTTGGCCGTCAGCCTGGGACAGATTCGCACGCTCATCGAAGAGCCCTATTCCATGACCCACTCAGCGCTCCCCGACGAGGTCAAGCGCGAGCGCGGCCTGGAACCCGGCGGCATCCGCCTGTCCATCGGATTGGAAGACTGGCACGACCTCATCGATGATCTCCGCGACGCCTTCGAGCACGTCTGATCGGGCCACAGCGCCTCGTCCGGTCGATATCGAGGGCGGCCGCGCGCCCCCTGGAGGTGTGCCATCGACATCTCCTGGCGGGCGCGCGCCGGGCTCTGAGCCGTCCCAAGCCAGGAAGGACGTAAAAAACTGTAAAGGCGAACGCCGAAGGCGACAAATCCATCGCGTTGTGACAATATATGCCCTTTGTTGAGTGCTCAACGAGATGAGGACAGCGAAGCGCGGCCCCATGGGTCGATTCCGGCACATGGCTCTGGTCATTGGTGTGGCGCTCGGGTTCGTGTCGAGCGCCCGAGCGCAACATCCCATTCAGGCTCATCCCTCCGATGAACCGAAGCGGGCTCTGGTGGTGCCCGCCCGCTCAGAGATCACGCTCGATGGCGCCCTCGATGAACCCGCCTGGACCGCGGCGCCACCGATTGGCCAGCTCGTCCAGCGCGAACCGCGCCCGGGCGTGCCGGCCACCGAGGCCACAGTGGTCAAGCTCCTCTACACCCGACACACGCTCTACATTGGCGTCATCTGCTTCGACTCGGAACCCCATCGCATCATCGGGACGCAGATGGCTCGCGATGCCGATCTCTCGGCCGATGATCGCATCGAGATTCTCATTGACACCTTTCACGATCGCCGCAATGCCTTCTACTTTGCCACCAATCCGCTGGGTGCACTGGTCGATGCGTTGATCACCGAGAACGGTCAGCTCAATAAGGAATGGGACGCTATCTGGGACGTGCGCGTCAGGCGCCTCTCCGATGGCTGGAGCGCCGAATTCGCCATCCCTTTCAAGAGCCTCAGCTTTCGTCGCGGGCAATCGGTCTGGGGATTCAACGTCTCGCGCACCATCAAGCGGAAGCTGGAAGAAGATCGCTGGGCGGCCCCTCGCCTGGACGTACGCTTCTTTCAGGTCTCAGAGGCGGGCGACATCGTCTTCCAGGAGACGCCGGCCGATGGCGCGCCGCAGATGGAACAGGGGCGGGGGGTGGATATTCGCCCCTTCATCACCGGGCGATGGTTCCACACCAATCCCTCAGGCCACACGGCGACGACGGCCAAGGGCGGCGTGGATATCTTTTACAATCTCACGCCGAACCTCAAATTGACCACCACCCTCAATACCGATTTTGCCGAAACCGAAGTGGATGCGCGTCAAATCAACCTCACGCGCTTCCCTTTGTTCTTCCCCGAGAAGCGCGCCTTTTTCCTGGAGAATGCCGGGGTCTTCACGTTCTCCAACATCCGGCGCGACATCATTCCTTTCTTCAGTCGCCGGATTGGCCTCCTGCGCGGCCAGGAAGTGCCCATCATGGCGGGAACGAAACTCACCGGAAAAGTTGGTCGCTACGATGTGGGCGCGCTCCTGGTGCGCACGCGAGAGACCAACCTGGTGGAAGCGAAGAATTTTGTCGTCGCGCGAGTGAAGCGGAACATTTTCAAGCAATCCTATGTGGGGGGGCTCCTCACCAGTGGAGATCCCGCACACCCGACGACCAGCCGCACCTATGGGACGGACGTCCGATTGGCGACGTCCAACTTTCTCGGTCGGGCGCGGAACTTCGAAGTCACCGCCTATTGGCTCAAGACGAGCACCGAGGGGCTCGCCGATCGAGATCAGTCTTTCGGCTTCGGCGTGGCCTACCCCAATGACCTCTGGAGCGTGCGCCTCAGTTGGCGACAGATCGACGAGCATTTCCGACCGGCGCTCGGCTTCGTCCCGCGAACCAACGTGCGCAAGCTGTTTCTCGGTCTCGATTTCAGTCCGCGGCCCAAGCGTTTTCTCCATCTGCGGCAGATGTTCCACGAACTGCGTTACATTCGCTATACGCGATTGGACGATGACCGGGTAGAGACCTGGCGGCTGTTCACCGCGCCCATCAACTGGCAGTTCAATTCTGGAGACCGCATGGAATTCAACTATGTGCCCACATTCGAGCGGCTCGTCGAGCCATTCGAGATCTCTCCCGGCGTGATTCTGGCTCCCGGTCAGTACCGCTTCACGCGGTGGCGCGTGGAAGTGGAGACGGCTTCCAAACGGCCCTGGCAGGTGAAAGGGACCTGGTGGTTTGGTGGTTTCTGGTCCGGCCGATCCGATCAGATCGAGACCACCTTTCGGTACAAGATGGCGCCCCACCTCCAACTCAGCGCGGAGACGAATCAAACGTTCGCCCGACTCCCCGAAGGACGTTTCGTGGCGCGGATTTTCAGCTTCCGGGCCGACTACTCGGTCTCTCCCTTCCTCACTTTCTTCAACCTGGTGCAATTTGACAATGCGTCGAGAAATCTGGGCTGGCAGAGCCGCGTGCGCTGGATTCTGCAGCCGGGCAACGAACTGTTCATCGTCTTCAACCAGGGCTGGGTGCAGGATGAGCGCGGGGGCTTTCGGTTCCGAACCACTGACTCCAAGCTGGCCGTCAAATTCCAGTACACGTTCCGGTTCTGAAGCCCCGGACGCGGCTCGCGCCAGATCTCCTCATGGGCAGCCCGACCGACCGATCACCCCCGGGCTCGATCTCGGTCACCCCTTCCCCCGTCAGCGACGCGATTCCTGAGGTCAGCCAGCGAGCGCCCCTCTTCCGGATGACCCCACGGGCGTTTTCACGCCCATTCTGGGCGAATTCCCCCGCTCGCATCCCCGCCAGAAGAGCGCGCCTTCCGTGGGGGATAGAAGGGCAGGGATTCCATCTCCTCATATCGAAACCAGTTATGGCCGCTCGTGCAACCCGTCGTTCATTTCCGACCGTGTGGCATACCGTTTGCAAAGGGCTTGGAGGAAGTTCAGGAGATGCTACGAGGAGGAAGTCCTATGAGAAAAACGTCGTCTGCGAATCACGCGCTTGAGACGACCGACCGGCGTCGATTCCTCAAGCTGGCGGCAGTGGGTGCGGCGACGGCCGCTCTGGCCACGGAGGCGGTCGGAGGACCGTCTCACCGACTGCGCCGCCGCGCCCATCGCCTGGCCCGCCGGTTGGGAATGAAGGCCGATCGGGTAGAGAACCATCTCATTCGGATGCAGGAAGATCTGCGGCGCGCCCTGCAAAAGCCGGTGGAACAGCGCGACTGGGTGATGGTCATCGATCCTCGCAAGTGCATTGGTTGTGACTCCTGTACGATCTCCTGTAAGGCCGAGAACGTCACCCCACCAGGGGTGACGTATCGACGGGTCCCCAAGATCGAGTTTGGAGCGTTTCCCAACATCACTTGGATCTTCATGCCAGCCAACTGCATGCAGTGCGATCATCCCGCTTGCGCTACTGCTCCCGGTGTGCCCGAAGGCGCGATCAGCAAACGTCCTGACGGCATCGTGGAGATCGACTACGCCAAACTCCGCGGCGAGGCGGCTCGAGCCGCAGCCCGGGCGTGTCCTTATTCTGCCCTCTATGTTGATGATGGGAGCTTCTATACGGAGAATACGCCCCACGGTCTCCAGCCCTATGAGACCAGAGACTTCCAGGAATACGACCAGGAGTACAACCGGACCCAAGGAGGCTTACCCGTGGGGAGCGGCCGGAAGTGTCATTTCTGCTTGCATCGATTGAATCAGGCCATGCTCCCAGCCTGTGTGACCACCTGCTTGGGGGGAGCGGTCTTCTTCGGCGATCGAAGCGATCCTCAGAGTCTCGTCTCCGAACTCCTGGCCAGTCATCGCGTCATTCGCACCAGGGAGAGTTTGGGGATGGAGCCTCGGGTCTACTACATCGACGAGCCGATTGAAGGCCGACCGCATCTCTCCTGCACCGTCTGTCATCCATAGGGAGGTGAACGGATATGGAGCGAAGAGAGACAGTGCCTCAGAATTGTCCCGGTCATTTCATGATCAGTCGACGAAACCTGCTCAAGAGCTCGGCCCTGTTAGGGGGATCTGCCCTGCTGGCCCGCCAATTGGACGGGATTTCGGGATGGTTGGCTCGCGCCGCGGCCGACGCCCTCACCCCAGCGGAGGCGGGAGAACTCGCCCGACCGGAGAATGTGATCTACTCGGTCTGCTTGCAATGTCATACGGCCTGTCCCATCAAAGGCAAGCTGCTGGACGGCGTCCTGGTCAAGGTGGACGGCAACCCCTACGGCCACGGGATGCTCCCGCCGGTCGTCTCAGAGACGCCACCGGTTGAAGCCGCCCGCGTTGACGGGAAAGTCTGTCCCAAGGGCCAGTCGGGCGTGCAGACGCTCTATGATCCCTACCGGGTGGTGAAGGTGTTGAAGCGAGCCGGACCGCGAGGGTCCAACCGGTGGACGGTCATCCCCTTCGACCAAGCCATCGACGAAATCGTCAATGGGGGGAACCTGTTCCCCGGAGAGGACCCGGTTCCTGGGCTGAGAGACCTCTTCGTACTCAGGGATGCTGCGCTGGCCAAGGCCATGGCCGCCGATGCCAAGAAGGTGGCCGAAGGAACGATGAGCGTGGCGGCGTTCAAGGCCAAGTATGCCGATTCTCTGGATGTCCTCATCGATGCCGATCATCCCGACCTCGGACCCCGGAATAACCAGTTCGTGTTTCAGGCCGGTCGAATCGAACATGGCCGCAAGGAGTTCTCCAAACGCTGGCTCATCGACGGCTTCGGGAGCGTCAACTGGTACGCCCACACGACGATCTGTGAACAGTCGCATCACATCGCCTACAAGATGGTGACCAACCAGTATCGCCATGGCCAATGGACGGGCGGCAAGAGCCACATGAAGCCGGATGCCGTCCATGCGGAATTCATCGTGTTCTTCGGTACCGGCGCATTCGAGGCCAACTTCGGCCCGCCGGCGATGGCCGAGAAGATCACCGAAGGGATCGCCTCCGGTCGGTTGAAGATCGCCGTCGTTGATCCGCGGTTCTCCAAGACGGCGGCCAAAGCCTGGAAGTGGCTTCCGGCAAGGCCGGGGACCGACGCGGCGGTGGCCCTGGGGATGATGCGCTGGATCATTGACAACGGCCGCTACGACGCGCGGTTCCTGGAAAACGCCAATCGCGCTGCCGCCGCCATCGATGGGGAGCCCAGCTGGACCAATGCCACCTTCCTCGTCAGGATCGAGGAGGGTCGGCCGAGCGCCTTCCTGCGCGCATCGGACATCGGCATGGGCGATGCCGATCACTTCGTCGTCTCGCGCGGAGGGCAACTCACCGCCGTCGATCCTGAGGGGAGCGAGATGCCCGTAGAGGGAGATCTGTTCGCCGAAGGAGAGATCAACGGCATTCCGTACAAATCGGCGTTCCAGTTGCTCTACGAGCAGACGCAGGAGCACACCGTGGCCGAGTGGGCCGCGTTGGCCGGCGTCTCGGAAGCCGATCTGGTGGATGTGGCCCGCGAGCTGACCGCACATGGTAAACGAGCCGCCGTGGAGCTGTATCGCGGTCCGGTGCAGCACACCAGCGGGTACTACAACGCTCAGGCGATCATCACGCTCAATCTGCTGCTCGGCAATCCTGACTGGAAAGGCGGCCTCGCCGCGGGCGGCGGGCACTGGCACGAACTCGGCGACAAGCCGGGTCAGCCGTTCAACCTGAAGACCATGCACCCCGGCAAGCTGACCGCTTTCGGCGTGAAGCTCACCCGCGAGAAGGCGAGTTACGAACAATCCACTCTATTCACAGGCTATCCCGCTCGCCGTCCCTGGTTCCCGCACACCGACGATGTCTATCAGGAGATCCTCCCTTCGGCGGCCGATGCCTATCCCTATCCCATCAAAGCGCTGTTTCTCCACATGGGGACGCCGGCATTTGCGGCCCCAGCGGGTCACCGAGCCATCGAGACGCTGCGCGATCCCAGGAAGATCCCGCTGTTCATCGCCTGTGACATCGTCATCGGAGAGACGTCCATGTACGCCGACTATCTCTTCCCCGACCTCACGTACATGGAGCGATGGGGCACGCCGCACGAGACGCCCGATTGGCCAGCCAAGATGAGCAAGGTGCGCCAGCCGATCGTCGCCCCATTGACCGAGACGGTGATGGTGTTCGGTCAACAGATGCCCCTCTCCATGGAAGCGGTCATGCTGGCCATCGCCGAGCGATTGGGTCTGCCCGGATTCGGTCCCGATGGCTTCGGTCCCGGTCAAGCGCTCACGCGACCGGAGGACTACTATCTCCGCATGGTGGCCAATATCGCTTATGGCGATAAACCGGGCGAGGCCGTTCCTGATGCCAACGACCAGGAAATCGACGTGTTCCTTCAAGCGCGCCGCCACTTGCCGTCTTCGGTTTTCGATCCAGCGCGATGGCAGGCGGTGGTCGGTCCCGACCATTGGCGAAAAGTCGTCTACGTCCTCAATCGCGGTGGTCGCTTCGAAGCGTTCGCTGACGGCTATGATGGGGATTACATGGCACACAAGATCGCCCGCATGTTCAACATCTTCGTCGAGCCGGTGGCCCAGACGCGCCATTCGATGACCGGTCAGTACTTCTCCGGCGTACCTCGTTTCGAGCCGGTGAGAGATGCTCTCGGCCGCGTCATCACCGACGAGGAGTTCGAGTTCCAGCTCATCACTTTCAAGGAGATCACCGGTGGACAGTCGCGCACTATTGCCGACTACTGGATGATCTCCGAACTGCTGCCGGAGAACTTCGTGCTCATGAACCCCGCCGACGCAGCGCGACATGGATTGAGCGACGGGGATCGGGTGAAGCTCATCTCGCGCACCAATCCCCAGGGCGTCTGGGATTTGCAGAATGGTCAACAGATCCCCATGGTCGGGAAGGTCAAAGTGGTTCAGGGCATCCGTCCCGGCGTCGTAGCCGTCTCCTGGCACTATGGCCACTGGGCCTATGGAGCCAATGATGTGCTCATCGACGGCGTGGCCGTCCCCGGCGATCCGCGACGCGCCACCGGGCTCTGTCCCAACGCGGCCATGCGGGTCGATGAGCATCTGCAGAACGTGTGTCTGACCGATCCCATCGGCGGAAGCGCGTCGTTCTATGATACGCGCGTCAATCTCGTGCGGGCGTGAAGGTCGATGGCCTGAGGAGGGGGGTGCGATGATCAATCCGCCCCCCTTCTCACTTCGACGTCGATCATGTACCATGAGGATGGCGCACCGTGGGGATGGAGTTTAACCACGCTCCGCGGTCTTTTGAGGCTTTTGGCGCCGACTGGAATGACATGACCAATGGGAGGATACGGGTATCGTGGCCGAGAAAAGAGAATCTCATCTCCCCGAAGCGCTCAATCAATTCATCGCTCAATATCCACAGGTTTGGGAAGCGTATAATCGACTCGGCGAAGCGGCGACAGAAGCTGGGCCCCTTGACGAGAAGACGCGACGATTGGTGAAGCTGGCCGTGGCCATCGGCGCTGGCCGAGAAGGGGCGGTGCACGCGCACGTTCGACAGGCTCGACAAGAGGGCATCACGCCGGAAGAGCTCATCCATGTGGGGTTACTGGCCATCACCACGATCGGATGGCCGGGGGCGTTTGCCGCCATCACCTGGATGTCTGATCTCCTCCAGTCCTGACCTCCGGGCTTCACAGAGAATGCTTCGACGCTCGTCGAGCGTGAGAGGGAGACGCACGTCCTGAATCGGCGTTCAATCCTCGGAGGGATCACATCCCAGGCTGAACGTTTCGGCGAGCAACTTCCGCTCCCGCGCGGCGCGAGCCAATTCTTCGCGGAACCGAGGATGGGCGATCCGAATGAGGGCCTGGGCGCGCTCCCTGAGGTTCTTGCCGTGAAGATCGGCGACGCCATATTCGGTCACCACATAATGCACGTCGGCCCGCGTGGTCACCACGCCGGCTCCCGGTTTCAAGATGGGCACAATGCGCGAGATCGTCCCCCCTTTGGCCGTCGCCGGCATGGCGATGATCGGCTTGCCGCCTCTGGCGTGGGCGGCCCCGCGAATGAAGTCCAGTTGTCCGCCGAATCCCGAATAGATGCGCGTGCCCATGGAATCGGAACAGACCTGTCCGGTCAGATCGACTTCAATGGCCGAATTGATGGCCACCATTTTTTCGTTCTGGGCGATGATGAAGGGATCGTTGGTATAATCGGCCGGATGGAATTCGAACAATGGGTTGTTGTGCAAGTATTCATAGAGCCGGCGGCTCCCCAGGGCAAACGTGCACACCACCTTGCCCGGATGGAGCGTCTTTCGTGATCCGGTGATGACGCCGGCCTCGACGGCTTCCATGATACCATCGGAGACCATCTCGGTGTGAATCCCCAACTCTTTTTTGTCCACGAGAGAGGCCAGCACGGCATCGGGGATACCACCAATGCCCAACTGTAGCGTTGACCCGTCTTCGACCAGATCGGCCACATACTCGCCGATGCGTTTCTCGACCTCGGTGAAGCTGTGCTTCTCGAGTTCGGGGAGCTCCTTGGAGACTTCCACTAACCGAGTGACCTTGGAGATGTGTATGAAGCAATCGCCCAACGTGCGCGGCATCTTCTCATTGACTTGAGCCAGCACCACCGGGGCGCTGGCCACCGCCGCCATCGTGGCCAGACACTCCACGCCCAGACTCATGAATCCGTGTTCGTCGGGCGGCGAGGTCTGAATGATCACCGCATCGAGAGGCGCGCGGCCACTGATGAACAGGCGAGGAATCTCGTGAAGGTGAATGGGGACATAATCGGCCCGCCCTTCATTGACCACAGCGCGATCGGCCGGACCGACAAACAACGAATTGTGACGGAATGATTCTCGCGTCTCCGGTCGGGAGAGCGGATCATCTCCCATCAGCAGGACGTGCGTGACTTGAACTTGGCGCAACTCGTTGGCGCGGGCGGCCAGCGCTTCCAGCAAGACGTAAGGCGTGGCCGCGTTGCCGCTGACGAAAAGGCGATCGCCCGATTTGATCACCGCGACAGCTTCCTCGGCGGTGACGCGCCGCTTGCGATACTCATCGAACCAATTCATCTCAGGTCTCCTCCATCACCAGTTTCTCGAGATCAGCCTGGGGAAACTCGGGCAGAGGGAGCGTCGCCGACAGGTAACCATTGAACGTATACAGGCCTCGCCGGAGGGCGACATTTCGTTTCAGCGCTCCCTGCACCCCGTGGGCGACGATCTCCTTCAGATAGGGAAGCAAGGCGTTGGTCAGAGCGTGGGTGGACGTGCGCGCCACCATCGCCGGCACATTCGGCGCACAAAAGTGAATGACGCCGAAGCTGGTGAACAGGAACTCCTCGCTCGGCATCAACATGGAGGTTTCTACACAGCCTCCCTGATCGATGGAGAAGTCGATGATCAGGCTCCCCGGTCTCATCCTCTGGACCATCTCTTTGGTCACCAGCACCGGCGCTCGTTGTCCGGGAACCAAAACGGCAGCAATGAGAACATCAGCGAAAGCGACGAATTTTTCGATATTCGTCTTGGTGGCCAAGGCGGTGACCACAGTGCCCTGGAAGAGTTCGTCCAGCTCCAGGAGCCGCTGGGGATTCTTGTCGAGGATATACACGCTGGCGCCCACGCCCAAGAAGGAGCGTGCCGCATAGTACCCGACGGTGCCGCCGCCGAGAATGACGACATCGGCGGGGGGGATGCCCGGAATCCCCCCGAGCAGGATGCCGCGTCCTCCGGACGTCGTCTCCAGCAATCGTCCGGCCAACTGAACGGCCATCTTGCCGGCGATCTCGCTCGATGACCGCAGGATGGGGAGCGAGCCGTCGGGTTCCTGGACGATCTCCAACCCGAGCGCGGTGATCCGTTTGTCTAGGGACCGACGAATATGCTCCCTGGGCGCCACGGCCAGGTGCAAGAAAGCCATCAACGTCGCCCGATCGTTGAACAGCTCCCACTCGGCCCCATCCGGGGGTCGCACTTTGACCACGACGTCAGCCCGGCGGATGACTTCCTCGTTGGAATAGGCTACGTGAGCGCCGGCGGCGCGATACTCCTCATCGGCGAACCCTGCGCCCGCGCCGGCGCCCGATGCCACATAGACAACGGCTCCTGAATCGACGATCTCACGCACGCCGGCCGGAGAGAGGCCGACGCGCTTCTCCTCCACGCCCTTGAGGACGGATGGCTCTTTGGGAATGCCCACAATCATGGTGTTCCCTCCTCACAATGAATGTGAATCGCTCAGTGGTGGACGAAGCACGCCGCTCACCATCGCTCGGACTCCGGTCCCCCTTCGAACAGAGGGGGCGGCGCAAGAGGCCATCTTGTGCTCCTTCCCCCAACGAGTCCCTTTTCATCCTTGCCGTGTGGTCCGGAAGCCATGAGTGACTCTCCTGAAAATAACTCGATCCCCCGGTGTGACCCGCGGGACCATGATGGACGCCTTGGTCAATCGGCGGCCAACGGTGGTTTAGGGGAAGCGGCGGCTCGCTCTTCCAACTCTTGCGCATCGACGACGGCGATGGCGGCCATGTTGACGATATCCTTGACCTCAAACCCATGCTGGAGCACGTGGACGGGTTTGCGCATGCCCATCAGAATCGGGCCAATAGCCTCCGCTCCCCCCAGCCGATGAACCAGCTTGTAGGCCACGTTGGCCGATTGGAGATCGGGGAAGACGAGCACGTTGGCCCCTCCTTTGAGCGTGCTGAAGGGATAGACCTCTTCGATGAGTTCGGGAACCACGGCAGTGTCGGCCTGCATCTCGCCGTCCACGATGAGATCGGGGGCCCGCCGTTTGACCAGTTCCGTCGCTTCCCTCACTTTATCGACGAAACGATGTCTGGCCGAACCGAAATTGGAGAATGAGATCATGGCCACGCGCGGTTCAATGTGAAATCGTCGCGCCACCTCGGCACTGAGAATGGCGATCTCGGCCAACTCTTCGGCCGTCGGTTCGATATTCACCGTGGTATCGGCGAAGAAGTACACCTTGTCCTTCACCAGCATCATGTACAACCCGGCCACCCGCGAGACGTCGTCTCGCGTCTGGATGATCTGCAAGGCGGGTCGGAGCGTATCGGGATAATGTTGCGTCACGCCAGCGACCAGCGCGTCGGCATCGCCGAGCCGCACCATCATCGCCCCGTACACGGTGGGATTGCGCATGAGTTGGCGCGCTTCGGCCAGCGTCACTCCCTTGCGTTGACGGAGGCGATAGAGTTCCTGCACGTAGCTCTCGTACTTCTCCGAAGTCGTGGGATGGATGATGGTGATGTCGTTCAGATGCAGATCGTACTCCTCGATCAACTGCTCGATGCGCTCCCGCTTACCCAATAAGATGGGCTGAGCAATCCCTTCATCCACGATGATCTGACTGGCCCGGAGGACCTTCTCGCTGTACCCCTCGGGGAAGACGACGCGCTTGGGCTGACGTTTGGCTCGATTGATCATCAATCGCATCACTTCCCGCGATTTGCCCAGCCGCCGCTCCAACTGCTCTTTATACTCCTCGATGTCGATGTGCTGCTCGGCCACCCCGCTCTCCATGGCGGCTTGAGCGACTGCCGATGCTTCCCAGATGAGGACGCGGTAGTCGAATGGCTTGGGGATGAGGTATTCCGGGCCGAAGTGGAGTCGCGACAGGCCATACGCCTTCATCACCGAATCGGGGACATCTTCCTTGGCCAAAGCGGCCAGTGCCCGCGTGGCGGCGAGCTTCATCGCTTCGTTGATGGCCCGGGCGCGAACGTCCAGTGCTCCACGGAAGATGAAAGGGAATCCCAGGACGTTGTTCACCTGATTGGGATAATCTGATCGCCCAGTAGCCATAATGACATCGGGGCGCGCCGCCTTGGCCTCCTCATAGGTGATCTCCGGATCGGGATTGGCCATGGCGAAGACGATGGGTCGATCGCTCATCGCGCGCACCATATCGGGCGTCACGCAGCCTCCCACCGAGAGGCCCACAAACACGTCCGCTCCCACCATCGCCTCGGCCAAGGTGCGGGCTTCGGTCTCCGCGGCCAACGCTTCCTTGTATGGGTTCATCCCCTCCCGCCGTCCCTTATAAATGACGCCCCGACTATCGCAGACGATGAGGTGGTCTCGCCGAACGCCGAGACGCATGTAGTAATGGGCGCAGGCGATGCCCGCCGCCCCGGCGCCATTGATGACGACCTTGATCTCATCAATGCGCTTGCCGACGAGTTCCAGGGCATTGAGCAGGGCCGCCCCGGAGATGATCGCCGTTCCATGCTGATCATCATGAAAGACGGGGATGTTGAGCTCTTGCTTGAGCCGCTGCTCGATATAGAAGCATTCCGGGGCCTTGATGTCCTCCAGATTAATGCCACCAAACGTCGGCTCCAGGAGCTTCACCACTCTGATGAGTTCGTCCGGATCTTCACTGGCGATCTCAATATCAAACACGTCGATATCGGCAAATCGTTTGAAGAGAACGCCCTTGCCCTCCATCACCGGCTTGGCGGCGAGAGGACCAACATGGCCCAGACCCAACACGGCCGTTCCGTTAGAGACTACGGCGACCAGATTCCCTTTGGCCGTGTATTGGTAGACATCGTCGGGACGCCGCTTGATGTGCAGCGACGGTATGGCGACGCCTGGCGTGTAGGCGAGGGAGAGGTCTCGCTGCGTGAGGCAGGGTTTGCTGGGGACGACCTCGAGCTTTCCTTTTCGGCCCTGACGGTGATATTCCAAGGCGTCTTTTTCGCGAATCATGGCTCACCTCCTTCCGAGATCTTCAGACATCTCTCAGACCCCATTCCCGGTCGCTTCACCGACGACGCCGGGCCTCCAATCGTCACGACCCACGGATCACATCAAGGCCGGATTCCTCATGAACGCCATGCGCCTCGCTCATTCCCTTCCCCGCCAGCTCTTTCCGAAACGCCTCTCCAGCAGGGCGCAGAGAGACGTAGAGGAGGGCACCCGTTCTGGAAATCCGACCGTTCTCGGTTCGTCGGTTCTATCATGCGCGTCGTCACGCTGTCAAGTACTCCTCCCACTGCCGTTGAAGCGTCCGGGCCTGGGCGTGAAGCCGAGGATCCTGAGCGCGCCTCTCTATGATCTGGCAGAGGGAGAGAACATGCCCTCGAGGATTCTCGCCCTCGCTACCCCAACCGTGGATCCAGACCGTGGGCAGAGAATCCATCACCCACTGGTAGATGTCATTCAGTTCGCTCGATTCCAGGAATAAAGCGCACCGGAAGGCTGTATCCAGCGATCGCTCATGTCGGCTCATCAACACTTCACAGGCATTGATCTCCCGAGAGAGCCTGTCGATCACGCCCCGTTCGATGAGAGGTCGCTCCACTCGGTGGGACGGCCACACTTCCGGCAACACTTCGGCCGTGGAGCGAAGCGCATCGGCATGACCGATCTCCTCGGCGGACAACCGGAGCCAGAATTCGCTCACTTCGGGCTCATCGTCGAACATCTCGGCCAGCCGCTCGTAAAACCGCGCGACGCGCATCTCCAACTCGGCGAATGCCTGCAACGCCTCCAATGCCCTCAACGCTCCTGGTTGTGACGTCTGGCCAGCCATCGTCTCCTCCATTCTCCCGGGGAACAACGCATTCGCCGCTCCCCTCGCTCTTTCATTATGCAAACATCATGCCAGCCGCGCTGAGCGTCTCGTTCTCATCTAATCCGCTGCCTCTCAATAGTCTATCACCTCTGGAGGGACTTTGAGGACATGGGACGGGCGAAATAGCGAATCTCGGTGGGTCAATTGGCGCGCCGAACGGACTCCACACTCATCGAGGTTTCGCTCAACCCTCTCATCGGGAATCAGTTGACTATACGGATCCACTCTCCCCTTGCTGGTACGCGGTTTGCATACATTATTTTTCTCATCCTTTGTGACGAGGAGGGGCATATGCCGATCAAAGATTACAGCCAAACCGATGTCGTCACGATAGGTCCTCGAGCGCTCATCATCGATGCCGCCCAGCAGATGGTCGAGAACCACGTTGGTTGCCTGGTCGTCGTCGAGGACGAGAAGCCCATCGGCATGCTCACCGATCGGGACATCGTCAGAAGAGTCATCGTTCCAGGCAAAGACCCCAGGCACACGCCGGTCAGCGAGGCCATGACACCCCATCCGGTCACGGTGAATCAAGACGTCGGCGTATTTGACGCCATCTCCACCATGTCCGATGAGGGTGTCAGACGGCTCCCTCTGGTCGATGCGGCCGGGCGGTTAGTGGGCATTGTCGCTTTCGATGATCTCTTGCTCCTGCTGGGAAGCGAGCTGGTCAATCTGGCCGGCATCAGCCCGACGGAGCGCTATCGCGAGCGCTACCAGGCGAGGGCGAGCCAACCTTGACGTTCGCCTCTCGCCTCGGAGGCAGCGCTCGTCAACCCGGGAGAGTGTTGCTCATCCTTCCCCGATCGATTATCTTCAAGAGTCGGGAGGACGTGCCTATGCTCGTGAAGGAGATCATGACCCAGACGGTGGTGACGGTGACGCCCGAGGACAGCCTGCGACGCGCCGATGAACTGATGATGCGCGGCCGCTTTCGCCACCTCCCGGTGGTGAAGGAGGGGCGCGTGGTCGGGATCATCTCCGATCGAGACATTCGCGTGCCGCTGTTTCTGGAGCCTCGAGATGACGTGCTTCAGCTCATGGCCGAACGGTCCGTCAGTCAAATCATGCGCCATCCGGTGATGACAGCCTCGCCGGGAATGGCCGTGGAACAGGCGGCCGCCATCATGTACGAGAAGAAGATCGGCTGTCTCCCCGTCGTGGAGGGAGAGCGACTGGTGGGCATCGTGACCGAGAGCGACATCTTCCGCATCTTCGTCCAGGTGATGGGCGTCCTGGTGGCCAGTTCGCGACTCCAGCTCCAACTGGAGGATCGTCCCGGCCCTCTGGCCGAAGTCACTCGTATCATCAAGGAGCACGGCATCAACATCGTCAGCCTGGTCACCGAACCCAGCCGCGAACCGGGCAAGCGGACCGTGGTCCTGCGGTTGCAGACCATCGATCCGCGGCCCGTGATCCGCGCGCTTCAGGCGGCGGGCATCCAGATTATTGCGCCCCAGCTTGCCGAGTCCTGAGAGAGGATCGCGGCGACCAGATGTCGCACTCCCTCACGATGAGCTCCCCTCCGATGAGCGGCCTCGACGCGGGGAGTTCCCGTTCGGAGCGCGCGATCATGGAAACAGTCCCCGGAGCCGCAAGGCCTCGGCCACGCGATCAACGGCGAGCACGTAGGCAGCGGTGCGCATATCGACCTCTCTCTCTCTATGCAGCGCATAGACGTTGTTGAATGCCCGCACCATGGTCTCTTCGAGCCGCTCATTGACGTCTTCCAGATCCCACCACAACTCCTGAAGATTCTGAACCCACTCGAAGTAGGAGACGGTCACGCCCCCGGCATTGGCCAGGATATCCGGCAAGACGAAGATGCCTCTCTCACGAAGGATCTCGTCAGCCTCGGGCGTCGTCGGGCCATTGGCCGCCTCGGCAATGAGCTTGGCTTTAATGTGAGGAGCGTTGGCCGCCGTGACCTGATTCTCCAGCGCGGCCAGCACGAGAATATCGCAGGGCAACTCCAGGAGTTCTTGATTGGACACAGCTTCGGTTCCCGGATATTCAACGACCGATCCGGTCTCCTGCTTATGAGCCAGGACCTTCATCGGATCGAGGCCCTTCGGGTTCAGGATGCCACCCCGGGAATCGCTCACCGCGATGATGGTCGCTCCCTGCTCATGCAGGAGCCGGGCGGCAATAGACCCAGCATTACCATAGCCCTGAACGACGACGCGAGCGCGATCCAACGGCAGGTTCAGCGCCCTGACCGCCTCGCGAATGACGAACACGCACCCTTGTGCTGTGGCTTCATGACGGCCGAGCGAGCCGCCGATGGCCAGAGGCTTCCCGGTCACCACGCCGGGGACGGCATATCCCTTGTTCATGCTGTACGTGTCCATAATCCAGGCCATGGTCTGGGCATCGGTATAGACGTCCGGAGCGGGGATATCCTTCTCCGGGCCGATGATGATGCTGATTTCCGTGGTATAGCGCCGGGTCAATCGCTCCAGCTCGCCCCGAGACATCCGCTTGGGGTCGCAGGCAATACCCCCCTTGGCGCCCCCGTAGGGAATGCCCACCACGGCGCATTTCCAGGTCATCCAAGAGGCCAGCGCCTTGACTTCATCCAGTGTAACGCTAGGATGGTAGCGAATGCCGCCTTTGGCCGGCCCGCGAGCCGTATTATGCTGCACTCGATGACCGATGAACACTTCGATGCGCCCGTCATCCATCTTGACTGGCACGGCCACCGTCAAGCAGCGTTCTGGCGTGCTCAAGATCTTGCGCAAGCCATCACCGAGATTGAGAAGATCGGCGGCTCGATTGAACTGTGTCAGAGCCGCCTCGAAGGGATTCACACTCGCCTCCATACGGTTCACCTCCTTCTGTGAAGTTTCCGCTCAACACGACCGGAGCAGCTCGTGGGAGTTCCCTCCCCTCGAAGGTCACCCCGACGCGCGGATCTCTACCGGTCGGATGGCCTCACCATCCCCCTCTGCCCATCTCGTCCCTCACACAGTTGGTAGCAAATCTCATACCAACCTCGGATGACGTCGCTATCACTCAGGGTGATAAATAGTTGGAGCCGGTGGCTCACTCTCGCCTTGGGGTAGAACCGGTCGCTCTCCCCCCACAACTGGGGGAAATGACTCAACCCCACGCTCGATGTGGGGTGATTTCCAGCCATAGGGATCGCTCGGAGGCGCGATCGGTTGCGCTCTCCATGGGCCAGAGCGATAGTCAGCGGCATGGCATCGAGCTGCATCGTGCCTGAGGGGAGGCCGACCGCTTTGTAGGAGTGTGGGTTTGGTCTACTGGATGGAGACTAACTCCGCCCCGGGCTCGAAAAGCGCCTCCTTGATCCCGTGGACGAGGCCATAGGCGACGGCTTGCTCCGGATTCAATACCGTCCGTTCCGCCATGGCTTTCATGATCTCTCCTTCGCTCTTCCCCGTGGTGGCCGCGATGATGCCGGCGATATTCTCCATATCCAGCCGCAGCCCCTTCAGGCGCTCTTCCAGTTGTTTCTCTTCCAGGGCCGCTCCCTGGGGAAAGTTGGCCCGCACGCCGTGGAGCAAAAATGTGGCATGAGGCACGCTCCACCGCTTCGTCCCGGCGCAGAATAAAACCAGGGCGATGGATTCCGTGCTACCGAAGTTGTGCGTCTCGACGACGGCAGGAATGCCGCGAAGAAAATTATACCCGGTGACTCCAGCCAGCACTCGCCCTCCACTGCTGGAGATCAACAGCACGAATTTCGTCGCGCCTCGGTTGAGCCCTTGCTCGACGGCATCCATCAGCGCTTTGATAGAATCCTCGTTGACACTGGTGAAGAACTTGATGTAGACGGTCCTTTCCGCCATGTTGTCCTCCCGATAGGTTGGGCCTCGTTCAGTTGCCGTCCTTTCATGGCCCACAGCTTCACGCCCAGCATTGCTCGGCGGCTGATAAGTGTCGAGCATTGCCGAGTGCGCGGTCAAATGAAAAATTCGGTGGAGTCATCGAAAGCTGATCGTGCCCCCGGCTCTCAGGGATGAGATTATCCTTTCAGATCAGAGTTCGGCCATGGGGAGGTCGGATGTCCTGGCGCGCGGGCTCCAGGTCCCTTCATGGCACTCCTGAAGGCCCCCAACGTGCGGTTGGGGGTACGGAAAATTTTACCGCTTGACAGAGAGGGCTCTTTTCTCTATCTTAAATGCTTCACGTATGAAGACCGGTGGATTTCAAACTCGCATCTCCTTCATCGCGAGCGCCGGGTGTATGTGTTGTTGTATGCCCGTCGGCGGCGCGAGGGAGGCTGCGGGTTTTGAAGCCACGTGTATGGAGCTGAACCCCATTTAGAGAACGCACTCATTCATCGAGATGACAACCCGCTGCCTTCCTCCAGGAGGGCGGCGGGTTTTTTATTTTGGCCGAGAGGAGTCCTGACGGTGGGAGATCCAACCATTACGCTGGAACAAGTGCTCAAGCGCAATTCGCGCGAGCGGCTGAAAAAAGAGAAGATGCCGCTCGACATCATCCAGGAACTCCCCCGCCTCATCGAACGAGGCTATGAGGAGATTGCCGAGGACGATATCGTGCGCCTGCAGTGGTACGGCCTCTATCATGACAAACCGAAGCTCGGCCAGTTCATGATGCGCATCAAGATTCCCAACGGTATTCTCACTCCCCAAAAGCTTCGTCTCATTGGAGAGATCTCCGAGCGGTACGGGCAAGGGTACGGCGAGATCACCACCCGTCAGGATATTCAACTCCACTCCATTCGGCTCGAATCTCTGCCGGATATTTTCCAGATGCTGAAGCGAGCGGGGCTACATACCGTCGGCGCCTGTGGCGATGTCGTGCGGAACATCACCGGCTGCCCCATGGCCGGTCTGGATCGACGCGAACTGTTCGATGTGCGACCGGTGATCGCCGAGCTGGTGCACTTCCTGGATGGAAACCGTCAATACGCGGACTTGCCCAGAAAACATAAGATCACCGTCTCGGCCTGTCCGGCCCAATGCAATCTGCCGGAGATCCACTGCCAGAGTTATATCGCCGTGGAACAGAATCGCCGAGGCCGTACGCGTCGAGGGTTCACCGTGCGCGTGGGTGGTGGTCTCTCGACCGTCCCTCGCCTCTCTCAGCCGTTGGGCGTGTTCGTGGAGCCGGACGAGGTCCTCCCGCTCGTGCGCGCCATTCTGGACGTCTGGAAGGATGATCTGAAGTACCGTCGATCCTTCATCAAGGCGCGATTGAAATTCATGATCGACGATATCGGCGTGGACGAATTTCGCCGGCGCGTGGAAGAGCGATTGGGACGTCGATTGGAAGACTATCCTCACTGCCCGAGGCCCGTCGCCGAAGTAGCGCATCTCGGCGTGAACGAGCAAAAGCAACCGGGGCGATACGCCATCGGTTTCCCCGTCCTTTCCGGGCGCATCACCGGTCAGCAGATGCAACGGGTGGCCGATCTCTGCGCGCGCTGGGGCGACGATATTCGACTCACGCGGCAGCAAAATCTCATCCTCACTGGAGTGACCCAAGATCGCCTCGACGAGGTCGTGAAACACATGGAGGCGATGGGATTCACTCTGGATGGTCCTCTCCGTGGCCATAGCATCGCCTGCACCGGCCAACCATTTTGCAATTTCGCCGTGACGGAGACCAAGAGGCGGTTGATCGACATCATCACGCACCTGGAGCGCGTTTTTGGTCAGACCGCAAGCGGTCTCCACATCTACCTGGACGGCTGCCCCCACGCCTGCGGTCAGCACTGGATTGGAGATATCGGGCTCATGGGCACGACGGCCCGAACGGCCGACGGGGAGAGAGTCGAGGCGTACGATATCATTCTCCGCGGCGGGCGCGGCGAGCACGCGGCGATCGGCAAACCGATCGGACGGCGCATCCCCGCCGGAGAGGTCAAATACGCCATTGAACGATTGATCGGCGCTTATCACGAGGCGCTGGCCCGAGGACGCTCGATGATGAGCTTTCAGGAGTTCTGTCTTCAGCGAACGGATGAGGAACTCAACGCCATCATCACCGGATCGCTGACGGGAGGGACGTACGAACATGACGGTGAACGTCGAAGCATTGGGATTCGATGAGTTGGAGATCGGCGAGCTTTCCGTCTTATTCGATGATCAGTCGCCAGAGGAGATCATTGGCTGGGCCATCGAGCGATTCGGCTCGCGATTGGCCATCGTGACCAGCTTTCAGGCCGAAGGCATGGTCATTCTGGATATGGCCACGAAGATCGATCCCCACATTCGCGTGGTCACCATCGATACCGGTCGGTTGCCGGAAGAGACTTATGCGTTCATGGAACAGGTCCGCAACCGATATGGGATCAACATCGAGGTCTACGCTCCGGACGCCGAGGACGTCCGGCGCCTGGTCACCGCGCACGGACCGAATCTGTTCTACCGGGATGTGAGCTTACGGCTCCTCTGCTGCCAGATTCGCAAGGTGCGACCGCTGCTCAAAGCATTGCAGGGTCTGAATGCCTGGATCACCGGACTCCGGCGCGAACAGTGGGCGTCGCGGATCAACATTCGAAAGATCGAACTCGACCACGATCATGGGGCTATCGTGAAGCTGAATCCCCTGGCCGATTGGACGCACGATGAAGTATGGGGGTATCTGGACGCTCATGATGTTCCTCGACATCCCCTCTATGAGAAGGGCTACACCAGCCTCGGTTGCGCGCCCTGTACCCGACCCGTCGGACCGGATGAAGATCCGCGCGCCGGCCGATGGTGGTGGGAGAAAGACGCGCCGAAAGAATGCGGGATGCATTGCAGTATCGAGACGGGAGGATTGGAGCGCCAACTGGAAGCGTTGCTCAAAGAGAGAGCCTGAGGTGTGAGATATGATCGAAGTCGAGGCCGATCAACGAGAGATTCTCCAGCGAGAGCTTCGACGGGTGATGCCCTCGCTGGCTCCCGCGACGACTCTTCGTCATCAATACGAGCGGCTCTCAGAGGCCCTTGGTGCCGGAGCCATCCCTCAAGAGCTGATGGGCACGCTCGAACAAGTGCTGGAGATGATGCTCTCCACATCGCGCGCGCGGCGGGCTTACGGACCAACGGGGGAGCGGGCGCTCATCGCCCTCTATCACCAGACGCCTGCAGGCGTCCGCTTTCGCCAATTGGTGAACCAGGTGAACCGGTCATTGGACATGTTGAGAGGTCAGAGAATCGAACGGCTCTCTTTCTCGTTGAAACGGCCCGGCACGTATCAGTTGACCATCGGGACCGACCACTGTCAACTCCTGGTGAGCATCGGTCGGGATGGCATCTCGGTGGATCAACTCTCCATAGGAGTTTAGTACGTATGGCCAATCTATTCGCCGGCAGGGAGAGCATTGGCTCTCGGATGATCCTTATTACCCATCTCCGCGTCGGACCAGCGAGCCGACGCGATGACGCGATAATGACGACATCAAGGAGGGAGGATGATGCTGGCCGATCAATTCAGTCAAACATTCAGAAACGAACATCGTCAAATCCGAGACGCGCTCCTGGAACTCATCGAGGCTTTCCGGGAACGCGATAAGCCGCGAATTCAGTCTCTGCTCGACCGGATAGCGACGTATACCGGGCCTCACTTCCGTTATGAAGAAGAGGCGCTCTATCCGGCGCTGGTGGAGATCTTCGGACCAGAGTATATCGAAGAACTCCTCGGCGATCACGATCGCGCCATCGGAACGGCCACGAGGCTCCTTCAGCTCGCCGGGAAGGAATCGCTCTCTGATGAAGACATTGCCGAGGCGACGAAGCTCATCCGGAGCATTCTTCCTCACGTGAGCGATTGCGATGGCCTCTCCATCATGGTGGAGCGCTTGCCGGAAGAAAAAGTCGAGCAGATTTTGGAGAGGCGAGACCAGTCATTGCGCGCGGGGCTCAATCTGCTTCAGTGGGCGGAGCAGATCCGGAAGCGGCCGGCCATCGCACCCGCCTGATGGAGCGGCGGAGAGCGGCGAGGACATCCCGGCCACAGGCGCGCAGAGGCCCGAATGGAGACCACCCGATGGTGAATGCTGAGCATCGATCTCGAGGAAAAGTCTATCTGGTCGGCGCCGGCCCGGGCGACCCGGAGTTGTTGACGGTGAAGGGTCGTCGGGCGCTGGAGCGTTGCCAGGTGGTCATCTATGATGCGCTCGTCAATCCGGCGCTACTCCAGTACGTTGCTCCGGAGGCGGAACGCATCTTCGTCGGTCGCCCGCACGATCGGGAACGCCTCTCCCAATCGGAGATCGAACGGGTGATGATCACACGTGCTCTGGACGGCAAGGTCGTCGTGCGCCTCAAAGGCGGTGATCCGTTCATCTTCGGGCGCGGCGGCGAAGAAGCGTGGGCGTTGGCCGAAGCGGGCATCGATTGGGAGATCATCCCCGGCGTTTCCTCCGGACATGCCGTGCCCGCTTACGCCGGCATCCCCCTCACCCATCGAGCCTACGCTTCAAGCGTGGCTTTCGTCACCGGCCATGAGTGTGCCGACAAGCGCTCGCCCGTCGACTGGCATCGGCTGGCTCGGGCCGTCGATACGATCGTGATCTTCATGGGAGCGAGGAATCTGAGCCGCATCGTGCGTGCCCTGCAAGAAGGAGGACGCTCGCCGGCGACGCCCATCGCCATCATCGAGTGGGGAACGTATGCCGAACAACGCGTGCACGTAGGGACGCTGGGGACCATTTTGACCGCACTCGGGGAGACGCCGATTCGCACGCCGGCTCTCATCGTCGTCGGCGATGTCGTCTCGCTCGAGCAGAAGCTCGCCTGGTTTCAGAGGAACGGCCGAGGCACCAGGAAAGCAGGGGAGGCGGACGAGAGCCCACCGCCTCATTCCATCCCGCCCCAACCTCCGGAGAGCGACGATCGCGACCCGAGAGAACGATCACCACTTTCGCTCGAACATCAGCCATGAGGTACTACCCCGTTTTCCTCGATCTCCAGAACCGCTCCGTCCTCGTCGTCGGCGGTGGTCCGGTGGCCGAACGGAAAGTGATCCCCCTGCTGGAGGCGGGGGCGCGCGTGCGGGTGGTGAGCCCGAACCTCACCCCGCGACTTCGTCAAATGGTCGCTCATGGAGAGATCGCGCATCGCCCGGGTCGATTCCATGAGACGGATCTCGATGGGGTGTGTCTGGTCATCGGCGCCACCGGCGATGTCGAGGTGAACGCACGCATCGCGCGCGCCGCCGAGCGCCGACGCCTTTTCTGTAACATCGTCGACGCTCCTTCCCTCTCCTCGTTCATAGCGCCCGCCGTCATCACTCGAGGCGATATTCTGATCGCCATCTCCACCAGCGGTCGAAGCCCGGCGCTGGCCGTCCGCCTCAAGCGCGAGATCGCCGCCCTCATCGGCCAAGAATATGCTCGCCTCGCCGAGCTGCTCGGACGATGGCGAGCACAGATCACGCGATTGATTCCCCACCAACGCCGCCGCGCCCGGCTCTTTCACCAGTTAGTAGAATCCGATATCCTGGAACTGCTCCGCGCCGGATGTTCATCCGAAGCCGAGCAGCGCGTCAAAGAGCTCGTCGAGCGAGCAGCGAGGGAGAATGGGTCGTCGTCCCGCTGATCGTCCGGCGCCCGAAGGCTCGGCCGAGTCCCCGGCTCTTCACAACACCATGCGACGAATGATCATCCACCAGGTGTAAAAGGCGGTGCCGAGGAAAATCATCGCTGAGCATAGAGAGACGTAGCGAAACAGACGGGCCCCGACATAGCGTCGTCCCCAGGCGATCAATCCGGAGAGCACCACGCCCCAGAGGGCGGCGCCGGCGAGGAAGGCGAATAAAAAGCGCACGATGTCCCGCTCCGGCTCACTGATGCCCGCCGAGAGGAGAACGCCTCCAAATCCCAGCCAGAAAGCGATGGCCCAGGGATTGGTCAACGAGAGGGCAGCACCAGCGAGGAAGGCGTTCCGGCGCTCATTGGCCGAGACCGTAGCTGGTGAGGTGGGAAGCTCGGCTCTGAGCGCCGACCGGGCCAGTACACAGAGGACCACTCCCCCCACCGCGCCGATAGTCCACTGTGCCCGTGGATGCTGCACGAGAGCGGCCAATCCACTCAACGCCAGCGTCGCATAAACGGCATCGCCGATGAGCGATCCCGCCCCTACCGCCAGAGCAGACCAGAAGCCGCCGACGACTCCTCGCCGGATCGATTCCACAGTCACGATCCCGGGCGGGGCGGCGAAAGCAATGCCCAGAACGAAGGCGATGAATAACTCGGTGATACTCACCCGACGCGTCCCAAGAGGGCGGCGATATCAGGGATGCGACCCGCGATGGACGCCACCTCGAGCTTCACATGTGAGATCTCCTCTTGATCACGTTTGGCGGGCATAGGGAGGCGGCGTTTTATCGTACCACCAATCGGGACGCCGCGAGAGCAAGGCGCGAAAGTCCATGCGCAGCTCTTCGACCGTTGGGCGGCCGACATACCACCAACCGTTGTAAATCTTGTAAATCTCGCGATTCCGATCGAGCACGAAGGTGTAGGGAATCGCCACCGGGCTGTGATAGGGATCGGTCGTGTCCACGATGTCGAGCTCGGTGATGACCTTCCTCTCGTGATCGCAGAGAAATGGGAAAGTCGCTCCCAACCCATCGCGAATCTCGCGCGAGAGCATCGGCTCGTCCACCGACACAACCACCAACTTGCAGTAATTGACGATCAGCTCCGGTTGAAGATACGCGACGTAATTCGCCAACTGGCGACGATCTTTCGGTCAATAGTATCCTCGAGAGAAGACGACGGCGGTGGGAAAGCCGCGCATGAGCTGTGACAGCTTCACCACCTCGTTATTGTGATTGGGAAGCTCGATGTCAGGGAACTTGTTGCCCGGTCTCAGATCCTCTCGCATAACAGACCTCCTCACCCCGGGAGACATCGGAACTGCCCAGACGCCGATGCCTCTACGGGACGAATAACCTGATTTGACGTCACGCCAGATTATGCCAAATGGCGATAGCGTTGACAATGAAATGACTCATGTGGGCCGAGAGGTGGCAAAACGCGTTGAAGCGAGACGAGGATGTACGCTAAACTTGGTATGCCCGCTCACAGGACAGCCGGTGGCCGACGTAACACGTGAGATTCAAACATGATGTTGACTCACCAGGAAAAACAGATTGAAGGAGGACGACATGAACGAACCTGAGTGTATCAGCCTGAATGACCTTATCGACACCACGCGAGCCTTACTGGAGTCCAATCGCATTGAGGCACTCACCCACCTGTTGAACGCCGTCCACATTGAGCCCGAAAGTCTCGCGCCATATCGCCACTTCCACGACGCTCATTATACCCGTAATTTGGTCTTCAAGAACGACCTGTTCGAATTGCTCGTTCTCTGCTGGGGCATTGGGCACCGCAGCTGGATTCACAATCATCGTGGGCAACACTGCTGGATGGCCGTCGTCGAGGGGACACTCGCCGTGCAGAATTATAAACGCCTCGGCTGTGATCAACAAAAGCGCACTGTGCAACTTCAATCCCTTCCCCATTTCCTCATCTCGCCGGGAAGCGCAGCCAAAGTGGACCCCGATGAGCCCGTCCACCTGGTATGGAATCCCCCCGAGTTCGATCGACTGGCCGTCAGCGTACACGTCTATTCCCGTCCCTTCGACGCCTGCGTGGTCTACGACGTAGAGTCTGGACTCTGCCGGGATACCACGCTCCATTACACCAGCGAGTATGGCCAGCTCACGAACCGTCACCGAGCGGGGGGGCGACTAGCCGATCTTCCTGCATGCACCTGTCAACTGAGCACCGAAGAACGGGACATCCACTGTGGCATCGCCCCTTGAGTGGTCCCTCGTCCGCTTTTGCCGGGCACCCACCGCTCGATGACCAGGGGCGCTCCCTCCCGTTCGGCCAAAGAAGGACTTGCGGTCGATGGCCAGTTATGTCATATTATCATGCTTTTATAACAAATTGGTCGGGGCGTCAGCGAGACGAGCACCGGTCGACCAATGGGGTTGCGGAACTCGGATCGCGTGGCGACCCCGAGCCGAGATCAATGAGAGGAGAAGGATGGATGAACAGGCACGTTTTGATGTGGACGGGGATACTTCTCAGCGTGGTGGTATTGGGTTCAGTCTCCCATAGGGCTGCCGATGCGGAAACGCGAGCGCTGGAGCTCATCAACAAGCATTTGGCGGCGGTTGGGGGTCTGGAGGCACTCGGTGAGATTCGGGACTACACGATGAAGGGAACGGCCAGGGTTTCGGTCATGGCCCAGGGATTCAACGGGGATCTCACTTTCATGGCGAAAGTGCCGGCGCGCTGGCGGGAGACGTTCAAGTCTCCTTACTTCGAGGGAGACAGCGGCTGCGATGGCCGACACTTGTGGGTGATCGGCGAGGGGCAGGTCAGAAAGGTGAGTCCCCTCCAGGAAAAAATCGAACTGGAATTCGCCGGCATGAAGATTCTGACCGGACCGCCCCGGACGGGATGGAAGGCGCGATATCTTGGGCGCGAGACCGTTTCTGGGAAGGACGCGCTGGTCATTGAACTGACCTCGCCCAGCGGGCGTCAGGCCAGGTACTATCTGGACGCCGAGAGCTATCTGCTCCTGCGGAGCGTGGTTCCCGCCTACAATCCGATGATGCGGGCGGAGACGGAAGGAACGACGGAGTTCCAGAAATACCGGCGCGTGGGCAAGCTGATGCTCCCTCATTGGATCTTCACCAGCAACGGATTTCTCTCCAAAGAGATTGACGTGCAGGAATGGAAATTCAATACCGGCCTGAGCGATTCGTTGTTCGAGATGCCCAAGGTTGAGCGTCACGATCCGGAGACTATCAAATCGATGGGAAATGTGACGCTCTCGCTGCTCCCCGGCTAGAAGAAAGGCGAGGACTCATCGCTGCTCCTGATGCGTCGAGGTCGTCAAGGCGCCCGAGGCATACGGCCATTTGGGCGAGATGGTGGAACCAGGCGGCGCGCCCCGAACGACCGGACCATGGCCGATCGATATCCAGGGGCTTCCGTCTCGGGAGAGACGCCCGAACGACGATCTCAATTTGAGTTACCGTGAGGTTGGTCGATCTACGGCCGAGAAAGCCACGGTGTACGGTCTCTCTTATCCCTGCAATCAACCTTCCGCGTGAGGCTTTCCACTCATGAGCAATGTTTCCAAACAGTAGTGAACGTCATTCGACGCCATGTAAGGAATGAACGCGAAGGCCGATGTGATGGGAAGCCAGTGACGCTGAACCCGGTCGGTTTTCCGATATGCAGCATGGGCCTCTTCATCAACCCATAGCCGTTCGCAGCCGCTTCGCACTCACCGCCAACAACACGACGCCCATGACGCTGAGGACGACGACCTGTGGCCAGAGCACTGACAGGCCGACACCTTTGAGGGTGATCCAGAAGGCGATCTCCAGATAATATCGGAGCGGCGAGAGATAGCTCAGATACTGCAACCAGATCGGCATGCTGTGAATCGGAACCATCATCCCCGAGAGAAACATGAGGGGAAACAGAACGAAGAACGTGCCGATGAGCGCCTGTTGCAGATTCCGCGAAACGAGCGAGATGAACAGGCCCAGCCCAAAACAGGAGAGCAGAAAGAGCGCGCTGAGTGCGACGAAGAGCTCCAGACGCCCCACCATGGGGATACCGAAGAAACCCCGCACCCAGAACAAACTCACGACTAACCCGAGCATGATGACCACGAACATGGGCAACAGTTTGGCGGCGATCAACTCCCGCGGTCGAATGGGAGCGACGAGCAATTGCTCGATCGTTCCCGCCTCTTTCTCCCGAACAATCGCTGCCGCCGGCAAGAGGACCGCCACCATCATGATGATGCCGAACAGCTCCGATAGCGGCATGAACCAGTCGCTCAACGCATTAGGGTTATACCAGATGCGCACATCATTCTGAATAGTCGGCGCTGAGGTCATTCCAGGCGGCAGTGATGGTATCGTCTCGACATTGATGCGGCGCGAATATTCGGCGATGATTCCCGAAGCATAGTTCAACGCCAGAAGCGCCGCATTGGAGTTGCTTCCATCGACCAACAGTTGGACCTTCCCGCGACCTCGTTGAACCTGATGGGCAAAATCGGGGGGGATGACCAACGCCAGCAGGGCTTCGCCACGTGTGAGTCGTCGATCGAGTTCCTCCTGGCTCTCGAGCATATAGAGCAGCTCGAAATTCCTGGCCTCATCGAAATGAGCGATCAATTCCCGACTGCGAGCCGTTCGATCCTGATCGTAGATGGCCATGGGAATATGTTTGAGCTCGAAGGTGAGGGCCACGCCGACGGCAATGGGATCGATGAAAAACGCATATCCGAGGATGATGAGGATCATCTTGTCGCGAAACAATTGGATGAACTCTTTGCGCATGAGCGCCAACACGCGTCGTCTCATAAGCCTCACCTCAGCATGCGCCGGAGTCGCCAGGCGGTAAGGGCCAATACGAGGGCCGTGTAGATGAGTAAAATGAGCGCCTCCGGCCAGAGATATCCCAGTCCGATGCCCTTCAAATAGATGCCCCGGCATATAGAGACGAAGTAACGGGCGGGAAACAGATAGGTCATCAATCGAGCATCGGGCGACATACTGGAGATGGGAAACAAGAAGCCAGAATAAAGGAACGATGGGAGCATCGTCGCGACCAGGGCCAGCAACATGGCGGCGAGTTGAGATCGCGGGAATGTCGAGATGAATAACCCAATGCCCACCGTGGCCAGCACGTAGACGAAGGACATGATGATCAACAGCTCGAGACGACCACGGAAAGGCACGTGAAACCAGAATGTCCCCACGACCAGAATCACGAGCATGTCGACGAAGGCGATGAGGGCGTAGGGAATCAACTTGCCGAGCAACACGTCCCAAGCGCTGACGGCGGCCATGAGTAATTGCTTGAACGAACCGCGTTCCCTCTCCCGCACGATGGACAGCGCCGAGAGCAGCGGCGGAAAGGCCATCAGGATGACGGCGAACAAGCCAGGAACCATGTAATAGACGCTCTTCAATGAGGGATTGAACCAAACGCGCGCTTCTACCGCCACTGGCTCGACGACCGGCGCGGCCGGTCCCCGCGCACGATGGCGAACAACCAGTTGCCGGACATATGCGGCATTCAGGGCGTCAACGTATCCTTGGATGATCGCCGCCGTGTTGGGGAAACTTCCATCAATGAAAACCTGAACGCGCGCCCGTTCGCCTCCCAGCAACCGAGCAGCAAAATCCGGTGGGATGATCAACGCACAGTCGATCTTCCCCCGATCGAGCAGAGCGCCAATTTCATCGTAGCTGTGAACCGTGGCCACGATAGAAAAATACCCCGAGCCCATGAAGGCGGAGAGATAATCCAGGCTCTCTTCGGAGCCATCCAGGTTATAAATGGCCGTGGGCACGCGATTGACGTCGAGCGAAGCCGCATATCCGAAAAGCAGAAGCAGCACCAGGGGCAGTCCGACGGCGAGTCCCAGATACCGTCGGTCGCGTCGAAGCTCGGCCAGCTCCTTCCTGGCTAATGCACCGAAGAGCGATGTCATGGACAGCACGCCTCCTCTACTGGAGCGATCCAGGTGCGGCGATCGACCATCAGCGATCTCCCCGAACGCCCCGCTCCCATAACGGATCTCCTCCCATCGCCGATGATGATTCGGCACGCTCGATCGCCGCCATGAAAGCATCCTCTAACGAGGCGAGTGTCGGTCGCAAGTCGCCTACAGAGATGCCGGCGCGCAGGAGACGCTCTCGGGCCTCCTGTGAAGCGGCGGCGATATCATCGGCGTGAACGTGGAGCTTCCTTCCGAACAGCGCCACGTGCCGAAAGTCCCCCGCCCGGGTCAACACCTGCTGGGCGCGCATCGGTTCATCGACCTCGATCTCGATGACCACTCCTTCGATCAGGCGACGTTTCATCTCCGACGGTGAGCCCACGGCGATGAGATGCCCAGCGTGCATGAATCCCACGCGGTCGCAATGTTCCGCCTCGTCCATGTAATGAGTGGTCACGAAGATGGTCATCCCCAGATCGGAGAGCGCATAGATGAGGTCCCAAAATTTTCGTCGCGAAAGAGGGTCCACGCCCGATGTCGGTTCGTCCAGGAACACGATCTCCGGTTGATGCAAGATGGCGCAGCCCAGAGCCAGCCGCTGCCGCCATCCTATGGCCAGATCTCGAGTGAGCCCATCTTCCCTCCCAGTGAGATCGGCCACGCGGAGTACCCACCGCTGACGTTCGGCGACCAGGGAGCGAGGGACGTCGTAGAGACTGGCATACAATTCCAGATTCTCCTTCACGGTGAGATCGCGGTAAAGCGAGAACAGTTGCGACATGTACCCGATGCAGGGCTTCACCCGATCTGCTTCTCGGAAGGCGTCGAAGCCGGCCACTCGTGCGCGCCCCGATGTCGGTGGCAGGATGCCGCAGAGCATTTTGATGGTCGTCGTCTTCCCCGCCCCATTGGCGCCGACGAAGCCGAAGATCTCTCCCGAAGCAATGCGGAGGTGAAGGCGATCAACGGCGGTGAATGTTCCAAACCGTTTGGTGAGCCCGAATGTCTCGATGGCCGGGCCGGACCTCCCCCTCCGAGGCTCGAAAGGCATGTCCTCCCCAATGGGCGAGATCACTCCCCGTCGAGCTTCAGTTGGAGTTCGATGCTGACGCACATCCACCACGGTCATGAACACGTCCTCCAGCGAGGGCGCGATTGGGCGCACGTCCTTCGGTTCAATGCCTTGGGTTTGCACCACGGCGTCCAGCGCTTTTCTCCCCTCTTCGACCGAGGTCACGCGCAGGTGAAGATGATCACCACGGAGCGCCGCACCGAGAACCGCCGAATGGCCCCTCAACCGGCGCAACAGATCGCGCGGTGCTGGAGTGGCGACATCCAGGACATCGACGTTCGCGCTCTCCTTCAGTTGATCGGGCGACCCACAAGCGATGATCTCTCCCTCGTACATGAGCGCCACCCGCTGAAATCGCTCCGCTTCATCCAGGTACGGTGTGGAAACGAAGATGGTCATTCCCCGGGACCAAAAGTTATACACCAGCTCCCAGAACTCACGGCGGGAGACGGGATCAATACCCGTCGTTGGCTCATCGAGCAAGAGCACTTCAGGGCGATAGATGAGGACGCAACAAAGGGCCAGTTTCTTCTTCATGCCTCCGGAGAGCTGGCGCGCCAGTCGATTCACAAATGGAGATAATCGACTGAACTGCAATACCTCACTCTTCCGCCTCCGGCGCTCATCATCGGGCACGCGGTGAAGATCGGCGAAGAAGTCGATGTTCTCTTCTACGGTGAGATCATCATAGAGGCTGAATTCCTCGGACATATACCCGATGCGTCCACGAAGCGATGCCCTTCCCCGCACCGGATCATGCCCCAGGATCCGGATGCGACCAGCCGTAGGCTTCTGTGCGCCGCAGAGCATTTCGATGGTCGTCGTCTTCCCCGCCCCATCCGGTCCCAGCAATCCGAACAACTCGCCACGAGAGACGCTGAGCGTCACGCCGCGCACGGCTTCCACCCGATCAAAGACTTTCTGCACCCCGTCGGCCTCAATGGCCAGATGTGGCGAGGATGACTCTCGAATCGTTGGCATCATGCTCAAGAAGCCTCGACGATAGCACTCACGGTGATCGGCCCCCTCGATGGGCCTGACTCATCATCGGATCGCGAACGCCGGAATCACCACACCGCCTCCTCATCTTCGTTGATCGCCACTCATCGATCGGAGTCCGTGGACACCAACTCGATGTGGACATCGGCGGGCATGCCGATGTGGAGCAACTGCTCCTCGTTCTCCAGGACCACTTTGGCGGCGAACACTTGTTTGATGCGCTCCTCGGGCGTCTGGACGTTACGGGGCGTGAATTCGGCTCGCTGAGAGATCCATTCGATGCGCCCTCGGAATGCCCTATCCGGATACGCATCGACGGTGACGGTCACTTCCTGTCCGACGTGGACCCATCCCAGTTTCGGCTCGGGGATGAAAACGCGAACCCAGAGATGGTGCGGATCGACCAATATGGCCACCGGCGCGCCAGGGGCGATGAGATCGCCGGGTCGCACATCGAGGACGTCGACGAGACAATCGAGAGGGGCTTCGACCTCGGTCTCGGCCAGATCGGCCTCCAATGCCGCCAGTTCGGCTTGAGCCTGAGCCAGTTGAGCGCGGGCTTGAGCAATCGCCTCCGGTCGAGGTCCCGCTTCGATCAACCGCTGATAGGCGAGGGCCGCCCGATAGCGTTGTTCAGCGGCGGCCACCTCCTCGACGCGAAATCCCTCTCGAAGGAGGCTCAATTGCTCGCGCGCTGACTGGAGGCGCGCTCGAGTCACTTTCACTCGGCGATCGGCTTCATCCAGCATCTGGCGCGAGATGTCATCATTCTCATAGAGCTGAGCGAGCCGCTGGTAATCGGCTTGAGCCTTCCGCCAATCAGCTTCCGCCGCCGCCAGTGCGGCGCGTGCTCGGGCGATCTCTTGAACGCGCCAACCGGCCTGGAGTTTTTCCAACTCCTGGCGCGCCGCTTCGGTCTTCGCTCGCGCCATTTCGATTTCTTCTGGACGACTCCCTCGTTGCAGCTCTCGAAGTCGAGCGGCGGCTTCTCGGACTCGAGCGGCGGCTCGATCCCGTTCAGCCAACAGGTGGTCCGCTTCAAAGCGAACCAGTCGCGTCCCGGCTTTCACCCATTGTCCTTCAGCCACGTCCACTTCGGCGATTCGCCCGCCCAGGCGCGATCCGACTCTGATCATTCGCCCCTCAATCACACCCGAGAGGACGAGTTGGGATGTCGAATCCGAGTCCGGGAAGAGCCATATCCCGATGCCGAGGGCGGTGAGGATGAGAACGAAGCCGAAGAACCAAATGATCTGCGATTTCATCGCCTCTCACTCGCTTCCTGCGCACTCGCTCAGATTGTTTGGCATGTAGCCCCAGAACCGAAATTCTGATTTCTTCGTCTCATGAACCGAAGGCGACGGGCCCGAAAGCCCACGCTCTCTGGAACGCTTCTCTCCTCGCCATTATACATGGGAGGCGAGGGCCCGACAAGCAAAGCCCGGTCGGTACGGCAATCATAAAAGAATCGGCCTCCAGTGATATGTCGTCATTCCGGAGGGATGGAGAGCCGAGTTCCTGGGATGTGTGCTCTCGACTACTCCATGGCGCCCTTTCGAGGCTCCTGACGCTCGATCATCGCTCGACCGCCCCGGCGACGCCGGAAGAGGCGGTCAGACCCGCGGAGCGCCCAACGCTCGATGGTTCCACTGGAACTGACGGCCGGCTATCCAACGGCGCTGGGGCTTTGCTATAATAAGCAGCCAATTTCACATCACGCATCAAGAGGAGGGATCGCATGTCTATGGGAAAATATGTCCTCTGTCTCCTTGCTCTCGCCATGCTCCTGACCATCGGGGTTCGGGTGCAGGGCGCCCTTGCGGCGTGGGCATCGGGTGAGGGCTTGCTCGTCGTGCTCAACAAATCGGACAATACGGCCTCGCTGGTGAATACGAAGACCTTGGAGGTCACAGCCACGGTGCCGACCGGCGAGGGTCCACATGAGGTGGCCGTCTCTCCTGACGGACGATGGGCGTATGTGAGCAATTATGGTCGACGCGAAACGCCGGGACATACGTTGACGGTCATCGATCTGGCGAAAAAGAAGAGTGTGGGGACCATCGACCTCGGCGACTACCGACGGCCTCATGGAATCGTCACTTCACGGGATGGTCGGCGTCTCTACGTGACGTGCGAGGGGAGCCAAGCCATCGTCGTCGTCGATACGGAGCGGCGAGAAGTACTTCACGCCATCCGCACCAATCAGAACGTCTCGCACATGATTGTGATCACGCCTGATGAGACGCGCGCCTATGTGGCCAATATCGGCTCCGGGACGGTGACGGTGCTGGATCTGGTCAATCGAAAAATCATCAAGCATATTGACGTGGGCGCGGGTGCCGAGGGGATCGATATCTCTCCCGATGGCACGGCCGTCTACGCCGCTGCTCGCGCGGCGAACAAGCTCTCCAAGATCAGCACGCGCAGCAACACGATCGTCAAGCAAGTCGACACTGAGACGATGCCCATTCGCGTGAAGGTCACGCCCGATGGACGCAACGTGCTGGTCAGCAACGCGCGATCGGGTACGCTGCAAGTGTTCGACGCTTCGACTCTGGAATTGAAAAAACGCCTCACGGTGGGACGGGCGCCCATCGGCATCCTCATCGAGCCTGATGGGCAAAGAGTCTATGTGGCGCGAACGATGGACGATCGCGTTTCGGTCATCGACCTGAGGAAATGGGAGGTCATCGGTGAGATTCAGCCCGGCGACGAACCCGATGGATTAGGATTGGCCAGTCAGAAGTGATGCCCTCTTTCATTACACGGCCACACCTGATCCGATCCTGGCGATGACGCCCACAAACGATGACCCGAGAAGGTCAGGACGCCCGCGAGGCGGAAGAGACTGAGACGTTTCTTCGCTCTCTTCTGCGCGGTGACGAACCCACTGTTCGATCGAGGACAGGATGAGCGCCTGCCCAGCGACCCGGGAATCGCGCTATAATGTTCCCCCGCTCTGGACCCGCCGCGATTTCCGTTAGACCTTCACCAGCGTGTTATGTTAAAATAGCGATGAGCCCCGATGCGCACGTCTCATTCTATGCCCGGATGTTGGGAGGAATCTTATGCGACGCGTTTCACTTTTCACGCTCGTTCTGGCCAGTATCACGATGCTCACATCGGCCGCGCCGCGCTTCTCCCCGCGCGCCGCGGTCCTCGCTCAAGGTGACTCGGAAGTCTTCGAAAGTGGCTTCACCACCGCCGCGCCCGCCATTGATGGTCAGTTCGCCGACGGCGAGTGGGATGCGGCGACCATCGAGCCGTTGAGCTTCTTCATGATCGACTTGACGACCGGCGAAGACACGCGATTCATCCCCGCCGATCTTTATCTGATGAACGACCATGAGAACCTCTATATTGGCTTACAGATTTTCGGCGTTCCCTACAATAACGAGGGTGTGGCGGGAAATGGATTCGACTTCGTATTTTTCTTTTTCGACAATGACAATGACGGACTCATCGAACCCGGTGAGGATCTGAAGGCCGTCGTGACCGCTCAAGCCAATATTGACTTCGCTCAGCGAGGCACCTACGCCGACCAACACCAACCCATCCCCGAAGAAGACGATGCCTCGGACCTCCACATTGATGGACTCGGACGCATCGTCCATTCTAACGTGCGAGGAATAGGCCACTATACTGTCGAGTTAGCCGTCCCCCTCGACTCGGGAGATCCCATGGATATCCGCACTGAGCCCGGCGGCGAGATCCGCTTCAATATCGCCTTGGCAACGGCGCTGGGAACGGCCATGGCCGAAGCAGGGGCTTTCTTCGATTTGCCGTTCGACCAGGATGCCAGCGGCTGGGGATTGATCAAGCTCCAGACGGGACCTGCCCCTCCCGATCGAGATCCCATGCTCGCCGGGACCATCGCGTTCATCACGCGCGAATTCGGCGATGGACAGCAATTGTATGTCATGAGTGCGGATGGTACCGATCTCCGACGGCGCACGCGTGGCGATCGAATTCCCGGAGCGCCCTCTCTCTCTCCCGATGGACAAAAGATCGTTTATGTGGCGCGACAACCCGACCGACCGGGAACGGAAGAGATTTATGTCCTCAATGTCGATCGCGGACGTCCTCGCCGACTGACGAGGAACGAGGTTGCCGAATCGCATCCGGTCTTCTCACCCGATGGAGGGAAGATCACCTTCGTCCGGGAGGGCAATATCTGGGTGATGAACGCCAATGGACGCCAGGAGCGTCAACTCACCGATCTCGGGCTGGACAGCGACCCCGTGTGGACGCCAGATGGTCGTATTGTGTTCACCACGTTGCGATGGCGCGATGTGCCGGAAATTGCCATCATGGATGCCGATGGCCGCCATCTCCAACGACTGACCGACAACGAGAAAGGAAGCCTCGCTCCTCAGGTCTCACCCGACGGTCAGTGGATCACTTTTTTCCGCTACGACGGGCCGGGCTCCTTTCTGGATTTCGGAGTGAGCATCTTCTATCCCTGGAATATCTATCGCATGCGCATTGACGGAACGGACGAGGAACGATTGACCGACGACGGCTTGATCAACTTCCTTCCCACCTTCTCGCCCGATGGACGCGGCATTCTCTATCAAAAGATCCTGGACGTCGGCAGTGGCTACACCGTCCTCTCGTACATCGATTTAATGACCAGAGAGGATCGACGCGTTTTCAACCTCAGCCGAGTCTCTGAGTTCGATTGGCGCTGAGCAGGCCATTTTCACCCGACTGGTGACTCAAGAAGCCCACGTCGTGAGAGGCGATGGGAGCGTCTCCGCCCACCACCTCATTGACGAAAAACCGTCCTCTGAACTCATTTTGCCGTCTCAACAGGGAGGGTAAAGAGCAGACATCTATGGAGGAGGCATAGGGCGATGTCAAGATTCATGATGGTCAAGCGATACGGGAAGATGGGAGCGCTGGCGCTGGGTCTTATGCTCGGCGTCGCTCTGGCCGGACGGGCCAGCGATTGCAGTAAGACGTCAGTGGGATTGACGCCGCTGACGGAACTGAGAACCGGCACCTATCAGGGAAAGCAAGGTGGGCTCTACCCCAATGGGATGAACACACCGCCACCGGAGCACTTCCTGGCGGGGTTGAGGCTGGCCGAGGAGATCAAGCCACTGAATGCGAACGGCCGCCCTGATCCGAGGAATGGCCGCATCGTACTCATCTCCATCGGGATGTCCAACACGACGCAGGAGTTCTCCGCATTCATCGAGCTGGCCAATGGTGATCCCGACAAGAATCCGCTGTTGACCATCGTCGATGGTGCGCAGGGCGGCATGTCGGCCAACCGCATCATTGATCCCAACGATGGCGCCACGGGGACGCGGTTCTGGACCCGCGTCGATCAGCGATTGCGAAGAGCGGGCGTCACGCCGAATCAGGTGCAAGTGGCGTGGGTCAAGGAGGCTGATCCTCGACCGACGCTTCCCTTCCCCGCCGACGCCGAACAACTGCAAAGCGAACTGGCCATCATCGCGCAGATTCTGACACGTCGTTTCCCCAATCTGAAACTCGCTTACTTCTCCAGCCGGATTTATGCCGGTTACGCCACCACGTCGTTGAATCCCGAACCGTTCGCCTATCAATCGGGATTCGCCGTCAAATGGCTCATCGAACGGCAAATCAACGGCGATCCGGCGCTCAATTTCGATCCGTCGAGAGGAGAAGTGAACGCCCCCTGGCTCGCCTGGGGACCTTATTTGTGGGCCGATGGCTTGAGAGCGCGACAGGATGGATTGATCTGGGAATGCGATGACTTCCGCGAGGATGGCACGCATCCTTCGGAGAAAGGGCGACGGAAAGTCGCCGCTCTGCTGCTCGATTTCTTCAAGACTGATCCCACTGCTCGGCCATGGTTTGTGCGAAGCCGCTGAGTATGAGACCGATTGAGTGACCCGGCGGGCCTTAAGAAAAAGGCCCACCGGACTCCTCTTGTTTCCTCTAGAAGCTCACCCGCAATGCAAACTGAATGATACGTGGATCATTCGCCTGGGCTGTAATTTGGCCAAAACTGGGGCTCTGGATATTCGTATTGATCCCGTCGGCCACGAAAAACCGCGAGGGAAGACCAAAATTGACGTGATTGGGCAAATTGAAGAACTCAGCGCGAAATTCGACATTGATATCTTCGGTGAACTTGGTTCGTTTCATCAACGCGACGTCAAGATTCACCTCACCTGGAGCATCAATCAGACCCAGCCCCAATGCCCCTGCTGTCCCAGGTTCCGGTGTGACGAGCAAGACGTTCCCGTCCTGGTCGACCACCTGGCGATTGAGATTAAAGGGGTCGGAAAAGGGATTGGACAGGTGCGGGAAAAAAGTGACGCCGTTAGGGAGGCGAGTTACTTCACCACGAAGCTTGCCGAGATCAAACGCCGGTCCAGGACTGGGAGGGATGGAGTTGAATCCCCCGGCCCCAAAGAGGGTAAATCGACCAGAACTGAAATCAATGGGCCGACCAGACAGCACGCTGAAAATCCCACTGACTTCCCATCCCTCGACGAGCTTCCCCAGGATTCCCCGGGCACTGGCCAGGAATCGCTTATTGGGACCGAAAGGAAGCTCATAAATGGCATTGGCCTTCAACACATGAGTACGATCGAACCGGAGTCGACGTTTCTCGATAGAGCGATCGCGATTGGTACGGAAGTTCGTTGTGAACCCAAACTGATCAGTCCCATCATCCAGGCCATCGCCTAAGGCTTTGCTCCAGGTATAATTAGCCTGGAACGCGAGCCCCTTGGAGAAGCGGCGCCGGACCTCGATCTGGAAAGCGTGATAAGTGGTGTTCGAGAAGTTGGACATATAGAGCACGCTGGCGAATTGCGGATTCGCGCTGATGAAATTGACCGGTAATCCGGCTCGCCACAACCAACCACCCCGGCGGCCAAAGATGATCTGACGGTCCATGTTGAAGGCAATCAGCACATAATTGCCCAGCAACAGATCGGTGCGTGCCCCAAACTGGTTGAGGAATCGGCCGGGCGTGCGGAAGATGCGCGCTAGCACTTCCACGCCGTCAGGAAACCTCCTGGGCGTTGCTCCTATCGGGTCACCCGTTTCCAGGAGTTGTTGCCGAACGAGATTGAACTCGCGCGCGAGCCCGTTTTCAATGATATTGATCTCATTGATATTCGCCGTGCGGATCAACTTGGTTCCTTTCGTACCCACATAGCGAAGTTCTAGCACGGTATTATTATCCAACTCCCGCTGAATCGAGAAGTTCCAGTTCTGGACGTAAGGTGACCGGAGACCCTGATCGACGAAGAATCCAACATTATCACGCTGGAAATCAGGCGGCTGCAAAGCACGATTATCTTCTAACGGGATGGGAAGTGTAACGCCAATAGGATTATCCACCCGACTCACAGCATCTTCCGTCGCTGGCGGTTGAAGAGTCTCTGTTGTCAACAGACCTGGATTACCTCGACTGAATTGCGCAAATAATACCAGGGGAAATGCGTCATAACCGATCGAATATCCAGCCCGAATTACGCTCTGATTCTCAGATCCGAACAGGTGTCGCAATCCCCAGACCTTGAATCGAGGGCTCCAGGAGATTCCGATCACCGGAGCGAAGTTATTGTAATCGTCCCCGAACAGTTGTCCCCCATGTTGTGGACCGAGCAGCTCGAATCCAACCGGACCGATCTCTAAAGGCTCGGTTACAGGAGCATTCGGTTGAAAGAGATCAGCCCACGTGCCGGTCTTATTGGAAATCCCCAAAGCAGCCTCAAAACGTGTCGTCCCCTGCCCTAATGTCGGTTGCACGAGAAATCCATTCACCTCGAAGGGAACGGTGTTATACTCATACCGAATGCCGTAGATGAATGTGAAATTCGAATTGACTCGCCACTGATCGCGGAAGAAAAAATTGAGCTGCCGATGGCGGAACCCAAAATTTTCACCGAGGAAGGGGAGAAAGATTTTCCCGTCCGGTGTTCGATAGGATTGACTGACCTGCGCAATCGATCCCGTTAAGTCGTAGAGAATATTTCGGGCGCGATTAGCATCATTAACACTTACATTGGAGGGGAGTTGAACCTGACTGCCCGGAGCTTCACCAAAAGTCACTTGGGGATGGACAAGCACCGAATCACGCGTATTGGCTTGAATGAATCGAATTTCCACGCCGCCACGGAATTCGTGATTCCCCTTAATCCATGTGACTGTATCACCATACTGGATCACAGGGGCCGCTCGATCCTGCGGTTCATTGATATCGATGGGGTTGGAGAAGGAGCTGGTGAACGGCAATACAGTCACCCCTTGAAGCGTGGGCAACCCTCCTGGCACACCACCATCTGGTGCCGGTTCGAAGAATACCGGCGCATGTTGGAACCCGAATCGAAACTCATTCACAAACGTTGGTGTGAACGAAGAAAGAAACGTCCCGGAAAAGCTGTAGGCCTTATTGCCAGTCCGACCCACTCCTGCATCAGGGAATCGTTGGAGAGTCACGCCCAACCCGCCAGCAGAGATACCAGTGAATACATCGTCATCGAACCGAAAGACACCATACATCCGATGCTCGTCGTTGAATGTGTGGTCTACCCGAACAGTGACCCGATTTCGATTTCGCTTAATGGGAGCAAAGAACGTGAATCCGGCGGTGTTCAGCCCATCACCGACAGTGAAATCATTGGGCAGGGGCATAATTCCTAACATCGAGTTTAGTAACCCACTCTGATCGGGCATGGAGCGACGCGGATCAAGCGAGAATAAATCCAGCTGTTGCAAGTCGTCTAGCGTCATTCCCGGTGGTGGCACGGGATTCCCCTGCCGGTCAACGGTGGGAACAGCAGCAGTGATATTTCCATTCGGGAAGTTGGGAAAATGGCGGAAGATGCCTCGTCGCGCCGGCTCGGTCAACACAATCCGGGTCACCGTATCCCCTGTGCTCATACGCTCGCCTTCATAGAGGCCGAAAAAGAATGTCTTGTTCCTGATGATTGGTCCTCCTAATCGGAACCCGAATTGATGGCGCAACAGCGTCTCTCTTGGGGCACCGACCTGATTGTTGAAGAATTCATTGGCGTTGAGCGCCGTATTTCGATGAAAGTAGAAGACACTGCCATGAAACTCGTTGGACCCCGATCGCGTCACCACATCCACCTGCGCGCCGCCGCCCCGCCCATACTCGGCGTCAACCGGAGACGTCGTCACGCGGAATTCGGCCACGTCATCCACGGATGTGGGAATGAACGTATTACTGATGTCCTCTTGAATGAAGTTATCCTGGGCCTGCACACCATCGACGCGAATGTTGTTCGATGTCGTGCGATTGCCCGATACATTCCCGCCGACGACACCTGCCTGGAGCTGAATCAAGTCCATGGGATTGCGACCGTTCAGCGGCAGATCCAGCACCCTCCGGGCATCAACGACATCGCCGATCGATGGTCCTTTGCCCACTTCCACGACGGGTTGCTCTGACGCCGTGACGACTACCTCTTCAGTGATCTCGCCCGGTTCCAGCGTGACATCGCGAGTGACCACGCCGCCGACCTCCACGATGATATCGGTGAGCACCACTTTCTTGAAGTTGGGCGCCTCCACAGTGAGCGTGTACACCCCCGGTGTGAGACCCGTCAATGTGTACCGACCCGCTTCATTCGTTTGAGTGACGATGGTCGCGGCTTGCTCGCGCGTCGCCGTCACCGTGGCCCCAGGGATGACGGCCCCAGAAGAATCGGTCACTGTGCCGATGATCCGTCCCCCAGACGTCTGGGCCATCGTCACTGATGGGGCGAAACAGAGAGCTCCCACCATCAAGACGAGAAGCGTGAGAAAGACTAATGTGCCTCGCATCATTATCCCTCCAAAAGTAAAGTGTTTAATCTTACACTCTCTTCGATTCGCGGCTGGCTGATTCTAACATAGTTCCTTCGCCGTTGTCATTCAAAAAATTCGCCTCCCCCGTGCCCTCGATAGAACCCGCGCTCATCAGCTTCCATAACGTGTTGATCGAGGACAGCAGGAGGTTGACCTCTCCCTCATTTTTTGAGAGCATGCAAATGCTGTGCCAAGAGGAGCATCTCTCACTGAGGACGCGCAACTCGCTGATAGGAGGCCACAACGGAGTCGAACGGAACAGCGAGTCGAGAACCGGCTTCCATTTTTTTGGATGAGTTTCCAGAAAAATGGAAGTGCAACGCACACTCTCCTCCCGCTGCGGCGGACGAGGATCGCCGGCCTCGATGCGAGCCGATCGGCCGGCGATCTCCATCCGGCCACATCTTCAGAAGATGAGTCTCAAGCCCACCTGGGCTTGGAAAGGCGAACCAGGGATATTGCTCTTGTCGAAGCTCCCGTCAGCCAGGCGCAACCGCCTGAACGTATCAGCCGGCGGGAGCGTGTTCCCGGTGGCCGGATCGACGCCCAGCCCGTAGATCTGCGCCGTGCGTCCGAAGGTCACGTTGTCCAGATCAAAGAGATTGAAGAACTCGAACGAGAGTTGCAACTTGGCATTCTCATTCCAGAGAGTGAACCCTTTCAGGATGCGCAGATCGACATCGGTGGTCGCCCGATCACGGAACGAATTCCGCCGGAAAGGAACGCCCGGAGCCCGGAACGGGCGATCGGTCCCTCCCCGATCTTCATTGGCATCGAAGCCCACAATGGGATCGAGCGGCCGCGCCGAGCGAAACCGACCGAGTGCTGAGATTTCGAATCCCAGCGGCAGAGGAACGACCGTGCTGAAGACGAACAGATGTCGCGCATCGAGCCGCGAGAAGCTATATTCGGGTTGCAAATCGAATCCATTTTCGTAGCTCAATCCACCGGCGCTGCGCTCGTTATCGTCGTCAGAATAGTTCCAACTCAGCGTGTAGTAAGCATTGACCTGAACGCGCGTGTGGAGATAGTTGACGCGGAACGTGAACGCGCGATACAGCGAGCGCGCCGACGACTCGCGGAGCGTTACGCGATCCAACGTGGATACAGGGCGTCGACCGCCCGAGCGCAAGCCGAAGAACGGACGTTGACTGAGATCATCCGGGCGAATGATCGGCTCCGGCAGGTTGTAGTCGCGATTGCGCTCCAGATGAACGGTGTTGATGTAGTCGAATCGAACTCCGGCGGTGAGGCCGCGCACCAATTCGTGCTCGATGCCGAAGCCCCACTGAACCGACCGTGGATTCTCAAAATTATCGGCCCAGGTGATGACCCGTGCGCCCGCGAAAGGATCGACGCTGACGCCGAGCGCCTCGGCGACGCGCTGAACCTCATCGGCCGAGATGAGTGGCAGATTGCCGAGCGAGAATTGATCCAGATCGATGCCGATGGCCAGCAGCTGCTCGTAGACCGTGTCCCGAGAGTCTCCGGCGGGCACCGACAGCGGAAGGCGGATGGAGAGATCACCAGGCGGGAGGCGGAAATTATTCAGTGGCGCGGCAAACAGCAGGAGCGGTGTGCGCGCGTAATAGATGCCCCCATGCGCCCGAATGACCGTCCGGCCATTGCCCGTCGGATCCCAGGCGAATCCCACCCGCGGCATCACCTGATCGGTATTATCGGGGATGAACGTAGGATCTACCCGACCCAGCGGGAAGGGAAAACCGCGCACGCGATTGATGAGATCGGTGTTGTTGGCCTCCGGTTCGGGATTGAAGGCCCCCTCCCAACGCAGACCATAGGTGAGGGTGAACGTGTTGCTCAACCGCCAGCTATCTTGACCGTAGAATGCCACTTCGTCCATATCCGCAGTGAGCGTCAGATTGCCAATTTGCCGGAAGTAAGAGACGCGGCGACTGTCGAACCGATGAGGCGTCGGCCCTCCCACCGAGAGGAGTTCCAGAACCTCATTCACATCCGAGCCGGAGACGAAGAAATTCCCCGTCTGATTGAAGCCGAACAGTTGATCGACGAACACGTGATTCCATTCGAACCCGAACTTGAAACTGTGTCGGCCCGGGTTCCAGGTGAGCGCTTCGGCGGCCTGGAATCGCCAATCGGTCAACGTGGTGGGCAAGAATGATCGCGTTCCGAACTCGCCGATCGTCGTTCCCACATGGGGCGTGAACGAATTAGCCGGACGCGGTCGCTCCTCGCGCGAATACTGCAACCGCAACTCGTTGATCACCGTGGGGCTCAACGTGGAAGTGAATTGCCCCACCACCGTGTGCGTCCGGTCTTTTTCCGTGCCATTGGTCGAGAGCGCCCGTCGAGTTAACGGCGTGATAGCATCGCCCGTAGCATTGGCGTTCTCGGCGTTGTTGTCGCTGAAATTGTAGCGAATGGCCAATCGATGACGAAGGCCGAATTGATTATCAGTGCGGATGAGAAAGGACGTCGCATCATTAGTCTGATCGAAGGGCTCCTCCAGCGACTTGTAAAAATCGAACGCTTCTTGCGTCTCCGGCGTCGGCGTGATGCCGACCAGGCGACTGAAGAAGACCTGTCGCGGCGTGGTGAAATCCTGGCGCTCGATGGCGCCGAAGAAGAACATCTTGTCTCGAATCACCGGTCCGCCGAGCGAACCACCGAACTGCTGCTGCGTGCCTAACGACACTTGCCCAAAGGCATCTTCGGCCGTCAATTCCTTGTGACGAAGCAAGTAGAATGCACTCCCGTGGAATTCGTTGGTCCCCGATTTGGTGATGGCGTTGACAATGCCGCCCGTTGACCGACCGAATTCGGCCGAGTATCCGGTGGTGACCACCTGGAATTCGGCAATGGCCTCTTGAGGGATGGTGAAGGCATTATTGGACCGCTCGCCGCCCCGAATACCGCCGAAGAATGGTTCGTTATAATCGGCCCCATCGATGGAGATATTGGCATTGATGCCTCGCTGACCGGCGATGGAGAGCTGATTCCGTTGGGGCTCCACCTGCACCGTCGGCGTCAGCGTCACGAAGTCCTGGAATCGTCGCCCATTGATGGGCAGATCGCGAATGGCCGTCGTATCGACCAGGGCGCCAGCCTCCGGCCGCGTCGTCTCGACGCCGATGGCGGCCGTCACCTCCACGGTCTCGGTGATTTCTCCCACTTGAAGCGCGAAATTCACATCCACGCTGCTACCCACGGTGACGATGACCCCACTCTGTACCATCCGCTGGAATCCGCTCGCCTCCGCCGATACGTCGTACCGTCCGGCAGGCAGCAGGACGACCCGATATTGTCCCGCGCTATTGGTCTGGACGACGCGTTTCAATCCCGTCTCCGTGTTGGTCACAGTGACCTCAGCGCCGACGATCGCGGCTCCCTGCTGATCAACAACTGTCCCCACAATCTGACCGGTGCTGGCCTGGGATTGGGCCATGGCTGTACGCCCGCTAACCAATCCCACCAGCATGAGCATGAGCAAACCGGTGAGAACGAAGAATCGACATTGAGAAACTGTTCCATCACTCATACGAATCTTCTTTTCCTCCTTCGTGTGACGTTAGTGAGTCCGAAACTCGCTCACCCCTCCTCCACTTTCACATCCCGAGTGGATCTCCTCAAATCATCGAGGGGCGTACATTAGCGACCAGATAAACCGATGTCAAGTCTCAGAAATCGCCGATTGGCCCGTGGACGATGATCGACCGTCGGCGAGTACGCCTCGTTCGCCGTCAACTGAACGGATACATGATCCAGGCCAAGGCGAGTCCGACGCCCAGAAAGGCAAAAAAGACTTTCACTCCGTAAGCGAATTGATCACGAGGACGCTCTTTGCTGACGATGGCGAAGACGATGGCCACGAAGAGAGCGAATAAGATCATTGCCACCAGATGCTTCACCGTTTCCTCCCCCGCGCAATGTCCGATGCATCGAGAATGACCAGATAATTCAACAATCCGGCGACCAGGAGAAAGGTGTTGCCGATCTCGTAGGTGGAAGCGGCCGGATGAGTCTGGAATCCCACATCCAACAGGTAACAGAGCCCATAGAGTCCACCGACGCCCACATTGGCCAGGAAGGGGGCGAGATGAGTCAACACGGTGAACACGGACAACGGCCCACTGAGATCGGGCCGATACAAATGACCGTCCAGCCAGAACAGGCCCAAGAGAAACATCCCTCCTATGGAGAGAGCTAAGAGCGCGCCGCGCCCCCATCGCTTGAGGACCAGATGTCCTAATCCGGGAAACAGAAAGGCGGCCAGACAAGCGAGCGCGAGCATGAGTGTCGATGAAGGAGCAAGCGGAGTCGCCGCGGATAACGCTTCGCGCGACCTCACCTCGGGAAGTGATTGCTCCATCGGATGCTCGCTCGTCTCCACCGGTTGAGCCTCGTGCTCCATGACAGTACCGAGAGATTCTACGAAGGGGGAGCACACCTGTCAAGGAACCCCCGAGACAGCAAAGGGTTCCCGGCCAGAGGAGGGGGAATTCATCGGCGATTTTGGCATGGACCTCGCGCCTATATAATGCCAGGAGCCTCACATCCATGCTCGGGAGGGAGATCCGTCCGTCGCACGCTCCAGGTCAGTTGGGGCATCCTCACATCCATGCTCGGGAGGGAGATCCCATGTCCGCTTCAACTCAGCGCTTCCTCTCCCAAGATGGGAATGTGCCGCGGGACAGCGCAACGATCATCGCCGGGGAGTCCGGCCAGGCCCATTTCACTTGAGTCTGTCACCCCTCCAGGGCTCATGAGGACGAGGATGCTCAGGGCACGCGCCTCAGGCCCTCTCGTGGCATCTCTTGGCGACGATCGATTCTCGCCTGACATATCAGAATTGACGCACGAAACGGGCGGATTTATTATGAAGAACAGGGATTTCAGGTTCGAGAGAGGCTGAAGATAGTAGCGAGCATCGGGTTCGCCCAGCGTAATTGTTTACTTGAAATGACGGATTTTCCGAAAGAGGAGGAATGACGTCCATGATGGTGAACATATGGCTCGCTCTCTCCCTGTGTCTCCCGGCCCTGCTCCCCCAGGAGCCGCCAGGACAAATGAGAATGCGGGTGATTGTCGGTTCTCGCTCAGTCCACATCATTCCGGACCGCCCCTCGGCCTTGATAACCTTCACGCTGCCCGATGATGTCGATGCCCAGGGACCGGCTTTTCTCATGTTCAAAGTGACCGGAGTGGATCTGGGATTCGACCGCATCTACCTCAACCCTCAGGTGCCCACTCCTGAAAACCCCATCTGCCAGTTCCCCGTCGATCCCAATTTCCATTACCTCGTCACCACTCTGGATGGTGTAGTCGGAGGGATGGACAAAGCCGGTTATGCGCTCGTTCGTCCGGGGCTGCTTCGTCCGGGGGTGAATCGACTGCTGATCTGCGAGGATGGGCACGAGGATGATGATGGGCTCTTCGATTCCTTCAGCCTCAGCGAGATCATCCTGGTGTACACGATCACATCCGCACGCTGAGACGCCGCGAGGACTCATCTAAGGTACGGGAGGACGAGATCGATGAAATAGCGCATCGTGGTGGTGATCCTGCCAGTGAGGCTCTACGTTTGCTGAGATGATTGAGGTCCCCGTGCATTTCACCGCGAGGACTCTCATGTCCTGACCCACTGACTCATGACCGCCGTGAAGTGCGAGCAGTTGCCGTTCGGCCCTATTTTTGCTACTGTTTGTCGGTGATGGATGAGGCACCGGTTCTCGTCGAGGTCACGCGGGGCAACGTTGTCGAATCGCGACATCGCGGGATGATCGCCGCCGTCACTGGTCGGGGCGAGGTGATCGCCCGCTCAGGCGATATCGCGTTCGTCACGTTTCTGCGCTCTTCGGCCAAACCATTTCAAGCCATTCCGCTCGTGGCCAGTGGCGCGTTTGCTCACTTCGGGTTGAGCCAGCGCGAACTGGCGCTCATTGTGGGCTCGCACAGCGGACAGTCGATTCATACGGAAGCCGTTTCCGGCCTGTTGGCCAGAATCGGGCTGGACGCCTCGGCGCTCAAATGCGGCATCCATCCACCGTTGGACCGAGAGACGGCCAACCGATTGGGCCCCGAGGGAGCCACCGTCCTGCACAACAACTGTTCGGGCAAGCACGCCGGCATGCTCGCCCTCTGTCGATTCCTCGGTCATGACTTGACCAATTACGACCACCCAGATCATCCGGTGCAACAACAGATCTTGAGGCATGTGGCCCAATTTGCGGCCACTGAGCCCGAAGTCATGGCCATCGGCGAAGATGGCTGTGGTGTCCCCACCTTCGCCGTGACCATCCGCCAGATGGCCCTGATGTATGCGCGGCTGGTCGCTCCTGTGAATGAGGGGATGGAAAAACCGGTCATCGATGCCTGCGCTCAGATCGTGAAGGCGATGCTCGAATTCCCGGAAATGGTCGGCGGCACGCAAGGACGACTGGATACCGAGTTGATGAACCTCGCTCAGGGACGACTCATCGCCAAATTGGGAGCCGAGGGCGTTTATACGGTGGGCGTGCGGCCGGACGAGCAATATCCCCATGGTCTGGGAATAGCCGTGAAGGTCGAGGATGGTGATGATCGTCGCGTGCGCGGTATGGTGCTCATCGAGGTGTTGCGGCAGCTCAGCCTGCTCGACGAAGCCCAACTCGCCGCCTTGGAAAGCCAGCGGCAACGTCCGGTGAAGAACCATCGCGGCGAAACGGTGGGATATATTCGGCCCGTCTTTCAACTGCGTTGATATCGGCGCAGCATTGCATGCTGCGCCCGGTGAGGTCTCACGCTCACTCCTCACCGTTGAGCGCGAGATTCAACGCAGGACGTCGAACAGGCGAGGTGAGATAGCGGACAGGTTTTGAATCATGGATGAACGAATTCGCACCCTGTTTCCCGTGACGCGGGAGTACATCTATCTCAATCACGCCGCCATTGGGCCCCTCTCGACGCGCGTCGTCGAGGCCATGCGGGCGTATCTCACCGAAGCGAGTCGGGAAGGATCGCTCAAATGGCCCATCTGGATGAAGGAAGCCGAAGGCGCCCGTCAACGCGCCGCGCAACTCATCGGCGCAAAGTCCCACGAGATCGCTTTCATGCGCAATACGTCGGATGGCCTGGCGGCCATTGCCAATGGTCTCGATTGGCGGCCCGGCGATAATGTGGTCACCTGTGATTGTGAATTTCCGGCCAACATCTATCCCTGGATGCGCCTGGCATCGCGAGGCGTGGAACTCCGCTTGGCTCACGAACGCCAGGGGCGCATCGATCTGGACGATCTCTTCGCCCTGGTCGATGAGCGCACGCGCGTCATCACCGTCAGCTTCGTCCAATTTGGCAGCGGATTCCGCATGGATCTTGGCGCGATCGGCGCATTTTGCCGGGAACGCCGCATTCTGTTCGTCGTCGATGCCATTCAGGGACTCGGCGCTTTGTCGCTGGACGTGCACCGCGATGGTATTGATGCTCTGTCGGCCGATGCCCATAAATTCCTCCTGGGACCGGAGGGCATCGCCATCCTGTTCATCTCCGAGCGCCTGTTGGATCGCATCGAACCCACGGTCGTCGGCTGGACCTCGGTGAAATACGATTTCGATCGACTGCTCGATTACCAGCTGGAGTACCGCGACGGCGCGGCTCGGTTCGAGCCCGGTTCGCTCAACACCATCGGTGTTCGCGGGTTGCGGGCCGCCCTCGATCTACTGCTGGACACGGGCATTGAGCGCATCGAGTCGTATCTATTGAGATTAACCGAGTATCTGGCCGAAGGGTTACGAGCCAAAGGGTATCATCTGGTCAGCTCGCGGCGACCGGGCGAAGCATCAGCCATCGTCTGTTGCACGCATGAGCGTTACCGGGCATCCGAACTCTGCCAGCGATTGGCCGAGCGTCGGATCATCACCAGTCACCGGCTGGGCCGGCTGCGCATCTCACCGCATTTTTATAATACTCGAGAGGAGATCGATGCCCTCCTCGACACGCTCCCCTGAGGCCGGGACGTGGACGATGAGCGCACTCATAATACCCGGTCGCTCATCCCTCCACCTTGCCCAATAGATGGCGACGAATATGGGGAGGAAGGAAGTACTCTGAGACCCGACGCATGGTATGAATGAGCGTCACGATGTCTTCCTCTCCTTCCCAATGCTCGCGCAAAGGAGCGTCGCCAGCGCGATAGAGGAGGCGCGTGAGCGCCAAGGCGATCAAGAACGCATCGTCAACCAAGCCGAAAAAGGGGATGAAATCGGCAATCGTATCGATGGGCGTCAATGTGTACACGAGCGCGGCGGCGAGGATAGCTTTATCCACCCCTGAGACGCGCCGATCACCGAGGAGCCGGATGATCAATTTCAGCAATTGAGGAATCAATCGGAGAACTCTCCGCATTCTCTGCCGCAATCGGCGCTTCTCTTTTCTCTTCATCGCCTCTGGCTCTCGTGTCCGGCGGAGGGCGAACCCGGAAGCGGCTCGGTTCCAAGGATGATGAGGAGTCACCTCACCCCTCATACCGATAAGCGATGACTCAGATCTCGATCTCGATATCATCGCCCTGCACCCGCACCGTATAAGTCGCGACGTCGGATTGAGCGGGTGGACCCAATACTTCTCCGGTAGGGATTTTGAACCGGGCGCCGTGCCACGGGCAGGTCACCTCATCGCCATCGATCATCCCCTCGGCCAGTGGACCGCCAACATGCGTACAGGTATTCTCAATCGCGTAGTATTGACCATCGATATTAAACAAACCGATGACCGTGCCCTTCACTTCTACGGTCTTGGCCTCTCCCGGCCCAATTTCACTCGTTTTGGCGACCTTCACGAATTCTCCCATGATTCTCCTCCATGGAAAAGAGTTTCCGATGAACTTTCGTCCAATGGTATTCCTTCGACGCTCGACCCAGCGGAGTAAGTAAGATACCCGCTTCCACCATCCTCGTCAAGAATGCCGCATCCCACTCATGCAGCTGACCCCGTCCCCATGGAGTTCACTGCTGGAAAACGGAAGTCCTTCTTCAACCGACGTGAAGCGGTGGCGCTTCTTCCCAAGAAAAAATCCACTCCGCATAAGAGAGCCGATTCAAGGCGCTGAGCGCGGTGAAGACCGAAACCGTGGATTCTCCTCTCTCCCATCGACTCGCCGGAATTCTGACACGTCCGCCAGACGAAGGGCGATTGCTCCATGGTCTGTGGGAGAGCCCAGGATGGGCGTATTCGAGTGGTCAGGAGCGGTGGAAGGGAGATGGGCTCGCGCAGAGCAGGGGCCCATCTCCCCGTTCGCGCGCGCCGTCGCCCGTCGGAGGGATGAGATCACGCAGAGCGGGCGCCCATCCTCACTCGCGCTGGGAGGGCAGGCATCTCATCCCGCCGTCCCCCATCCCCGCTCACTGGAGCGCCGCCCATTGGGCATGAGCGATGCTCAACAGCAGAAAAGCGCGCGCCGACGTGGCTATCGGAGATCCAGCATCGAGCTGAAATCCCCCGGCCTGTTTCCCTCGCGCCGATTGCTTGGTCTGGAGCGCCTCCAGCGCCTTGGCTTCCAGTTGGGCCGACGTTGATCCACCGAGCAGTCGGGCCAGGATCATCTTCATCGCCAGCGATTCCAGGTGTTCCGGCTCGGTCACGGTGAGCTGAGCGTCGACCAGCTTCGTGGCCAGCGCGCGGGCGACGTTCGATGAGAGCGAACGCCCGGCCAGCACCTGAATGAGACGACGCTGGAAAGAAGGCAGGGAAGACGCCGCCTTGATGGCGCGGGCGGCCGCAGAGAAGATGTCATCGTCTATGGACAATCCCGCCCGTCGGGCGCTCCTTGCGGCCAGCAGTGCCCACGTGCTCGTCGTCGCATCGACCGGACCGCCGATGTGATCCGGCCACAGCCCTCGATTCACCCGCAGTTTCAACAGCCGATGGAGCATCTCCGTCGCCGCCGTTCGATATCGGGAACTGTGCGTCGCCGCGAAGCTCTCGACCATCGCCCAAGTGGCTAAAGCATGCGCTCTGACACCGCCCTCGGAACCAGGGAGCTGGTCCCACAGAGGCGTTCTCAGAGTGTGAATGAGATAGTCCAAGGCGCGTCGCACCTGAGCCTGATAGGAGCCGGCGCGATCGGTATGCCCGTTGGCCAGGTAAGCGAGCAAGGTTATGGCCGTCGTCTGGATCGCGCCGACCGTGGGCTGTCTTTGCGATGCCTCCATCCACACGCCGTTGACTCGCTGATGGCGGAGCAGATAACGGGCCACCGCTCGCAGGCGATCTTCCTTCGTCGCCAGCGAAACGAGGTCGCGCGCGGGCGGCGGAGAAGCGGTGGGTGCCGGACTCGGCATCGCGATCGGCGGACCGGCATGAGCGCGAGCGCTCTCGGCCACTACACCCCCGATGACGCCACCAGAAATGTCCCGAGCGGGAGCCGCCGTGAGGGCCGGGGACATGAAGGCGGCCGCGTTCCCTATGGGTGCTCGCCGCTCTCGGCCAAATACGGCTTCATAGTCCCACCCTTCGGGCAAAGGCACCGGAACGACGATGGTTTTGGGTGGACCTCCTTCGGCGGAGCGCACCGTCTTCTCCTCGACGGCGACGAAGGCGGTGAAGGGGCTCATGAGCTTATGGGTCAAGGCCAGTTGGATGATCTCCTGCTTGGCTGCTTCATCATCGGGATGCGCTACCAGCCGATCGCTCAGGGCTTCGATGCGCGCCCGCGCCCACAGCGTCGATAAGGTGAGGGCATCGGCCGTCGGATGATCGAACGTCACTCGCAGAGATCGTTCAATCGGGCCGGCGACACTCTGACCGCGCAGTTTGACCGTCTTCGCTTCCGGGCGCCATACGCGCCCGATGAGCACGAGCGGTCGGGCGAGAAAGACATCGGGCAACGGCGTCGGATAGACTCCATCGACGCTGAGGCCACCCCAATCTACGCTCACATCGGTGAGCACCGGAGACGCGATGCGGTTCTGAAAACGCGTGATGACCTCTTCCAGATCTTGACTGGGTAAGACGAACTCGAACGTGCCTCGACCAAACTCGGCCATCTTGCGAAGGAGGTAATCGTTGGGAGCTGTATCCACGCCGAACGTATAAATCCGCGCGCGCCCCACTCGTTGTTTCACCGCTCGCAGAATCTGCGCTTCATTCCCCACCTGACCGTCGGTCAAGAAGACGATGAGGGGAAGTCGATGCTCATCGTGCGGTTGATCCAAGGCGTGGAGCAGTGGCGGAAGCATCATCGTGCCCCCACCGGCTTGAAGTTCATCAATATAGGCATCGGCGCGATCGACGTTCTCCTGCGTGAAGGGAACCGGACGAGGCGCGAAAGCAGAGAAGTTGTTGGAGAAGCGGATGATGTTGAAGGCATCTTGCGGATTGAGCCCGTGAATCAACGCTCGCAAGGCATTCTTGGCCTGTTCTATCTTGGCGCCGGTCATTGACCCGGAGGTATCGATGATGAAGGTGATCTCCTTGGATTGAATCTCATCGATCACATAATCGATGGGCGGCACGACCATCAACAGGAAATAGCCCTTCCCATCCTCGTCCCGAGCCGTCAATGCCGTCGCCTGGATGTGATCGCCAGCGAGCTGGTATTCGAGCACGAAGTCTCTGTTAGGGAACTCGTCCTTCCGAACGAGTTCCACGCGAGAGTGGCCGGGACCGAGCTCGGCTATCGAGATGCGATGAGAGGGGCACTGCAGATGCTGGATGGGGAGCCCCGATTCGATATCGACGCTCAGGCTGATGTTGTATCCCGGCCGCATCTCGGGCTTGAGCACCGGCGGCGTCACCCGCGAGGCATCGGGAACATCGGTCGTATCCGGCGACCATCCCGTCCCCTGCTTCCCCGTCGGTTCTCCAGGGATGAATCGAGGAGCGACCACCATGGGGAAGCGCAACCGGAATCCCCCATCGTCGTATGGCAACACCTGAAAGAAATGGAGGCGAATCCGCACCTCATCGCCAGGCGCAATGTTGGCCACCGAGGTGGTGAAAATATTGGGGCGCTCCTGTTCGAGCAGGCCAGCTCGACGTCCCGTCCGTTTGGCTCGCTCGTACAGGCGTCGCGCCTCTTCCCGGCGCTTGACGACGCGCCGAATGATCCGATCGCCGATCTTCATGCTCATGTCATACACGGCGGCCTGCGCGGGGAGGGGGAAGGTGTACACGGCTTCGATTCGCTCGTCCAGAGGATTGGTGAAGACCTGCTCGACCTGCACGGACGCCACGAGCCCGGTGATGCGGATGCGGACATCCGTATGCTTGAGCGGGAGTGGCTTCTCTCCATCGACGAGCAGATCGCCCGCTCCCACCCAGGCGGGCTCTTTCTGTCTGGCCTCGATGCGACAGCCGAGCGCGAGCATGACGATGGTGAAATTCAAGAGGAATAAAACGAGTTTCATCTGACACTCTCCGTCAACAATGAATCGAGCGAAACGCGACTCCCAAGACGCGTTTCAGTGGTTCTCGATTTTCACCGGAAACTCCAGCGCTTCCGATGACCGGGCTCTCAGACATCGCTGAGGGCTCCACGTAACTTCGCTCATCCTTCAGGCGGGCGATGGACCACAACACATTGTCAGCTCCCACTTCGTTTTTCTCCATCCGCCCCCCGAAGACGCTCACACCATAATGGACACATGAGATCGCTCTCCGGTTCCATATTATTTTCCTGGCTCGCCGATTGAACATGTCAGGCGCGAGCCAGCCGCAGCATGAGATCGCTCTCCGATTCCATATTCCCGACGGCTCTCCCCTTCGACGCAGAGCGCGCGATATGGGATGAGCGGACGGAAGAGTCGAAGCTCGCCAGAGCGTTCGGGATTCCGGTCCGCGCGAACAGGATGAGAAGTCCGAAGATGTGAAATCCCTGACGTGAGTTGGAAAGGGATGGATCGATGGACGGCACGCTGATCTGCCGATCACACGGCACAGCCGGGCCTCACGGCGCGCTCACTGACGGTCGATCGACGCCATCCTTCGGCGGGGAGAGTTCGCGCGGGCGGGTCATCATCTGTTGACGCCCATCCCCGAGAAAGAGTAAATTATTGTGTTACATTCATTTCAGGTTTTGCACCTGAGACTCAGGGAAGCCGGAGAGGGATGGTCCAAGAGAAACGCTGGCGCTTGCGCTCCCAGAATCACGCCGTCTGCCGCCGACTCGCTGGTGAGTTGGGGATCTCGCCGATTGTGGCTCATCTGCTCAGCCACCGTGGCTACACCGATCCGGCCGCCGCATACCAGTTCCTCCATCCGCGGATCGAAGATCTCCACGACCCGTATCTCATGACAGGTATGCGCCAGGCGGTGGACCGCATCATGCGCGCCATTGCGCATCGAGAGAAGATCCTCATCTATGGCGACTACGATGTAGATGGAACGACGAGTATCATCATTCTGAAAAAAACGCTGGAGATGCTCGGCGCAGACGTCGCCTATCACCTGCCGGAACGACTGGTCGATGGGTATGGAATGAAAGAAGAGGCCATACATCAGGCTCACGCGGCCGGTGCCAAGCTGATCATCAGCGCCGATTGTGGCATCCGCGCCCACGAGGTTGTTGCTGCGGCTCATCACCTCGGCCTCGACATCATCATCACCGATCATCACCTGCCGGAAGAGCAACTCCCACCGGCTTTGGCCGTGCTCAACCCGAAACGTTCCGATTGCGCCTATCCGGAGAAGAGTCTGGCCGGCGTGGGCGTCGCCTTCAAGCTCGTGCAGGCGCTCTTGAAGGAGACGGGACGAGAACGCGCTCTGCCCTCGTTCCTGAAAGTGGCCGCCATCGGGACGATCGCCGACCTGGTGCCCCTGGTCGGCGAGAACCGCATCATCGCCAAGTTCGGATTAGAAGGGTTGCGTCAACCGAAGAACGAGGGCCTGAGAGCGCTGTTGGACGTGGCCGGCATTCGATTGGACAGTCCCATTCGCTGTGATGATATCGCCTTTCGCGTCGGTCCGCGCCTCAATGCTATGGGGCGGATGGGGAGAGCCCATCCGGTCATCGAGCTCTTCTGGGCTGAGACGGCCGAGCACGCCCAGCGGTTAGCTCAGACGCTCAATCAACAGAACGCCGCGCGCCAGCAAGCTCAGCAGCGCGTGCTTGAGGAGGCGCATCGATTCCTCGAACAACACCCGGATCTGGCCGCCGGTCCGGTCATCGTCCTGGCCGGTCGCCAGTGGCATCGGGGAGTGATCGGCCTGGCCGCCTCCAAGATCGTCGACCGGTTTTACCGTCCGACGATCGTCGTCTCGGTGCAGGACGGCCTCGGACATGGTTCAGGCCGCAGCATCCCGGCTTTTCATCTCCTCGACGGATTGGATCACTGCGCCGATCTTCTGGAGCGCTATGGAGGACATGCGCACGCGGCCGGCTTGACGATCCGAGAGGAACGCATCCCCGCGCTCGCCGCTCGATTGAACCAATACGCACACACGGTCCTCTCGGCCGACGATTTGATCCCCGAACTGGAGATCGAGCATCGGCTGAGCCTCTCGGACATCGACTTCGAGCTGTGGGCTGCGCTTTCGCAACTGGAGCCGTTCGGCGTAGGAAATCCCAAGCCGGTCTTCGCCATCCGTCAGGGGCGTATCGCCGACCAACCCCGCCGGCTCAAGGAGCAACACTGGATGTTCAGGGTGGAGCAGCAAGGACGGCGGGCGGACCTCATCTGGTGGAATGGGGTGGAGAGGGCGCCGGATCTGGCCGCCGGGGAGATGGTCTCTGTGGCCTTCACCGTGGATGCCCATCATTATCAAGGGACCGTGGGCCTGCGCCTGACGGTGAGAGACATGAAACGAGAGGCCCCGTCATGACGAATACGCGCTGGATTCATTGGTGGCCGCGCCTGGTTCGACTCCTCGCCGCAGGACTGTTCGTGGGTCTGATCGCCGCGCTGGTCATCTCTTATCGGAGCCAGTATGGCTTCATTCATCGGGCGGGCGAGGTCTATCCCGAGTATCGGATGAGTCGTCATCTCGTTTCGGTGACCGAGAATATTCGTCATCTGCAAACCCAGGGGGACCGCTACCTCTTTCTGATGACGGCGGCGCGCGACGAGCTTTACGACGACGGTCACCACGAATTGGAACGCGTCTCCCTCGAAGTATATGGAGACGACGGCCAGCCCCAAGGGCACATCCGCGCCGAACATTGCATCTATGATCCCTCTCAGGGTCTCGTCATTTTCAAGAACCGGGTCACAGCGACGGCCTGGGACGCACTGTCCATCCAGACGGAACGACTCGTCTATGAGCAGAACACCGGTCTCATCCGTACTGATCAGCCGGTTCGCTTCGTCCGAAAACAGCTCAGCGGAGAAGCTACGGGAGTGGAAATCCATACTCGATCCGGACGGGAGCAAGTGGTGCTCAAACGCCACGTCAGCGTGACGGTGGAGGCGGTCCACCATCGGGGGAAATGGCCGCCACCAGAACCTCTTCACCTGCGCTGCGATTCGGCTTACATCCTCAAGTCGGAGGCCGCCATCCACCTCCTCGGTCAGGTGACGCTGTCTCAAGCCAACGAAACCTTGACCGCTGATCGCATGGTCGTGCTGTTGGATGAGGAACGTCGCCCCCGAACAATCACCGCGCATGGACGAGCGATGATGCAATCCCGCTCCGGGCGCCGGACGAGCCAAGTTCGGGCGGACGCTCTCACGTTTCACTTCGATCAGGAACAGCGACTGCGACAAGCCGTTGCTGAAGGCCGAGCGATGGCCCGTTTGATGGAGGCCGATCAGGTCCGCCAGATGGACGCGCCGCGTATCGAAGCGCAGTTCGCCCCCACGCCCACGGCGACAATCGCCCTGTCTCGCATCATCGGCGACCACGGGCGCGTCACTGTACAGTTCACGCCGACCGCGTCGACGACGCCAGGAGCGACCGACCACCACTCCTGGCTTCGAGCCGCCAGCGAGGATAAGACGCTCACCGCCGATTGGGTGGAACTCACTTACCGACCGGACCATCACACCTTAGACCGAGCGGTGGCGACCGGACATGCCATCCTCGTTTTGCGCCCGCACCCCTCCACCCCGCGCGCCGACCGCAAGGTCATTCGGGCCGAACGCATGGAGATAGAATTCTATGAAGACGGGAATCTGGCCAAGGTCTTCAAAGCCCGGGGCGATGTGCGCGTCGCGTTCGAGCCCGTGGATCCGCAATCGTCCAGACCGAAGCGCACCACCCGCAGCCAGGAACTGATGGCTCAAATCGATCCCACGACACATGAATTCACTCAACTCGTGCAATCGGGCGGTTTCCACTATGTCGAAGGCGAGCGCCAGGCCAAGAGCGAGCGCGCCATCTACGATGCGGACACGCATATCATTCGCCTCGTGGGCGGCGAACCGGTGATGTGGGATTCTCGCGGCCGCCTGCGGGCCGAACGCATCCAGATCAACCTGGAAACGAGCGAGAGCCAAGCCATTGGACGGGTGACTACGACCTACTACACGCAACGGGCGACGAAGGGAACCATCCCGTTCGAAGATGCCCAGGCCCCCATATTCATCGCCGCTGATCGAGCGGATGTCAAGCACCGATTGGAGGTGGCTCGCTATATGGGCCACGTACGCGCGTGGCAGGAGGATAGTTATGTGACGGCCGACCGCCTGGAGCTCTTCGGGAGAGAGCGCATGATGGTGGCCACGGGCCATGTGCGTTCGGGGTTTTATCGCGCGCGCCGGCGCAAAGACACGGGCTCGACCGAATCTCTGCCCGTATTCGCGCAGGCCGAGCGCATGAGCTATTGGGACGGTGAACGCCTCGTCCGCTACGAGAATGGAGCCCAGTTACGATATGGCTCTCGCCGCTTGTCGGCCGATCGACTCTCGGTGTTCCTCAAATTGGACGGGAACGAGATCGAGCGCGCCATCGCCGAGGGCCACGTCGTCATCGCCGAACCCGGACGACGCGCCTATGGCGATCAAGCCGTCTATACGGCCGTCGATGAGCGCGTCGTGCTCATCGGCGTTCCCGCCCGCGTAGAGGACGAGCGCGCCCAACTCACCCATCGGGGGCCTCGATTGACTTTCCTTCTAGGCAGTGATAAAGTGATTAGTGGGGCGCCTGGGAGCTCGCAGCGGGTCCGATCGGTGCGAAAAATCCGATAATTGAGAGAGCGATGAAGCAAACCGTTCTGGACAAGGAAAGCGCTGAAACGGGGCGGGCTGAGCATGCGGTTGGCTCACCGGCCTGGATGGCGCCAGAGGTCCAGATCGGCGTTTTGGCCACGGTCGGATTGAAGAAGTGTTACCGCCGACGGTGCGTCGTGGATCATGTTTCCCTGTACGTGCGTCGGGGCGAGATCGTCGGGCTCCTCGGACCGAATGGGGCGGGAAAGACGACGACATTCTATATGATCGTGGGCGTGGAGAAACCCGATGCGGGCGAGATTTTCCTCAATGGACGTGCGATCACCTCTCTTCCCATGTACCTGCGCGCCCGCCAGGGGATCGGTTACTTGCCTCAAGAACCCTCCATTTTCCGAAAGATGAGTGTGGAAGAGAATCTGCTCGCCATCCTGGAGACCCAAAAACTGACTCGCCAGGAGCGTGAGCAACGTCTGGAGACGCTGCTGGAGGAACTGGGACTCACCCAGGTGCGACGCACCGTGGGCTATGCGCTTTCCGGGGGAGAGCGCCGACGCACGGAGATCGCGCGCGCGCTGGTCCTCGAACCTCAGTTCATGCTGCTGGACGAACCATTTGCCGGGATTGATCCTCTGGCCGTGATGGATATCCAGGAGATCATCCGCCACCTCAAGGCCAAAGGCATCGGTGTGTTGGTGACCGATCATAATGTTCGCGAGACGTTGGAGATCACTGATCGCGCATACATCATCAATGAAGGAAAAATCTTTCGTTCGGGGACGCCCGAACAGTTGACCCACGACCCGGATGTCCGACGGGTCTACTTGGGGGAACGGTTCCGGTTGTAGTATGCCGTCGATCAAGTTCCAGGCCAATTTATCTCAGCGACTGATCCTCACGGCGCAGCTCAAGCAGCGGATTGACATGTTGGCCATGACCAAGCTTGAGTTGTTGAACCTGATCAATCAGCAACTGCAGGAGAACCCCGTGCTGGAGGAGGTCACCGAACCGATCACCGATGCTCAACAATCCCTCTCGGCCACTGAGCGCGATGAATTTCCCACGCCCGCCCAACAATCTCCATCCGAGACCAACGATGCCTCTTCGTCGGAGTCGCCCGCCGATCCGTTCGATCACATCGACTTCGATTCCTTCTTCCAGGAGTATCTGGCCCCGGGCCCGCGAACGCCTCAGAGCGAAGTCCGCGAGGAGGACTCTTCACTGCTGGAGAAGCTCACTCCCCAACGAGAGAATCTCTACGATCACCTCATGTGGCAACTGCGACTGTGTGGCCTCCCCGAGGAGACGCTGGTCATCGCCGAAGCCATCATCGGAAATCTCAATCAGGATGGATATCTGGAGGCCACTCTGGAAGAGATCGCGGCCATGGGCCCCTGGCCGATGGAGGCGGTCCGGGAAGCGCTCGCCGTCGTTCAGAGCCTGGATCCTCCGGGCGTGGGCGCCCGCGATTTGCGCGAGTGCCTCCTGCTCCAACTCAAAGAGCGGGGATGGGAGAATACCTTGGCGGCCACGCTGGTCGCCGATCACATGGAGGAGCTTCGACGGCGTCAACTCCCGGAGCTGGCCAAGAAACTCCATCTCCCTCTGGACGTCATCGAGGCCGAACTGGCCCGCATCCAGCAACTCGATCCCCGGCCAGCCCGGAACTACGATCCCACCGTGCCCCAATACATCACCCCAGAGGTGAGCATCGTCAAGATCGGCGACGAGTATCGGCTCATCTTCAACGATGATGGAATGCCTCATCTGCGCATCAGTCCAACTTATCAGCGCATGCTGGAAGGAACTGACGTCTCGAAAGAGGTACGCGATTTTGTCCGCGAGCGATTCCGGAGCGCGCTGGAGTTGATCAGAAACATCGAACACCGCAAGCGAGCCATCTATCGCGTGTGTGAAGCGATCGTACGCCGACAGCGAGACTTCCTGGATTACGGTCCCGAGTACCTGAAGCCCATGCTGTTGAAAGACATCGCCGAAGAGCTGCATCTCTCGCTCTCGACAATCAGTCGAGTGGTCAATAACAAGTACGTGGAAACGCCGCAGGGCATCATGGAGCTGCGCCGATTCTTCACCGAGGGACTCACCCGCGATGATGGTCGCGAGATCTCGACCCGCGTCATCAAGCTCCGAATCAAAACATTGATCGAGCGAGAGGATCCCCGGCGCCCGCTCACCGACGATGAGATCGTCAACATTCTGGCGCGCGATGGGATCCGGCTGTCGCGCCGAACTGTGACCAAGTATCGGAAGTTGATGGGGATTCCCAGTTCGCGCGACCGCCGCGTTCAATAGGAGGTGGGTATGCAACTGGAGGTAACGGGGCGGAATATTGATGTGACCTCCCGCGTCGAGAAACGTATTCGAAAGCTGATGTCTAAACTGAACAAACTCCTCGATGACTCAGCCAGCGCTCATGTCATTCTCTCCACCGAGAAACATCGTCACCGAACGGAGATCATCATTACCTGGCGCGATTATCAATTCACGGGGATCGCTGAAACAGCCGACCTGGAGAGTTCCGTCTCCCAGGCCATCGAAAAGATTCATCGACAGACGTTGAAGCAGAAAGAGAAATTCACCGCCCGCCGGCGCAGTGGACGTAAGGCGACGTCGGCAGAAATCGCTCCCGTTGAGATCGAACCGGAAGTGGACGAACCGAGAATCATCCGCACGCCTCGCAGCGCCATCAAGCCCCTCACCCCTGAAGAGGCGGCCCTGCACCTGGCCGAAACGGGCGAGCACTTCCTCGTCTTTCACGATGCCGAGCGCGATCGTGTGGCCGTCATCTACAAGCGGAAAGATGGACATTACGGCTTAATCGAACCGTAAGCCCATGTCCGATATCGCCATCATGGGCTATCCACACATTGTGATCATCACGGGTTTGAGCGGTTCGGGGAAGACCTCCGCTGTGAAAGCGTTCGAGGATCTCGGATATTTCTGTGTGGATAACCTGCCCATTCAATTGATCCCGACCTTCGTCGAACTCTGTGATCGATCATCGGAAACGCTCAAACGGGCCGTCATCGTCGTCGATATTCGCGAGAGAGAATTTCTCCCCGAGTTCCCTCGCATTTATGAAGATCTCAAGAGACGCGCCATCGATGTGAAGGTCTTATTCTTCGAGGCGAGCGATGAGATCCTCCGTCGCCGCTTCTCTGAAACACGGCGACCGCACCCGCTCAGCGATAGCGCCAAAGATTTGACGCAGGCCATCGCGGCTGAGCGCGCCTTGCTCAAGGAGATGCGGGCGCTGGCCGATATGGTCGTGGACACCTCCGATCGTAATGTACATGCGCTGCGTCGGTATCTCATCGAACAGTTCAGCATGCCAGACCAGGACCTGGAATTACGCATCACCATCGTGAGTTTCGGATTCAAACACGGACTCCCGCCGGCCATGGACTTGCTGTTCGATGTGCGCTTCCTGCCCAATCCCCATTTCGTCCCCGAACTGCGGAAGCTCACCGGCAAGGACCGGAAGGTGAAGGAGTTCATGCAGGCAGCGCCTGAGACGAGGGAGACCATCGAACGACTGCGGAGTCTGTTGCTGTTCCTCTTGCCCCACTATCGACGAGAAGGGCGAAGCTACCTGACCATCGGGATCGGGTGCACCGGTGGTCGCCATCGCTCGGTGATGGTAGCCGAAGCCCTGCGCCAGTTTCTACGCCGCAAAGGATATAAGGTGAAGGTGTGGCATCGGGATTATGATAAAATGTGAGCGTGAATATTTTCGCGACTTCACAACGGTCCACCCGGCGCCCAAGTGAGCGCTGGGGGATTCTCCAGGGAGGATGGAAACGGTGATTGGAGGCGTGGTTGTGACACACGGACAGTTAGCCAGAGAACTGGTCAATGCCGCCGAAATGATCGTCGGCGACATCCACCACATCACGGCCGTGTCCATCGGCTGGCACGATGACGTCGAAACGGCGCGCGGGATGATCAAGGAGGCGATTGATCACACCAATCAAGGTCACGGCGTTCTCGTGCTCACTGACTTGCTCGGAGGGACGCCGACGAACATCGCGGCGAGTTTCATGGGTATCGAGCAGATCGAGATCGTCACCGGCGTCAATCTGCCCATGCTCATCAAGCTCGCCAGTCAACGAGGAGACGAAGATCTGACGACGTTGGCGCGGCAGGTGCGCGACCAGGGACGTCAGGATATTTATCTGGCGAGTGAGATCTTGACTCCTCGGAGCCGATGATCATGCGACAGCGGGAGCTCCTGGTGAACAATCGATTGGGCCTTCACGCTCGGGCCGCCGCCAAGATCGTGCGGCTCAGTAACCAATTCAAAAGTGAGCTGATCCTTCAACGATGCGATAACGGTCGGCGCGGAGATGCCAAGAGTATCCTCGGTATCCTGGCGCTGGCCGCGACCCAAGGAACCCGCCTCATCCTGACGGCGTCGGGAGAGGATGAGGACATAGCGATCCGCCATGTCACACGCCTTATCGAACACCAGCTCGAGGAGGACGATGAACGCGAGAGCACCCCATGAGACCCGGCGCCGACTCAAGGGATTGGGCGTGTCGCCGGGAATTGGCATTGGCACGATCGTGCACTTCAGTTCTCGTGGTCCCCACGCATTCCGCGTGCGGATTGAGCCGCACCAAGTGGAAGAAGAACTGCACCGCCTGAAGAAAGCATTCCATACCGCCCGTCAGCAACTCGCTCAGATGAAGGCTAAACTGGAGCAAGCGCTCGGTCGCGAGCATGCCTACATTCTCGACGCCCACCTGTTGATGCTCGAGGACCAGCAACTCATCCAAGAGATCACATCGATCATCCGCACCCACCGCGTCAATGCTGAATGGGCGATCAAAGTCGCCCTGGATCGCATCCAGGCTATCTATGCCGACATCAAGGATGATTATTTGCGCGAGCGCGGCAGCGATATCGAAGATGTCGCCCATCGGTTGATCATGACGTTGCAAGGGGACCATCGTCACCGCCGGCTGTTGCCCGGAACCATTCTGGCCACCGAGCAGATGCTCCCCAGCATGATGGTCGAACTCGATCCCAACGCCGTCGTCGGCCTGGTGGCGCGAACCGGTGGATGGACGTCGCACGCTGCCATTATCGCGCGCGGATTGGGCGTTCCCGCCGTGGTGGGCATCGAAGCCCTCCACGAGGAGATCGAAGCGGGAATGCCCGCCATCGTCGATGGACATGCGGGAGAACTCATTCTGAATCCCACCGAAGAGGTCGTGGCCCAATACCGAGAGCGTCAGGCCGAAAGCGAACGACTCTGGTGTGCCGTCCGCGACCGCATTCGACTCCCTACCGTTACGCGGGACGGAACGCCCATCACCTTGCGTGCTAATATCGAACTCCCATCGGAGGTGGACACCATCGGACAATACGGAGCTCAAGGCATCGGTCTGTTTCGCACTCAGTATCTGTTCCTCTCCTCTCCCACCGCGCCCCCTTCTGAACACATCCAATTTACGACTTACCGCCGGCTCGCCGAGGCGTGCGGCCAAGACGGCGTGACGATTCGAACGCTGGATTGGGCCGAACCCGAACCTGCGGTGAGCGACACCGAGCCAGAAACGAATCCGGCCTTGGGATTGCGGGCCATCCGCTATTCCCTGCGGGTCCCGGAACTGTTCCGAACGCAGCTTCGCGCCATCCTTCGAGCCGCGTTTTATGGGCGAATCAGCGTCGTTCTCCCTCTCGTCTCCTCGGTGACGGAGATTCGCCGAACACGGGAACTGCTCCACGCAGTAGCACGAGAACTCAGAGAAGAAGGCCTTCCTCATCGTGCAGATATTCCCGTCGGCGTCATGATTGAAGTGCCCGCCGCCGTTTTCATCGCTGATGCCCTGGCGGCCGAGGCTGACTTCTTCAGCTTGGGGACCAACGATTTGATTCAATATCTGCTGGCCGTCGACCGAGATAACAGCCGCGTCGCTCACCTCTACAGGCCCCTCCACCCTGCCGTGCTCCGCGCGGTGAAGGAGACCGTAGTGGCGGCGGCGGCCGCTCACATCCCCGTCGAGGTCTGTGGAGAGATGGCCGCCGAACCTCTCCAGGCGCTGGCGCTCATCGGCCTCGGCGTGCGTCGGCTGAGTATGGCCCCCAAGACCATTCCCCTCATGAAAGACGTCATTCGCTCGGTGGATTTAGCGCTTCTGGAGAACACGGTCGATCGCGCCCTGAAGCTGGTCACCGCCGAAGAAGTCGAATACCTGTTGCGCGAGCAGTGGGCAGATGTTCTCTCAGAACGACGTCTGAAAAACCACATGAAGACGGACAGAAGACAGATGGAGGAGAGAATCTGAACGGTTGATGGGCTCGCGTTGACTGCCGTTGAGTGAGAGAATCTCTCCTATGGCTGCATTAACTCCTTGAGGCGATCCATCAGTTGCTGCCCGGAAGCCGAGGTAGCCAGTCGACGAACGAAGCCAACAGAGAGCGCGAATGTGGCGGGAATGAGAATCGCCTTCCAGGCGGCAAGCCGAATCCGCCTGTGAAGCAAGTGACCACAAATCAGGCACGATATGGCTACCGCCAGATAGAAGAAGGATCTCATCCAGGCAGCATATTTTTCTCGCTGGGACTTCAATAATTCAGCGATCTCCTTGGCCGCTGCGGAGTTCGTCGACTTTTGATTGACGTCCTGCAGAAGGAGGGTGGAGAGTTCGGTCAATCGCCGGGAGACGGCCGGATCGACCTTCATGAACAGTGAGCCGTAGATGATGGATCCCACCATCAGGACGATCAAAGGGATGGTGGAGATGGCCACGATCTGATAGAGTCGACGGACATCCACCTGAATGTCCATGAGGTAAAGCCACCCAAAGACAAAGACCACGCCCAGTGGAATGATACAAACCATGAAGCCGCTGTAGACGGCGTACACGACGAGAGCAAAGGCATTGGTCAACCCACGAAGGTCGGCGGGGAGAAAATCAAGATAGTGCAAAAAGAGGACATACTGGGCGAACAACGTCGTCACGAAGAACCCAGCCGTGATGAGATGATAGCGAGCCAGTGGGATCCTCTCACCCACCGGCGCCTTCGCCGCCTCGGTTGATGAAGGTATTTCCTGTTGGCTCATGATCCACTCAACACCTTTCCCACAATAGCGGGCGTCACAAAGGCCTCAATGACGGCTGCTACACACAGCACCACATACGCGCCCAGGGACAAAAGTCCATAGCTCTTGATCTCCTGAACCCAGTCGATGGTCCACCCTTGTGTGTATCGATAGATGCGATACGGGAAATAGAGCCCCAGCGCTGCCACGAGCATGAATGCAGTGAGTTCGAAAATGCCATGAGGGAGAAGTGCAGCGATGGCAAGAGAACCGGGCGCCCCAGCATCTATACTCAGACGCACAGCCAAGCCCACACTCCCCCCGATCAGAAAAGATTGGATGACCGAGAGGATACCACAGGTGAGGATGCCCAATGTGAGCATCAAAAAGACCCTGGAGTTATTCGCAAAGATCAACTTGAATGTTCTTGCTGTTTGCAACTTGGGAACAATCCCATTGTCTGGGAGAAACGTACCCCGCGGGAGTATGCTTTCCGGAATGGTGAACGAAATAGCAATAAAAAAACCGAGAGCGAAGACCAGACCACAAATTATGAAGCACCCCACATACTGCTTCCACTTGAACTTCATATTAACAACCGATGGCTTAAAACCCCGCCTCTTCTAAGGAAATCCCCCCTTCACCACATCTCTTCTGAGTACACCACCCCTGCTCAGACCACCAACCAATCGCCTTATACCATCACACTCTGCCTGCTCAGACGACGCCTTCAACCGCTATAGCGCCCTCTTAATCAGGCACAAAAATAAAAGTCGCTTTCAGAGTCCCAAACTCTTATGATCTTCTCCGAAAGCGACTCTCACCACCGTTTGTTTACAAGATAAAAAGCAAGCTATCTCCGACTGGCTGTCCGAGAAATCCCAGCAGACCGATCACCAGGAGCGGAAGAACGACGGGGATCAGGGCCCCCGTGAACACCGCGCTGGTCAGATAGACGAGAAGGAGTACCGCCAATTTCGGGGCTACGATCGGAAGCGCCAGTAGGAGCGGCGAGCCAAAAACACCAGCCAAAGCGAGTACTTTCTTCATATGAAACCCTCCTTAGTTCAGAAGTTTTCTAAAGTCAAGTCCGAAGTATACATACGGTTGACAACTGTGTCAAGCAATTCCTGAGATTCGATCGTGGGGCCTTCGCCACACACCGCTCAGCTAAAAGATAACCTTAACACCCACATAGGGCGATAAAGCTAAAGCAGTGTCTTCGTGAGCGCAGTCGCTTTCAGAGCACAGATCCCCTGAAAGCGACTGAATTCCCCACGATCACAAGATGAACGCAAAGTCCACCGGAAGGAAAGGCCCCCCGAAGAAAACCAGACTCGAGAAGACGCCGACCAAGGTCCCAAACCCAATATTGCTGCCCAGCTGCAGTAAGGCGAGCAATATCCCGAGAACCTTGGGCACCGCGGCGCCAGCAAATACCAAGGCCATTGGCGAGCAAAAGGCACCAGTTAGCGCTAGAACCTTTTTCATAAAACCCTCCTTAGTCTAGTTTGATAAAACCTCCCCAAGTATACATACGCATTAACGCCTTGTCAAGGAATATTTGCGATTCCCCATCCCTCTCATTTGGCTGGTCGACGGCCTCATCCAAGGTACTTCAGTGTGAGAGCTTACGCCATCTCTGATCTCTCTGGAGACAGTGGTGACGTCATGTCCACCATCCCCGGTAATAAAGGATGCCGTCTCATCGTCGGCGTCGGGCCGATAGCGCCCCCCAGACCTGAGAGCAGTCAATTGAGGGAGGAATGGAAACGAGAGAATACGACGTCCCAACCCTCCCCAGACGATCATCTCCGACCCCGTCCATACGGCGGCATGTGACTTTCTGGCCTGTGGAGCTTCTGCGACACTGACTGGCGTCCAGGTGTCTGTTTCTGGATCGTATCGCGCTCCCGTATTAAGAAGAGCGCGTCCCGTGGTCCCTCCCCAAATGATCATCTCTCGCCCCGTCCAAACCGCCGTGTGATCAAATCGCGGTTCTGGGGCCCCGATGAGGCTGATGGGTCTCCAGGTATCCGTTTCCGGATCGTATCGCCCACCAGTATTGAGGGCGCGTTGACCGCTCTTCCCTCCCCAGATGATCATCTCTCGCCCCGTCCAAACCGCCGTATGCTGACTCCGACCTTCGGGCGCCCCATCCACGCTTACTGGCCGCCACGTATCCGTTTCCGGATCATAGCGACCTCCTGTCTGAAGGACGGTCCGCCCATCTGTCCCTCCCCAGATGATCATCTCTCGCCCCGTCCAAACCGCCGTGTGGTTGCGACGGCGGCGTGGAGCGCCGTCCGTCGCCACTGGTGTCCAACGATCGTTCGTTGGATCATATTTACCCCCCGAGTTGAATATCCGGCGCCCATTACTCCCTCCCCAGATGATCATCTCTCGCCCCGTCCAAACCGCCGTGTGATCGAGCCGCGCTTGTGGAGCATCGATTTCAGTCACCGGTTGCCAATTATCGAATGTTGGATTATAACGCCCGCCAGTATTGAAAACGCCTTTGGTATTTCCGCCACCCCATACGATCATCTCCTCCCCGGTCCAGATCTGAGTGTGGCGAAATCGCGGACTCGGCGCACCGAACTCGGCGACGGGTATCCAATTGTCGAATGCCGGATCATAGCGACCGCCCGTCCCCAATCCCAATCCGAATTGATTCGCGCCACCCCATACGATCATCTCCTCCCCGGTCCACACAGCTCGAACGACCTGGCGAGCACTGGGAGCCGTTGTGCGATCGGTAGGAATCCAGGGCGAGGCGTTGGCCTCCGCTGACGAGGTCCGGTCGAGCTCGGTCAATCCGAGAACACTCCCACAGAGCACTCCCACTATGATCAGAACGAAAAGCAGATTTCCCCTCTCCCTCCCCATGAGCGAAGACAACAATCCCCAATCTCCCGATGCAATCAGCTAGAGACGCGGTCTAGAAGGCAAATATCATCTCCAATGGCGTGAGCCCCTCTTGCACCACAAAAGAGAAGATGAACTGGAGCAGAACGCCACCAATCCCACTCAAAATAGCACCGATGTTCGCAATACCCCCGCCGAGGAAGATGACGACCAGAGCGGCTATCTGTGGGAGCATCCATTCACACGCAATGACTCCTATGGGTGAAAGAAGTCCTCCCCAACCAATCACTTTTTTCATCGCGACTCCTCAGAAACGCCCGTGCAGTCTTTGACGATATACTCGCCCCTCTCCGACCTTTACTCAGAAAAGGATCGCCAGAGAGACACAAGACTCATCAATGATACAGTTATCCCCAGGTGCTCTCACCTGGGGATAACTGTACGGGATGTCAACAACCTCTTACAACCCAAGGAACAGCTCGGTGGTGTCAACACCGCCCTGCTCGAAGAAGTCAGTGACGAAGAAAACGAGATCCCGAGCAATCGATGTACCCGTGTTGAAGCCAATCGACACACCTGACGGATTAATCGCATTCAAGACGATGACCAACAAAATGGCCAGCAGATGGGCCACGAGCATCTTATTGGCCATCCAAAAAGCCACCGACATGGCCATGCAACCCGTAGCGAGTAGCTTCTTTCTCATGAGACAATCCTCCTTAGTCCAGATGTTTTATTGACAATCCTAACTGACCGCCTTAATATACCCAAGATTTGAATGGGAGTCAAGAAAGATCAATGGGTCAAAAGAAGTCAGGGCGATCGATTCACTCCTCTCACCAGCAGGTGTTAAGCTGTCTAGACGGATTCAGAGATGGTGACCGGATTCACTTCCCTCAGACGATGGAGGCACATATGAGACGAAATATGATCGCACGACTCGGGAGTATACTGACAGGACTGGGATTGGTTGCCGTTCTCCTCGGTTCCCTGGCCTGGGGAACCCAGTCAACAGCCATCATTCACACTCTCGCGGGAGGGAACGTTGGCGATGGGCGGCTCGCTGTCCAGGTTCCATTCAATCACCCCGTTGATGTCGTCGTTGATCAGCAGGGCGATATCTATCTCCTGGAGGATTTCTACGAGAGAGTGCGGCGTATTGATGCTCAAACGGGCAGGATCATCACCGTAGCTGGAAACGGCATATCCGGCTATAGCGGCGATGGCGGACCGGCCACCGAGGCGAGTTTGAACAGTCCGCAAGGCATCGCTCTGGATGCTGCCGGAAACCTGTATATCGCCGATTTCCTCAATCATCGTATTCGTCGCGTCGATGCGCAAACGGGCATCATCACCACAGTGGCCGGGGATGGCTTCACCGATCGGGATGGAGAGGGCCGATTCCGCGGCGATGGCGGACCGGCCATTGAGGCCAGCTTGAATCAACCCATCGCTGTGGCTGTGAGTCCCGAGGGTGATCTCTATATCAGCGACTGGGGGAATAATCGTATTCGCAAGGTCGATGCGCAAACGGGCATCATCACCACGGTGGCGGGCAACGGCAAGCTCCAAGCCAATCCCGCCCGCGACGATGGCGGACCGGCCGTGGAAGCCTCCTTGAATCCGGCGGGTTTGGCCTTTGATGTCCAAGGCCATCTCTACGTGGCCGATCTCAAGAATCATCTCATCAGAAGAATCGACCTCGGCACCGGCATCATCACGACGGTGGCTGGCGACGGATTCAAGGTCGTATTCGACACAAATAATCCGGAGAGCATCCGCTATGTCGGCAATGGGCGACTCAACGTCGAAAGCGGACCGGCGCGCCGCGTGAGCCTCAACTTCCCTCAAGATGTCGCCGTGGACAGTCAGGGTAATGTTTACATCGCCGACCGAAACAACCATCGGATTCGGCAGCTCACTCCCGATGGACAACTGCGCACGATTGCCGGGTCGAGTCCGGTGGATGCGGTGACCGGAGCAGGAGACGGAGGATTCGGTGGCGATGGCGGACCAGCCATCATGGCGGAGTTGAACGGCCCTCGGGGCGTCGCTGTGGATGCCTCGGGGAACATCTTCATTGCAGACAGTCGGAATGATGTTCTCCGCTTGGTGAATGCCGAAGGGATCATCACCACCCGAGCAGGGGGAGCGATCAGTTTCGGCGATGGTGGACTGGCCACCGAAGCGGCCGTTTATGCTCCGGGAGCCGTCGCTTTCGATGCGGCGGGCAATGTGTTCATCGCCGAGCCCGTGACCGGTCGCGTTCGCCGAGTGGATGCCCAAACGGGCATCATCACGACGGTAGCCGGCAATGGGACTCTGGAGTCAACCGGCGATGGCGGACCGGCTACTGAAGCGGGGCTCGCCCAGCCGAGCGGCCTCGCCGTCGATGCGACGGGAAACCTCTACATCTCTGAACTCCAGGGCCAGCGCGTTCGCAAGGTCGATCTCCATACGGGGATCATTACCACTGTGGCGGGCAATGGAACGCTCGGATTCAGCGGCGATGGCGGACCGGCCACCGAAGCGGAGCTGAGCTTGCCGAGCGGCCTGGCCATCGATGCCGATGGTAACCTCCTCATCGCCGATTCGGGGAATCATCGCATTCGGCGCGTGGATCGAGAGACCGGAATCATCACCACGATCGCGGGCAACGGTTTTACAGCCGACAACCCGGATGACCCCTGCGAGGGGGCTTTCGCCGGCGATGGCGGACCGGCTACTGAAGCGAGCCTTTGTTTCCCGACCGATGTGGCCGTCGATGGTCAAGGCAACATTATTATCCTCGACACGGGTAATCTGCGCGTCCGCCTCATCGAGGCCGGAACAGGAAAGATCACCACCATTGCTGGCGGAGGGAGGCAGGAAACCAGAGAGAACGGCCCGGCCCGGAACGCCCGATTCCGACTCCCGACGGCCATCGATGCCGATGACCAAGGAAATATATATATCGCCGATCAATTCCTCAATCGCATTCGCCAGATTACCCCCCGGAGACGAATCGTCACCGTGGCGGGAAGCGGCCGCCGGGGGTTCTCCGGCGACGGGGGACCGGCGACCGAAGCGGCACTGAGGGGCCCGAGCGGTCTGGCTGTCGCTCCGGATGGTCATTTCGTGTTCAGCGACTTATTGAATCATCGCGTTCGCCTCGTCAGGTGACGGCCGTTATCCGAGGCAAAATGATCACCGGCATGCCGTGAGCGAGGAGCCCGTCATGGCCCTGAAGTCACACTGCAGGAATAGATGATGTCGTGCACGCGGGTCTCTTGGGCCGCACCTCTTCCGAGGGAATCGCTCAGGTGCAGAAGCACGCCATGAAGCATGAACGTGAAGTCGCGCCCGCCGGCAGCTTGCGCCACCGTATTGTCACAGGAGTGACTTTTATCACCGCGAGGATGAGAATGGGTGAGCGAGCGAGTACATTTAGCAGTGAGTGCGAGGGCCCGAAGGCCGGTTGCTACTGAAGCTCATGAGCTCACCAAGGGAGATCTGTAGAATTTACTTCCAGCGGTGTACACACGTTTCTTTCCCCAGTAAATCGATGTTAGGAGATCCTAACATCCGAGCTCAGAGAAAGCTTTCCAATTCTAACAGACACCGACAGATCTTGCGCTGAAGTATAAAACCGAGGGGGTCCTGTCACATCTCGACTGACCTACACCACCTCATTCTGTGGCCGCTTCACCCAAGCCGGGTTTCGCAGACTCAGACACGAGACAACCTCCTTAGACGGGTAGCACCCTCCCGCAAACTGGTACTCACCGCAGGCAGGACCCCCCTCTGTGACTCGATCAGCCACCCCCCGAAAGCGACAGGAGGGTGAGGAGCGATCCGCGGTACTCAGAGTGAGTCTAAGCTGCGATCAGCAGGCCAATGGGACCGAAAGGCCCCGTCTCACCTGCTAGCAGCACCCCGACTATAGACGCGAGCGCGCCAAAGATGGCGCCCAGATCATCCGCCGCACCCGGATCGGTGATACCAAAAACGGTCACAACGAGGAATATAAAGAAGCATGGCAGAGCCATCGTCAGCAGGTTCAGTGCCACTGGCACTCCAACCACCGAAAGTGTTGCTAGCCATCTCTTGCCCATGGTCATTCTTCTCCTTCGATCAGAATTTTGGAATTGGTCCTCCATTTACTACTGGTGGCCCGGAAAACGGATCTCTCCTCTCAGAAGCCGATGATAATCCCAACGGCATTGAATCCGGGAGTACCAAAAACGGCATTGAGGATCCCGAGAATGAGGAATGTTCCAGCCGTCAACGAGAATGGCCCCGTTCCGAGAGCCGCTCCCGTCAAAGCCGCCAGCAGGATTCCCACGATTTTAGCAACCATCACCTTGGCTAATCCGAGCCCGAGCGGACTCACCAACAACGGAACTGCTGCTAATTTTTGTCTCGACATAGTTCGGCTTTCCTCCTTACAAAGTTCAGTCATCACATACTCGAAAGCTACTCCTACTTCCCGCCCTCACTACAGGAGAAGGAAGAGGCTCGCCGGCGTGAATCCCCCCAGCGTGTCCTCCACCAACCCGATCAGAGTAAATGCCGCCGTGAAGAACGGACCGATACTCTGCGTCAAGAAGAAGGTCAAGAGGACAAACACCTGTGGGACAATCAGCGTCGCCACCGAGACTCCCAGCGGGGCAGAAAGCAATCCTCCGAGAGCTAGAATTTTCTCTTTCACAGCGTCCTCCTTCTAATTGAAAGATTTGTTAAAACGCATGCCTATATTACATATGGGGTGGGGATTTGTCAAGCGCTTTCTCAGGGATTCATTGCGCCAGCAGGCTGTAGAAGGTGCTTTGGCCGCGGAATGGGTGATCAATTTCACTGACGAACATGAAGAGGCTCATCGATGGGATGCGGAAGGAGGGCCGAGCCCTATCGATCGCGTCCGCGAAAGAGGCCGTCTTGAAATGACTCTGAGTGACTTCAGCGGATCACGGTGATGATGGCCCAGGTTTTGGTTTGCGGGCCAGGGGCGACGGCGGCGGCGGCCGGCAATTGCGGGACGGCCACGATGGTTTCACCTTCAGCATCAACGATCACCGGCCAGTGATCCCGTTCGGTCACAGGAATGCGATGCTCCATCATCAGACGTTTGAGCTTTCGCGGCCGACGATGCCCGATGGGGACGTACCGGTCTCCCGGTCGGCGCGCGCGCACGCGCAATTGCCTGGGCAGTTTGCGATCATCCAGTACGATCTCTGCGGCGAGCGCCTTCATCTCATCTCGGCTCAACCCCCGACGCAGATGAAGTTGAAACCTCCCCCACCGGACGCTTCGGCACTCGGGCAAATCGTGAGGTGGGGGAACAGGGGATTCCTCGACAGTGAACGTCAACTGATCGAACTCGCGCCAGACGGTGCATCCGGGGAGATCGACGCGCTTGCCACTCATCCCCGGTCCGAGCAAGCGCTCCACTGCTTCCAGATGCGCGTGCGTGATGCGCCGGAGGTCGCCGCGAAGCCGAGAAAGAACGGCGCGCAGCAGGCGGCGGCGCACCGCCGGGTGCAACGCTTCACATCGAACCATCGATAAACAGAGAGTCTTCGCATCTCGTGCTCGGAGACACTGAGGAAGACGTCGAGAGACGACTTGATCGAGATAGGCTTCGTCCAATCGAAGATGCTCAGCCGCTCGCCCTAACGCCATCTCCACCTCGGGATTCAACTTTTTCATTCGGGGGAGAATTTCATGTCGAATCCGATTGCGCGTCCGGGTGGGATCCCAATTACTGCGATCCATCCGATAGGATGCTCCCACGTGCTCACAGTAAGCCAGGACCTCCTCGCGCGTCACGCCGAGCAGAGGGCGAATGATGAGACCATCAACCACCGGATGGATGCCGCTCAATCCTTCCCCTCCGGCTCCCCGCACCAGCCGCATGAGGACGGTTTCCGCCTGATCGGTCAACGTGTGTCCGGTGGCGATGCGCGCCGCTTCGATCTCAGCGGCGATGTGGCGCAGAAACTGGTAACGTTCCTGACGAGCGACTTCTTCCAGGTTCTGCCGCCTTCTCTCGGCGAGTGCTCTGATGTCTCGTCGCGTCGAGGTGAACGTGAGGTTGAAACGACTGGCCAACGTCCGAACGAAGTGTTCATCTTGATCCGACTCCGCGCCTCGCAGTTGATGGTTCATGTGGGCCACGTGGAGGCGAAGCGAGGGATATCGTCTCTCTCGAAGTTCAACCAGGACGTGCAGCAAGGCCACCGAATCCGGTCCTCCCGAGACGGCGACCACCACGGCGAGACCATCATCGAGCATCTCGTACCGGTCGATGGTGTGTTGCACTTTAGCGATGAAAGACTGGTGACCGTGGGACATCAACTGTTGACCAGTGAAAAGGCATCCCCTCGAGCCATGATGACTCCCAACCCAGCGTCTTATTGTAATCCAGATGCCCGAGGCTCACAACCGCACGCGCGTGTCGGGGTCGCCATCTAAATGGACAGTGTCAATGAATCGGATGTGTCGCCACTGGTAGGTCATCACCAACGAATGTGTGCGCTTGCCACCGCCCCAGAACCGCACGCCATCGAGCAGCGTCCCGGATGTGACGCCGCAGGCGGCGAAGACGAGGTTCTGGCCCGGTGCCAGATCATTCTCCGTGTAGATCCGGCGTACATCCCCGATGCCCATCCGCTCCATCCGTTCGACGTCTCGCTCATGACGTGGCTTGAGCCGGGCCAGCATGTGACCGTTCACACATCGGAGTGCAGCGGCCGTCAATACTTCTTCGGGTGCTCCCCCAATACCCATGACGGCATGCACATTGGTGCCGGCGATGGCCGCGGAGATGCCCGCCGAGAGGTCACCATCACCAATGAGCTTGATGCGAGCGCCCGCCCGACGGATGTCGGCGATGAGCTGTTCATGGCGCGGTCGATCCAGCACGACGACGACGAGATCTTCAATGTGTCGGTCTAAGGCGCGCGCCATGGCATTCAAGTTATCGGCCACCGGGGCGTCCAAATCGAGTTGGCCGTCACACTCTGGTCCGACGATGATTTTCTCCATGTAAGTATCCGGTGCAAAGAGCAAGCCCCCCTGTTCCGCCGCCGCCAGCACGGCGATGGCATTCGGCGCGCCAGTGGCACAAAGGTTCGTCCCCTCCAGAGGATCAACGGCAATATCGACCTCCGGATACTCCCCGGCATCTCCGGAGTGAGAATATCCCAAGCCCACCCGCTCGCCGATATACAACATGGGAGCCTCGTCACGCTCGCCCTCGCCGATGACGACCGTTCCCCGAATCGGGATGGTATCCAAGACCACGCGCATCGCCTCCACAGCCACGCCATCGGAGAGCGTAGGATCTCCCTTCCCCATCGTGCGGGCGGCGGCGATGGCTGCGGCCTCGACGACGCGCAGGAATTCCAGAGCGAGTGCTTTCTCAGCAAATGGCTTAGCCTCCGGCATGACTTCCTCGTCCCGGTCGAGCGGCGATCAGCGCTTCGGTTCCCACTTCGGGAGAGTGCAGCGTACGGGTTTGTCTTTGCGGAACCCGAGAACATAGTCGGCTTGCATGAGCTTATGAATCTCTCGCGTGCCCTCGTAGATGACGGCTCCTTTGCAGTTCCGATAAAACCGCTCCACCGGATACTCATTCGAGTAACCGTAAGCGCCGTATATTTGCACGGCGTTCGATGCCGCCCGCTCGCTCGCCACGGTGGCCATCCATTTAGCCAGCGATGTTTCCCGCGTATTGCGCAGCCCGCGATTCTTCATCCACCCCGAGCGGAGCCAGAGCAATCGACAGGCCTGATAATCGGCTTCCATCTCGGCGATCATCTCTTTGATCAATTGATATTCGGCAATGGGGCGACCGAACGTCTTTCGCTCCAAGGCGTATTTGACCGAGGCATCGCGACAGGCGCGAATCAATCCCGTCGCCCCCGCTGCCACTGTGTACCGCCCTTGATCGAGAGCGAACATGGCGATCTTGAATCCCTCGCCCTCTCGGCCGAGAAGGTTCTCTTTGGGCACGCGAACGTCCTGATAATGAATCCACCCCGTGTTCCCCGCTCGCACACCGAGCTTGCCGTGAAGGGTTCCCGTTTCCACTCCCTCGAACCGACGTTCCACAATGAATGCCGAGATACCGCTATGATCTCGCCGCTTTTTCTTCTCCAGATCGGTCCAGGCGAACGTGATGAACTGATCGGCAACATCGGCCAGACTGATCCAGATTTTCTCTCCGTTGAGGATGTAGACGTCGCCGTCCTTGACGGCCGTAGACTGGATGCCGACAGCATCAGATCCCGCGTTGGGTTCGGTCAGCGCGTAGGTAGCCAATTTCTCCCCTTTGGCCTGTGGGACGAGGTAGCGTTGTTTCTGCTCTTCGGTCCCCCAACTGAGCAAGGTGAGGCAATTGAGTCCGACATGGACCGACATGAAGACGCGCAAGAACGTATCGACGTACTCCAACTCTTCACAGGCCAAGCCGAGCGCGATATAATCGAATCCCGCGCCTCCGTATTCCTCGGGAATACAAATACCCAGAAGTCCCAATTCGGCCATTTTCTTAGGAATGGACGGATCGTACTCACCGCGCTCATCCAACTCGCGAATGCGCGGTGCCACTTCCTTGGCGGCGAATTCGCGCACCATCTTCTCTACGGCCTTTTGTTCCTCGGTGAATTCGAAATCAATCATCGCGACCTCCCTCGCACGTTATGGATGATTCAGAGCTGCCAATTGTGACATACCGAAGGATCGTTGACAAACGAAGGGGATGGGTCATCGAACACTCGCTACGGGAAATGGCCGTCTCTGACCACTACCGATCAGATGACCAGTAGGGTTCCAGCTCGACGCCCAACCCATCGGCCAGTCGATTGACGAAGGCGAAATAGGCCGTCACCTGATTGATGTCCAAGATATCAGCATCGGTGAATCCCGCGCGCCGAAGCCGTTCCACATCAGCCGGAACCATGTTCCAAGGCTCGATGGTCAGTTTAACGGCGTATTCGAGCATGGCGCGGTCTCGCTCGCTGAGCGGTGCCTGACGGAAGTCGGTCTTCAACTGCTCGATCAATGTCTCATCTTTGGTCAATCGACGGAGACCCTCCCCGTGATGCGTCACTCAATAGTGGCATCGATTCGTCGCCGAGACGACCACAGCGATCATCTCGCGCTGGACGCGACTCAAGCCCGAAGGGCCGTACATGAGCGTCTTATACAGCTCATAGTGCGCTCGCAGCGAGGCCGGATTGAGACTGTGAATCTTCAAGATGTGGTCGACGCCACCCCAGGGCGCGGTGAGCCGATCGTACAGTGTTTTCAGTTCTCCTTGGGCTTCTGATTCCGGAATCATGGTGATCCAAGCCATATCGGTCACTCCATCCCTGAGATTATTGGCTCCTCTGGCGCCATCGAAACCGACGCGGCATCCATTCGGTCGAGCGGCTCCAGGGTCTTCAGGAATCCGCCAAAGATGATGGTGATGGCGATGAGCTCGCCTATGTACTGGACCTGAGGATAACCGAACCGATTGAGCGTGCTGGCACCGGCAATGATGAACGTGCCCAGAGCGATCATCACATTCCCTAGCGCGCGGTCGCGCCCCATGCGCTTTTTCTTATACAGCCACGCCGAATAGAGGGCTCCCCCGCCCAGACAGAGCGTCCCATAAACGTTCAAAAACGGCGTCCACGCGCGCGGCGAGCCGAATCCCGCTTCTCCAATCGAGGGCAGGGCGGCCCCGCTGGGAATATTGGGATAGACCCGCTCCAGCGCCAAGGGAACGGTGTAGACGAGATATCCCCCATACGCGGTGACGGCCAGCAAGAGGCCCATGAAGACGTGAGCCACTTTTCGATTGGCCAGTAAATACATCGTTCCTTGCCCCAGATAGACGCTCCCCAACATGGCGCCCAGATAGTACCACGTTCGATACATGACCGGCGTCCACTGACCGAACACCTGCAAGAGAAACTCCATTCCGACAGAGATGGCGAAATTGGCCAGACCGATACTCCAAATCAGTTGGTAGATCTTTCGTCGCTGCCCATATTGCCGCGCCGTCAAGATGGCGAACAGAGCGGCAATGCCAGCCGTCAATCCCGTGATGAGTGTATTCATCGTCTCAGTGTGGTGGTGATGCTTCGGCAGCCTGGCGTGGCGTTTCTGCCACGGCCAGCGCGCCGCGCGTACTCATCATGAATCCCCAAAACATCAAGCTGATCCCAATGACCTCGCCGATGTATTGGAACTGATGATACCCCAACCGATTCATCGCGCTGGTGACGCCGACGGTCGTTCCGCCCGCGGCAATGAGGACGTTGGCCAATACGCGATACCGCTCCATTCGCCGGCGGGCCAGTTGAATGGCCGAATACAGCGCGCCGCCGTTGAGCCAGAGAAACCCATAGATATTCAAAAACGGCGTCAACCAGCGCGGCGTCTCCATGCCCGCCTGACTCACCCGAGGAAATCCATCGCCACTCGGTACGGCGGGCGCCACAGCCGATAAATCCAGAGGAGCGGTGAACGTCAGATAGACGCCGTAGACAGAGAGAAGCACGACCACGGCCATCGACGCATGAGCCCAGCGGCGGGGCAGGAGATAGTACGCTGTCCCCTGGCCAAAGTATACGGCTCCCAACATAGCGCCAGTCAGGTACCAGGTGATATAGAGTGGTGCCGTCCAGGATCCCCTCACCGTCAATATGAACTCGCAACTGGCGGAGATGGCAAAGGTCATCAGCGCGATCCACCAGACGAGCTGAAAGATTTTTCGTCGTCGCAGGTATTGTCTGAGCGCGACGAGGGCGAAGACGGTACTAATGGATGCATTCAGCGCTGTGAGGAGAACATCCATAAATGCTGTTCGCTTCCTCCCATTTTTGTTCGCTCCGGGGGCGACGAGAGCCTATAGTATACGGAGCGATGTTCCTTTTTTCCAGTCGTTGAGGCCAGAAGAGAGCCCACTTGTTTTGACAGTGTGGGGACACTATACTCGGACGTGATGAGCTATTACGACGACGAACCGATCGATTTGGGACCCATTCGCACCTATCCGCTCCGGTCGCGCCCGAGCAAAGTGACGACGGCTGATTTTGCCGAGCCGTACGAACGGGGCGCATCGACGAAATCATTCCTCGAGCGCCTGCCCGACATTCTGGCCGTACGCGATCTTCGCGCCATAGTGGCGGCGATTCTCGCGGCGCGGCGACAGCAGAAGGCGGTCGTCGTGGGGCTCGGCGGGCACGTCATCAAGTGTGGCCTGGCCCCCGTGCTCATCGACCTCATGCGCCGCGGATTTCTCACCGCATTCGCCATGACCGGCGCGGGCGTCATCCACGATTTTGAGATCGCGTTGGCTGGAGCAACATCCGAGGATGTCGAAGCCACGCTCCCATCCGGTCAATTCGGCATGGCCGAAGAGACGGGGCGTTTCATCAACGAGGTCATTCGAGCTGCTGCCCGCGATAACATCGGCATTGGCCAAGCGATGGGACGGGCTCTTCACGCCCTCCAGCCGCCCTACAGAGAGGTCTCGCTCCTCCACGCCGCCTATGCGGCGCGCGTCCCCGTCACTGTCCACGTGACGCTGGGCACGGATATCACGCACATTCATCCCGCCGCCGAAGGAGCGGCCATTGGCGCGGCCAGCTTTCACGACTTTCGCCTGTTCTGCTCATTGGTGCGCCGCATGGATGGCGGCGGCGTGTATCTCAACATGGGCTCGGCGGTCACTCTGCCGGAGGTTTTTCTCAAGGCCGTGACCGTCGTTCGCAATTTGGGGACGCCGCTAGAGAAAATCACCACGGCGAATTTCGATTTCATTCAGCACTATCGCCCACTGATGAACGTCGTGCGTCGACCGGTGGCGGGCGTTGGTCAGGGGTATGCGCTCACCGGCCATCATGAGATCCTCATCCCGCTTCTCGCGGCCAGTCTCATTGAGGCCGAATGATCCCGCTTCTCATCGCCCCTCAGGGTGTGGGTTCGAAGACGAGAACGCCACTTCGCTGCGTGCCAGCGTAAAAGCGCCCTGGAGCGGAGAGATCCTGAATCACGCCAACGAACTTGGCCTGGAAGATGTCGCCCGGCGGCAACCCTTCGACAGACAACGCCATCCAGGTTTCACCGCCATCGGTCGACCGAAACCACCGTGACGGCGTCGCCAAGTAGAGCGTCCGATGATCGCGCACATCGAGAGTGATCCGGCCCGGATATTGCCCAACATTAAATCCCGTTCGCTGCCACGTCTCGCCGAAATCGGTGGATGTGAAGACTCGATTCGATCGCGTCGTGATGTAGATGACGTTGGGCGTCACCGAATCCACGGTGATGGAGTCGATCCATCGATCGAGAAACACACTCTGGAGTCCGCGCGTGATGCGCTGCCACGTTTCGCCACCATCGGTGCTCCGCCAGAAGAAGTCATAACTGGCTGCATAGACGCGGCGGGAATCGGTAGGATCGACGACCACCCTTTCGGCCACCCGCACGAACGAGATGGGAGCGTAACTTTCCTTCACCGCCCACGTCTCTCCACCGTCGGTCGACTTATACATGGTGAGCGTGGCCGAATCGACGGCAAACAGCGTCTCAGGATGATGGGGATCGAGCGCGAAGGAGCGGAAGAGGGCTCCCGGGGGATGGAGAATCTCTCTCCAGGTGCGTCCCCCATCGGTCGATTTTTTGATCGCCCGATCGCCTCCATAGAGGATATCTGGGTTCTGAGGATCGATAGTCAGGTGGAACCCATTGGCCACATGCATATCGGCGCTCCACTTGACCCAGGTGTGCCCTCCATCCTCGCTGCGATAGAGACCGTTGGCGAAAACGCCGGCGTAGAGGATACGTGGGTTCAGGGGATGGCGGACGAGCGTTTGAATCTGCGCGGCAAACGGGAGCCCCTCGTCCCGGACGACGAATGCCCTTCCTCCATCTAACGACTGATGAATGCCAGTGCCCGCACTGCCGAGATAAACGATATCTGGATCGGCGGGATGCACCACCACCGTCTGCGGAAAGAGATCTCCATGGCCGAGCCAGTGCCACGTGCGCCCACCATCGCTCGAGGTGTAGAGTCCTCCGGCACCCGCCGTCAGGTAAACGATATCGGGCCGAGCGACGGCGAATTGAATACTCCAGATATCCTGACCGGGAAAGTGGTGTTCTTCGACACCAGCGACGGCGAATCGACCGCTGCGGAGAATGAACAACCCATTTCCATTCCCCAGAAAAATGCGCTCGGGCGAGCGAGGATCAACGGCCACCGCTCGACTGAACGGAGCGGCTCCCGGCGGCGTCAACCGCGTCCACGCCACTCCACCCACTTGAGAGTAGAGAAAGGCATTTTTGATAGACGCCACATAGAGGCGACGTCGTCTGATGGGATCGATGGCCAGCGCCCAAGCATCATTCCCTAATCCGGAACGGCGGAGATTACTGCCGGCGATTTGCTCCCAGGACAGGCCACCATCGGTGGATTCGAACAATCCCCCATCGCATCCCGACGCGATCGTGCCCGCGAACACATGCCAGGAGTCTTGTGGATCGACGAGCACGCCGGCGATATTGTCTCCATTCAACCCGCATTGAGGGAAGCTGGTTCCCCGACTGGATTCAACCCAGTGCTCGGCGCCGTCGGTGGATTTATAAATCCGCCCCTGAATGGGAACATACAGCGTCATGGAATCATGGGGATCAATGGTCAAGAGATTGGCGTAGAGGTGTCCCCACTTCACCGTTTTATCCTCCGGCAATCCGCGATTCTTCTCCACCCAGGTGGCGCCGCCATCAGTAGATTTGAACACGCCATGATAGCGGGTTAAGGCGTAAACCGTGGCGGGCGTCATCGCATCGAGTCCCACACCGACGACATTGGCTCCCACAAGGCCCCGATTATGGGGAATCCAATGACCGTCGGTGCGCGCCGCCCGAATCGCGCCGACGCTACCGATCAGAAAGCCGACCATCATCCCTCCGATGAGGGGCAATCTCTTCTCCGCTTTCATCCTGGGACGACGTGCGCTCATACACTCCCCATTGAACGAATATCCTCAGGGACGAGTATGGCAAATTCGCCAATCGGCGTCAAACGAGTGATCGAGATATCCTTCCTCCTTGACAGAGGACATGAGACACTGGACACTTGACACGTGATATTATAGCGCTCGGTGGAGCGGAGATGATTTCGGCTATTCTTCTCGCTGCTGGAGAATCCCGTCGCATGGGTCGGCTCAAGCAACTGCTTCCATTCGGCCCCAAGACGGTGATCGAAACCTGTCTTGATGCCCTGCTCGCCTCACAAGTGAGCGAAATCATCGTCGTGCTCGGACATCGACACCGGGAGATTCAGTCGCATATCGAACATCTCCCGGTGAAGGTCGTCATCAACGAGCACTACGCGCAAGGCATGAGCAGTTCGGTCATCTGCGGCGTGCGCGCCATCTCGTCCTCGGCCCGAGCGGCCCTCATTGCCGTCGTCGATCAACCGCTGGTGACGCCGGACATCATCAACCGACTCATCGAAGCCTACCGGAACAGCGAGAAAAAAATTGTCATTCCTGCCTATCGAGGGCGCGGTGGCCATCCCATCATCATCGACATAGCGTTTCGTCAAAACATTCTCGCCATTGACCCCGAGCGAGGATTGCGCCAGATCGTCTACAGTCATCCTCAAGACGTGTTGAGAGTCGACGTCGAGACAGATGCGGTCATCCAGAACATGAACACGTGGGCGGATTATCAGCGCTTGCTTGAGCGGATCTCCTCGTCGATGAAAGAATGATCTGCTCGGATTCTCCTCTTCGGCATCGAGAATCGGTCGGAAACGAGCCCCTCGAAAGATCGCGGTTCGCTCCTGGAGTTTGACCGGGGATCGGCGTGTACCCTCTTCGGTCCCGAGCTGACGGGCCGGATTCAGCCCATCAGCTCAGGTCAGACCCGTTTTACGGACACGGATCATTATCGTCGATGTTCGTATCGGTGATTCCAGCCAGCGGCTGCCCTTGCGCCGTGCTGATCCGCGCCGTGCCCCGGCGCAGTAGCACGTTCACGCCGCCCTGCAGAATCTCACCGTTACTCCCTGTCCCCGTGATGTTGATGACCTCCCCGTTGACCGTCAAGGTCACGGTGCCCACGATCAATGTCCCGTCGGGAAGCTTCCAGGTGAAGTTTCCACCGTTGCCACAGATGCCCAATTGCAGACAGTTTCCATTCCGATCATCCTGTAACACCGATCGTCGCTCGACCACCGTAATGGTGAATGTGCAGGAGGTCTGATTTCCGCAAGCGTCGGTCGCCGTGCAGGTCACCTCGGTCGTTCCCAGCGGGAACACATCGCCCGACTGAACGGGATTATCGTCCTGATCCACGCAGGCCACGACCGGATCAGGATCGCAATTATCCGTGACCGTCACCGTGAACGGCACCGCGGCTCCAGCCGAACTGGTGCACTCTACGACGATGTCCTCCGGGCAACTCATCGTCGGGGCCGTGGTATCCACCACCGTGATGGTCTGGGTGCAACTCGCTTGATTTCCGCTGGCATCGGTAGCCGTCCACGTGCGGATCACGACTCCCGTTCCGTCGCAGTCGGTCAATCCCGATTCGTCATCGGTGAACGTCACCGTGGGATTGGGATCGCAGTCATCGCTGGCTGTAGCCGAACCACCGGTGTTGGTCGGATCGGTTCGATCGACATCACATTCGACGGTCACATCCGACGGGCAGGTGAGGCTCGGTGGCGTCGTATCGGCAGTCACCGTCACGCAGGCCGAAAACTCCGATGTGTTCCCATCAGCATCGGTGGCCGTGGCCGTCACGACGTCTCCCGCTATGGCCCCTGGCAGGACGATACCCATCGCCGTTCCTGGCCCATCCACCGTCGTGGATGCGACGAACGCCTCCCCCTCACCATTGCCTGAACCATCGCATCCCATATTGAGGAAGAATTCAATGGTGAGAGGATAAGTGGCATTGGCCACGCTGGAATCGATGGAAAAATCGACCAGTACGGTCCCGCCATTGTCACAGGCACTGAGAATCACTGGGAAATTCTGCAGATTATTCGCTCCCGCGTCAGGATCATCGGCATCGTTGGCCGTGACGCCATCATCATCAAGATCGATGCCCAGAGCCCCGTTATTGTTGATCGCATTCTGTGAAATCCGATTCGCCGTGGGCGAGGCGACCACGACGGCGAGGCGGGTGGGGAGCAAAGCGGAAGCAAATGCAGGAACCTGCCCGGAAAACGATCCTACAATGACCCCGTCATCGGTGTTCCCAGTAATGGTGTTGAACTCGACGGTGTTTTGAGATGTTTCAATGCGAACGCCGCTTCCCGTATTATCGGTGATCTGATTGTTGCGAACGGTATTCCCATCAGCATCGAAGTGAATGAGCACTCCACCGCCACCATCGAATTCGGGATCCCCACCGTTATTATTGGCGATCACATTGTTATCCACCAGATTCCCGGCAACTCCATTAAGCTGATGGACGCCGCGATCGTTCGCCCCGCCTGTTGATGGGGTGCGGCGAGCGGTGAGCAACACAACGGCGCCGATGTCGACGCCGTCATCATCATTGTCACTGATGGCCGTATTGTTCATGATCGTATTCCCGACGCCACCGATGATCAGCACGCCATTGCCTCCGTTCCCCGTAATGGTGCTGCTCTCCACGGTGTTGTTATCGCTCTGAATCTCATATCCGTCACCGTCATTGTTGGTGGCATCAGAAGAGGTGAACTGGTTGCCCATGCCTCCGGCGACGAGGTAACCATCCCGATTATTCCCGCCAGAAGAACAGGACATCACCACATTGTCATCGCCGTCAACATGGAGGCCATCACGGTTGCCACTCAATGTACATCCATCGATCATGTTCGTGTTAGAAGGATCGATGCTGATGCCATCCGCTTCGAAGTTTTGTACGGTGAGATCATTCACCGTATTTCCGTCCGACGAGATCTTGAGCCCGTTACAGGAAGTGCATCCTATCCCATCCAAGGTAATACCCGCCCCTTCGAGGGTCGTGGGGCCCGTGGTGTCGGTGAGTGCCGGCAATGCTCCACCCGTCCCATCGGTGATCAGGATCGTCCCGATGCCTGTTGTGAAGTGGATGGTGTTTGGACCGGCAACGATATTGGCGGCAAAAAGAGCTTCCCGCAATGATGTTCCCGTGTCTGTGCATCCGCCTTGACCGGGATGGCAAAATTCGTCCGTCAACGTATCGACGGTGATATCCCCTGTGACCATGGGCAACGCCAGCACGGTCGTCCCTCGCTTCTTCTTCAGCACTACGAGCCCTTCCTGGGCCTTACGCATGAAGCGAGCCGAAAAGACCAGTGTCGGATGACTGTCGACATCCAATCTCACCGGAGCGTCGAACCGACCACCGGCACGCCCCAGCACGATGTCTAGGTGACTATTCGCTTCGTCGACCAATACCAAGTCCATGTTGGCGTCACCGTTGACGTTGCTGGCTATCATGGTCACCGGTCGCCCATCAATGGGGTGGAGGAGAGGCTCGCCCATCCGACCATCCCGGTTGCGATAGAGCATGATCTGTCGATTGGCGGCGTCGAGCAATGCGATGTCCGACCAGCGATCGCCATCGAAATCTCCGACAGTCAGGGCAACGGGTCGGGCTCCCAGTGTGGCTCTATGGATGAGCGTGAATCCCGCTGAATCGAATCGCGCCCCCTCTGTGTGGAAGTCCGCGGTGTGATGCCGATCCCATCGGGTGGAGAGGGCTTGGCGGGATCGTTTTCCGACCCTCGTCACCGTCTGTTGCCCCTCTACCAGCCCCGGCCCAGCAAAGATCAACAACTGATCGACCGTGGCAACGACCAAATCCGGACTCCCGTCATCGGTGAGGTGGCCGGCAGCCAATGCGACGGCAGTCGAGGGGAGGGCGATGACCTGCGGCGTGGCTCTCAGCGCCCCGTGTTCACCATGCCAGAAAAGGAGCCGTGCTCCACCCTCATCATCCACGGCCACGAACAAATCCTCGTGGCCACTCGGCCGCCCAAAATCGGCGGCCAGCAGAGCGCCCGGGCGCCCTTCCAGATCAATCCACGTCGAAGGACCGAATCGACCATCTCCTCGTCCCGGTAAAAAGAGAAGCGCTTTGACGCCAGACTGGGCCACCACGATATCTGGTCGTCGGTCGCCATCGAAATCGCCCGTCACCAGCTCATCCGGCACCAGATCCACCGGATAGCTCATCGGTGGCTCGAACGTCCCGTCTCGATGTCCTCGGCGAACGGTCACCAGACCGCCAGTCGATCCCAGGAAACCAGTGATCACATCATTGGCATGATCGCCGTCCAGATCGGCCGTCGCTACCGAGCGAGCGATAACGGCCTGGCTCTGGAGCACTCCGGCTGCCGGCCCACCGCCCACATCGGTCAAGTCGCTGGCATCAGCATAGGTCACGTGAGGTAATCCCCGCCCTGCGGCATGCAGCGTCACCGGACCGGGGGGCTGAGGTGCCCGATAGACCACCTGCGCTCCTACTTCGGCCACCTGGACTCGTTTCAGTTCAATCCCTGACTGTGCATGGCCTTTGATCCGAAGAGCTTCTTGATCCGACGCGGAACTCGCCCACCACGCTCCTCCATGAACTAAGGCGAAGGTCAAGATACAAATACTCACCCAAGTGTAAGCATATTTCATATCGGCGCTCTCCTTTCGATAATTGTGAACGCCCGCGTCAATTCCAGACAGGTTTTCAGTGAATGCCGAGGGGGGAGCCCTGCTGGCAGGTTCTTCGCTCGCAACTTACTGAACGGAGTTCCTTCTCACTACAAACCCCTCCATCATAACACGAAGCGTCGATGACTTCTCGCTCACATATTCCAGCTCCTATCGATCTGCCCTGATCCTCCTCACTGGATTGAGAATCATGCTCTCAGATCCTACACTCTCGTCAAGGCGCCTCGAATCTTATCACAGAACCCTCTCTGCGTCCACAACTGTAGCCCCCAAAGGATGAACGACTCTCTGGAGCGAGTGCATTTTCTTCCCACCTTCGATTACATTGCTCGTCTCATTTGCGTCCCGGCGAAAGGAGAGGCATAATTAGTATCTGAGGCAGGGGAGGAGACGCGATTTCTCAACGAGGAGAGCAATGGCAGAAACACTGTTGGATAAGGTTTGGCGGCTCCATACGGTGCGCGAGCTCCCATCGGGACAGACACAACTCTTCGTAGGATTACATTTGATTCACGAGGTGACCAGCCCGCAAGCGTTTCACATGTTGCGCGAACGCGGACTGTCGGTGCGCTTCCCCGAGCGCACGTTCGCCACCATGGACCATATTGTGCCCACCGATGAGCAAACGCGCCCGTTCGCCGATCCGCTCGCCGAGCAAATGGCTGCCGCACTCATCGAGAACTGTCGACAGTACGGCATCCCGTTATTCGATATCGGCAGCGGACGGCAAGGCATCGTCCACGTCATCGGCCCGGAACTCGGGCTGACGCAACCGGGCATGACGATCGCTTGCGGTGACAGTCACACATCCACCCACGGAGCGTTAGGGGCATTGGCCTTCGGCATTGGCACCAGCCAGATTCGCGATGTGTTGGTCACGCAATGTCTGGCCATGTCCAAACCCAAGCTGCGTCGCATTCTCATTGAAGGGACGTTACCGCGCGGCGTTTACGCCAAGGATGTGATCCTGGCCATCATCCACCGGTTGGGGGTCAAAGGTGGCGTGGGCTACGCCTATGAATATGCCGGATCGGCCGTCGAAGCGATGTCGATGGAAGAGCGGCTGACCCTCTGCAACATGACCATCGAAGGTGGAGCGCGCGTGGGCTACGTGAATCCCGATCGCGTCACGTTCGAGTATCTCAAAGGCCGGCCTTATGCCCCTCAGGGCGAGGCCTTCGATCGGGCAGTCGCCTGGTGGAAACAGATTGCCTCTGATCCCGGCGCAACGTATGACGATGAGGTGCGATTAGATGCGGCGGCGCTCCAGCCGATGGTCACGTGGGGGATCAATCCCGGTCAATCGGTGGGTGTCAACGATCCCATTCCCGATCCCAAGGCGCTCCCTGAATCAGAGCGCACGTCCTATGAAGAGGCACTCGCCTTCATGTCATTTCAGCCCGGCCAGCGTCTGATCGGCACGCCGATCGATGTGGCGTTCATCGGATCGTGTACCAATGGGCGACTCTCTGATTTGCGAGCAGCCGCTGAAGTCGCCCGCCAGGGAAAGGTGGCACCGGGCGTGCGCGCGCTCGTCGTTCCCGGCTCAGAAGCCGTCGCCCGCGCCGCCGAGGCCGAGGGGCTTCACGAAATCTTCCAACAAGCGGGTTTCCAGTGGCGGCGAGCGGGATGCTCGATGTGCCTGGGCATGAATCCGGATAAGCTGCGCGGGCGGGAACTCTGTGCCTCGTCGAGCAACCGCAATTTCAAGGGACGCCAGGGGAGTCCGACTGGTCGGACGTTGTTGATGAGTCCCGCCATGGTGGCCGCGGCGGCTATCGCCGGCCAAGTGATCGATGTGAGGGAGGTGCTCTCATGAAACCAATATCTATCCGAGAAATTCGTGGTCGGGCGATTCCCCTTCCCGGGAATGACATCGACACCGATCGCATCATTCCGGGACGGTTCTTGCGCTGCGTGACGTTTGAAGGTCTCGAGGAACACGTCTTCGAAGATGATCGGCAGCAATATAAGGACCACCCGTTCAATCAGGAGCGGTACCGAGGGGCGTCTATCCTCATCGTCGAGCGAAATTTTGGTTGTGGCTCGTCGCGCGAACATGCTCCGCAAGCGCTCTTCCGCTGGGGCATCCGCGCCATCGCGGGAATTTCATTCGGCGAGATTTTTTTCTCTAACTGCACGGCCATTGGCATCCCCTGCCTCACCCTCGATGCGGCAGATGCCCACTGGTTGCTGGAGACCGTCAGCCACCATCCCGACCAAGAGCTGAATATCGATCTGGAGACAGTGACGATCCGAATGGGAGAGCGAACGCTCAGGGCCACGATGCCCGAAGGAGCGCGACAGCAATTCCTCCAGGGGACGTGGGATTCGACGCAAACACTACTGGAAGCAGGAGAGGCGATTGATCGTCTGGCGCGACGGCTTCCTTACATCGTCGGATTCTGAGGCGCGTTCTTCGTGGCACGCGCACCGACCGGAGGCGAACCGATCGCGAAAACGGCAGCCACTATCCCTTCAATCGGGCTTCTGATCGATCGAGGAAAACCCCAAGTCGGATACAGCAAGACATACCTCGGCGAGGCCCGCGGTCATCTGGAGTCTCCGCGAAACGACTCAGAGCAACCGGCCATAGGAAAAAACGAGCCGAATCCCCAGTTCCTTGAGCCGAGCGCGGACCTCCGGTCGCGCGCGATAACAGAAGCATACGGGGAAGATCTCTCCACGCAGGTGCTTGCGCGCTCGCGCCACTTGTCGGGCAAATCGGTTGACTTCCTTGAGAGTGAGATTGTGTTTGGCTTCGCCCACGATCCAGATAGGTTGATCGGGCCGACCCGGATCACGAGCTTGCCCGAACAGGTTGATCTCTTCTTCTTTCCCATCCCACCGCTGCCAGGTTCGCTCCAGAGGACCGACCTCCCATCCTAACTCCCGCGCCAGGACGTCATGGACAACAATATAAGCGATATCCTCAATATCTCCTCCCACCGTCTCGCTCAACCCACCGACCTGACGAGCGAGCTGCCGTAGGGCGTCTTCGGTCCGCGCCTGCGCCTCGGCCAACCGCTCCACCGCCTCCTCCAATCGCTCCACCCGCTCCTCCGTCCGCGCCT
>Ga0256841_1000061_pt1 | contig 122149 bp, 101 predicted proteins | sample 356308metaG_FD_185971 | JGI IMG/M metagenome (GOLD analysis project Ga0256841, IMG submission 185971) | Hydrothermal vent microbial communities from Mid Atlantic Ridge, Atlantic Ocean - 356-308 | ecosystem: Environmental > Aquatic > Marine > Hydrothermal vents | place: Atlantic Ocean: Mid...
CACTGGCTCATGTGGTACGATTTGCTCCACGGTCATGTCGTCCTCGCTGGACCACCTGACATCCTCACCGCTCATGCGCCGGCTCGGCTCAACGATCCGCCCCCCACTATTGAGGCGACGCGGTTGTTGCTGAATCGTGGGGCCGGATTATTATGGGCCGAGCGCATTGTGCGCCGCATCGAATCTCCGCCCGATGATGACTTTGTGCGGCGCAATTATTTCAAATGCGCTCTCGCCCTGGGCGACGCTCTCCTCATCGTCCATCGCCGGTTCGCCACGCCCTACCGCGGACGCGACGCTCGATTGGAGCGACTGATGGCCGAACGCTCTGACGTGGCGGCCCTGGAACTGGCGTCCCTCTACCGAGCAGCCCTTCAGTTTAAATTCCGCCCCGATCGCGCACCTGATGGATCGCTTGACCGCACCCGGTTACGCGGTTTAGGGGAGCGCTGGGGAGCCGTTTTCCTCTACGTCGAGCGCCATCGAACGGGACGCGCCTGGTCGACGCTCTCAGACTACGTGCGCTGGTCCGGCTTGCGAGAGCCAGAACAGCACACTCCGGTCAGGTTAGTGCGCAATGTCATACGGAATAGGCAGCTCGGCCTCTGGTCATGGCGATATCCCCGCGAGCAACTCTATCGCCGACTCCCGGTTCTGCTGGGACTGACCGATGCGTCAGTCTCGGATTGGGCGACGGAGACGGGGCGATTTCTGGACATCTGGCGACGCTTCAACTGAGGTCAGCGATGACGTACCTTCAACATCAATTCAGTCGCGCATTGGGGCTTCCGCTCACCTCGTTGCATCTCATCAAAGAGAACGCCTATTGTTTCATCTATCGCGCCCATCTGGAGGGTCAACCGGTCATCGTGAAAAAATACAAGGGCGCTGATCCTCACCTGGCCGAGACCGAAGCCCGGGCCATCGACTTTTACCACCGCATCGCGCAGCAGCATCAAGAGCTCATCGATTCTCGCACTATCGCCTTCAACCGCGAGAATAACATCCTTTGCATCCAATATGTCCCCGGCGAGTGCTTCAGCCGCTTGCTCTACCGCAGCGTGATCGATCGTCGTCAACGCCCGCAGGCGCTGCGCATCATGACCATCCTGGGAAAATTTCTGCGGAATCTCTATGAAACGACCCGCCAGCCGGGAGCGGACACCGACGCTTTCATCTTCGAGTACTTCCATTACTGCTCGCGCCGGCTGGAAACGCTCCCCGTGTTGGGATCGCTCCTCTTCGCCGGGATGGTCGCTGACGCCGAGCAGCTCTCACGCGCCTTTCGCCGGGCTCGTATCGCTCCGTCCTTCATTCATGGCGATTTCGTGTTCAAGAATATTCATGTTCTGGGCGAGCGTGTCGGCCTCATCGATTTCGCCAATACCAATGCGCGCAGTCACGTGCTGAACGACGTGTATAATCTGCGACTGGCGCTGGATAATATGCTCCTTCCCGCTTCGTTCAAGGCGGCCCTGCTCGGCCATTTCTTCGACGGCCTGGGAGCGCACGCTTTTCCTGAGATCGCCCATCAATTTTACTATGAGTATCATCGCCGCCGCTGGCTCATGCTGAAGATACGCAGTCGCCATCCGTTGGACTGGCTTCAGGCCTGGCGCGGTCTGTTCAGCTTTGCTCGTCCATTCACGCCGCAACTCGTTTTCCAATCATGATGGATCTATGCTCTCATCCAGGAGGAGAACTCATCAACCTTTCCGGCGTCGCCGCCCTCATCAACGTGCGCCTCGGCGATCTGGTATGGATCGCTTTCTGGTTGATCGGCGTCCCGTTGGTCACGGCCACGCTCTTCGCCCAGCCGCGCTGGCGGCGACCGCTGCTCGCGCTCCTGGTGTTCAGCACCTGCCACATCAAGAAGCCCTTTTACATGGAGTTGTTCTTCGAACCGTATCGGGGCGTGGATCGGGGATTCGGCGTCACCATTCCCGATATTCTCTTCTTCGGCTTCTTCTTCTATCTTCTGCTCGGCGGAACTCGCTCCAGGATCATCTGGTGGCCTTATAATACGGCCTTGTGGCTGCTGCTCATCGTCATCTCGGTCGTCTCGCTCACTGGAAGTCAGATTCCCTATTACGGATTATTCACCATCCATAAGTTCATCCGCGGATGGATTCTTTACTGGGTCATCGTCAATCTGGTGCGGGAGAAGGAGGATGTTGAAGCCGTCCTCAACGGTCTCATCGCCGCCGTGCTCTTCCAGGGAGCGATCGTTTTATTCGACAAATACGTGACGCACGCGGTGGTCAATCGCTCGGTGGGAAGCTTTCCCCATCCCAACTCACTGGCCATGTACATCGATCTCATCATTCCCATTTTGCTGGCCTTGTTTCTGGCCGGGACGTTGCCCAAATGGAAAGGTCATCTGACGGCACTGGCCATCCTCCTGGGCATGGTGTGCGTGATCTTCACCAAGTCGCGGGCCGCCCTGGTCATCATGATGGGAGCGCTCGGCCTGGTGACGGGCGTTTCGGTCCTCATCAAACCGACGCCGCGCAAATTCGGCATTATCGCCGCCGGGCTGGTGGTGGTGACGATCATCGGCGCTCTGGCGGCACCCCGCATCATTCGCCGATTCCAGAAGGCCCCCAAGGAATCGGAACAGACGCGGGTCTATTTCAACAATGCGGCGCGGGCGATGGCCGACGAACATCTGTTCGGCGTGGGCATTAACGCCTATTCCTGGATGCTCGGTCACAGCAAATATTACTGGTACGTCTATCCCGATAAACTCGAAGAGGAGAATCTGGATTTGGACGAATTCAGGGCGAGCAAACAAGGGTCGAGTCGCCTGGGGACGGCACATCATATCTACTACTTGTTCGCCGCCGAGACGGGCTGGCTGGGTATGTGGGTGTTCATCCTCTACATTCTGCGTTTCTACTTTCATAACGTGGTGCTATTTTTCAAAGCGCGGGACGACTATTACCGAGCCATCTTGCTGGGGATGCTGGCCGGTTTTGCCACGCTCCATCTACAAGGATTGCTGGAATGGATTTTCCGGCAGACGCAAGTGTTTTACCTGTTCTTCATTCTCTCCGGCCTCATGGTTGCTATTGGGCGGCATGTGCGGCGCCGGCCGAGACGACGGGAGGTGATCGGTTGGCACGCCCAACCGGTCCCTGCCTAGCGACTGAGGGAGGGGCCGGCAAGAGAGGAGCCTTTCACCAAGGAGAAGCAAAACGATGACATTCATGAACAAGGTAGTGATCATCATTCGACTTTGCATCTCTCTGATGTTCATCGCCGCCGGTCTCACCATCTGGGTGATTCTGTTGCACACGCTCCAGACGGGCGATCAATCGCGCGAGCTGATCACCATCCTGGGTTTTATGGGTACGGCCTTCTTCGGAATCGGCCTCGGATCCGTCTTGTGGGTGCTTCGACGAATGAGCGCCGGGCGGCGGCGCGCGGTTTTACAGAAACAGCATCCTGAGAGTCCCTGGTTATGGCGAGACGATTGGGCGCGAGGTCAGATTCGATTCAGCGCCACATCCACCATGATGATCGCCTGGCCCTTCGCGCTGCTCTGGAATGGCCTCACGTATGTCACCATGAGTTTGACCTGGGATAACTTGAGCCAGGATCTGTTTCAACGGAAGAATCCCGCGGGCTTGATTGCGCTCCTCTTTCCTCTGGTGGGAATGGGCCTCGTCCTGTGGGCCGTTCGGGCGACCCTGCAGTGGAGAAAATACGGCGTCTCCGTATTTGAGATGGCCGCCGTCCCCGGCATTCTCGGAGGATCATTGCGCGGCGTCGTTCGCACTGGCGCACTATTGTGGCCGAAGCAAGGAATCCGGACGACGCTCGCCTGCATCCGCCAGACGACGACGGGTTCGGGGCAGCACCGACGAACGACCGAATATATCCTCTGGCAGGATGAGCGGATCATCGACCGCGATCGGGTGATCCGTGACGCCAGAGGCTCGCTGATTCCGATCGGCTTCGAGATCCCCTCGTACGCTCCGCCGACCGATGAGAGCCAGCCGCGGGGCCGGATTCTGTGGCGGCTCAGCGTTGCCGCCGACGTTCCTGGCGTCGATTATCGCGCCGATTTCGAAGTCCCCGTGTTCCAGACGGCGTCGCCGCAAACGATGACCCGGGAAGTCGATGTACAGCTCTCCCAACAACCGATGGAGTCGCCGCCCCCTCGACCGCCCCACACACCCATCCGTATTCGCCCAACCCCAAGTGGAGGGATGATGTTCGTTTTCCCCGCCCGCCGACCGCTCAAAATGACGCTCTTGCTGCTCGGTGTCCTCGCAGGATGGAATGGCATGCTCATTCTCGCTTGGCGCTCTGGTGCACCACTCATCATTCTGGCTGGCCTCGGCTTCTTTGATGTCACGCTCGTATTCGCTCTGCTCATCGCTCTCTTTCGGAGCGATCGAGTGACCATAGAGGGGAACGACATCCGCATCGAGCACCGCCTGCTCGGCTTGAAGATCAGGCGCACCGTGCCCTGTCGTGAGATCGTCGATATCCGACCACTGCCCGTCTCCCGGCTCGGGAAGACTTCTTATTACAACATCAGGATGATCACCAGAGACGGCAAGCAGGTCGAAGCCGGCCACAGCATCACCGACTGGCAGGAAGCGGAGTGGATCGCCAGCCAGATGAAGCGGTACCTCCCGGGCCCCGCCGAGGTCTCCTCCGCATAAATAACCGCGACGGAGCGCGCACCTTCATGGCCAGCGATCATCGCACCCTGGACATTCATGCTCCGGTGGCCTCTCGGCCCCGAACGAGGGACCGGTCCCGGTATATCCTGCTCAACGCCGTGACCAGCTATGGACGGGATATACTGGACACGATCATCTTCCTCGTCCTCATTCCCTTCATCATCAGGACGCTGGGCGAGGCCGCGTTCGGGTTATGGTCATTGATCTGGGCGTTCCTCAGTTTGTTCGAACTGGCCGATATGGGACTCGGCACCTCGGTGGTCAAATATGTCGCCGACACCAAAGGGCGAGGCGATGACGAGGGTCAACGCAGAATCGTGTGCACGCTGTTCTGGATCTACGTCATCCTTGGCGGGCTCCTGATGCTGGGGGTGACGGCCAGCCTGGTCTTCTTCAATCGCCTGTTCGATATCCCTGCGGCCCAGGCTTCGACGGCCCGAGCGGTGTTGCTCATCCTGGGCGCTCGAGCGGCCCTCAACATGCCGCTGGGGATGTTTCGCGGCGTGCTCATCGGCTACCAGAAACTGAGCGTCGCCAATGGCTATAAGATGCTGGCTTCGATCTTCTATTTCGTCGCCGTATTGGTTTTGCTCCATCGCATCCCCGACCTGCGCCTGCTGGCCGGGCTCAACCTCCTGATGGGCGTTCTGCCCATGGCGGCGATGATGATCCATGCCAGGCGGATGATCCCCAGTCTCGCGCTTCATCCGCGATATTTTGATCGCCGCCTCATCGGCCGCGTCATGTCGTTCTCGCTCTATTTCACGCTCATACAGATTTCCGGTCTGCTGGCTACTCGCGTCGATTCGATGGTCATCAAGATGTTTCTCCCACTGGAGATGGTCGCCGTCTACGCCATCGCCATGCGGTTGTCGGAGAAGGCCAATCGTTTCTGCTCGCACTTGATCAAGACGCTCACTCCGGTGGTCGCCGAGTTACATGGAGCGGGCGAACAACAAAACATCCGCGCCGTCTGGTACCGGGGGACCAAGCTCACCGTGGCCTTCGCCTCGCCATTACTGGTTGGGCTGGCGCTTTTGGCCAAGCCCCTGGTGCTGGCCTGGACGGGACCGAACTTCCAACTCTCCGCTCCGGCACTCCAATGGTTGGTGGCGGCGGTGATGGTGAGCATCATCCACGGCAACACGGCCAATATTCTCAGCATGGGAGGACACCAGAAATATCTGGCCTTCTCGCTGCTCGGCGGTCAACTATTGAATCTGGGATTATCTCTCGTCCTCATTCAGCGTCTGGGCATTGTCGGCGTCGCCATGGCCACGTTCATAGCGGCCCTACCGCTCCACGTGGGACTCATCCAGACGCGGGCCGGGCGCCTTCATGGGCGCTCGCACTGGGACTTTTATCGTCAAACGGTATGGCCGAGCGTCCCGCCAACGCTGTTCATGGCGGCCCTGCTCTATGTGCTTCAGCGGCGGTGGATGCCCTCCACTCTGTTGGAGGTAGCCGCTCAGGAAATTCTGGCCGTGCTCGCTTTTGGCGTTCTGTTCTGGTTCATTGGCTTCACGGCTCATGAGCGCGCCTATTTCAAAGCCAAGGTGATCCACCGCATCCTGCGCCGATCATGAGAGGAGGATACGGCAGGCGTGTCCTGATGCGTGATGCCCGCATAATGATGAGCAGGTCACATGGAAGCGAAACCGACCTATAACGATCGCATCGACGAAGCCGACGCGGGGGAGAGCCTTCCCTTCGATATCCGCACGTTCCTTCTTGGGCTCCTCCGTCGTTGGCCCATCGTCGTCATCAGCACCATCCTGTTCGCCGTCCTGGGCGTGATTGGGGCACTCCTGTTCGGATCGCGGACGTATAAGGCGGAGACGGTGCTCCTCTATAAACCATCGTCGGTGGCCGGTGCCGAAAGCGATCTGTATGTTCCACCCCCGCTGCCCACGCAACTCCATTTAGTCAAACTTCAACCTAATCTGGAAGAAGTGCGTCGGCGCTTGAAGCTCCCGGTGACGTTGAAAGCTTTGGGAGCGGCATGTGACGTGATCGTGGAACGAAAGACGGATCTGATGATCATTCGCGTCGAATGGGATTCGCCGGATATGGCCGCCGCCATCGCTAACACCCTCAGGGATGTCTTCCTCGAGAATCAGCGTCGCATTCGTCGAACGGAAGTGGGAAAGGACCTGCGCGATCTGGAGAAGCGACTGGAGGCCATCCGCCAACAACTCAAAAAAGCCGACGCCGCCCTCAAAGAGTTCACCATGACCCATAATGTGGTCGACCTGGAGCAAGAAACGCAATGGTACCTCGATGAGTTGACGTCCATCGAATTGCTGCTCGAGCAGGCTCAGGTGGAGAAGAAAACCATCGAAAAGCAGATGAAGAACCTCGATCGCATCATCGAGGATCTCAAAAGACGCGTGGCCCGGGAACAGGCTCAGTCGGCCCAACTCGAAGCGCTGAGCGATGTCAATTTGCGGATTCAGCGACTGCGGGAGCTCATTCAGGAAGACAAACAGTACCGGGCCCGATTGGCCGAGCTCACTCAGAAGGAACTGGAATTGGAACGCGCCAAGCGACTGTTGGCCGAGGGCCTCATCTCTGAAGTCGAGTTCGGCAAGATCAAAGCCGACTATGAGCGCCAAAAAGCCCTGACCATCGATACCGATCAGATCAAACAGTGGAAGGCGGAGATGGAGCGGCTGGATCGCATCGTCGTCCCCAATCAAAACGGCTTGACGCCATCGGGGGAGATTCTTCAAGACATGATGCGCAAGGCCTTCGAGCTGCAACTGCAGCACGTGGCAGTGGCCGATAAAGTCGAGCATTTGAACGAGGCGCGCGCGCGCATCAAAGCCCGACTGAACGCCCTTCCCGCTCTCCAGCGCGAGTATGTGGCCCTCAATCGCGAGGTTCAATCGCTGGAGAACGAGAAACAGCAACTGGAGAATGTCCTGGTCAAAGTCCGGCGCGTCTACGAATCTGAAGCCTCGGATTTCACCATCATCTCTGAAGCTCGCCCTCCGGTTTTCCCCAGCCAATCGAATCGAAAACTGATTTTCCTGGGCATCACCGCGCTCGGTCCTTTGATGGGCTTCTTCATCATCGTCCTGCTCGAGCTCGCCGATATGACCATCAAATCCGGCAGCGAACTCTCGATTCGATTAGGATTACCGGTCCTCGGCGTACTGCCTCGGCTCCCGGCGGGCCGCCAACTCATTCCCGGTAAAGTGGACTCCGAACTCATCGAAGCCTTCAAAATCATCGCCCGCCGCCTCCGCTATGCCGTGCCCAAACGCGGCGCTCGCCTTCTCATCGTGAGCGCTCAACATGGGGAGGGAAAGACATCGCTCGCCGCCAATCTGGCCGCTTGTCTGGGGCGTATGGACGAGCGCGTGCTGCTCATCGATGCCCAGGTCAGATCCGGGAGCCAGCCACCATCGCTGGCCCAGATGATCCTCGCCGGAGAGATTGCCCGGAACGGCAACGGTCAGCGCCCGCTCAGTCCCATAGAAGCCGTCTTTCTCCAGCCCGTGCAAAACTTCGCCCAGTTCCTCAGACGAATGATTCCCGAAAGGACCCGGCGAGTTCTTCCTCAGATCACCCAACGTCACCCACGCCTGGCGGCCACCGCCGCTCAGGTGAAGACCTGGTTCCACCATCGATTCGAGCAGATGCGCTCGCTTCATCCCTCTACCGGCATGGCTGGCCAGCGCCACACCTTGCGCGAACTCATCGCCAACGGCCATCAATCGCTCAAGGGACTGGGCGAATATCTCTCGTTCGAGGCCGATGAGGTTGATGAAGTCATCTGGCCGACCCAGTTGGCGGGCGTCGAGTGTTTGCCGCGAATCAAGGAACCGGTCATTCCCGATCTCCTCGGTTCACAACGCATGCGGGCACTGCTCGACGAAGTGTCCTCGCGATTCAGTCTGATCCTCATCGATGCCCCACCTGTTCTCCCCTACGTTGATGCCGAGCTCCTGGCTCAATGGTGCGACGCCGCGATCTTTGTCGTGCGAAGTCGCATGTGCCGGGTGGGCACACTTCGTCGAGCCCTCGATCGGTTACGGGCCACCGGCGTTCCCATCATCGGCGCTCTCCTCAACGGCGTTGATCCTCTCTATTTGGAAGAGATGTGACGAGACGAACCATGAAGATCCTGGTCATCTCCAATCTCTATCCGCCGCACGTGTTGGGAGGCTATGAGATCCTCTGCGGTCAAGTGTGCGGCGAGTTGCAGCAGCGAGGACACGAGGTGACCGTCCTCACCAGTCGATATGGCTGGGACGGCGATGCGCCCACCGGCGATACGTTGGAGCCGCCATCGAGTCCCCGAATATGTCGAACTCTTCGGCTCTATCTCCCCTTCGATCGTCCTCCGCAACTCCTCAGGCGGCGCCGATGGCTGGTCGGCACGTACAACTATCGTCGGACCCGGGAGTGCCTGCGGCACGTTCGCCCCGACGTCATCTTCATATGGAGTCAACTTCGGCTCACCGTTGGACCAGCGCGCGCCGCTCAAGCCTCGGGCTATCCAGTGGTGTACACCTTCAATGACGAAAACATCGCCAGTTATTTCCCCGCTCGTTTCAAGCTCACGCCCCGGGGGCTGATCGCCTACATCCTCGATCACTGGGTTGTCCCCAGCATCACGCTCAAGGGATTGAGGTTCGACCATGTCACCTGCATCAGCCGGTGCGTGAAGCGGAATTTGATCGCCAAAGGATTACCCATTTCTCACGCTCGGGTCATCTACCAGGGCATTCCCATAGAGCAATTCCCTCCCAAAGCCAACATGGGGCGTATCCACCATCCGGCCCGCCTGCTCTATGTCGGACAACTCCACCCCTACAAGGGCGTCCACACGCTCATCGAAGCGGCTCATCGGATAGCAGAAAGCAGAATCGGCGACGCCCGCGCTTCCTCCGTCCGCTTCTCTGTCACTATCGCCGGCGACGGCCCTGAGCCTTATAAGCGACAGCTCGTCGATATGGCTGCTCATGGAGCGGCGGTCATCGAGTTCAAAGGGAAAGTCCCCCACGCCGAGTTATCGTCCCTCTATCGGGAACATGATCTTTTCGTCTTCCCCTCTATCTGGCGAGAGGCATTTGGCCTGACCCACCTGGAAGCGATGGCCTCGGGCATTCCGGTCATCAGCACGGCCAATGGCGGCCAGGGCGAATTCCTCCGACATGGCCACAATGCCCTCATCTTCGAACCGGGGAACGCCCATCAACTCGCCGAACGCATTGATCAATTGTTGCGCGATGCTACCCTGCGACGGCGACTGGCCGAACGAGCGCGCGCGCTGGTGGAACGCCAGTTCACACTGAAACGATATGTCTCGGAGCTGGAGACGTTCCTCCAGGAAGCCGTGGTCGTGGCGAGACGGGAGAGCGTCGCCGGCTTTCTTCCACGCGCCGTGACCCCCTCAGGATAACGCGTGGCCTATGGATATCGTACACATTCCACGGCGATTCACTCGACAGGACTGGGGTGGAACGGAGACCGTCGTCCTGGAAACCTGTAAGCGGCTGCTCCGGATGGGGCATCGGACGGAAATCCTCTGCCCCAACGCTCTCGCCCAGAATGACTATGAAGTCATCGAAGGCGTTCCCGTGCGTCGCGTTCCCTATTTCTATCCCTACTGGCGGCTCCGTCCAGAAGCCAAACGCCAACTCGATAAGAAAGGAGGCAACCTCTTCTCGTTCGCCCTCATGAAGGCCTTGCGGGACTATCCTCACCTGGATCTCATTCATCTGCACACGATGAAGCGCGTCGGGGGCATCGGTCGATATGTGGCGCGACAACGACGCATCCCCTACGTCGTCTCGCTTCACGGAGGCGTTTACGATGTTCCCGCCGAAGAGGCCCGGAGTTGGACGGCTCCCACCGAAGGAGCCATCGAATGGGGGAAAGTGCTCGGTTGGTGGGTGGGCTCTCGCCGCGTTCTGGCGGATGCCGCCGCCATTCTTTGCGTTGGTCAACGCGAGCAAGAAGAAACACAACGCCGCTATCCGCACAAGCGGATCATCCACCTCCCCAACGGCGTTGATCCCGATCGGTTCGCCCGTGGCGACGGCGCCAGATTTCGTCGCCATCATGGCATCCCCCCCGCGGCTCGCGTCATCTTGACCATGGGGCGCATCGATCCGCAAAAAAATCAACGCCTGGCCGTCCGCGTCTTACCGGAACTCCTCAAGACTGATCCGCATGTGCATCTCCTTCTTATCGGGCCGGTGACCAATGAAGCTTATCACCGCGAGCTCGTCGACGAAGTGCGTCAACGGGGTATCGAGCGGCACGTGACCATCATCCCCGGACTGGAGGCCGGGAGTCAAGATCTGGTCGATGCCTATCACGCTGCTGATGTCTTTCTGTTGCCTTCCATTCACGAGCCGTTCGGCATTGTGATTCTGGAGGCCTGGGCGGCCGGGCGACCGGTCGTGGCCAGTCGTGTTGGTGGCGTCCCGTCATTCGTCGTTCATGGGCGCGATGGTCTCCTGTTCGATCCTCACGATGAACGGGCGTGCGGGCAGGCCATCAGCGAACTACTCGCCCATCCCCAACGGCGACGATCGCTCGCCGAAGCGGGCCGAGCGAAAGCTCGACGGGAGTATAGCTGGGACCGCATCACCGAGCGACTGGTCGATATCTATCAGGAGGTCATCCGTGAGAATCCTCTTCGTCAACGAAAAATGTGGGTTCTTCGGTGGCGTCGAACAGAATATTGCTGATACCGTCGAAGGGCTCCGCGCTCGAGGACATCAGTGTTTCCTGGCTTACGCCACGACCACCGATCGTGGCGCGACGACCTACAAGGCGCTGTTCGATGGCTGCTTCCCTTGCCTCGAGCTGGCTGACGGCCAGAATACCCAGGCTACATACGCCTTCGAAGTGATCCTCAATCGCGTCGCACCGGATGTCGTCTACATCCATAAGGCAGCGGATGTGGCATTTTGCGAACCGTTTTTCTCTACGGTACGCTTCGTCCGGATGGTCCACGATCACGACCTCTGCTGTCCGCGGCGGCACAAGTATTACCTGTTGAACGGCCGCGTGTGTCATCACAAAGCCGGCTGGCGATGCTATCTGGACGGCGCATTCCTGGCGCGGACGCCGACGGGCGTGACGTGGGTCAGCATCGGTCGCAAGCTCAAGGACATGCACCGCCATCGCCGGTTAGATGCGTTACTGGTGGGAAGTCGATTCATGAAGCGAGAGCTGGTGCAAAATGGATTTCCCGAAGAGAAAGTTCACATCGTGCCCCCCGTCGTTCGCCTGGAGCATCTTCGACCATCTCCCCTTCCCGATGAGCCACGCCTCCTCTACGTGGGACAGCTCATTCGAGGCAAAGGCGTCGATCTTCTCCTTCGGGCGCTCACTCACGTCAGATGCCCCTTCACGGCCACCATCGTCGGCACCGGTAATGCTGAGCCGCACCTTCGCGCCTTATGCCATCGATTGGGGCTCGACGAACGAGTGCGCTTTCAGGGATGGGTCGATCACGATGATCTCGATCGGTTCTATCGCGAGGCCAAGGTCGTCGCCGTCCCCTCGCGCTGGCCGGAACCCTTCGGGTTGATCGGTCTGGAAGCCATGCATCACGGACGCCCGGTCGTCGCTTTCGCCGTCGGCGGCATCCCCGACTGGCTGGTCCACGACGTGACCGGATTGCTCGTCCCCGAACAAGATGTCGTCACCTTTGGAAAAGCGGTGGAGCGGCTCCTCACTCATACCGACATGGCGGCCAGCTATGGTCGGGCGGCACGGGAACGTGTGCAAAAGCATTATTCATTCGAGCGATATCTGGATCGACTGGAAATCCATTTGAGCGGTCAAACGTCCCGGATCGCGCTGGTCGTGTGAAAGGAGAGAAAGATCCATGAACATAGGAATCACGACGTTTGGCGCTGATGGAGGCAAGTCGGGGATCAGCCAATATGTCATCAATTTGCTCAACCAGTTTGCCCGCGCCGAGAATGGGACTCATTTTGAAATCATCGTGTATGAGGATGAGCAGTCGCTCTTCGTTCCCCCCGCGACGCACTTCACCGCGCAGTGTCTGAGCGGCCGATGGCGTCATCCGGTACTCAATATCGCCTGGCACCAACTGGCGCTCCCGCGGTGGTGCCGGAAGCGAGGGTACGACGTTCTCTTCCTCCCCGCCGGGAATAGACGGCTCCCATTCTCCGTGCCCTGTCCGACGGTGGGAACGGTCCATGATCTTTCCAGCCTCCATGTAGAGGACAAGTATGATCCGGCACGCCTGTTTTACATCACCCGCGTGCTTCCTCTCCTCATTCGACGACTCACGCGCGTGCTCACCGTCAGCGAGAGCAGTAAGCGCGACATCGTTGAGTACGCTGGCGTCCCCGAAGATCGCGTCCACGTGACGCCGCTGGCCGCCAATCGCGATCTCTACCATCCGCGCGATCGCCAGAGTGCTCTCGCTCGCACGGTCCCTAGATATGGCTTGCGGCCTCCTTACATCCTCTATATCTCTCGAATTGAACATCCGGGCAAGAATCACGTTCGTCTCATTCGGGCCTTCGCTCGATTGAAGGAGAGCGAAGCGCTCCCCCACCAACTCGTCCTCGCCGGCAGCGACTGGATGCGCGCCGATGAGGTGCACCGGGCGGCGGAGATGTCGGGCTACGCCGATGACATCGTCTTCACCGGATTCGTGCCCACGGAAGACTTGCCGGATCTTTACTGTGGCGCTGACGTCTTCGTCTTCCCCTCTCTTTATGAGGGCTTTGGATTGCCCGTGCTGGAGGCGATGTGTTGCGGCATTCCGGTCGCCTGCTCGAACATCTCGTCGATGCCCGAAGTCGCCGGCGACGCCGCGCTCCTCTTCGACCCTTACGATGAAGAGGCTATCGAAGAGGCCCTGCGAGAACTCCTCACCGATCCCGAACGGCGAGCCTATTACGCGCAGCGCGGTCTGGAGCGAAGCCAGCGCTTCACCTGGTCGGCGACGGCGGCCCGCACACTGGAGGTGCTTCGCGTCGCTGCCGAAGAAGGGCGGTGAGCGCGTTGATCCCGGAATCGCCGCAACAGGAAATATCCGACCGAGAGCGAGTCGACGAACACCATCAACTGAGTGAAAGGAAAGAGCATCATGGTCGCGAGAGCTTCTCATACTTTCCCATCGGTGAACCGCATCGAATTGATGGAAGAACTCTATCGCCGGTATGGTCAGGGAAACATCCGCCGTCGCCTTCGCTATTGGCGAAAGAAGTACGCCTGGATTCTCGTCGTCGGCGGGGCGCGCGCGCTGAAGCGCCTCATCGACATCGTGGGAGCAGCCGTCCTGTTGGTCGTGTTATCTCCGCTCTTCCTGGTCGTCGCCGTGTTGATTAAGCTGACCGATGGGGGTCCGGTGCTCTTCTGGCAAACGCGCGTGGGCCAATGGGGACGAGAATTCCCCTTCCCCAAATTCCGATCCATGGTCGTCAACGCCGAAGAATTGAAGGATCAACTGTTGGCCCACAACGAGCATCAAGACGGGCGCATCTTCAAGATGAAGAATGATCCTCGCGTCACCTGGATTGGCCGCATCATCCGTAAGTTCAGCATCGATGAGCTACCCCAATTGTGGTGCGTGCTCAAAGGCGATATGTCGCTGGTGGGACCACGCCCGCCGGTCCCCCGCGAGGTTGCCGAATATACGCTGGCCGATCGGCGCCGACTGGACGCCAAACCCGGCTTGACCTGCATCTGGCAAGTGAGCGGTCGCAGCGATATTCCCTTCGACAAGCAGGTGGAACTCGACGTGCAGTATATCGAGAGTCAAAGCTTTTGGCTCGATCTCAAATTGTTGCTCAAAACCATTCCCGCCGTTCTCCTCGGCAAAGGAGCGTATTGAGATGATGAACCGCCAGCGGTCATGGGCTCGGCTCATGGCGGGCCTCATGGGCCTCATCCTGGTCATCGTCCCACTGAGAGGCGAGACGACAGCTTCGCCGAGGGGATCGACGCCCCTCGATCCTCCAGCCGTCTATCTGACCTGGCAACATGATCCGACGAGCACCATGACTGTTCTCTGGCATACTTCGTCAGTGAGTGAGGACGTCATCCAGTATTGCCGGTCTGATGAACGGATGTGGCACACGGTCACGGGCTCACACCGTCCTCTCCCCTTCTCCGATCGAATCGTTCACCTGGTGGAGCTCACCAATCTCGAGCCGGCAACGGATTATCGCTTCCGGTTCGGCGATCATTCGGTGGAGTTCGCGTTCCGTACGCTGCCGCGCACATTGCGCGAACCGATGCGATTCGTCGTCGGTGGAGACACCATGCAGCGTGTCGAGTGGTTTCGGGAGATGTGCCGTCGCGCGGCGCAATACGATCCCTGGTTCGCTATCATCGGCGGCGACATCGCTTATGCCGACGGTGATCCAACCAAAGTCGCGCGATGGATGGAGTGGTTCACTATCTGGAAACAGACCATGGTGACCTCGGATGGGCGACTCATTCCCTTGCTGGCCGTCATCGGTAATCACGAGGTTTCCGGTGGCTTCAATCAACGGCCCGATCAAGCGCCTTTCTTCTACAGCCTGTTTCCACTGCCCGTATCGCGAAGCTATCGCGTGCTGGATTTCGGAAACTATATGAGTCTCGTCTTCCTGGATTCCCAGCACACTCAGGCGATTGCCGGCGCGCAAACTGATTGGCTGGCCGAACGACTGGCCGAACGATTCACGGTTCCCCACCTTTTCGTCGTCTCCCATGTACCCGCTTATCCATCAGCGCGACCTTTCGACTACTGGGTGAGCGTGAAGATCCGCAAATACTGGGTGCCGCTCTTCGAGCAATTTGGCGTCGATGTCGTTTTCGAGCATCACGATCACACCTATAAGCGCACTCATCCCATTCTGGCTGGCGCAGTGAATCCACAAGGCATTGTATATCTCGGCGATGGAGCCTGGGGCGTGCGGACTCGCCCGCCTCGCCAGGACTGGTATCTGGCCGAGACGGTCGCTCGACGCCACTTCATTCTGGTGACGATCGATAATGAAAAGCGCCGATTCGAGGCCATCGACCATCAAGGGGTCGTATTCGACCAGATGGAGCAAACGGTTGCTTCAGGACTCATGTCCACCCCATAACGTCGATGCGCCGGGGATGACGCCATCAGTCATCGTGGGAGAAGATACGATGTCGACTCATCCGATCAGCCGTCCCACCCCGGAGTATGTCAAGGAAGAACTCTACCGGCGTTTCTCTCGTCGAGGATTACGGCGACAGCGGTTGAGGCGATGGGTGCGCGGGTTGAGTTGGGTCCTCGTCGTTCAGCTCCTCTCCGGCACCAAGCGCATCATGGACATGCTGCTGGCCATGAGTGGATTGATCATTCTCTCGCCGCTCCTCATGGTCAGTCTCGTCCTCCTGGCTAGTCACCTCATCGCCCTCGAACGGCGTCCTCGCGTCGGCCGCTGGTGCCAGACCTTCGACGAATACCGATTCACGTTGCCCGACACGACCTGGGGGCGCCTGTTGAAGCTCGTTCGCTTCCATCGCCTTCCCGTTCTGCTCAACATCCTCAAAGGCGACATGTCTTTTGTCGGGCCGCGTCCGGTCTCTCCCGGAGCGCTGAGTCCTCGTGAGCGCGCCGTGCGCAAGCGATATGACGTGCGGCCGGGACTCGTTTGCCTGTGGTGGATTCGCCGACGCGCCAACATCGATTACGGTACGGAGATCGAAGCCGACGGCGAGTATGTGGAGACACAGAGCGTTCTCGGTGACCTGGGCATCGCGTTGCGCGCCATCCCGGCGATTCTCTATGGCGAAGGCGTGGCGACCGCGCCGGATCTGGTGACCATCCTCAACATTCCCATTGATAACGTGACCATGGCCGAGGCCATCGAAATCATCATGAACCTGCTCGACAGCCAACATGGTCACCAAATCTGTTTCGTCAATGCCGATTGCGCTAACATCGCCTATCGCGATGAGGAGTACCTCCATATCCTCCGCCGCGCCGATTATGTATTTGCTGATGGGATCGGGTTGAAGTTGGCGGGCAAGTTGCTCGGTCAAGAAATCAAGCAGAATGTCAATGGAACTGACCTCTTCCCGCGCCTCTGCCAAGCGCTCGCCGACACGGGGAAGAGCGTGTTCTTGCTCGGCGCTCGCCCTGGGATAGCCGAGCGGGTCCGCGATTGGATCGCCCAATACGCTCCTGGCGTTCGGGTCGTCGGCACGCAACACGGCTACTTCTCGCGGGAAGAAGAGGCTGCCATCATCAACCGCATCGCCAATTCCCAAGCCGACCTGCTCCTGGTCGCTCTGGGTGCTCCCCGACAGGACAAATGGATTCATCGGCATCTACACGAGACCGGCGTCAAAGTGGCCATGGGCGTGGGCGGCCTGTTCGATTTCTACTCCGGGCGCATCCCGCGAGCCCCCCTCTGGATGCGCGAGATGGGCCTGGAGTGGCTCTATCGGTTCATTCAGGAACCGAGGCGCATGTGGAAGCGATACTTTGTCGGCAACGCCGTTTTTCTCTTTCGCGTCATCAAGGAACGATTCACGAACTCGACAATCCGAACCGGTGAGTGGCGGGAAACGATGCCCAGATGAGGGCCGGGACACCAAGAAGGTGATCGGACATGAGCGACGTTGGATCACCTTCGCTTCGACGACATCGTGTTCGGACGCTCTCGCCGCGCCGAACGCCCGATATCGAGGAGTCATTCACCTGACCGCTGCCAGGCGAGTTTGATCGCTACGCCATCATGCATTCTGTTTGAGGAGGATTGCTACGATGAGAGCTATTGTGATGGCCACGGGCCTGCATCCTGATATCGCAGCCTTGACCGAACGGCATCCGGCACCGATGCTCCCCCTGATCGACCGCCCTTTCATTCAACATGTGGTCGAGTATCTCGTCGATCAAGGCGTCACCGAATTCGATTTCATCTTGAGTCATCTCCCCGAGCAGATCGAACATCTGCTCGGCGATGGTCGGCGGTGGGGCAGCCGATTTCGATTTCACCTGGCTCGAGATCCAATCCGTCCCTACGCGCTACTGAGAATGATCCTCACTGGCGAGCAAAAGGACGAGGAGGATGCCCCTCTTCTTCTCGTCCATGCGGACCGATTGCCTCACGTTCGGGTCGAACAGACCACTCCTTCCCCCCCCACCACCCTTCCGGTCCTGTTCACCTGGCGTGATCCCTCACGGTCCGGTCCCGAGGACAAGAAGCCTCAGTGGACGGGATGGGCCTGGATCTCGAGCCATTTGATGCACCGTCTCCCTGAGGAGAGTGACGAGGAGGCGCTCGAGCAGTACCTTCGGGAGCACATGACCGATGAGGACTCACACACTGTAGAGGTCCCCCACTGTCTCAGCGTGCGATCGTTCGAAGAACTGCTGGCCGCCCAGCGCACTGTATTAGACAAAGCCTTCCCCGAGCTCCTGCTCTCGGGCAGGGAGATCGAACCGGGCATCTGGCTGTCGCGGAATGTCAGTCTTCATCCCACGGCTCGACTCATCCCTCCGGTTTATGTGGGGCGCAATTGTCGCATCGGCGAGGGGGTACAACTGGGCCCCTACGCTGTTGTCGGACATGATTGTGCACTGGATGCCCGCTGCGTGGTCTCCGAATCGGTCATTTTCCCCGGCAGTTATGTTGGAGAGGCACTGGAACTCGATCACGTCCTGGTGGACAAGAATCGACTCGTCAATGTGCGCCTGGGGGCGGCCGTCTCGATCGCCGATGACTTCATTCTCGGCAGCCTCTCAGAGAGCGCCCTTCACTCCTGGATAGCGGGCCTGCTCTCGCGCCTGCTCGCTGCCAGCATCCTGATCTTCACCTGGCCGCTTCTTTTGTTGACCGCCCTCTATGTGAAGCTCACGCGGCCCGGAGCCGTCGTACAGAAGAGAGAGGTCGTCGCCCTCCCCACCACTCCTGATGAAGCCCAATGGCGCACGTTTCCGCTCTGGAGTTTCGCTCTCCCCGCCGATCAACCGGAGCGGCCGCGCGATTGGGGATGGCGGGGGCCGTCGGATCTATTGCTCCGCGCTCTCCCGGCATTGATCAATATCGCCCGCGGCGAGCTGCGGTTCGTCGGCGTCTGTCCCCGCACGCCGGAGGAGATTCGAGCACTCCCCCACGATTGGCGAGAGCTTTATTTGCGCACCAAGGCGGGGTTGATCACCGAAGCCTTCGTCCACTATGGCGCTCATCCTGATGAGGACGAACTCTACTCGGCCGAGGCCTTCTATTCGGTGATGGCCAGCCTGCGCCACGACGTGAGCTTGATACTCGGCGCCCTGGGGCGATTCCTCAAGGGAACGAGCGCTCGCCCCATCGCCCTGGAGCAACAGGAGAGTTGAAGAGGATGGAACGAGGCGGACAGCAGCCGAGCGTTCATCGACGCAACCAAATCCGAGGAGCGTGAATCTTATGAGTTCGGTACCCTCTCGGCGAACGATGACGACCCTGGAATCCCATCCCACATCGGGTACGACGGATCGGCAAACCGTGCTTCGGCTTCGGCGTCGGGCCATCGAGCTCGGACACCTGGAAGCCTGGCTCACTCAAGGGCGAGGCTCATTCCACTTCGAAAATGTGCGCGCCCTCCGATCTCTCCTTCGCTTCGGACTGCGGGTGATGGGACTGCTCGCGCGCGGCGAACGAAACGCGCTCCATCCGGTAGTGCGCGAGATTCGACTCGCCTTTCCCCGGCTTCCGGAGGCATTTTGCGGATTCCGACTCCTCCACCTTTCCGACCTCCACGTCGATGCCATCGCTGGCTTCGCCGATGCCGTTGCTGACCGGCTTCAATCGCTCCAGGTGGACCTCTGTGTGCTGACCGGCGATTATCGCTTCGAAGTGTATGGTCCCTGTCACAACGTCTACGCCAACATGGAGAAAATTCTCCGCCACATCCGCGCTCGCGAGGGGATCGTCGGCATTCTGGGTAATCACGACTTCGCCGAAGAAGCCGTCGAGCTGGAACGCATGGGCGTGCGCATGCTGGTGAACGACGCCTGGGAACTCCGACGGCATCAGGAGAGCCTGTGGTTCATCGGCCTGGACGATCCCCATTACTATGGCTGTGATGATCTGTCCGGCGCCATGACGAGGGTTCCCGACGAGGCGTTCAAAATTCTCCTCGTGCATACGCCGGAACTCTTCCGAGAGGCGGAAGAGTACGGCATCGACCTCTACCTCTGCGGTCACACTCACGGAGGACAAATCTGTCTGCCGGGCATCGGCCCCCTGCTCGTCAATGCGAGCTGCCCGCGCAAATATACCCGCGGCGTATGGCGGTATAAAACCCTCACCGGGTACACCAGCTCGGGCGTGGGATCATCCCTGCTGCCGGTTCGGTTCAACTGTCCACCAGAAATTGGCCTCATCGAATTACGCTGTCCGCGTCATCATGCTCATCGATTGTGAATGAGAGGGTGAGAAGGGTGAGGAGAGAGCCGTCATCTCCGCGCCCCGCGGGCCATTCCTCTCACCCCCTCTTCATGAGGAGGTGCCTATGGCGTTAAGGAAAGAGCGCATCCGTTTCGTGGATCCATTCATGGGTCATCAGGCACGTCGGCTCCATCTGACCGAGCCCGATTACACCCGACCGCTCCTGGAGATGACGCCCGAACAAAAGGAGCGGATCATGGACAAACTCGCCTTCCTCTATGGCGAGGAGCGGGCGCGCAAATGCTTTGTCGAGCTGGAACGGATCATGCGCGTCTACTACGCTCACAAGACGCCGGAGATGATCGAAGAGGACAAAACGTTCGATCCCGCTCAACGCTTCACCGAGCGAGACATCATCCTCATCACCTATGGAGATCTCATTCGCAGTCCGGGGAAAGCGCCCTTGCGCGCGCTCTCGGATTTCCTCAACGTCTTCATGCGCGGCGCCATCAACACCATCCACATTCTTCCCTTCTTCCCGTACTCCTCGGATCGGGGATTCGCCGTCATCGATTTCGAGCAGGTTGACCCCCGGTTGGGGAGTTGGGAAGACATCGAAGAACTGAGCCTCCACTTCCGGCTCATGTTCGACGGCGTCTTCAATCATGTCTCGTCCAAGAGCCGCTGGTTCCAGGAGTTCTGCAATGGGAACCCCCGCTACCAGAATTACTTCATCAGCTTTTCGACCAAAGAAGCGATCAGTCCCGATCACCTCAAGCTCATCCTGCGTCCGCGGACCACGGATTTGCTCACCGGTTTCCACACCATCAACGGGATGAAGTACGTGTGGACGACGTTCAGTCCGGATCAAATCGACCTCAACTACAAAAACGAAGAGGTTCTGCTCCGCGTGATCGAGATTCTCCTCTACTACGTCCGACGAGGCGCTGATATTATTCGGCTCGACGCCGTCACCTATCTGTGGAGCGAATTGGGGACTTCGTGCGCTCACTTGAAACAAACGCACGTCGTGGTTCAACTCTTTCGCGCCGTCCTCGATGTCGTCGCGCCGCGAGTGGCCCTCATCACCGAGACGAACGTCCCTCATGAGGAGAACATCAGCTATTTCGGCGATGGTCAGAACGAAGCCCAGATGGTGTATAACTTCGCCTTGCCCCCGTTGGTGCTCTACACTTTCCTGACAGGGAATTGCCGGAAACTTGCCGAGTGGGCGAGCACCCTGGAGAGAGTCTCCGATACAGCCACGTATTTCAATTTCCTCGATTCGCACGATGGCATCGGCCTGATGGCCGTCAAGAATATCCTTCGGTCGGAGGAGATCGATTTTCTCGTCGAGAAGGCGCGGCAACACGGGGGACTCGTCTCATATAGACTCGATGGAGATGGCACCCAGAGTCCCTACGAATTGAACATCACCTGGTACAGCGCCCTGAACTGCGAAGATGCCGATGAGAGCCTCGACCTGCAGGTGGATCGATTCGTCGCCTCTCGCGCCATCGCCCTCGTCCTGATGGGCGTACCGGGCATCTATTTTCACGGCTTGTTCGGCAGTCCGAATGACCGAGACGCCATTCTCCATGGAGGCGAACCGCGCAGCATCAATCGCAAGGTCGTCGACGAGCGGGCCTTGTTCGAGACGTTCTCCGATCCTTCCTCTTCCGCTTACAAGATCGCCAAGCGGTTCGGCGATCTCATCGAAAAGCGCATTCAGATGCCCGCTTTCCACCCGAACAGTACCCAGCGCATTCTGTTCATTGATGATGCCGTCTTCTGCGTTCTCCGCGAAGCGCCCGACGGCCGCCAAATCGTTCTGGCTCTGACCAATGTGACAGCCAGGGAACAGTCGGTGGACATTTCCGGCGAAGAGATCGGCTGGTGGTGCGAGGTCTGGACGGACGTCGTATCCGAAACCGCGTTGACCATGAACAACGGCAAACTCTCGGTGAGATTAAAACCCTATCAGGTCATGTGGCTCACTCCTCAGGGCATGGCCGACCAGACATGATCCATGGCGATGATGGGTGATGCGCCAGCGCGAGTCGCGATCGGAAACGCTCGTCTCAAGCCGATCCATCCACGCTCTTCTCGTTCGCTGGGGCTTCTGCCCGAGGTGGCATTGGAGGCGTAGACCCGCTGACCGGGAACTACTGCTGAAAAGCCCTCGCGATTCATATGTGAACGATCGGTTTCAGAATTGAAACATTCCTGTTTCCCCACTTCTCACCACCCTCTCTCCGGCGCATCAGGAGTTGCTTATAAACGTCAATTTTTTGAATGACTTACACTTTTATCCCTATGGTATCCCCGCGCCCATTGGCATATGTCGATCCTTTCGGGCACGGGAGTTGCAATAGTCATCCGGCGAGAGAACGTGAGGCTGGGGAGATCATGTACAGAGGGCGACAGGAAAGTGAGTCAACCGTGACGCGCTCTCCGAATGCCGCGCTCTCTCAACCATGAACGATGGCCGTCCGACGGGGATGGATGATTCTCGTCGAACGGGCATGGAGGAAAATGAGATGGTATATGGCTCAAGGCAGGGTCCATACCTGAATGGCGGCAGCCTGCCTGAATGAAGATTGGTGATGCTCGTCGATTCGTGGCGGTCGATCGTATCCCCCAGAGTCGCTCATGGGCGTGGAAGCGTCACAGTCGAATGAGAAGCATGAGAGATGACCACTCCTTGATCCACCCTGTGTCCTGTCGAGAGGCACGGGCCGTTTCTGAGAAACGGGTAACACCGAGAGCCGGCATGAACGTGCCCATTTATCAGGAGATATAACATGATGCGAGCCAAGCTTCGCCATAGCCTCATGGGATTAAAACGCGCCTTATGGGCGCTCTGGGAAGGCGCAGGGAAATATCGCTATCTGGTTGATGCGACGACCGACGCCATCATCTGCGTTGACGAACGGGGACGGATTTGCGAGTTCAATCGCGCGGCCGAGCAAATGTTCGGCTACGCCAGAACCGAGATCCTTGGAAAGCCTTTGACCGGGCTCATGCCCGAACGGTTCCGCGATCGACATCGAGCGGCGTTTGAGCATTATCGGACCACCGGTCAGCGCCGCCTTTCTCACTGGCAGAACATAGAACTCATCGGGCTCACCAAAGATGGGCGAGAGATCCCTCTGGAAGTTTCTTTTTCTTCCTTTGAAATGAAAGGACGGAGATTCTTCGCCGGCATCCTCCGCGACCTCACCGAGCGGAAACAGACCGAGGAGCAGCTCCGCAAGCTCTCCCGCGCCGTCGAGCAGAGTCCGAGCATTGTGATGATCACCGATACTCAAGGGCGCATCGAATATGTCAATCCCAAGTTCACCGAAGTCACCGGTTACACGTTGGCGGAGGTGGAGGGGAAAAATCCGCGCATTCTGAAATCGGGCGAAACGCCACCAGAGGTGTATGAGCAACTCTGGGAAACGATCACCACCGGTGGCGAATGGCGCGGCGAATTCCATAACAAGAAGAAGAATGGGGAACTCTATTGGGTCTCGGCGTCGATTTCACCGGTCAAGGACGCTCAAGGAGAGATCACCCACTTCATTAGCATTCAGGAAGACATTACCGAGCGGAAGCGCGTCGAGGAAGAACGCGCTCGATTGAGCGCCATCCTGGAATTGACGACGGACCTCGTGGGAATTGCGACTCCGAAAGGAGAGATCATCTATCTGAATCGAGCTGGCCGTGAGATATTGGGGTGGTCTGAGGATGTCCATCTGCGCACTGCCGATGCTTATCCTCCCGAAGCACGAGAGTTGATCCTGGAGAAAGCCACATTCACAGCTCTCCATGAAGGTATCTGGCAGGGCGAAACGAGCATGATCACGCGAGAGGGAAAGATCATTCCCGTCTCGCAAGTGATCATCGCTCATAAAAATCGCCGGGGTGAAGTAGAATACCTATCGACCATTGCTCGCGATATCAGCGACCGGAAACGCGCCGAAGAGGAGCTCAAGAAGAGTTACCGCGTGCAATGCTTACTGAACGATCTCCTGAGCATTTCGCTGAAGCAGAGTTCACTCGATGACGCCTTGGACCATGCTTTGGATCTACTCCTTTCCGTACCCTGGCTGCCCACGCGACCTCAGGGCGGGATTTTTCTCGTGGACGAGGATGAGCAAACGCTCGTGCTGAAAGCTCAAAGAGGACTGGCGCCGCCTGTCCTCAAGATGTGCGCCCGCGTTCCCTTCGGACGATGCCTCTGTGGGCGCGCCGCCGCCAGTGGCCAACTTCAATTTGCTGACTGCCTCGATGATCGTCATGAAACCCGGTATGAAGGGATCACGGGACACGGACATTATAATGTTCCCATTCTGCTCGACGGCAAGATCCTGGGCGTCATTGTGCTTTATTTGAATGAAGGTCATCGATCCACGGCACAAGAGGTTGCTTTCCTGGAAGCCGTGGCCCACACACTGGCCGGTCTCATCAACCGGAAACGCGCCGAAGAGGAACTCAAAGAGGCCAAGGAGGCGGCTGAAGCGGCGACCCGGGCCAAGAGCGAATTCCTGGCCAACATGAGCCACGAGATTCGCACGCCGATGAATGCTATCATCGGCATGACCGGTCTGTTACTGGATACCGAATTGACGTCAGAGCAACGAGAGTTCGTCGAGACGATTCGCACCAGCGGCGACGCCCTGCTCACCATCATCAACGAGATCCTGGACTTCTCCAAGATCGAGGCCGGGAAGATGGAACTCGAACAGCAGCCTTTCGATCTGCGTGACTGCGTGGAGGAAGCCCTCGATCTGGTCGCCACCAAAGCTGCTGAGAAGAGATTAGACCTGGCCTATCTCATCGATCCATCCGTCCCCAACACGCTCGTCGGCGACGTGACGCGACTCCGGCAAATTCTGGTCAACCTCCTCAGCAACGCTGTGAAGTTCACCGATGAAGGAGAAGTGGTCGTCTCGGTGACCAATCGCGGATCGCGACGACCGGATGGCGATTCGCCGGCCGATGACGCAGACCGGAATCGGACTTCGCGCCGCACACCTTACGAGATTCACTTCGCCGTCAAAGACACGGGCATCGGCATCCCTCAAGATCGCATGGATCGACTGTTCCAATCGTTCAGCCAGGTGGATGCGTCGACCACCCGTCGATATGGAGGAACTGGTCTGGGACTGGCCATCAGCAAGCGCCTGGCTGAGATGATGGGAGGCACGATGTGGGTGGAGAGCGAAGTGGGGCGAGGTTCGACGTTTCATTTCACCATCTTGGCCGAACCGGCGCCCGGTCAATCCCGCCGTTACCTGCATCATAATCAGCCGCAACTGGCCGGAAAACGCGTCCTCATTGTTGATGATAATGCTACCAATCGACGCATTCTCACGCTGCAAACGCAGTCCTGGGGCATGATGCCTCGCGCCGCGGCGTCCGGCGCTGAAGCCCTGGAATGGATTCGGCGCGGCGATCCCTTCGATGTGGCCATTCTCGATATGCACATGCCCGAGATGGACGGGCTCGCGCTGGCCGCTGAAATCCGAAAGTACCGAGATGCCCAGAAGCTCCCCTTGATCATGCTCACCTCACTTGGTCCCCGAACGAGCGATGAGGATTCGCCCTATTTCGCCGCTTTTCTGACCAAACCGATCAAGCCCTCGCAATTGTATAACGCGCTCCTCACCGTGTTCGACGGACAACCGGTTTCGATTACCTCATCGCCCCATCGACCGCAGATCGATCCTCATCTGGCTCAACGACGGCCGCTCCGCATTCTCCTGGCCGAAGATAATGTGGTGAATCAAAAAGTCGCCCTGCGCATCCTCGAGAAGATGGGTTACCGCGCTGATGTGGCGGCCAACGGTCTGGAAGTCCTTCAAGCCCTCGAGCGACAATCCTATGACGTCGTGCTCATGGACGTACAGATGCCCGAAATGGATGGATTGGAAGCCAGCCGTCGCATCTGTCAGCGTTGGCCGCGCCAACAGCGCCCGCGCATCATCGCCATGACGGCCAACGCCATGCAAGGCGATCGCGAAGAATGTCTGGCCGCGGGCATGGACGATTACATCAGCAAGCCCGTTCGACCGGAGGAACTCCAAGCGGCCTTAGAACGCTGCCCTTCACGTTCGATGACGGAGCGATGGGCATCTTCCAATGGCGACGCCGACCCCCCGCTCGATCCGGACACTTTGGATGCACTCCGCGCGCTGCAGGATGACGATGACGAGACCGATCTCCTCTCCGAACTCGCCGGGTTATTCCTCGCCGACGCGCCGTCTCACCTGACCCGCATCCGCCAGGCTATCGAGCACGGCGATGCGCAGACCTTGGAGCGAGCGGCGCACACGTTGAAAAGCAGCAGCGCCAATCTAGGGGCCCGGCGCTTCTCGGCGCTCTGTTTTGAGCTGGAGAAGAGAGGGCGCGCCGGGACGGTAGATGATGATGCCGGACGTCTGATCACCGAGCTGGAGGCGGAGTTCGAACGGGTGCGCGAAGCGCTCACGCAATATCACTTGAACCCTTCAACCATCTCTGGGGAGGATGACGATGACCGACCAACTGGCCTGGCCTGACCGAAACGCTCACCTCTCGATGACCATCGATATCGATCCCGAGGAGGCGAAGCGCCACAAGGCTCAGCGAGCTTACGCTCTCCACGCTATTCGCATCCCTTTACTGCGGATGTTGGGGGTCGGCATCATCCTCTTGACGGTCTTTCTCCACAATCGCTATCTCCTGCGCTCGTTCTCCTGGTCTGATTTTCTGCAGTTCACGTCCATTTCCTTTGGTTATGCTTCCCTCTCCTGGTTGATTCTCCATTTGTTCTACGGGCGGGTGAAAAGGGTCGATCTGGGCCTGGTCTTCCTCACGCTCGATCTCGTCATTTTCACCCTGGCCATCTATTTCTCCGGAGGCGAGAGAAGCTGGCTGTTTCCACTATTGATGATCCGAGTCGCCGATCAAACGAACACCACGTTCAAGCGCGTTCTTTACTTCAGCCATCTGTCCGTTCTGAGTTATGTCCTTCTCATCGCCTATCTGAGCGCCGTGGAACATCGACCCATCGTGTGGAATGCCGAACTGGCCAAGATGGTGTTTCTCTATGGCGCCAATCTCTACATCTCGTTAGCAGCCAAGACGGCCGAACAGTTGCGGAGCCGCACGACGGCAGCCATTCACACGGCCAGAGATCTCATCCTTCAATTGAGAGAGAAGTCCGAGCAACTGGAGCAGGCCAAGAGGCAAGCCGAGCAAGCCAATCGCGCCAAGAGCGAATTCCTGGCCAATATGAGTCACGAGATTCGCACGCCGATGAACGGCGTGATCGGCATGACCGAATTGGCTCTTCAGACCGAGCTCACGCCCGAGCAGCGCGAGTATCTGGAGACGGTCAAAGCCTCGGCCAATGCCTTGCTGGACATCATCAATGATATCCTGGACTTCTCCAAAATCGAAGCCGGCAAGCTGGACCTGGAGGCGACCGAGTTCCGCTTGCGCGAGACGCTGGGATATGCCATCAAACCACTGGCCGTGCGCGCTCATCAGAAGGGGCTGGAACTCTCCACCGAGGTGCTCCCCGATGTGCCCGATGCTCTCATCGGCGATCCCGTTCGCCTGCGACAAATCATCACCAATCTGGTGGGAAATGCCATCAAGTTCACCGAGCGCGGAGATGTCGTCCTTCGCGTAGAGAGAGAATCGCAGACCGAAGAGCAGACTCGACTCCTCTTCTCCGTGCAGGACACCGGCATCGGCATTCCTCCGGAAAAGCAAGATCTCATCTTCGATGCCTTCACTCAAGTCGATGGCTCATCGACGCGCCGATATGGCGGGACGGGCCTCGGACTGGCCATCACCCGGCGACTGGTGGAATTGATGGGAGGGCGCATCTGGGTCGAGAGTCATGTTGGTCAGGGGACGACGTTCTATCTCCTCATCCCCTTCAAGCTGTCCAACGAAGGAGAAGATGCGGAGCCAACCATCACCGGAGCCCTGCGCGGGCTTCCCGTCCTCGTGGTGGATGATAATGCCACCAATCGGCGCATTCTCGTGGGCATGCTCACTCATTGGGGGATGAAGCCCGTAGCTGTGGACAGCGGTTCGGCAGCGCTCGAGACATTGAAACGGGCTCAACAGAGGAATCAGCCGTTTCGCCTCATTCTCCTTGATGCTCAGATGCCGGAGATGGATGGGTTCATGGTCGCCGAGCGAATTCGGGAGATGCCGGAATTGACCGAAGCGACGATCATGATGCTCACGTCCACGAATCAACTCAGTGGGGCGGCGCGTTGCCGGGAACTGGGCATCGCTGCCTATCTGGTCAAACCTATCACGGCTTCCGAATTGCTGGAGGCGATGACCAAGGTGATGACCGCGACGTCGCCGCCCACTCTCCATCACGAGGATGGAGAGCGCCGTCCGCTGGCGCGGCGACATCGCCGCTCCCTCCGTATTCTGCTCGTCGAGGACAACGTCGTCAATCAAAAGTTCATTAAGCGGGTATTGGAACAGTGGGGACATACGGTCATCGTCGCCCATAACGGGCGACAGGCGCTGGAAGCATTCACCAGAGATTCGTTCGATCTCATCCTCATGGATGTGCAGATGCTGGAGATGGATGGATTCGAGGCCACTGCCGCTATACGACAGCTCGAGGCCAAACGGCGAACATCTGGCCGCAAAGGGGCGGACGGTCAGGGTCATCCTCACCCGGGCTCGACGGGAGACCGTCATCCCACGTGCGATGATGCATCGCCCGCTTCTCATACCCCCATCATTGCTCTGACGGCTCATGCGATGAAAGGAGATCGCGAACGCTGCCTGGCTGCCGGAATGGATGGTTACCTCTCCAAACCCGTTCAGTTAGAGGAACTCTTCGACCTCATCGCTCAGTATGCCGATGGGGAGGACGACTTTCGATCGAGGGAGACGCCGGTCGATGAGAGATTAGATGTGACGGCCCTGCTCGAGCGCGTCGATGGAGATAGAGAACTCCTCGCCGAGTTGGTGGAATTGTTTCTGGAAGATTACCCTGCTCAGCTCGCCGAGATCAAAGCGGCCATCGACGCCCATGATCCTGCTCGCCTGGCCCGCGCGGCGCATACGCTCAAAGGCTCGATCAGCAATTTTGCTACCGGCACGGCCTTCGAGGCTGCCCGGCAATTGGAGCTGATGGGCCGTCAAGGCGATCTGCATGGCGCCCGGGAGGTCTATGCGCAATTGAGCGAGAGTTTGCAACGTCTCCGATCGGCACTCGAGCGCCTCATCGGAGAGCGAGTGATGCCGGCGTGAGTCCGATCCGGTCACGGGTTCTCTCCCCCGATGGCTCTCGCACGAATCGCTTCCAACGGCATGGGTGATCACCAGCGAGAATACGCCGAAAGAGTGGAGAGCTTGAATCATGAGAAATCACCTTATAGCCGTAATCCGTGCTCTCAAAGAAAGAATGAGTGCCGCCGGAGAAGCCGCTGGGATCTTCACATCCACGAGCGTTCCGGAAGGCCCTTGATCTCACCGGAGGTGTCCAAATGAGAATTCTCATTGCTGACGATGATCCGGTCTCCCGCCAGGTGCTGGTACGAGCGCTGGCCCGATGGGGATATGAACTCACCGTGTGCTGTGATGGGGAGGAAGCGTGGACTGTTCTTCAGGTTGAGGATGCTCCGCCGTTGGCGATCCTCGATTGGATGATGCCGGGTCTGGATGGCGTTGACATCTGCCGAAAAGTGCGCGAGCAGGAGCGCCCCAATCCCATTTATCTCATCATGCTCACGGCCAGAAACGAGAAGCAGGATCTCGTTGCCGCTTTGCGAGCGGGAGCCGATGACTATATCACCAAGCCCTTCGACTACGATGAGCTGCGCGTTCGCGTCCAAGTTGGCGTTCGCATCGTCGGGCTTCAACAGGCGCTCACCGAGCGCGTGAAGGAATTAGAACGCGCCCTCTCTCAAGTCAAGCTACTGCAGGGGCTTCTTCCCATCTGCTCGTACTGCAAGAAAATTCGCGATGATCAGAATTATTGGCAACAAGTCGAAGATTACATCACCAGTCACTCAGAAGCACAATTCAGCCATGGCGTCTGTCCGGAGTGCTACGAGACGGTCGTCAAACCCGAGCTCGAAAAGATGAAACAGGCCAGGAGGTTGTTCCATGAACTCTCATGAACGCCCCACTATTGTCGTGGTCAACGATGATGCCGGTCAACGGCGCCTGCTGACGGCCTTGCTGGAGAAGGAGGGCGCACAGGTGCTTTCCTTTCAGAGTGCGGAAGAAGCGCTTCGTCTCATGAACCGGCGGGCGTCAGTGGATCTGGTGATCACCGATCTCTACATGCCGGGAATCGATGGCTGGCGGTTCTGTCGCCTGCTTCGCTCTCCAGAATACGCGGCATTCAACACGACTCCCATCCTCGTCGTTTCGGCCACCTACTCGGGCGAGGATGCTGAACGTCTCACCGCCGATCTGGGCGCCAATGCCTTTCTCTCCATCCCGTATGATCCTCCCGTGCTCTTGGATCGGGTGCGCGCCCTGTTGGCGAAACGCCCGCCTCCACCGACCATTCGCGCCTTGATCGTTGAAGATGACGAGACGCTCGCCGGACTCCTTCGACAGGTATTCGAGAGACACGGGTATGCCACTTCCGTGGCCGCTACTGGCACTGAGGCTCGTCGCCTCTACCAAGAACACAAGCCGGAAATCGCCGTCGTGGATTACTATCTGCCGGATACGACCGGTGATCACCTGCTCGAGGAGTTCAAGCGACCTGGATCGTCTACCGTGGTCATCATGATCACCGGTGATCAGAATCCGGAACGGGCGGTGCAATTGATGCGAGACGGAGCCGACGATTTCGTCAGGAAGCCGTTCGATCCCGCTTACCTGATCGAAATTTGTCAGCGCGCTCGCCGTCAGCGGGCGCTGTTACGCGTCGAGGAACTCTTAGAAGAGCGCACCCAGCAACTCCGGGAAAGCGAGCGGCTGTTTCGAACGCTGGCCGAAACGATCTCGGCCGGCGTGTATATCTATCGCGGCGATCGGTATATTTACGTCAATCCGGCCGCCGAAGCGATCACCGGATACACCCGGGATGAGCTCCTGAAAATGAAAGTATGGGATCCGATTCATCCGGACTCCCGCCAACTCATCAAGCAGCGCATCGAAGCGCGACAACGCGGTGATCCCGTCCCCTCCCGGTACGAATTGAAGCTGTTGACCAAGACGGGCGAAGAACGATGGGTCGATGTGACGGCCAGCGTCATTCGATTTCAAGATCGACCGGCCGTGCTCGTCACCGCCTTTGATATCACCGATCGAAAGAAGATGGAGGCAGAGCTGCTCAAAGCGCAAAAACTGGAATCGCTGGGGTTATTGGCCGGAGGCATCGCTCACGATTTCAATAACTTCCTGATGGCCATCCTGGGAAATATTTCGCTCGCCCGCCTGGAAGCCAATTCGCCCGAGAACCTCTCCGAGAGGCTCATGGCCGCCGAGCGCGCCTGCTTGCGGGCCAAGGATCTCACGCAACAACTCCTCACGTTCTCTAAAGGGGGCACCCCTATCCGCAAACTCGCTTCCATTGCCGAACTGATCAAAGAGTCGGCGGAGTTCGTCCTGCGCGGATCGAACGCCCGGTGCCAGTTCTCCATCGCCGATGATCTCTGGCCGGTCGAAATCGACGTCGGCCAGATGAGTCAGGTCATTCAAAACCTGATCATCAACGCCGATCAGGCTCTGCCCGATGGTGGGACGATCACCATCCGCGCCCAAAACGTCACCCTGGATGAAGGGAACGTCCCTCCACTGAAGGCCGGTCGATACGTGAAAATCTCCATCGAAGACCAGGGCATAGGTATCCCGCGAGAACACCTCTCCAAAATTTTCGACCCCTATTTCACCACGAAACAGAAAGGCAGCGGGCTGGGTCTCTCCATCGTCTATTCCATCATCAAGAAGCACGACGGTCACATTACCGTCCGCTCGGAGCTGGGTCGAGGGACGACATTCACCATCTATCTGCCGGCTTCGGGAGAAGCTCCCACCCGAGAGACACCAGAAACTGTGAAGACAGAGGACGCGTCCTCCGCGTGCGGCGGGCGCATCCTGGTCATGGATGATGAGGACATCATTCGCGATGTCACCCGCCATATTCTGGAACAACTGGGATACGACGTGGCGCTCGCCCGAGATGGAGAAGAAGCCATTCAAATCTATCAACAGGCTCAGCAGTGTGGTCGCCCATTCGATGCGGTGATCATGGATCTCACCGTGCCCGGCGGCATGGGCGGCAAAGAGGCCATCAAGCGGTTGCGAACCATCGATCCTCACGTGAAGGCCATCGTGGCCAGCGGTTATTCCAACGATCCCATCATGGCCCACTATCAAGCCCACGGATTCGATGGCGTCATCACCAAACCGTATCGCATTGAGGAACTGAGACAGGTATTGTCTCGGGTTCTGACCTCTACTGACGAGGTCTCCCCATCTGGAGTTCTTCAATGGCGAGACGATCTATCGGCGAACCACGAGCCGAAGCTCTCCTCATAACCCTGCAGGGTCGCCACCGCCGACCCTCGGCGCGGACGATGAATGTGAAGAGATGGCTCCATCGCGCGCTCGGGAACGGCTCGAGGATCCTGATCCTCGGAATGGTGACCTCCTGCACGCTGGGACCAGCGTCCCTATCGAGCGCTCATCGCTGGATTTCAACCAGCACGGGAGCGATGGATGGGGTCATCTTGTCTCCACCACCGGTCGGCACCCATCGTCTTCGCATCCTCTCTCCCAGCATGTTGGAGTTACTGCTCGTCACGGCCCACTCCACCGGGGAGACGGCACAGTGGGATTTTATTGAAGATGGGTCCGCCGCTCGTCTCCCTTCGGCGAGCGAATTCGTCGTGACGGCAAACGGTCAACGTCTCGACGTGACGGCTGTGGGTTTCAAACGACGAGTGCTCTATGCGCCGCTGGCCGTACACGATGTACGCGTTGGCCATTGGCTCTATTTGAAACTGGCCGATGCCATTCCGGAGGGGGCTACGGTGACCGTCGACAATCCGAGCGGGACGCTCTGGCCTCCCGATATTCACTTCGCGGCGCGCGCCGAAGCCCTTCGATGGAATCCGGCCATTCACGTGAATCAGGTTGGCTATCTCACCTCCGCGCCCAAGGAAGCGATCGTCGGATATTATGTGGGCACCCTGGGAGAACTCGATATTCCGGCTCGTACGTTCAATGTGGTCGATACGCGCAACGGTGAGGTGGTGTTCACCGGTTTGTTGACTCCTCGCCCGGATCGAGGCTTCACCTATGCAATTCCTCCCTATCAACACGTCTTCGAGGCCGATTTCAGCTCATTCACTGTGCCGGGAGCGTATCGTCTCGTCGTTCCGGGATTGGGGGCCTCGTTGCCCTTCCTCATCGACGATCGCGTCGCCGCCGCCTTCGCTCGCACCTATGCGTTGGGATTCTATCATCAGCGCTGTGGCGCGGCGAACCAGCTTCCCTTCACTCGATTCACTCACGGTCCATGTCATACGGTACCAGCCGCCATCCCCACGATGGCGTTCGAGAAGGTTCAGGAGCTTCTAGAGCGCCTCTCTCGCGGATATGACCGAAATCCGCGCCACACGGCGCCACCACTGAAAAATGTGAAGGCGAGCCTCTATCCATTCGTCAATGCGGGGACTGTCGATGTCAGCGGTGGTCATCATGACGCCGGCGATTATAGCAAGTATACGGTGAACAGTGCCCAACTCATCCACTATCTCGTCTTCGCCGTTGATGCTTTCCCCGGTGTGGTCGAATTGGATAACCTCGGTCTCCCTGAGAGTGGCGATGGCATTGGTGACATCCTCCAACTGATCAAGTGGGAGGCTGATTTTCTGGTCAAGATGCAGGATGCCGATGGAGGATTCTATTTTCTCGTCTATCCACGAGATCGCGCCTATGAGAGCGACGTGCTACCAGATCAGGGCGACCCGCAAGTCGTTTTTCCCAAGACGACGGCGGCGACGGCCGCAGCGGTGGCTGCCCTGGCACAGACGAGCTCCTCTCCATCCTTCAAGCGAGCTTTCCCCCATGCCGCCAACCATTACCTGGAGGTGGCTGAGAAAGGATGGGCCTTCCTCCAGCGCGCCTTCGCGCGCTATGGGCGCGATGGGTCTTATCAGAAAATCGGTCATTATGGCGATACCTTCATGCACGATGATGAGATCGCTTGGGCGGCGACCGAGCTTTTCCTGGCCACCGGCGATCCGGCGATTCATGCTGATCTCCTGAGTCACTTCGATCCCGCCGATCGACGGACGCGGCGTTGGGGATGGCAACGCCTCCCCGAGTCATATGGAGCGGCCATTCGGAGTTATGCTTTTGCCTGGCGCACCGGCCGAATGCCCAAGAGGAAGCTCAATCTCACCCACTTGAAAAAATGCGTGTGGGAGATACTGGCCAGAGCAGAGGATCTCGTCCGCTACGCCCAAGATAATGCTTATGCGACGAGCTTCCCCATCGAAAGCAAGCGATACCGGACGGCCGGATGGTATTTTCCCATTGCCGAAGCCTTCGATCTGGCTGTGGCCTATCAACTGCATCCAGATCCCGAGTTCTTTCAGAGCCTCATCAGCAACATCAACTTTGAAGGTGGCACCAATCCCAATAACATGACCTTCCTCACCGGTCTCGGATGGAGGCGGCCGTGCGAGATCGTGCACCAGTACGCTCAGAACGATCGTCGCCGGTTGCCTCCGTCGGGCATTCCGCTGGGTAGCCTTCAGCAGGGTTTTGCTTCTCTGCCTCTGTATGGGGAAGAGCTGCGGACATTGAGCTTTCCCCCGGATGACGACGAAGAGAATCCGTATCCGCTTTACGATCGCTGGGGAGACACGTTCAACGTGACGACGGAATTCACCGTGGTGACGCTCGCGCGAGGTCTGGCGACGCTCGCTTTTCTCATGGCGCGGACACCACTGAAGGATCAACCGTGGCAGTGCGTCCCGGCGCGCATCGTGGGCCTTCCCGAACAGGTGGTAGCAGGAACCCCTATCACTGTTCGGCTGGATGTGAATCGTCTTCCTCTGGACGACGCCCTTTTGATCTGGGAGGCAAAAGGTCAATCGCCGGCGCTCGGTCATCAGTTCACGTTCACTCCACAAAAGCCGGGCGATGCCTGGGTCGAAGTCGAAGCGCAATGGCCTGATGGCCGGCGCGCCTTCGCCGCCCGAGCGTTTCACATCACCGGGATGGATGCGCGCCAAGGCCAGCGCCGGATGCCCGCCGAGGAGATGGACAACGTATCGAGTCACACGGCTCGGCGATGACGAAATGAACGATATGATGATCGTCGCTGGGGAAGGATCTCCCCGACCATGGACGTTGTCTCACTCCCTATTCATCTCGCCCTTTTCCCAGGGAATCGCCCATGACTCCGAGACCACATCGCAAGGATGAATATGAACTCGTTGAGCGAAGTAGCGCAAGATGCCATCTGGCGCCACCCTCTATTTTTGAAGGAAGTTCTTTCTTCCAGCGAGGCATGACACTTCAGTCTCATCCAGATGATCAAAGGAGGGGATGATATGATCGAGAGCTATCATATCTTATTGATCGAAGACGAGCCGTCACACGTGATGTTGGTCGAACGGGCCTTCCGTCAGGAGAGCCCACAAGATCGACTGACGGCATGCGCTTCCCTGACCGAAGCCATGCGGCATCTGGAGCAAGATCACTTCGACGTCGTGGTCACGGACTTCGCCCTTCCCGATGCCAGCGGATTACAATTGCTGGAGGAAATCCAGAGACGGCGACTCGATCTCCCCGTCATTGTGATCACCGGATTCGGTGATGAGATGACCGCCGTGCGCGCTATGAAGTTGGGCGCTGCCGACTATATCGTGAAATCGGAAAACTATGCGCGCACGCTTCCTCTGGTCGTTCATAAGGTCCTGGATCGGCGACGCCTGGAACATCGACTGGCCGAAGCCGAAGCTCGCTATCGCCAGTTATACGAGCAGGCCCATCGGTTCTTCACCCTCTCCCAAGATATGCTCGGCATCGCCGGATTGGATGGGCGCTTCCGCTATCTGAATCCGGCCTGGGAGAGAACATTGGGAGTCACTAAAGACGATCTGCTGGCCAAACCCATCAGCGAGTTCATTCATCCCGATGATCGGCAAGCGATGATGTCCGAGATACACAAACTCGCCGAGGGCGTCGAGACCGTCTCATTCGAGAATCGGTTCCTCTGCGGAGATGGATCGTACCGCTGGCTGTGGTGGCACGTGACCGGATCGGCCGAGGAGGGATTGCTCTATTGCGTGGCTCACGATGTCACTGGACGAAAACGCATGGAGCAGGATCTGTACATCCAGAAGGTATATTGGGAACACCTGTTCGAGGCGGCTCCGGTGGCCATTGCCCTGCTCGATAAAGAGGATCGGGTGCTCCGCGCGAACAATGAATTCCTGAAACTGTTCGGTTACACACGAGAGGACGTTCTGGGACAGCGGATCGCCGATCTCATCGTTCCAGAAGAGTACCGCGATGAGGCTCTCTCCCTCACCCGGCGCGCCGCAGGTGGCGAAACGATCGCTCACGAGACGGTGCGTCGACGGAAAGATGGAACGCTCATCGATGTATCTATCCTGGGCGCACCGATCCGCGTCAACGACGAAGATGTGGCCATCTATGGCATCTATCGCGACATCACCGAGCGTAAGCGAGCCCAAGAGAAACTCGAACAGACCACATCGGAACTTCAGGCGATCTTCCGCGCTCTGCCCGATCTCTACTTTCGTCTCGCCGCCGACGGGACCATCCTGGACTATTACGCCGGGCGAGTCGAGGATCTCTATGTCCCACCGGCGAAGTTTTTAGGGCAGCGCATTCGAGACGTGCTCCCCGAGGAGGTCGCTCAGCAACTCGAGCGCGCCATCAACCAGGTCCTCACCACGGGAGAGCTGGTGACCATCGAGTACGCGCTGTCCATGCCTCAAGGATCGCAAACTTACGAAGCCCGGCTCTCGCCGTTATTGAACGATCAAGTTATCGTCATCGTCCGAAACATCACCGAGCGCAAGCAAGCTGAAGCCGCGCTCCAAAAGGCCAAAGAGGAAGCCGAGGCGGCCAATCGAGCGAAGACGGAGTTCCTGGCCAACATGAGCCATGAAATTCGCACGCCGATGAACGCCATCATCGGCATGACGGGACTCCTGCTGGATACGGAATTGGATGAGGAACAACGCGAATACGTGGAGACGGTGCGTCACTCGGCCGAGGCTTTGCTCACCGTCATCAATGACATTCTGGATTTCTCCAAAATCGAGGCCGGCAAATTAGAGCTGGAACTCATCGATTTCGATCTGCGAGCCGAGCTGGAAAACGTCATCGATCTGTTCGCCGAACGAGCTTCGGCGAAGAGGCTGGAGCTGGCCTGTCTCGTCGAACCAGATGTTCCTAGCGCCGTTCGAGGAGATCCCGGTCGCCTGCGCCAAATTCTCACCAATCTCATCGGCAATGCCATCAAATTCACCGAGCGCGGCGAAGTCGTCGTTCGCGTCAATATGGTGAACCAAATGGATCGTGAGGTCGTGTTACGGTTTGAAGTGACTGACACCGGGATGGGCATTCCTGCCGATATCCAATCGCGTTTGTTCCAGCCCTTCACCCAAGCTGATAGCTCGACGACCCGCCGATTTGGCGGCACCGGTCTGGGATTGACCATCTCCAGAAAGCTCGTCGAGATGATGGGAGGGCATATCGGCATCGAGAGCGAGCCGGGCAAGGGGAGCACGTTCTGGTTCACCGTACAGTTCGTCAAGGGCGCGACGAAAGAGGCCGCGCCCTCTCGATCGCTCACCGACCTCCGCGGATCGCGCGTTCTCATCGTCGATGATCATCAGACGAACCGCCGGGTTCTCAGCCTCCAACTCGCTTCCTGGCAAATCGAGGCTGACGAGGCGGAGAATGGCTCTCAAGCCTTGCAGAAGCTCCGTGCCGCGCGTGAACGAGGCGAACCCTATGATCTCGTCATCCTGGATATGCAAATGCCGGAGATGGATGGTCTGGCCGTCGCCCGGGCCATCAAGGGCGATCCAGCTCTGGCCGAGACGCGGCTCATCCTCATGACGTCCTTGGCAGAGCGAAGCCACGCCAGAGAGGCCCAACGCCTCGGCATCGCTGCCTATTTGATCAAACCGGTGCGCCAGTCCAAATTGCTCGATTGTCTGACCTCAGTCATGCATCAGTCGTCAGCGAGCGGAGAATTAACCCTCGATGAGTCTGGGGGACATCGGAGCGAGACGCCCAACGGGGCTGCGACGTCACCTTCAATGAACCCTCCCGTCAATCGTGGGCGTATTCTGGTGGCCGAGGATAACCACGTGAATCAGAAGGTCGCCGTGCGCATGCTGGAGAAACTCGGTTATCGCGCCGATGTCGTCGCCAATGGCCTCGAGGCTCTGGAAGCGCTCTCCCGCATTGAATATGATCTGGTGCTGATGGATTGTCAGATGCCCGAGATGGACGGCTATGAAGCGACGCGGGAAATTCGCCGTCGAGAGGCCAAAGGCCGACACACCCCCATCATCGCTATGACGGCCCACGCCCTTCAAGGAGATCGGGAGAAGTGCCTGGCGGCGGGGATGGATGACTATATCTCAAAGCCCGTGCGGCAGAGGGAACTGGCTGCTGTGCTGGAGCGCTGGTTGGGCGCTGCCCGATCCCCATCCTCGGAAACAGAGTCGTCCTCATCCAGCGACGATACAGAAGAAACCTTGGACAGCAGCGTTCTGGCCAACCTCCGCGCCCTACAGGACGGCGATGAACCGGACATTGTGAGCGAACTCATCGATCTTTTCCTGCAAGACGCGCCCGATCAGTTGGCGGCTATTCGCCGGGCGATCGAGCGCAAGGATGTGAGTGCCCTCCAACGAGCCGCTCACAGTCTCAAAGGGAGCAGCGCGAATTTAGGGGCGAAACGCCTCGCGGCTCTCTGTATGGAATTGGAGAAAAAGGGGCGAGCCAATGTCCTTGATGGCGTCAACGGCCTCGTCGAACAGTTAGAGACCGAATTCCAGCGCGTTCGTCGAGCGCTGGAAGCTGAACGGCAGGCCACTCCCTGTTAGACAGGAGGGATGGCGCTCAGCATCTCGCCTCGGACAGTGTCATCTCCCACCTCACCTCATCGACAACCACCCTACCTCTAGAACCGTACCCTACCTCCTTAGCCACGAGGGCCGCCATTGACTCCGGCGGCCCTTTTTCTTTCCTGTCCGCGACGAACGGCAAAGCCGGGATCATCTGCTCTCGGCACGTACCTCCATTCGCCTCAGATGAGCGCTTCCTCTGCTCATCGGCCCGGAGTACCTCTTAATGATGAGTCGACGAGGATGACGTTCAAAACCGTCACAAACCGTCGGCTCATGATGATCTTTGGTCCCACCATATTTGCCTCAAAGGTCGCCGTCCGGCATGATATAGTTTCTGGTGAGTCATCTCGATGAGCATACTTCGAGCGGCCATCATGATCATCGGGAGACGAAGATCGCTATGAGAGTGATTGTCGCGATCATACTGTCGATGGTTCCCACCAGCGCATCGAACAGCGCTCCGTCCCTCGTCCGAGCACTCTCGCTCACGAGACCAATTGAGCGACAGTATCTGCCCGTTCTCTTCTCTGGAAATGAGCGGCGCGGGATGGCATCCGGCGCGCCATCATTTTCATCATTCGTGGCCGGCCTGTGGCCCAAGCGTGATTCTCGTGAAAGTGAGTTCATTGGAGGGCGATGCCTTGCCGTCGCCACGCCCTCTTCAGGGCACACCAATGGGCCGTCAACAGTCCTCCTTCGAGGCCAGAGGTCATCGAGCGATTCCCAGAGAGGATCTCCCTCCCCTGAGCAACGAGCCGCGCGCCGACGATTGGCCCGGAAGTACATGCACGGCTACTATTGGCTGTATTTCATCGAACAGGGATACACTTTCCTCATCCTCTCTCTCATCTTGATGTCGGGACTCTCGGCCAGTCTGCGCCAATGGGCTCAGCGGATGAGCCAGCGACGGATCAGCCTCACACTCATCTACGGGGGATTGTTCATCTCTCTGCTGGCCGTCCTTCGCCTTCCTCTGGAAGCTTATCGCTTCTGGCGAGAGAGACAATATGGATTCGCCACCCAGGATATGTGGAGCTGGATGGGCGATGAAGGCAAGGAGTTCGTCATCGCGCTCATACTCGGCTCACTCGTCGCGCTCGCCGTTTATACAGTCATCCGCAAGGCTCCGCGCACGTGGTGGTTGTGGGCTTCGGGTGTACTCATCGGATGGATCATCTTCATCATGACTATCGCGCCAGTCTTCATCGCTCCGCTGTTCAACACGTTCCGACCCCTTGGGGACGAATCATTACGCCAGCGCATTCTGGCCCTGGCTCACGAATATGGCATTCCCGCCGATGAGGTTTATCAGGTCGATGCCAGCCGGCAATCCCGTCACACCAATGCTTACGTGGCCGGAGTGCTGGGAACGCAACGCATCGTCCTCTACGATACGCTTATAGAGCATTTCGCGCCTGAAGAAGTGGAATTCATCATGGGACACGAAATGGGCCATTATGTGTTGCACCATGTGTGGAAGGGCATCGCTTTGGCGAGCGCGCTCATCGTCATCGGCCTGTGGATCATCTTCCGCCTCGCTCCCTGGCTCATTCGCCGGTATCACCGCCGGTGGAAATTCAGAGAGATATCCGATGTGGCGAGCTTACCTTTACTGCTGCTGCTCGGAAGCCTCTATGCCTTTCTGCTCAACCCGGTCATCAACGGCTTCAGCCGCCACCTGGAACACGAAGCCGACCTTTTCGGCTTGCGCGTCGCGCCTCATCCCGAGGCCGCCATCACGGCGTTCGAGAAATTCGAGATCATCGACCTCTCCGAGGCCGATCCTCCACCGTTCATCGAATTCTGGCTCTACACCCATCCCAGCCTCCATCATCGCATAGAGACGGTTAAGGCTTTCCTCGCCAAGAGGGAGCGATCATTCACAGGCGATGGTGATTCATCGCGTAGAAGACGATTCTTCGGGGAGATGATCAACGAGAGGGGATCATGCGTCCTCTCCATCCGTCGTGGTGAGCTCGCTGCCCATGAGCGATTCCCTCACTATTCTGAAACGCGCTTCTGGCGATGACACGTCACTCCTATGAAGGCGGCTACCCTGAAGCGCGGTCTGAGATCATATATCAGCTCTGGTTGGCGTCTCTGCAAATGTTCTCGGTTCTCTCTGAAATCCGGCAGTTTTCGTGTATAATGACTTCTTTTCCAAACCGAACAGAAATGAGCATCTGGGTCAGAGGGAGATGGGAGAGCTATGCAGCGGATCTTATTGAAATCGAAAATCCATCGGGCCGTGGTCACTGAGGCCGATCTGCACTACGAAGGGAGCATCACCATTGACCGAACGCTCATGGAAGCGGCGGATATCATCGACCATGAACAGGTGCAGATCTACAATATCAGTAATGGCGCTCGCCTGACGACCTACGCCATCGGTGGCGAGGCAGGTTCGGGTCAAATCAAGATCAACGGGGCGGCAGCCCATTTGGCCAGACCTGGAGACCTGATCATCATTGCGTCCTACGCGACTTACCAGGCGGAAGAGGCGGTCCACCATCATCCCAAGATTATTCTCGTCGATGCCGAGAATCGCATCATCGCCCGGCAACCCGAAGTCGACGTTCGCGCATAACGGATGAACAGCGAGGGGAGAGAACCATGGCCGCGCCTGAGAAAGTTACGCCGCAAACTCTTGGAGAGCTCAAACAGCGGGGTCAAAAGATCACTGCTCTCACTGCCTATGACTATCCCATGGCCCGGCTCATGGACAAAGCGGGCGTTGACGTCATCCTGGTGGGCGATTCCCTGGGCATGGTCGTACTCGGATATGACTCGACGTTGCCGGTGACCGTAGACGACGTCATTCACCATTGCCGGGCTGTGAGGCGGGCCGTCCAGCGCGCGTTGGTGGTTGCTGATATGCCGTTCGGCTCGTATCAGACGAGCACCGATCAGGCCGTAGAGAACGCCATTCGACTGATCAAAGAGGGAGGGGCGGAAGCCGTCAAGCTGGAAGGAGGTGTAACGTGGGCGGCGACCATCGAACGTATCCAACGGGCGGGCATCCCGGTCATGGGACACATCGGCCTCCTGCCTCAGTCGGTGCTTCTCTCCGGCGGTTACAAAGTTCAAGGACGGGAGATCGACGATATTGAGAGGCTCCTTCAAGACGCCGATGCTGTTCAAGAAGCCGGCGCGTTCTCCATCGTCTTGGAGGGCATCCCGGCCCCGGTGGCGAAACTCATCACCCGGAGAGTGACCATCCCCACCATTGGCATCGGTGCCGGCGTCGACTGTGATGGACAAATCCTCGTCGTTCATGACCTGCTGGGACTCATCTTGAATCACAAACCCAAATTTGTGCGGACTTATGCGCATCTGCGCGAGGAGATGGAGAGCGCCTTCGGTCGATTCATCGAGGATGTTCATCGCGGCGACTTTCCCTCGCCGGAAGAATCTTACACGTTGACCGACGACGTCAAACGGCTGCTGGAGGAGCGATATGGAGGTCATTCACACGATTGAAGAGATGAAGGCGCGAACCCGCGCTCATCGTGCTCGAGGAGAGCGCATCGGTTTCGTCCCCACCATGGGCGCGTTGCACGACGGCCATTTGAGTCTGGTGCGCGCGGCTCGCCAGCAGTGTGATATCGTCGTCGTCTCCATATTCGTCAATCCTACGCAGTTCGGGCCTCAGGAGGATTACGACCGGTATCCCCGCGACCTCGCCGGCGACGTGAATGCGCTCACCGCCGAGGGCGTCGATTACGTCTTCGCTCCAACAGTGGAAGAGATGTATCCGCCCGGATTCGCGACCTATGTGGAGGTCGAAGGGTTGAGCGAGCGGCTGTGCGGGCGCTCCCGGCCGGGGCATTTCCGGGGCGTGGCCACGGTGGTGATGAAACTGTTGGCCATCGTCGCTCCGGATCGCGCTTACTTTGGTCAAAAGGACGCTCAACAGGCGGTCATCATCAAGCGCATGGTGCGCGACCTGAATCTGGATCCGGAAATCGTCGTCTGCCCTATCGTTCGCGAAAAAGATGGCCTGGCCATGAGCTCGCGAAATCGTTACCTCTCGCCCGAGGAACGGAAAGCGGCCACCGTCTTATATCGAGCCCTTCGACGGGCCCAAGAATTGATCGATGCCGGCGAAACGGATGCCGCGACAATCATCCGGGCGATGCGCGATATCCTCGCTGCCGAACCACGCGCTCGCATCGATTATGTGGAGATCGTTCATCCGCAGACGCTCGATCCCCTGTCCATCATCGCCGATGAATGTCTCATCGCTTTAGCCGTGTATATCGGGAGCGCGCGCTTGATTGACAATGTGCTCATCAGGAAGTAGCTCTCATGAGATGACCGATGTGCTGAAACGATCAACTCTCCAGAGCGTGTCATGAGAACAGGGACTCGCCTTTCCATCATTGGACCGGGGCGCGTTGGACGGACGCTCGGCTGGGCATTGGCTCGACGCGGATTCCAGATCGTCGATGTGCTCGGCCGCGACGGCCAACGAACCGAGAACGCCGTGGCGTTCATCGGGAGTGGCCGAGGGTGTACCCGTTGGGACGAACTTTCTGGAGAGTGGGATCTTCTTCTGGTGAGCGTGAGCGACGATGCGTTGACCGAGGTCGCCGAACGAATCGCTCATCGGTTCCCGTCGCTCCAGGGGAAGACGGCTCTTCACACCAGTGGTTTCCATTCGTCCGATGTCCTTCGCCCCCTCAAAGATCGCGGCGCCACCATCGGCTCACTCCACCCCTTGATGACGTTTTCGGAACCCGCTGTGGCCAGAGAGCGCCTCTCGGGGATCTATTACGCCGTGGAGGGAGATCCGCCAGCCGTCGCTCAGGCGCACCGCCTGGTCATCGCCCTGGAAGGACGCGCTTTCTCGATCAGCCCGGAACAGAAACCTCTCTATCATGCGGCAGCCGTACTGGCTTGCGGACACGTGGCTGCTCTTCTGGAAACGGCTTTCGCCGTACTCGATGCCATCGGTCTGGAGCCGGAATCGGCGCGCCGGGCATTCGATCCGCTCATTCGAGAAACCATCGAAAATGTCCTCCGAGAGGGCGGACGGCGCGCGCTCACCGGACCATTCGCCCGCGGCGATGCCCGGGTCATCGCGGCGCACCTGGCCGCTCTCGCCGACGTGGATCGAGATGGTGAATTCGCCAATGTATATGCGTGCCTGGGACGACGAGCGCTCCACCTGGCATCGTTACATCCTACACGCCGAGCAGCTATCCGAGCGATGTTGACGTCGGATGCGACGAACCTCCCTCGATGATGGCCCCTTATGCTGAGGATGTCATCCCTGCCTGTGGTCACAGAGGATGGGAGAGGGCCAGCCCGCCGGGTTGTGGCCGACATCAAGGACATGAGATGGACCCTCCTCATCTCAGCGCGGGAATTCCCGGGATACGACACAGGCTCGTCTCACATAACGAGAAGAGGTGAGCAATGCGTTCCCGCTCTCACCCATTGATCCGCCAGAACGGTTATCAGGCCGTGGAGGTGCTCTGAGTGATGTCTCGCGCTGAGCGAGATGCGCAACCGAGCCGTCCCCGGAGGAACCGTGGGAGGACGGATAGCCGGAACGTGGTAGCCCGCTTCAAGGAGTCTCTCGCTGAGGGCGAGGGCGATGGCAGCATCTCCAACGATGAGGGGAAAGATCGGACCTTGGAGTCGGGAGTCTTTGTCGGTTTTCACCCGACCGGAGAACGATGTGCGACGAAGGAGCTTGGAGAACAGTTCGATGTTCTCGCACAAAGCCGCATGGAGCGTTGGGTCGGCTCTGAAGACGTCCAGAGCGGCCAAGGCGGCCACAACGGCGGGCAGGGGAAGCGACGTGGTGAAGATGAAACTCCGAGCGCGATTCAGAAGATACGCCTTGAACTTCCGGCTCGTCGCCACATATCCGCCGAGCGAACCGAACGCTTTACTCAATGTCCCCATCTGGAACTCCACGCGATCGCTCACACCGAAATGCTCGGCGACGCCTTTACCAGTGCGTCCAAAAACGAGAGTGGAATGTGCCTCGTCGATCAGAAGCAAGCAGCCGTACTTTTCTTTGAGCGCGACAATCTCCGCCAGCGGCGCAACGTCTCCATCCATGCTGAAATAAGCGTCAGTGACGATGATTTTCCGTTGAGCTCGCGATGAGCGCAGGAGCGACTCCAGGTGATCAACATCGGCATGGCGATAGACGTGAACGTGGGCTTTAGCCAATCGACAGCCATCGATGAGGCTGGCGTGATTCAGTGCATCGCTGAAGATATGGGCCTCATCCGTTCCCAGCGCCTGGAGAATGCCCAGATTGGCCATATACCCAGTCGGGAATAACAATGCCGCTTCCGTCCCTTTGAATCGCGCCAACTCCTGCTCCAATTGTTCGTGAATCTCGGTATATCCACTGAGCAAAGAGGCGGCGCGCGGACCGAGCCCCATGCGCGCGGTGAATTCGAGCACTCGCTCAATCACTCGGGGATGCTGAGAGAGACCCAGGTAATCATTGGTCGAAAAGAGCACGACACGATGGCCGAAGATGAGCGCCTCGACGGGAGAGAGGGGGCGCAGGGCGGTCAGCCGCCGCCGAAGACGAGACTGATCTAACTTCAGGAGTGCTTCTTCCACCCACTCGGTCATCCGGAGAATTCCCTCACAGGAACCACTCATAGGTCTGCGGGACGAGTGTTCGAGCGGTGTCCCATGTATTTTCACTCGAACAGGCCGGGAGAGTGAAAATGCGATCGACGTTCAAGAAGCGTCGCAGGGCATCGGGATTTGTTCTCTCCGCCCATCCAGGATGCGGAGGATAACGATTGAGGACGACGGCCCAGATGTTCATGCCACGAGCCCGGAGCGCCGCGTACGTCAGCGCCGTATGATTCACCGTTCCCAACCCGGCCCGGGCAACGAGTAACACGGGAATGCCCAGTTCAGCGATGAGATCGAGCACAGAGTAATCCCATCGAATCGGCACCATCACTCCACCGACGCCTTCGACGATGACCCCATCGCTCCGACGCCGTAAATCATGAAAGCGCTCGACGAGATGATGAACATCTATATCGACGTCCTCCAATTCCGCTGCCACGGCCGGAGCCAGAGGATGAGACAAGCGGTACACATTCACCTCGTCCGGAGAGAGAAAGCCAGAAGCTCGACACAAAATAGCCGTATCACTGGTCTGCGTCTCCCTCGAATCAACACCGGTTTCCACCGGCTTGAATGTGGCCACGCGCCACCCCTTTTGGCGTAAAGCCAGCGTGACGGCCGCGGCCACGACCGTCTTCCCCACTCCCGTATCGGTGCCAGTGACGAACAAAGCTTCAGGAAACATGTTCCGTAACTGATCGAATCGAACGGCGAACAGCATCGGTGAGAAGATCGATTTGAGATCGGGTGATGGAAAGAGGCGGCATCAGGACGACGACGTCGCCCAATGGACGAATGAGGACGCCATGCCGCCGGGCCTCCAGACACACGCGATGACCGATGCGGCGCCCTGGCGCATAGGGCGTTTTCGTCTTCTTATTCCGTACTAACTCGATACCGACCATGAATCCCATCTGTCGAACGTCGCCCACATGCGCGAGGTCGGCCAGCGATTGCAGTTTTCGCCGCAGATACGCGATTTTGCCCGGGAGCTTGTCTAAGATGCGATCTCGCTGGAAAATGTCGAGCGTCGCCGAAGCGACGCGGGCAGCGAGTGGATTCCCCGTATAGGTGTGCCCGTGAAAGAACGTTTTGAACTCCTCGTATCGCCCCAGGAATGCCTCAAATACCCGGTCCGTCGTCAGCGTGGCCCCCATAGGCAGGTAACCGCCCGTCAGCCCTTTGGAGAGGCAGAGGAAATCCGGCTCCACGTTTTCATGTTGGCAGGCAAAGAGTCGACCCGTTCGCCCAAAGCCCGTGGCGACTTCATCCAGGATCAGAAAAATGCCGTATCGAGAGCAAAGGTCGCGGAGACGCCGCAAGTATCCCGGCGGATGGACCACCATTCCACCGGCCGCCTGAACTTTTGGCTCCATGACCAAGGCGGCAATCCGCCGCTGATGTCGTTTCAAGATGTTCTCCACCTCATCAACACATTCCATGTCACATCGATCAGGACGGAGCCCCAACGGACAGCGATAACAGTGAGGAGAAGGGGCCTTGTACGTTTTGAAGAGAAGTGGTCGATACAGACTGTGAAAGAGATCGACCCCTCCGAGGCTGACCGATCCAATCGTATCCCCATGATAGGCGTCGTCCAATGTGAGAAACGTTTGCCGGCTGGCCCACCGCTTTCCTTCGGCTTGTTGCCAGTACTGAAAAGCCATCTTCAACGCCACTTCCACGGCGGTGGAGCCATTGTCCGAATAAAACACCTTCGTCAAACATGACGGCGTCACGGCGACGAGTTTTTCGGCCAGTTCCACAGCCGGCACGTGGGTGATCCCTAATAATGTTGAATGGGCGATCCTCTCAAGCTGATGATGGATGGCTCGATCGAGCTCTTTTCGTCGATGGCCGAAGAGGTTGCACCAGAGCGAAGAGACGCCGTCAAGATATTTTCTTCCGTTCACATCATAGAGGTAATTTCCCCGCCCGCGCTCGACGATGATGATGTCTTCGTTCGCGTATTCCTGCATCTGAGTGAACGGGTGCCAGATGAATGTCTTATCCCCGATCACCCACCGATCTCGCCGTAATTGACGACGCGAACTCACTGGACGACCTCCTCGATCTCGAATCCCAGGTCTTCGATCATCTGATACACGTCTGGCATCGCCTGTCCACCAGTTGTCAGATAGCCACCGGCAAAGAGAGAGTTCGCGGCGTAGAGAGCCAGCGGTTGTAAATGCCGCAAATTGATCTCCCGTCCCCCGGCGACGCGGATATCCTTCTGCGGATTCAAAAAACGAAACAGAGCCAGCACCTTGAGACATCGCCCAGGCGTCAGTCGGCGACAACCGCTGAGCGGTGTTCCCTCAATGGGATTCAGAAAATTGATGGGGATAGAATCAATGTCTAACTGACGAACGGCGAATGCCAGGTCCACAACATCGTCATCGCCTTCTCCCATGCCGATGATCCCGCCCGAGCAGGTCTCCAGGCCCGCTTCTTTGACAACCTCGAGCGTCCTGACGCGATCGCGATAGGTATGTGTCGTGCAGATCCGGGGAAAGAAGCGCTCCGATGTTTCCAAATTATGGTTGTATCGATCAACCCCCGCTTCCTTCAACCAGCGCGCCTTCTCTCGCGTCAGAAGGCCGAGCGAACAACAGATTTTGATGGGCACGCGATCTTTAATCTCCCGAACAGCCTCGACGATCGTCTCCAACTGGTGCCACGTTGGTCCCCGCGTGGCCGTCACAATACAGTATGTCCCAGCGCGCGCCTCATAGGCTCGGAGCGCTCCTTCCACGAGATCCTCTTTGGGTAACAACGGATAACGGTTAATGGATGCCGATGAAATGGACGATTGTGAGCAGAAGGTGCAATCCTCGGGACATCCTCCACTCTTGGCATTTCTTAACACGTGAATGCGCACGTTGAGACCATGATAACGCTGGCGAATCCGGAAAGCAGCGCCAAGGAGTTCGAGCAATGTAGTATCCGGCTCCTGCAACACCTGGAGCGCTTCTTCCCGGGTGGGAACTCTTCCAGCCAGAATTGCTTCAGCAAATGCCGCCCAGTCCATTCCTGATGCCCCCCATCGGCGTCGCCGCAAGTTTCGGCTACGCACGCTTTGTCATCCCGTCTCTCGATCTTCCTTTCACCAAGAGAAGCCGGGAAAGCCGAGGATTATAATAACTCCGATTTCGGTGCTGCAACTCCCGCCGTGATCGGCGAGCCGCCCGAAAAACAAACGTCACGTCAGCGCACGAAGATGCGATATCTGCCGCTCGCGCCTTCAAGGAAGCGCTCCTGAGCGCTGAGCCCACCCATGACCACTGACCTTCGATGGCTCATGACGTTTTATCCGCGGCGCGGGGAGGCGGCAATGGAGCATTCGACCACAGCCTTATTCTTCAAGGAGCACAACCGCCATCGCGTCGGCGAACGCGGCGAAGTCATCCAATCGGGCGGGTACCCAGGCACGCACCGCTTCGGCCGGGATTTCTCCGTATCCATGAGCGAGCGACATTCTGAGCACGGCGACGTCGCGCAGTCGCTCGGCCAAGGCGCTGGGAAGAAGGTCAGCATCAGCGAGGACGGCGAAGACGTCACGGGGGTCATCGGGCGTGGGCAGTCGCCAGCGGGCGATGAGATGATTGGCCAGATTCGTCGAAAGAACGACCAGTCGTCGGAATGTATACTCGACCGGCTCTGGAATCTCTCCCTCCCACGCAGCATCACCTTGGGATCGGGAAACCGCTTCCAGACGATGAATATAGCGTCGAAGTTTCTTTATGCCGATCTCGAGAACGTGACGTTCGGCGACCATACGAGCGCCTCATTATAGCCAAGATGTCGACTGCAGGACAGGCTGACAGATGTTCGTTTCATGGACTATAATATGCCCTCGCTATGAAACGCTACGCCGCCTATGACCCACCAGAGTATGTGAATTGGACGCCCGATCCCGAGGTCATGCGCACCTATCGACGCACGCTTCGCCGTCATCGGGAACGCCGCGCCATCATCGAGCAGTTGAGCGTGGAGACGTTGCTCGGACTCTATGAAGGAATGCTCCGGCATCGACTCCACGAGATCGCGCTCAAACGCTGGGTCCGACAAGGAGTGATCACCAAAGCCTGGTTGGGCACGGGCGAAGAAGCGGTGACCATCGGCTGCGTCCATGCGCTCAATCGTCAACCGTTCGAGGACGGGTTGCCGCATGACATTGTGGCTCCCCTGATCCGTAATGCCGGGGCCTGCCATGAGATGGGCATGCCGGTATCGGCGATCTTCAAGACGTATCTGGGAACGGCCGACTCGCCCATGCGGGGACGCGATCTCCATCTGGGCGACGTGAACAAGGGCGTCATCCCACCAATCAGTCACATGGGCGACATGGTACCGTTCTGCGCGGGCATCGCCCTCTCTTTCAAGTATCGTCAACAGCCACGCGTGGTGCTCACCTGGACGGGCGACGGCTCGACCAAAACGGGCGCGTTTCATGAAGGGATGAGTCTGGCCGCTGCTCTGCGCGTTCCTCTCATCGTCGTCATCCAGAATAATCAAGTGGCGTTAGGGACGCCCGTCGAGTACCACCATAAAGGGGATTTCGCCGTCTGGCCCAAAGCCTACGGCGTCGAAGGAGCCGTCATGGATGGCAATAATGTGCTCGATGTCTACGCGGCCGCGCGATGGGCCGCCGATCGCGCGCGTCAGGGACATGGTCCGATTCTTCTCATTGCGGAAACATTTCGCATGGGCGGCCACGCCACGCACGATGAAGCTGATGCGCGACGGCTCTTTCCACCGGAGGTCTTCGAGTACTGGGGCAAACGCGATCCTATCGGCACGTACGAAACCTATCTCATCAAGAGTGGCATCGATCTGGCACAAGCCAATGATGGATTGAAAGGAAAGAAGCTGGAGGAGCGGAATGCAGCCGTCTTAGAGGCGATCGAAGAGCGCGTCATCGCCGAAATCGACGCCGCCTGTGAGGAAGCTCTCCAGAGCCGGAAAGAACGGATGCCTCGCCCCGACGACCTCCTGGAAGGCGTTTACTGTGAGGAGCCCTCTGTATCTTTCCCATCGTCCACCGTGACAGCTGGAGCATCAGCGACGGGCGATGGGTTCTCGGCGACCGAGGCGAAAAGGAAGTGATCGAGAAGATGGACACAGGATGTCCGATGGCTGTTTCCCTCTCTTCGAAGTCCGACATCTCCCTATCGAGTTTCGCGCTGGCATGGTCTCTCCGGCGGCGCGAGCCAGGCTCGGTGGCGTATCGGCGTAGCAGTCGCGCGCTGGTTGAGACTCAGCGACAGCCACCCATGGTCCACCCACTCGGATCTGGTGAAGATGAGTGACCGGCGTCTTTCCGGCGCGGGCCCTCGGGACGCGCAACGAGCAGCAATATACAGCACACTGCATGACCATATTCCGAAGTGCGGGCTCCCTGGGCATTCATCCTCTCCGCGATGTGCCGGAGCGAGGATGTGGCGCACATCGTCAATCTGCGGCCATGCTTCTCGGAGCATCCACACCTCCTGGCGATGTGCCGAAGCCGTTGACAAGCATCTCGGAAATTGATTTAATAGTGCCGGGTTTACATGGCGTCTTCGTGTTCAATCTTTCCAACGCGGGGGAGTATCACGATGGGGGATCTCGGACGTCTGTCCGTCTGGTCGATTTCTCTGCTCATCTTCATGCTGATCTTCATCGCCGACGCCGATGTCTGGGCGCAGTCCAGCGGCTCGACGACGGCGTCGGTGACCGGCGTGGTCAGGGATCAGGCCGGCGCGGTCATTCCGGGAGCTCACGTCACGGTGAAGAACACAGCCACCGGCCTCGCCCGGAGTGCCGCAACAGGGGAAGATGGGACATATCGGATCCTTCTTCTCCCGCCGGGAACGTATGATGTCTCGGCTGAGAGTCCCGGTTTCGCCACGCAGACGGTGCGCCAGGTGACGTTGACCGTCGGCCAAACGGTGGAACTCGATTTTTCGCTGCGGCCCGGTCACATCACCGAGGTCATTGAGATCAGCGGTGACATTCCGTTACTCGAACCCACCCGCACGGAGTCCAGTACGACCATTGACCAGCAGAAGATCGACAACCTTCCCATCAATCGACGCAACTTCCTGGATTTCACGCTCACCACGCCGAATGTCACTGTCGATCGCATGCCCGCACAGGGGGCGGCCGCGACGAGCGGTCTCAGTTTCAACGGTCAGAGTGCGCGGCAAAACAATATCACCATTGATGGGCTGGACAATAACGACTATGGTTCCAGTTCCGTGCGCGCGACGTTCAGTCAGGAGGCGGTGCAGGAATTTCAGGTCGTCAATAACAGTTACTCGGCAGAGTTTGGTCGAGCGCTGGGTGGCATCATCAATATCGTGACGCGCCGGGGGACGAACGAGTTTCACGGCTCGACGTTCTTTTTCGTTCGCAATGACGCCCTGAACGCCCGGAATGCCTTCGCCGAAATGATCCCTCCCTTCGAACAATACCAGTTCGGCGGGACGCTCGGCGGACCCATCGTGAAAGACAAGCATTTCTTTTTCGGGTCGTTCGAGCGATTGAGCTTGAAGGATACCAACGTCGTCACCATCAGCGATGCCATCGTAGCCGCCGCTCGCCGTCTGGGCTTTTCTTCGGGGACCATTCGCAATGGAGCGATCCCCTTCGGCGAAGGCCTCACCATGGTGCTGGCGCGTGGCGACGTCAAGCTCGCGGAGCGAGACATGATGTGGATCCGATACACGTTCGCCGGATCGGTCAACGAGAATCTGGAGCCCTGGGGCGGTCTGTTCGCTCAGTCGTTCGGCGGTGTGGGGCGATTGACTGATCACAATCTGGCCATCGCCAACACGTGGATCATCTCGCCAACGTTGATCAACGAAACGCGTTTCCTGTTCGGCCGACGGCGGCAGGAGGTCGATCCCATGGATCCCGCCGGCGGCCCACAGGTGCGGATTTTCGCCGGCAGCGATCAAATCGTCTTCGGTCGCAATGAACTCCTCCCACAACCGCGCACCGAGAATATCGTCGAAATGGTCAACAACGTCTCCATCACCCGCGGCAAACATGCCATGAAAGTCGGAGCCGATATCTACTATGCCGAAGCGCCACCGGGGACGACATCGATTCCTATCCTGTTTGGCGCTCAGGTTCGATTCAGCGATCTCGAGCTCCCGGGCATTCCGCCGCTGACGGCGCTGCAGGCTTTCGATCCCACGCTGAGGACGGAAGAGCAAGCGCTCTTTCTGGACTTCTTCGGCCAGGATTTCGGCATCCCCGACCTGGGATCTCGTCCCATCCCTCAAGCCTTCATCCAGGGTTTCGGGAACGCCGAAGACAGCATCAGCACGAGCTACATCTCGGCATACATTCAGGATGACATTCGCCTCGGACTCCATTTCACGCTGAAGGCGGGCCTCCGCTACGATGTGAACACGTTGCCCGAACCATTCCCCTCCAATGGTGGTCACAATTTTGGTCCTCGCATCGCCTTCGCCTGGGATCCGACGGCTCGAGGGAAATGGCTCATTCACGGGGCCTATGGCATATTTTACGGCACGACCCAACTGGGCCCGATGTTCGCCGTGCGCATCGTCGATGGGACGAAGATTCAAACGCCCGTTCTCCCCTTCCCCTTCTCGCTGAGCGCCTTCGACCAACCCGGCCATCGGTATCCGGAATCGCCGACCGTGCCCGAAGGAGTTCCGGTGGTCAATCAGCTCTCGCGCATTTTCGATGCCGATCCTGAGTTCAAAATTGGCTATACCCATCAAGCGAGTTTTGGCTTCGATGTTCTGGTGACGTCGAACATGTCATTCTCGGTGAATTATCAAATGACACGAGGATTGCACCTGTTCTTGAGTCGCAACATCAATCCGGTGGTCAACCTCGACTGCGCCCGCCAGGGCATCGTTCCCGAGAATCTCCCCGCCGAATTTCGCAATCCCAATCTGATGCAAGTCCTTCCCGCCCTCTGCGGCCGCGTGGTCAACACCGAGCCGGAAATCTTTCGCTTCGAGAGTTCGGGCGACAGTTATTATCATGGCGTCACCTTCTCGCTGAATCGCCGATTCAGTCGTCATATCAGCTTCCTGGCCCACTACACGCTGTCCAAAGCGATTGACGATTTCATCGACTGGCGCGTGGAGAACCAGGAGACGGGGAATCCGCTCAACCTGCGCGGTGAGCGCAGTCTCTCCCTTCAAGACGCTCGCCATCGATTCGTGTTCAGTGGTGTGTGGGAACTCGATTATTGGAAGCACTGGCTGGTGCGCGGCTTCGCGCTCTCCAGCATCATCACGCTCAATAGTGGCCGCCCTTGGAATCTGCTGGCCGGCGTTGATCTGGACGGCAACGGCGACAATCCCCCGGGCGATCGGCCGGCCGGATTGGGTCGGAACGCGGGCGTCTCGCCCGGTTTCGCCAATGTGGATCTCCGGTTGACACGCACCATCAGATTGAACGAACGGGCGGAAGTGCAACTCTTCGCCGAAGCATTCAATCTTTTCAATCGGGTGAATGTCACCGACTTCGGGAGAGTCTTCCCTCCGGGTACATCGCTCCCTCCCAAGAAGGGAGGACGATTCATTGTGACGCCCGATCGGTTTCGCGAGGCGGCTCACGCTCGGCAGATTCAATTTGGTTTTCGACTGCGATTTTGATGATCCCGAATAGGCGGAGCGATGCGAACCGGATGGGCGGCGGTTCGCTTCCTCCGCAGGCTGAGAGGGAACATGGATTTTGCCATTCCCGATGAATACATTCAATTCCGCGACTCGGTGTATCAGTTCTCCCGAGATCGCCTCGCGCCCCGAGCCGAGGCGCTGGACCGGGAAGGCGCGTTCGGGTGGGACAATTGGCGCGACATGGCTGAGATGGGTTTACTCGGTCTCCCGTTTCCCGAAGCGTATGGCGGCAGTCAGGCCTCGCCGCTGGCCACCTGCCTGGCCATGGAAGCGATGGCCCATGCCGGCGTGGACTCGGGAACGACGCTCTCCTGGGGCGCGCACACCATCCTCTGCGGCGTCCCCATCTGGCTCCTGGGAAGCGAAGAGCAGAAGAAACGGTACCTGCCCAAACTGGCCTCCGGGGAGTGGATCGGAGGATTTGGTCTCACCGAGCCGGGATCGGGATCCGATGCGGCGGCGATGAAAACGACGGCCGTGAAGCGAGGGGACCGGTGGATTGTGAATGGCTCCAAGATGTTCATCACCAATGGGCCCATCGGGCACGTGTTCATCGTCTTCGCCGTCACCGACAAGGCGGCGGGCAATAAAGGCATCAGCGCGTTCATCATCGAAAAGGGCTTTCCCGGCTTCAGCGCTGGCAAGGAACTCAAGAAGATGGGGCATCGAACGTCGCCCACTTCCGAACTCGTTTTCGATCAGTGTGAGGTCCCCGAAGAGAATCTGCTCGGTCCCCCCCATCTCGGCTTCCTGGCCGTGGGCAAAGAAACGCTGGAGTGGGAGCGCAGTTGCATGATCGCGCCCATCGTGGGCGGCATGGAATTCCTGCTCGAGCAATGCATCGCCTACGCCAAGCAGCGCCAACAATTCGGTCAACCCATCGCCCATTTCCAAGCCATTCAACAGAAACTGGCCAACATGAAAGTCGCCCTGGAAGCCTCGCGATTGCTCATCTACCGCGTGGCCTGGTTGAAAGAGCAAGGACGATCGGCGATGCTGGAAGCTTCCATCGCCAAGCTGTTCGTCACCGAGCGCATGCTCAAAGTCGTCGATGATGCCGTACAAATCTTCGGCGGCTATGGCTATATTCACGAGTATCCGGTCGAACGCGCCTACCGTGATGCGAAGTTGGGAACCATCGGTGCGGGGACATCGGAAGTCCAGAAGATGATCATCATCCGAGAGATGATGAAGCGCTACGCTCAATCACTTCCCCGATGAACGAGACGGATATGAAAGAAGGAAGAACCATTCATGAGATCGCTCTCGGCGACCGGGCGTCGTTTTCCAAAACCATCACCGAGACGGACGTCACGCTCTTTGCCGGCATCACCGGCGATTTGAATCCTCTCCATATTGACGAAGAAGCGGCCAAGCGATCGCGCTTCGGCCGGCGCGTCGCTCATGGCGCGCTCACCGCTTCGTTGATCTCTTCGGTCCTGGGGATGAAGTTACCGGGATGGGGAACGATTCTCCTGGAAACGAAACATCGCTTCCTGCACCCGGTGTATATCGGGGATACCATCACCGCCACGGTGGAGGCGACCCGAAAAATCGAAGAGAAAAATATCGTCGTTTTCAAATGCACCTGGTCCAATCAGGATGGGACGCTCGTCGCCGAGGGAGAGGCGGTCGTCATGCCCCCCTCGTCATTCAGCCCGGAATCCTCGCCAAGGAGGAGCTGATCATGAACAGAACGATGATCATTGGAGGAATCATCCTCACTCTGCTCGCCAGCATTCCATCCCGCCATCCGGCTCAAACCGTTCAAGTGAGTCGGGAGCGTCATGTCATTCCCGGAGCCATAGAGCCGAATACGCCGGGCGCGCCGGGCGTCGAGGTCGATCCCGCATTGGCTGCCGCCATCACCGATCCGGCGGCATTTGACGAAGATGGATCGCTCAACCTCAACAAGGCGATCTATGTCCGTTTCTTCGATCGGCAGCGAATGGGCCCTCCGGACGCCATTCTGGTGATGATTCCGGGAGTCGTGGCCGGGGCCAACAGTTTCAGGATCGTGGCCACAGAAATCGTTCGCCTCACAGGAGGACGATTCGAGGTCTGGGCGATCGATCGTCGCTCGAACCTGTTGGAGAACCTCGATCCCATGGTCCGGGCCGAGAATGCCATGACGCGCGAGGCGACGTTGGCCGCTTTGGAGGCGTATGTGAATGATCCTGCTGGGCGGGGCGGTTTCATCTTCGCTCATCCCTTCTCGGTGAGTAGCTTCATGTCCGAATGGGGATTAGACGTTCACCTGCGCGATGTCCGGGCCGTCGTCGATCGCGCGCGCACCATCACCGACAACGTCTTCCTCGGCGGACACTCTCTGGGCGCCATTCTCACGCAGATGTTCGCCGCCTACGATTTCGGCGATGTGGCCGGTTTTGAGCTGCTGAAGGGCATCATCATTCTCGATGGGACCGCGGACCCCAGCGGTTTGGGCGCCGTTCCCATCTCCGACGATGTGTATTTGAACGGCGGCGAGGGTCCATTAGGCCCGTTGGCCGGACTGAACGAGTTACGCCATCCGATGGAGCCCGATGACGCGCCCTTCGTCATTGAACCATTCAATCCATTCCTGTTCGAACTGGTAGAGATCGGGGCGCAGATGGCGCTCATCGATCCCGATGGCCCTTCGATCCTGCGACCCGTGATTCCGGAACAAGTTCCCGTCCCGGCGACCAATGCGGCGGCGCTGGGGATGAATCTGGATGACGAATTCCAGGAACAGATCTTCGCCCGATTCTCTATCGGATTCTTGAGCGTCCCGCCAGGGGAGCGGGCCGAGGACGTAGCCATGCGTCAGGATGATCCTGCGGGCGCCAACCCCAATGGGCTCTGGTCTCCGCGCGATCTCAGTCCCGCACTTCAACAGTGGGCTCCTTTGAATGACATCAGTCCTCTCGGTCTGCGTTCGGGTCCGGAGCCCTCTGCGTTCGAGACCGTGGCTCGCGCCTTTCTGCTCGGCGAAGGAAATCAAACGGCGGCGGTCAGCGATACCAACTTCATCGAGTGGTACATGCCCAGCCGATTGGTACTCGACATCTCCAAGATGATCGATCTCGGGCGGACGCCGCTCTCGCCCGAGATCATCGCGGCGCAGACGGCCCGCGGCGGGAATCCCATCACGCTGACCGAGAATAGCCGCGTGAACGTCCCCTTGTTAGCCATTCGCGCCAACGAAGGGGGATTCGTCCCGTCCAATGCCGCCTTTCTGCTCTACAGCCGAAGCACGAGCATTCCGTTCAGCAAAGTCACGGTGAACACGATGCAGAATTACGCTCACGTGGATTTGTTGACCAGTCTGGAAAGACGGTCGGTGCGCCCTGCCAATAAGAATGTGCCCGAGTTGATCGTTGATTTCGTGGAGGAGGTGCTGCCCTGAGCGACCGACGGCGAGGTCCTCCCGGCAATTTTCGGAGACCGGCGGGTCGATTGACTCCTGGCCGAAGACGGGCCATACTGAGTGAACGTGAAGGACATACAGACGGTTCTTTTCGATCTGGATGGGACGATCATCGATGCCCGAGATCGCCTGCTGGCCAGTTGCCGGCGAGCCTTGCGCGAATTGGCCGTGGAGATTCCCGATGAGGCCGATTGCTGGCAAGCATTTCGAACCCTCGACGCTGGGCGACTGGTTCCCGCTCCGTTGCGCGAACGATTCTATGAACTCCTCATGAGGGAATACATGGCCTATACGGGCGAGATCCGCCTCATCCCTGGAGCACATGAGACGCTGGAATACTGTCGAGCGCATGGCTATCGGACGGGCATTATCACCGGCCGCCCTTCTTCTCCCGATCGGGTTCGCGCCGAACTGGATCGACTCGGCGTGTTGCCGTTCATCGAGGTGATCAAGACGCAAGCCGGTACCCCTCTCAATGACATATTGAGCAAGGAACAACAATTACTGGAAGCCGTCGCAGAGTTGCGCGCCAAACCCGAACAGAGCCTCTATGTGGGCGACCTGCCCAATGATATCGTCAGCGGTCGCCGCGCCGGATTGAGAGCGTGCATAGCCGTTCTCTCGGGAGGGGTTGATCGGGAACTCCTGGTCGCCTGCCAACCGGACGCCCTGTTGAACTCCATCGGCGAGTTACCCGAATACTTGCGCGACCCATGAAGTCCACTCGGCGAATGGCAGCGAGCCAAACGATGCCGGATAGCATGATGGCCTGTTCCATCTTCTTTCGAGGTGGAGAGCGCGAGACCGGCTTCCTCTCGTGCGTTGGCCAATCCGAATAGGCCAATGCTCTCCGGAAAAGACCGGGTGGCTCATGCTCGGGCACGAAGTCAGCGCGTATGGAGACGGCGAACGCCTTTCTGAAAATACCAAGCGGCCGGCGCGATCTCTCGGCGCTGTTCCGCATCAGCTCTCATCCTTGGTTCAACGCTTTACGTTCTGCGCTTCCCGTTTTACCCTTCACGTTCTACTTTTTAAAGAACACCTTTGAGGGAGCCAACGCATGGGATTCATCACTGAGAACGAACCACTTCGTCATGATCTGGCCTTTTATCTTCCCACCGAGATCGTCTGTGGCCGGGGGAAAGTTCGAAAATTAGGTGTGGAGCTTCACATCGACTCCGACCTGGCCGATCGCCGGCGCGTGATATTGGTCACGGATGAGGGAGTGGCGGCAGCCGGACTGGTTGACGAGGTTTTGGCCGGATTGGCCGATTCACCATACGAGGTCACCACTGTGTTCGATGCCGTGCCGCCGGACTCCGATCTGGCGACGGTGCATCGTTTGAGCGAAACCATCCGACGGGAAGAGGCACAGTTGATCATCGCCCTCGGCGGGGGAAGTGTGATGGATACGGCCAAGGCCGGATCGCTCATCGCCACCCACGGCGGCGAGATCAGAGATTATGTTGGTGGCTTCATGGTGCCCGGACCGTGCCTCCCCGTCATCGCCATTCCCACCACCACGGGGACGGGCAGCGAGGTTTCGTTGGGAGCGGTGGTCAAAGATCATGAGGCGAACGTCAAGATCACCATCGCCAGTCCCTTTCTCTATCCCCGCATGGCCGTCCTCGATCCGGAGATGGTGAGGACGTTACCCGCCCGATTGGTCGCCTGGACCGGCATGGATGCCCTCACCCACGCTATTGAAGCATACGTCTCCAGCGATCATGATCCCATCTCTGAAGCCCTCGCGTTTCGCGCCACGGAGATGATCTTCGATAATCTGGAAGCGGCGGTGACCGAGAGCGATCAGGTGGAGGCGCGCGCGCGACTGCAACTGGCGGCGACCATGGCGGCCATGGCCTTCAACAGCGCGGGACTGGGAGCCGTCCACGCGATCAATCACACGGTGGGAGCGATGTTTGGTATTCATCATGGACTGGGAAATGCCGTCGCGCTGCCGATGGTGATGGAGTATAATCGGCCAGCCTGTCCAGCTCGCTTCGCGGCGCTCGCCCGGGCTATGGGTATGGGTCGAACCGATCTCTCCCAGGAAGAACTGGGGCGATGGGCCATCGAGCGCGTGCGTCGGCTTCGGCGCGCACTCGGTATTCCCGAATGCTATGGCGATCTGGGCGTGCCGACCGATGAGGCGACCATCTCGGCCATTGCTGAAGGCGCCATGAATGATATGTTGCTGGCCTTCAATCCCCGCAAGATGTCGATCGACGAGATGAAGGCGCTCGTCGCCAGAGTCGTCCGTGGAGCAGAGAGCGAATGACCTGGATATCGGGCGCGTTCCTGATCGTGCTCATCACCGTTCCCTTGCTCTCCTGGTGGTCGGCTCGAAAACACGGCGCCGATGTCGTCGAGCAACTCTGCGGGCACCGCATTCAGTTCTATGCGTTCAGCGCGCTCACCCAATGGGCGCTGACCGGCCTGAGCCTCCTCGTCATCTGGCATGATGGTCAGACGGTGGCCGATATAGGACTCCATCCCTGGCGCTCCTGGATGGCCACGGTGAGTCTGGGCTTGAGGCTCATGGTGGCTCTGGGGATGATCATGGCCGCCATATTGTGGATGCAACGAAAGCGCCGCTGGTCGGAGACGCATATCCTGATGGCCATCCTGCCCGAGACGAAGGTGGAGAAAGGAGCGTTCGTTGCGCTGGCGGCCACGGCCGGTTTCTGCGAAGAGATGCTCTACCGGGGGTTCGTCATCACGCGGCTCATCCAGGCGACGGATCACCCCCCGAGCGCCGTCATCCTGGCGGTGATCATCTTTTCGCTCGGTCATGGGTACCAGGGACTCATCGGCCTGCTGCGGGCGGGTACGCTCGGCGCGGTGCTGGCGGCGACGTTCGTCTTGACCGGAAGCATGGTCCCCGGTATGATTTCTCACTTCCTGTTCGATGCTCTGGCTGGATTCTGGGGTCGAAAGCTGCTGGGGAGCGATGAATTCCAGACGATGGCATGCGGAAAATGAGGGAGAGAGGACCGTCAGCTCACCCTGACGCCTCATCGCGTTCACCGTCTCTCATCGATGGAGGTTGGAGATGCTCAAATATTACACGAGAGCGTGGGTGGAGGAGGTCGCCCGACGCTTGAAGACGGACGAAAAGTTCGCCCGCGACGGACGGCGACTCAATGGCACGTTCGCCTTTCGCATCTACGATTGCCCCGACGGCAAAGATCGCTCGGTCATCTGGACGTTCCGAGATGGACAGGTCGTCGACTGGTCATACGAAGCTCGAAAAGCTCCCTGGGAGGAATTGCGAACGGCTCCGTTCAACCCTCAGTGGGTCATGCGGGCAACGGCCACTTATGAGATGAGCGCGGAATTGAACAAAGGAAACATCACGCCAATGCGCGCGCTCACCTCCCCTCAGTATCACATCGAAGGCAGCAAGCTGATGCTCATGCAATTGATGAAGGCACTCAATGCCTGGAACGAAGTCGCCGCCAGTATCGAGTGCACGTATGAGTACACGCAAGAATAGGAACGAGTCATTCTCGATGATGGACCGAAGGAGGTCGATCGCCGATACCGGACCCCCATCGGTTCATTGAAGATCATGGATTTCAGCTTCACCGAGGAGCAACAACAGTTTTTCAAGAGTCTGCGGCAGTTTCTCCACGCCGAAATCGCACCGCACGCCGCTGAAATGGATGTTCGTGGCGAATTGCGCCGCGAGAACCTGCGCGCACTGGCCGAGTTCGGATTGCCGGGGCTTCCCTTCCCCGAAGAGTATGGGGGGAGTGGCGCCGATACAGTCACTCACACTGTGGCATTGATTGAACTGGCCAAGGTCTGTCCCGCCACCATGCTGTCGATGGGAGCGAGCGTCGGATTGTGCGGGATGGCTATCCTGAAATATGGAACGCCGGAGCAAAAACAACACTACCTGCCCAAACTCATCAGCATGGAATGGATTGGGGCACTCGGCCTGACGGAGCCGGACGCCGGATCCGATCTGGCCTCCATCCGCACGCGGGCCGAGAAACGCGACGGATCATACATCATCAATGGGACCAAAACGTTCATCACCAATGCCCCCATCGCTGACGTGGCCGTCGTGCTCGCGGTGACAGATCCTCGGGCTGGTCGGCGCGGCATGAGCCTTTTGATCGTCGATGGCCCGCGTCCCGGTTTCCTGCGCGGACGGCCCATGTCCAAGTTAGGAGTGAGAGGATCACCAACCGGCGAACTCGTGTTCGATGACTGTCGCATCCCAACGACCAACCTTCTGGGCACCGAAGGACGCGGATTCCAGCATACGATGCAACTGCTGGTGAACTACCGCATCGGCATGGCGGCATTCTGTTTAGGCATCGCCCGCGCCTGTCTCGATGAGGCCTTCGCCTATGCGCTCCAGCGGCGCGCCTTTGGCGCTCCGTTGATCACCTTCCAGGAAGTGAGTTTCAAAATCGCCGAGATGAAAGCGAACATCGACGCCGCCGAGCTGTTGACGTTGCGCGCCGCCTGGGAATACGATCAGGGGAAGGACGTGAGCCTGTTGGCTTCGTGTGCCAAGTTGCTCGCTTCCGAAGTCGCCAAACAGGCTGCCGATTGGGCGCTCCAGATTCACGGCGGCTATGGCTATATCCGCGAATATCCCGTGGAGCGTCTCTACCGCGATGCACGGCTCGGCGAGATCGGCGAAGGAACCTCGGAGATTCAGCGAATGATCATCGCGCGCCATCTTTTATCAGAGCGATGACCGCATCGACCAATGGCCCGAAGAGGCATCGATGAGCTGAGCCCGGTTCGGTCAGACAAGTTTGAAGAGGTCACTCCTATCGAGGAGGAGGTGCTTATGAGCGAAAGAATTCCATGGAGTCGCGATGACAACTACTCAGAAGAGATCATCGCCGCCCGGCAGCGCTTCGTCGAAGAGAAAACCGGCGTCAAGCTCCAACATCTCAAAGCCTATTCTTTCGATCCCAATGTGACGAGAGGGAATATCGAGAACTTCACCGGCGTCGCTCAGGTCCCCATCGGATTCGCCGGCCCTCTCCGGATTAACGGCGAGTACGCCCAGGGCGAGTTCATCATCCCGCTCGCCACAACCGAGGGGACGCTGGTCGCTTCGTACAATCGAGGCATGAAGGTCCTCAATCTGAGCGGTGGCGTGAAGACGACGGTAGTGATGGATCAAATGCAGCGCGCGCCGGTATTCGTCTTCGATTCGGCCCGGGAGGCGCGAGCCTTCTGGCGGTGGATTGACGATCATTTCAATGAGATCAAGGAGATTGCCGAATCCACGACCCGTCACGGGAAGCTGAAAAGTATCGAGCGCTACCAGGCGAACAAGTTCATCTATCTCCGATTCAATTACACGACGGGAGATGCGGCCGGGCAAAACATGGTCGGGCGCGCCACCTGGGTCGCGTGTATGTGGATTGCCAGTCAAAATCCTACGGTTCGGCGCTGGTATCTGGAATCGAACTTCGCCACGGACAAGAAGGCCTCCCAGATCAACATGATGATGACCCGGGGCAAACGCGTTACCGCCGAAGCGCTCATTCCTCGAGACGTCCTCATCGAGCACCTGCGCGCCACCCCGGAAAGCTTACATTATCACTACATGGTGTCCAACGTGGCCGGATTCGTCTCCGGCGTGAACAACAATGGATTGCATTCGGCCAACGGCATCACCGCCATGTTCATCGCCACCGGCCAGGATGTGGCCTGTGTGTCCGAATCTTCGGCCGGCATTCTCTACGCCGAGATCGTGCCCACCGGCGACTTCTACCTGTCCATCACCATCCCTTCGCTCATCGTGGGCACGTATGGTGGAGGAACGGGATTGCCCACGCAACGCGAGTGTCTGGAGATTCTCGGGTGTTATGGGAAGGACAAAGTCTACAAGTTCGCCGAGATCGTGGCCGGCGTCGTGCTCGCCGGCGAACTCTCGTTGGGAGCGGCGATCAGTTCCCAGGATTGGGTGACCAGCCATGAACAGTACGGGCGGAACCGTTGACCGCTCGGCAAAGCGATTCGCGATCCGGATGATGAGGCCGATGGTTCAACATCTCCCGTTCGTCGAAATCCGAGATGTGGAGCGAGAGAGGAGAGAGGCCGATGAAGATATTTAAAGTGGCGGCTGTCCAGACGGCTCCGGTGTTCTTGAATCTGAGAGCCACAGTGGAGAAGACTTGTGCGCTCATCGGAGAAGCGGCGCGCAATGGTGCTGCTCTGGTCGCCTTTCCCGAAGCGTTCATCCCCGCCTATCCCTATTGGGCATGGGTGGAGACGCCTCTTGAGAGCCGTCGATACTACACGATGTTGTACGAAAATGCCGTGACCATCCCCGGTCCCTGGATCGATATGCTCTGCGAGGCGGCCAGGGAGCATCACATCATCGTCGTCGTCGGCGTCAACGAAATTGATCCCGTACGGATCGGCACGATCTACAATACGAATGTGATCATCGACAACGATGGACGCCTGCTGGGACGGCATCGCAAGTTGGTTCCCACCTATGCCGAGAAGCTCGTCTGGGGCAACGGGGATGGGAGTGGTCTGCGCGTGTATGAGACCGAATGCGGTCGCATCGGCACGCTCCTCTGCGGTGAAAATACCAACACGCTGGCCCGATTTGCCTTGCTCGCGCAGGGCGAGCAAATCCACGTGGCCAATTTCCCCGCCTTCCCATTCACGGAATGGTACGAAGAAGCAGAAGCCATTCGCATTCGCTGTCAGGCGCACGCTTTCGAAGGCAAGATCTTCGTCATCGTCTCGACGGGCCTCATCGATGAGAGGAGCATCGATCTACTTTGTCACACACCCGAACAACGACAGTTGTTCGAAGGAGAGAATTACGCGTTGACGGCCGTGTTCGGTCCCGATGGGCGCTATGTGGCCGGTCCTTTGATCGATGACGAGGGCATCGTTTACGCCGATATCGATCTGAACGCTCTCATCGCGCCCAAGATGATGCATGACATTACCGGCCATTACAATCAATTCAGCGTTCTCTCGCTTCACCTGAACCGCACACCTCACAGACCGCTGGTCGAATCGGAAGAAGAGGAGAGAATGAACGCCGAACGGAAGGACGTCGAACCGGTGACCGACGATGAGCGAGAACGGCGATGAATTCCACGCCTCTGTGGCCGGCGCTGAAGGAGAAGGATGCGGGCGATCGCCCACACCCATGCCCCTCCATGATGATGAACGGCATGGACACCATGGACCGCCCCTCTCACGGGGGAGGGACTCCTGTGGCCAGAATGAGAAAGACGGATGATTGATATCTACGTTCATTTCTTCCCGGCGAAACTCTTTCAGGCGATCTGGCGCTTCTTCGAGACGGCCAGTGGTGGCCTCTGGCGCATCCACTACAAGGTTCACGGTCAGCAGCACATTCGCATCTTGAGAGAGCAAGGGGTCAACCGGTTTACGACATTGGTGTATGCTCACAAACCGGGAGTGGCCGATGCGCTCAACGAATTCATCAAGACATCCGCCGAACGCCATCCCGAGTTGATTCCTTTCGGTACCCTGTTCGCCGGAGATGGCCACTGTGAGAGCGCCGCGCGCCGCCTTTTCGAACAATATCGATTTTCGGGCATCAAGCTCCATCCGTTCGTCTCCGGTGAACCGCTCGATGACCGGCGATTTTTCCCCGTTTATGAGATGATGCAGAGCCTGGGCAAGGTGCTCATCTGTCATCCCGGTTCGGCTCCCGTTTACCATCAATACGATGGTGCTGAACGACTGCGCCGCGTATTGACCCGATTCCCTAATCTCAAAGTGGTCATCGCCCACTGTGGGGCGTTCGAGTATAATGATTACAGGGTGTTGGCTGACGAATTCGAACAGGTGTATTTCGATACGGCGATGAATTGCGTGCCAATCGACTTTTTGCCCCCTGCGTGCCCGGGAAGAGAATTTTTCCTTCGATACCAGGACCGCATTCTCTTCGGATCGGACTTCCCCAACATCCCCTATGCATATGCCGAACAGATCGAGGCCCTGAAACGAATGGATCTCGGCGAAGACATCGAGAAGAAAATATTCTTCGAGAATGCCCGACGATTGTTCGGATGGACAAAGACGGTGACCTGAAGCGTGGTGATCATCACCAGAGCGAGAGGAGAGCGAAGCTTATGTTGACACAAGAGAACGCCGCGTTGATCGTTGTCGATGTACAAGGCAAGCTCGCCCATCTCATGTACGAGAAGGAGCGCCTATTCGAGAACCTTGGGAAACTCATTCGGGGTGTACGCGTATTACAGATCCCCATCATTGTCACTGAGCAACTTCCGGAAAAACTCGGCTCGACCATTCCGGAGATCGCCGAACTCGTCCCGGACGTCGAGCCAATTCGGAAGTCCACATTCAGTTGCTGTGGCAGTGATAGCTTCATGCATGCGTTGCGCTCTTTGAAACGCCGACAAATACTGCTCGCGGGCATCGAAGCGCACGTCTGCGTCTATCAGACGGCCCTGGATTTGCTCAATATCGGACACGTCGTCCACCTGGTCGCTGATGCCGTGTCCTCTCGAACGGCGATGAATCGACGAATCGGCATTAAACGAATCACTCGCGAAGGGGCCAAGCTCACCAGCACGGAGATGGCCCTCTTCGAACTGCTGAGAGTCGCCGAGGGCGACAAGTTCAAGCAGATCCTCCAGATCGTGAAGTGAGGTGCGCGGTTCCGGTCACCGAGTCAGAGCGAAGAGGACAATGACCGGCCGCCAGGCTCGCTCCTCGAAGTCGCCGAAGGATCTCCGGCGCGCTTCCCATCGATCACTCATCCGAAATGATGAAGGTCAATCGGCTATGGGCCTGGCGCAGAGCGGCCTCGACGCGCTCCGGCGCGTCGGCGCGACTGAAGATGAATCCCAGATAGCGCGACCCTTCTGGCAGAGGAATGAGTCTCTGTCCGAGATGGGCAGTGATGGTGATGTCTTCGATGCCGGGCACCGCCCGAGCGTCTTCTATTCCTCGCACCTCGCGCAATATGCCGGCTCGGGGAATGGGGATCATCATCACGCCAGCGGCGCGACGCTCGCGATGCAGGGATGCGATATCCAGACCGAGCGCGTGTCGAATGATGATCTCTTCCAGCGAGAGCCCCGTACCGAAGCGAAGCGTCCGCGAGCACAGTCCCCCGATGGATCGGGCGGCGATTTCGATCACCTGGGGTCCTTCCTCGTTGATGCGCAGTTCGGCGTGGACCGGGCCCTCTTTCAATCCGAGGGCCTGGGCGGCGCGGGCCACACATTCGATGATGGCCGACTGGCTGTCGGGCGAATGCCGCGAAGGCGTGACGTACATCGTCTCTTCAAAATAAGGGCCCTCCAGAGGATCCGGCTTATCGAATAGGGCGAGCAGACGCAACTCTCCGCCCACCAGAAGCCCTTCGAGAGCCACTTCATGACCCGGGATGTACGATTCCACGAGAATTCGACGCGCCGCCCGGGCGTCGCGGGCGATGACGTCTGGATCGTGCAAGATAGCTTCGATGCGTCGAAATGCCGCCAGAAATTCGCTCTTTCCGTCAGCGCGGATGACGCCTCGACTGGCGGCCAGAAAGGTCGGTTTCAACACGCAAGGATACGCCACCTGCTCGGCCAATACGCGGGGATCATCATCGAGCGAGAAGACCCAGAATTGCGGTCCGGGAACGCCGGCGCGCGCCAGCAGCCGGCGCATGAGATCCTTATATCGCGCGGCGCGGGTCGATTCAACCGAATTATGAGGAAGTCCGAGCGCGGCGGCGATCTGAGCAGCCACCATGGCTGTATCGTCATCTACGCCGATGACCGCATCGATGGGATATCTCTGGGCGAATGCGGTCACAACACGAGCCGCCTCGTCGGGTCGATGGAAATCGAGGGCCAACAATCCTGCCGGATTCTTCTCGGCGAGCGAACTCGCCTCTTCGGAGGCGACGACCACATCCACGCCGAGCCGCTCGGCCGCTCGCATGAAATCCGGCGCTCGATACGTTCGCGTTGGGAAGAGCAAGAGGATTCGAGGCATGAGCGTATATCCCTCGTGGACGGGCATCAGAGCATCACGAAATCTTCATTCGAATGGCCGATGACTGACGCCGCACAACCAGTCCCAGAGCCAATAACAGGATGAAGACGGTGACGCCAGCCAACAGGATCACCAGACGCCCAACAGCCGCCATAGCCACGTGGCGTTCACCATCTCCGATGATCACAAATCGGGCCCAATAGTGAGGATGTCGATAGGCGCTCGTTCGCCACAACTTCAGCTTCGCCACACGCAATGCCGTTTGGACATCCTCTCCCGCTCGGAGTGATCGATAGAATGTCTCCATGAACTTGGCCGTTGAAGCTTCATCAGCATCCCACAACGTGAGGACGACGGCAGGAGGACCGGCATAAAACAACCCACGCGCGAGACTCGTCATCCCCCACCCGGTGACGGCCTCTCCCCACATCGGTCGAGTGTGACTCATGACGACCACTTGGGCGCGCAGACTCGCGTTGAAGAGAAAAGGAAGCGAGAAGGGGTTATCCAGGGTGCCGCACGACTTCTCCGAGACGTTCGCACGAGCAGGTTCACGCTCATCGATGACATACGGATTCATCATGTGAAGCAGCCGGTAACGAGACCACAAGGAGCGTTCAGCGCGCTCATGATCTGTCGAGCGGAGAGTCCAAACATCGACATAGCGAGTGCCGAGCGCTCGATGGAGCGCTCGCATCTCCGATCCAGAGGGAGGTTGCTCGCTCCGTCCTCCCGGAGCAGCTCGGACGAGGGATGATGGGCCGCGAACGATCAGAAGACGATCCGACGGAGCGCCGTTCACCGGCTGCTCGCGGAGCCAATCGAGCACACTGGCTGAAGGCGAGTAAGAGATCGTCGTGGTCTCCAGCACATATTGCCAATCGCGATCTCCGGCGAGCGGACGGGGTCGAATGAGAGTCTCGAAGGGAAGATAAAAGAGCCAGCCATCCGGTACGATGATCAGATGCGATACATCTTGCAATACTCGTTCGGCCGGGCCGAGGAGGACGTCGTAGAGACGCCGGCTGGCGGCAATGAGATCGCTTGGCGAAGATGACCGACCGAGCAGGCGATAATAAGCCTTCACCATGGGTTCCACCTGGCTGCGCGGTGGGAGCTCATGGACGGCCAATTCTTCCGAAGTGATGACCATGAGATAGGATCGCGGCTCGCCTAACATGTACGCCAAGAGCGCCGTCTCTGGAGCAATCGTTCTCTGGCGAAGGCGCTCAATCGATATCACGCGAGGGTATCGCCATTCGGCATAGCGCGGCTCGACGCGTCGCATGTCGCGCCGAAACCGCTCCAACTCTACCTGCGCGCGATACCACCGCTCGACCAATGCGGCACGCGCTGTCTCGGATAATCCCGGCGCGCGCAAGGCGCGATGCACTTCGTCGAGGCGCTGCAGGAGCCGCCGCTCGCGTTCGAGCCGGAGCGGATCGACGCCACGATGAATGTCAATGCGAGCCTCAGCCATCCAGTCCTGAAATGCTCGCGCGCGCTGGCGCTCCAGGAGAGACCACGCGCGGTCAATCTGCGATCGATCCGATTGTAATAGCAGGTCGGCATACCTGCGGAAGAGATCGGCGGGATGAACGGGAATGATGTCGTCTTCTTCTCTCGCCATGAGAATGCTCGGCATCGCTTCCAGCGCCTTCACGGCCGCCTCAAAAGATGATCGCGCCCGCTCTTCTTCGCCGCGATCGAGATGGAGTTGAGCCAGGCGCACGCCCAGCCTCCACTTCAGGTTCGCGTCCTCGATCTGAGAGGCGAGATCGAGCGCCTGTCGATACAATCGCATCGCTCGATCGGGCCGATGCGCGTTCCACGCCATTTCGCCGAGGCGAGCGAGCGCGCGACCTTCATTCCATCGATCTCTGGCCCGGCGATAGGCGATGAGCGCCTGTTGGGCCATACGCCAGGCCCGCTCGGATTGCCCTTCCCGATCGTAGACTTCGGCCAATCGAGTCGAGGCCCGACCGATGAGCGCCCAATCGCCGAGGCGTCGCGCCACGGTCAGCGCTCGTTGAATGCGCTCGATGGCCTGATCGATCCGATCCTGGCGCTCGAAGATCTCTCCAAGACGCATGAGCGCGCTGAACGTTCCCCGCCACCCTCCCGCCTGCTGATATAAGGAGAGCGCCCGTTCGATGGTCGTGACCGCCTGCGAGGCCTCGCCGGTCGACGCGTAGATCTCGGCCAGATACTCCTTCGCTCGAGCCTGAAGGATCACATCGCCCACGGTGCGCGCCATCTCTGCGGCACGCTGGAGATCCTCCTTCGCTTTTTCGAACCGACGTCGCTGGAAGGCGATCAATCCTCGCTCGCTGAGCGCCTCGGCCTCACCGGCGCGGTCGCCCGACTCGCGATACAGGGTCAAGGCCCGTTGACAGAGATCTTCCGCCTCAGCCAGCGTGTCCTCGAACAAGGCCGTTTGTCGCCGCTGGCGACATTGTTCGAGCAATGGCCGGGACGCACGTTCACCGGCCGCGGCTGATGATGAGGTGATCCCCGGTTGGGCGATGGGCATGGCCCGGGAGGATATCGAGGCAGTCATGAAGAACAGAGAGAGGCTGAGCAGAGACGCTCTCTTCCTCCATATGAGGACCCATGAGATCCGCTCATGAGCTACAGCGCAGCCCATCGAGAGGATCCATCTCACCGTTTCGCTCATTGTTGCGCTCGCGATCGTCGGACTCATCGAAATGCTCACCTCAGAGGGTGCGATCCAGACGAATGGGCATGCCTCCATTGACCGCTTTGCATCGCTCACCTCCCGAAGGGTTTCGCCATCCGGATGTTCATCCATCGAATCAAGATAGCGACTGACCGTCACAACAATACGATGTCCTCTTGTGATGGACGAGACCGAGTCGATGGTTCCCTCGATGAGGGCATTGTTCGACTCGCTCTCGGTGGGTGAGCGTCAGACAATGCTCGGCAATTCGGGCAATCCGAGTCGGTGCCCGAGAACGCCGCCCCCACCTGCTTGAAGGCGCTCAGGACGGCGATGACAGCTCTCCCCCGCTCGGTCAACTCGTACTCTACTCGGGGTGGCGCATCTGGATAGACGTGGCGCGCGATCCATCCGTCGGCTTCCAGTGCCTTCAGTTTCGCCGAGAGCGTGCGCGAGCTGATGCCTTTCAATCCGGCCATCAAGCTATGCGTGCGCTGTGCTCCCCGCGCGAGTTGATGCAGAAGATGCAATTTCCATCGATCTCCGATCTGCTCAATCATCCACTGAGTTGGACACGGCATACGCGACCTCCTCGATGAGGACTTCTGGACGGGACGCGGCATCGACACATATGACTTTCACCGGGCCTCGACCGGCCGGTCGCCAGCGCTTGACGAATCTCGGCGAACGGTAACCGGCGAAGATGACCACCGTCGGCACCCCCAAGGCGACAGCGATGTGTTGTCCGGCGGAATCATACCCGACGTAGTGATCCGTCTGAGCGACCAACGCACTGAACCGCCCGATACCCCCACACCAGGTGAACACATCGACGCCGCGTCCCTTGGCTCCAACAGGATGGGCAACGCCAGCCTCGCTGAGTTCGACGACTCGCCGACCGGACGCTCTCACCACCTCGACGATGGCTCCGATGCGAGCAGCTTCCTCTGCGCCCGCCCCTTTATCCAGTAAAATTGTGGCTCCATCGCGCATCAGCCGCACCACCAGCTCCTGCTCGAATGCACCAGGAATGCGTTTCCTGGGATTCTCGCCAACGCCCAGGTTAACGCTGATGAGGGGGCGCCTGTGGCCCCGGCGGATCTGCCGCATTACTGTGCGGGCGAAGTCGAGATCCCGTCGCCGGAGCGATACGCGAGGAGACAACCGTTCGCCGTCCCCGAAAATCTCATTGACCCAGTACGCCGTCAACTGACCGAGACTCTCAGCCCCGCGCTTCTGATAGCAGCGACTCTCGAAGAAATAATACGATCGTTCATCGGCGACGACGGGGAGCATTCCCAACTGGGTCAACCGCGAATCTGGATCGACGACGATGAATTCGTCAGGATGGAGATCTCGCGTCTCCTCGGCCACGACCTCGACAAGGTTCAGCCAACTCGACAGTCGATCGATGAGGTCCCCACTTCGATCGTACTCAATAGGGTGAATCCGCAGTCGCCATTCGCCGCCGAAAAGCTCGTGCAGCTTCTCTCCTCCGAGGAGTACGAGTTCGGCTCGAGGCATCATTGTTTTCAGCTTCTGCCAAATGATGCTGGTGATCTCCACGTCGGCTCCCAGCGTCACTCGGGAGAGGATGAGTGCCTTTTTGATCCTCTCCGATCGCGTCAGGTCGAACGGTCGTCGCGCCCTGATGCGCTCTATCCGCCGGAGAAGATGCTGCTCGGAAGAGAGTCCAAACTGGTTCAATCGATCATTGATGGCCTTCCCTTGAGGTAATCGCCGACAGAACTCGATGACCCGGGCAAACGCCGTGTAGTAGATGTCACCATCTCGTGGATCGAAGGAATCAGCCAATGGCTCGACGATGCCGGTGAACAGGGCGTGGGTTCCAGATGTGGACAGAGCCGGATCTTCCGACACAGCCATCTCGCAGAGCAGGGCGAGCGTTTCGGCGGCGACGCCGTCGTGGGAGCGTCTGGCGGACATGAACGCCTCGGCGGCGTTTTGAGCGAGGCGACGGACCCCGGCAGGCGTGAGCCGACCATAGCGCTTGAGATGACGGAAGAGATCACGCTGCCGGTCAGCTTCACGGATGAGATCATCGACTGCGCGCGCGTCTGCCATTTTCGATGAGTGATTATTGTACCCGACGGAACCACCTCACGGAACCTCTGACGAACACAGTAATGACACAAAGGGAGAGCTGGGAGCCCAGGCGGCCGCCAGGAAAAAGCCTGGATGTGTGCCCCGGGAGACAGATCTTCTCATCTCCATGAGTTCTGAACGGGCAACATCTCTGGGGCAGCGAGCGCGACGCAATTCTTCAGCAAGGGTCGCCGCGGCTCTGGTGAGCGCGCTTGATATTCTCTTTCTTCCCCGGCTATAGTGGGGGCAGGTTTTCAATAAGGAGTGAGGAATGCATTCAGGCGCGATCAAGCTGGAAGGTGATCTCCCTCTTTTTGATGAGTGGGAGTTTCTCCATTCGTTGAGTGTTTGTATTGCACCCACCCCCGGGAGGAGGTCAGCGGCATGCCTCGGTATTATTGCCCATCCTGTGGTCGCGAGACGGAGCACGTATCGGTGCGACGAGCGGCGGAGGTGGCCCAGGTGACGCGCCGCACCATGTATAATTGGATCAGAAGCCAGTGGGTGCATGGCGTCGAACATGCCAGTGGACGAAGATTCATTTGCGTGGAGTCGATCCTGAAGAGAATAGGAGAGCCTCAGTGGGATGCCGATGAACGTTCATCGCTCGCGGAGAAATGATAACGATGACGGGCGTCGGCGGCCGGGAGATGAGTGAACGTGGGAGTGGCGAGATTGTCCCATCAACAAAAGCGGCGGCAGATTTTGAATGGATGCACCGACCGGATTCTGGATCCCGTCACCCCGCACGCGTTTCATTTTCCGTGAAAAAGTGTGAAAAATTGTGAAATTTTGCCTACTTGACAGGATTTGTGGATTTGATATATTGGGGGCATGAGGAGGGAGGAATCGTAGGAGTCTTACAATGGGCTCGCTCAGGTGGGCGAAACAGCGTTTTTTGTTTTATGGTCTCGTTGCTGGCATCCTGACAGCCGATGCATGGGTGCTGCAATACCTCCTTCACCATTATGATCTCCCAGCTTCATTTCAAACGGAACCGCCGCCGGAAGAAGAGCATGTTCATTTGAACTACGGAGAGCTCTTCCCTCCTCTTTCCGATATAAGTGTGACCGGGAAAACGATCGATGCAGAGTTCCTTCATGGGAAATGGGGAGTGATCTTCTACTTTAAGGACCGTCCGATGGTTGACTTCTTATCCTATTGCGACACCTTGAATCGCAAATATCACAGTCTGGGATTACAACCGCTGGGCATCACACGAAGGGAAACCAAAGAATTAAAGCAATTCTTGAACAGGCGTGCCATCTCTTATCCCATTCTCCTTGATCCCGGAGATCGCTTAAGAGATCTTCCCCATCTGGAACATCACCGTTATGGGTTCTTCTTCATTAATCCAGACGGGATGATTGAATTTTCGCTCCATCGACTCATGACATCGAATGATCTCCGCCAATTGGTGGAGAAATATCTTGTTGGTCAGATTAACTACGACATTGAAAAAGAGTGGCGTCTTGGGATACAGCCTGGAGATACACTGCCGCCATATAAGATCATCGACGTGAAAACGGGCGCAGCATTGACCATTCATGACCTGGATGTAACAAACAGCGTGATGATCTTCTTTACGGCGAGTTGTTCAACTTGTCAGATGTCGAACTATTGGGAAGAGCTCAAAGCGATAGAGACGTCGAGTGTGCGACCACGGAACAGGTTTTATTATATCTTCAGCCAGAACTTCGCTTTCTCCGATCTGATCGATCGCATGAATGCTCACCATATCACCGCGAATGTGTATATTGCCGAAGAGGAGTTCGACGTGTTGGAGTCTCCTTATGTAACAAAAGCACCGCTCTCCGAAGAGGCGCTCGTATTGACGATCGATATCCGAGGACGGGTGAAGACTGTCGAGCCTTTGGCTCAATGGCTGGCGAGAATCTCAAAGGAGTCGGCACAATGAAAAGGAACCGCTGGTTATGGGCAGTGATTGGCATTGCGGGACTGAGCATTGTCCTATTCTTTTTAGTGCAGGAGCAGCAGCGGCCATCTCCAAGCGCTGTGGCAGATACTATCTTCTCCACTTCCGAGGAGACCAAACCTTCTCAGGAGAAGGAAACCAATGTGAGCTTCTATCAGGAGGTACCGATATTTGATGGATTTGGGTTTGACTACCCGTTGTATGTACGTCGCGATAATGAAGGGAATTATTACGTGACCGATCAGAACAACCATCGGATTTGCGTCTTCGATCCATCCATGAGATTCAAATTTCAGATCGGTCAACTGGGGCAAGGTCCTGAAGATCTGAGTCATCCGACGGGATACGCGCTTGATTCCTATGGCCGGCTTTATATCAAAGATGTGGGCAATCTTCGCATACAGATCTACGACAAAACGGGGCATCACGTGGGAGGATTTCGATCGCCTCTGAAATCTCCCGACATCGCCGTCAATTCTCAAGGTGAGGTTTTCCTCAACCACGCGACGAGAGGTCATCTGATCTCTGTGTACTCGAGCGATGGTGAACTTCTCAGACAGTTTGGTGATCTGATGAGCCTGTCACGCGCTTATCCAGGACACGCGAACGATGAGAGATATCGCGTGCCGCTCAGCCGTGTGGTCATGGCCATAGACGGACAAGATAATCTCTACGTAGCATACGTTTTCGCTCCCATCATTCAAAAGTATGATCCTGCGGGAAAGCTGCTCTGGGAGCGGAGACTGGAGGGTCCGCTCATCGATGTCCTCACAAAGTCGTTCTGGCAAGCACTAGAGCCGAGCCCGGCCACGGAAAAATACGAACCGGACACGGTCATGAATATGGACGGGATTCAAATGGCTGTGATGTGTCAGAGCATAGCCGTGGATGAAAAGACGAATCGGCTTTTTATCCTTCTGGGGGCCGCTGATATCATCTACGTGACTGATGATGCTGGCAGGAAACTTCGACTTTTGAGCCCGAAAAAGCTCAGGAATAGTTATCTATGGACATTAACGTTCAGCGATGGGAAGCTGTATGCAACGGACAACGCGCGATGTTACCAACTCGTCGTGTCAAATTCTCATACATTTCACTGAGGAGGTGAACCGTCATGGTAAGGAACGAGGCACCTTGGCGCAGATTCTGTCCAATAGTTGCCCCCGATCGACGGTGATCCTGGGGAGTTTCATCGGCAATGTTTTCGTCCTCTGGGTGCCGCTGCTCATGACCTGCTTGCTCAGCCTTTCACTGATCATGGCGGATGGTCAGGTTCGATTGACTTTTGAAGATGGACTGAGAATTGGCCTCGTCATTCTGCTCTCCGGTCTTTTCGTCACATTGATGGGCGGATTGTTCGCCTCGACGCTGTTTCACCGGTCATCCACGGCGCTCGTCGTGGCCCTATTGCTCTGGATATGTATGGTCATCATTGTACCAGGTGGGGTGCGGCTGTGGGTGGAATACGCCTATCCCATTCCCTCATTGAAAGAGGTACGAGATCAACTCTGGCAGGCCAAAAGGGTCATGTTCACCGCCACCGGCATTTCGACCGAACCGGTGTGGGAGATCATCAGCACTCCAGGACTCACCGAAGCGCAGAGGCAGGAGCGGCTGGCCGCGCTGCAGGCTGAGACGTACGCCAGCAACGAGCGCGCGCTGGAACAGTTCGCGGTGACCATTGGCAAAATCCTGGCTGCCTACTATTCCAAGCTGGTGTACCAGGCAGAAACAGCGCGCTGGCTCAGCCGCGTCTCTCCGGCCTCCGCCTATCAGTATGCGGTGGAGGAAATACTACCCGCTGGGACCGTGCGGCATCGCCAGTTCCTCGCGGCAGCCCGTCGTTATATGGATGCTTATACGGCTGTTGCCGGCGTGCTCCGAAAACGACTCAGATCCAAGGCTCGCGTGAGGGGAGGGTGGGGAACCATCACCTATGAAGGCAGAACCTACCGATTGAATAGCATCAGTGAGATCTCTTATGCCCATGTTTCCTTCGATCGGCGCCAGCTCCCCAAATTTCAAATGTCCACGCCAAACTTAGCACGATCCGTAGAGCATGCGGCCTGGAACGCGTTCATTCTCATTCTGTTCGGACTGGTCCTCTTCAGTCTCACGTCTGTTGTCTTCCTGAAGTATGATGTTCGATAGCCCAATCTCTCGCAACGGGAATACCAGAGGCTACAAAAAAACATTCTCGCGTTTCTCCTCGATCCCGACCTCTCTCGCTCTGAGAGTCGATGTTCGGCCAGTTGCATGTCGGCGAGAAGTCAATGACTCATACCCGCCGGGACAAGATGGAGCGAAAGCGATCGATTGTTTGTTGGCGACATCCTGACCGATGTTTTGGAGTCTACTCTGCACCGGTCGCTCGCTATGTGGAGTGACACTTGAACACAGCACCAAACCGACTGATGGATGGTCGGAAGAATAGCTCATGGGGTCATTGATACCTCCCCCTGGCTCATGCCTTACAGGATAAGCATAGACACTGCAGCCACCGATTGCATGTGCCGGGTATGTTGTCTCAGCCAGCCATGGCTCTCATGGCGCTTGCGTACCAGGATCTCTGGCGCCGTCTTCAGGCGCCCGCCACGGGCTCTTTCATAACATCGCTTCTCGCGTCCGGCTGGCGTATTCGGAGAGATCACGTGAGCTTGCTCCACTGACGGCCCCATGCTAACGTACTGGGTTTCGACTGAGCCATGAAGAAGCGAACGCACGCTCTGGCCATCGAGTGGCCATTCTGGCCGTGGCTTCTCGCCCGCCTGAATCGACAGGAACTCTCCGGTTCGCTGGGCGACCTGGGAACGTTCATTCCATTGCTCGTCGGCATGACGGTGACCAACGGGTTAGATTTCGCCTCGGCGTTGTTTTTCGCCGGCTTGTTCAACGCGGCCACGGGCTTCTTGTTCGCCATTCCCATGGCCGTGCAGCCGATGAAGGCCATCGCCACCATCGCCATTAGTGAGGGCTTGACGGTGCCTCAGATTCTGGCCGCAGGGATCATCACCGGCGCCGTCGTTCTCGCCCTCGGCATCACGCGATTGATCGATGTCTTCAATCGATTGATTCCCCTCCCCGTCGTGCGCGGGCTTCAATTAGGATTAGGATTGCTGTTGATCGAGAAAGGCATCGGGTTGGTGACCCAAACGGGACAATGGTGGAGTTGGGACAGTATGCTCACCGGGCTTCTCGGATTCGCCTTCGTCCTCCTGTTCATCCGCTCAGCGCGTATTCCCACGGCGCTGATTCTGTTCACCTTGGGACTCGCCGTGGCCTGGCTCACTCATCCCACTATGGGGGCACACATGACCGTGGGTGTTCATCTCCCGCACGTCGTCCCCATTTCAGCGGACGATTTCCGCATCGGGTTCCTGCGCGCCGCCATTGCCCAGATTCCCCTGACCACGCTCAATTCCGTCATCGCCGTCTGTGCTCTGTCGATGGACCTCTTCCCCGACCGGCCTGCTCGTCCACGTCCGGTGGCCATCAGCGTGGGAGCGATGAACCTGATTGGCTGCTGGTTCGGCGCCATGCCCATGTGTCACGGAGCCGGTGGACTGGCCGGACAATATCGTTTCGGCGCGCGGACGAATGCGAGCATTCTATTCCTCGGCACGGTCAAGATGATCCTGGCCTTGTTTCTGGGCGGATCGCTCCTGGCTTTGCTTCGCGTCTATCCCCAATCGATTTTAGGCGTCCTTCTGGGCATCAGCGGATTGGAACTGGCCGTCGCCGCCCGCGATCAGAATCAGCGCGAGCCGGCGATGATCATGCTGGCCACAGCCGGTTCGACGCTGGCCTTCAGGAGCACGGCGCTGGGGTTCGTCATTGGTTGGGGACTCGCCCTGCTGTTCCACTTCACCCGGTCCCACCACACCGGTCAGTCCACAGACGAGTGATGAGGGTGAGGTGATCTTCGATCACCATCGCCTTGATCCGGCTTCATCGGCCAAAGGATGGTGAATTGCGTTCCCTTCCCTGGTTGACTCTGGACGGCGATCTTCCCTCCATGAATCCGCACCAGATGCTTGACGATGGCCAATCCCAACCCGGTTCCTCCCAATTCGATCGAACGCGCCTTGTCCACGCGATAGAATCGCTCGAATATGCGCGGTAAATCAGAAGGGGGAATGCCGATGCCCGTATCGGCGACAATGATGGCCGTCTCGCCGGCTCGCTCCTCGGCATCGACGCGAACGCGCCCACCGCGTCGATTGAACTTGATTCCATTATCCAGCAAGTTGATGAGGATCTGTTCGAATCGTCGCCGGTCGGCCATGATCTCCACGTTTTCGGGAACGGCATTGATCAGTCGCACATCGAACTGGTCGGCTCGCGGTCGCAACGTCTCCATGACGTCTTCAACGGCGTGACGCACATGGATCACCGTCGGTTCCAATTGCACATGTCCCGACTCAATAGCCGAGAGATCGGAAATATCGTTCACCAAGCTGTTCAACCGCTGGGCATGCTTCTGAACGACTTCCAGAAAACGGACATTATGTTCCGCGTCATGGATGGCCCCATCGAGCAATGTTTCCACGTAAGCCAGAATCGACGCCAGAGGGGTTCGCAGTTCGTGAGAGACGTTGGCGAGAAATTCCTGCCGGACGCGCTCCAGATGTTCCAAGCGCGTGATATCCAGGAAGACGCCCGCCGCCTTGCCCGCCTCCAGCGGAATGATCTGGAACTGAAACGTCTTCCGTCCGGTGCTCTCCAACCGCTCGATCCTCCCTTCGAACGCCCGTCGCTCACCAAGAGCTCGTTGAAAGCCCTCGTAGATCTGTCGCTCGCGCGCTACTTCGGCCAATCGGCGTCCTTTGATGGACGCACCGAGGTGACCGAAGATCCGACTGGCCGAGGCGTTGGCGAAGAGGATGCGAAAATCGTCATCGACGACGAGAATGCCGTCATGTGTCTTCTCCAGGACGGAGGCGAGTAACGCCAGCTCGCGCTCCGCTCGATGGGCCCGGCCAGCCCAGGCTCGAAGCTGACTCCTGGCCGCCTGCATCGTGGCGGCCACCGAATGCCCCGGCGGGGCTCCCAGAACCGAGAGCGTGTGCCGCAGTCGGGCCAACGGAATGAAGAATCGGTGACGCACCCTCCAGATGAGTCCTCCCAGAAGGATGAGAAGAATGAAAATAATCACAGCGAACAGAGAGGACATGGGCATGCTCTCCCTCAGAACCCATCATGCGCCTCGGCTCATGTTGACCGCTCGCCGGCGAGGTTGGCCCATCTCATGAAAACCTGCCTGCCCACGCGCTGGAGAGGTGTCAAATACTCCTTCGCCCGCTCGACGATCTCGCTTCCATCGATGCCCACCTCCCGGAGTTCATCGGCGAAGGTGGCGACCATGTTACGGATGATCTGTTCGGTCACTTCCATATGAAACAGGAACCCATAAGCCCGACGACCATAACGAAAGGCTTGACAGGCCGTGAGTTCCGACGAAGCCAGCCGGACAGCTCCTCGAGGGAGTTCGAAAACATCGCCATGCCAATGATAGGCGACGAATGGAGAGGGAATGCCCCTCCACAACGGATCATTCCGAGCCGATTCCGTCAGGGTGACGGGATACCATCCGATCTCTTTCCGGTCGCCCTTAGTGACCGCCGCGCCCAAAGTGGCGGCCAGCAGTTGACTGCCCAGGCAAACTCCCAGGATGGGTTTGTCTTCTTCCACAGCCCGTTCCATGAGGCGCATTTCATCGGATAAGAACGCATATCGTCGATGATCGTAAACGCTCATCGGCCCCCCCATCACGACGAGACCGGCTACCCCTTCCAGGTCATCGGGTACCGGTTGTCCCTCGTAGGGCCGAATGACCTCTACCCTCAATCCCGCTGCTGCCAATGCCTCGGCGATCGTCCCCAACGTCTCACACCACACGTGTTGCAATACGAGGATCTTGGACATAAGGCATCACTCCGACTCGGTCGAAGCCGATCTCATCGGGCTCACAATCTCTCGACAGCGTGGTCTCCTTCCGCTCGTGACGAGGAGGGACGAAAGCGATACCCGATCCCCGTCACCGTCTCGATCATGGGTGCGGCCGGCCCGAGCTTTTGCCGAAGCCGCCGAATGTGCACGTCCAGCGTTCGTGTCGATCCATGATAATCTAAATTCCACACGCGATCCAACAATCGATGGCGCGTCATCACTCGGCCGGGATTCTGCACTAACGCTTTGAGCAATTCGAACTCCTTCCGCCGCAACCTGATCTCCCGCCCGGCGACGCTCACTTTGAAGCTCTCAAAATCGATGCGAAGGAGACCGTCATCATAGCCGGTGGACGCCGACTCCGGCTGCGTTCGTCGGATGACGGCGCGGACGCGAGCCATCAGCTCGCGCATACTGAATGGTTTGGTCACATAGTCATCGGCGCCCAAGTCGAGTCCCAGAACGCGATCCGTCTCGGCAACGCGAGCGGTGAGCATGATGATGGGAAGATGAGCGGTCGCCGCCTCCCGTCGTATTCTCCGGCAGATCTCGAATCCGCTCATATGGGGGAGATTCACATCCAGGATGAGGAGATCGGGCGGATGTTCGAGGAGATATGAGAGTCCCTCTTCGCCCGTGCCCGCCATCTTGACGTCGAAGTCACCCTCCCGTTCCAGGTTGTAAGCGATGGAGCGGGCAATATCCTGATCGTCCTCGATGATGAGAATACGCCGTTTCATGGTTCCAGCGGTTTATGCTTGATGACGCGCCCCTCGACCATGTAGACGATCTGTTCGCAGATGTTGGTCACATAATCGGCGATCCGCTCCAGGTGCTTGACCACGAACAGCAATTTGGCGGCGCGAGAGATGGTCTTCGGATCCTCGATCATATAGGTGAGCAACTCGCGAAAGATCTGGTTGTACAGGGCGTCAATTCGATCATCGTGATGAATGAGGGCGCGCGCTTTTTCGGCATCTTCTTCGGCAAAAGCGTCCATTCCCGCCTTGATCATATCGGCGGCCAGATTCCCCATGACGGGCAAATCAATGTAGGGCTTCAACTGCGGCTCCTCGTTCAGATCGATGGCATGCCGGGCGATATTACAGGCATGATCGGCCATGCGTTCCAACGTGGGCGCCAGTTTGGCCGCCGTCATCACGAACCGAAGATCGCGCGCCGCCGGCGTGTGCAGGGCCAGGATGTCGATGGTCAGCTCGTCGATCTCCAATTCCATCTGATCGATGACGTCATCTTCGGCCAACACCTCCCGCGCCAGATCCGAATCCCGCTCGATCAATGAGGCCATGGCCTTGCGCACCGCGCCCTCGGCTGCGCCGCCGAGCAGCAAGACCTTGTCGCGCAGCGCGTTCAATTCCTCGTCCAGTCGTCTGTGCGTCTCAGGCATACATCAACCGAATCGCCCGGTAATATAGTCCTCGGTCATCTTCTCCTCGGGATTGGTGAAAATCTTCACCGTAGGTCCCACCTCGATGAGACGCCCCATCCAGAGGAATCCCGTGATATCGGAGATGCGCGCCGCCTGCTGCATGTTATGGGTGACGATGATGATCGTGTAGGCTTTCTTCAACTCGTAGATCAGTTCCTCGATCTTCTGCGTAGCGATGGGATCGAGCGCCGACGCCGGCTCGTCCATGAGCAACACTTCCGGTCGCACGGCCAGCGCGCGAGCGATGCAGAGTCGCTGCTGTTGTCCGCCCGAAAGCATGAGCGCCGATTCGTGGAGCCGATCTTTCACCTCGTCCCAGAGAGCCGCTCGGCGCAAACTCTCTTCCACGCGCGCTTCCAGTTCGCTGCGAGATCGAACCAGCCCGTTAATCCTCAATCCATAGGCCACATTATCGAAGACAGTTTTGGGAAACGGATTCGACTTCTGGAACACCATCCCCACGCGCTGGCGAAGACGAACGACATCGACGCGCGGCGCATAAATGTCTTCCCCATCCAGAAGCACGCGCCCTTCGACGCGGGTCTCGGCCATCGTGTCATTCATCCGATTGAGCGTCCGCAGCAGCGTCGATTTGCCACATCCGGAGGGTCCGATGAGCGCCGTGACGCGCTTCTCGGGAAAATCGATGGTGATATCGTGCAGCACCTTCGTGTCCCCATAAAAGAAATTGAGATGCTCTACTCTCATCTTCGCCGCGGTCGACGATGGTGCTCGAGCGTCGTCTCGGCGAACCTCCGGGCGGCGCGAAATGGACGGCGCGCTCGTGCGTGCTTCTCTCGATGCTTCCAATTCAGCTCCCATCGACACGGATAATCGCCTCCCCACTGAGATTCACAGCATCATCCATCATCGTCCTCGTCGCCATCGCTTCCGCATCCGCATGCGGATCATCACGCCCACGAGATTGAGTGAAAATGTGAGAACGAGCAACACCAGTACGGTAGCATACAGAATCGGTCTCGTTTTTTCAACATTCGGCGACTGCGTCGAGAGGATGAAGACGTGGTATCCCAGGTGCATGAACTGATCGTTGAGCCGAGTGGGGAGATGAGGAAGGAAATAGGCCGCGCCGGTGAACAGGATCGGCGCCACCTCTCCCGCTCCTCGACTGATGGTCAGAATCGTCCCGGTGAGAATTCCCGGCAGAGCCTGAGGCAGAACGACGCGGGAAATCGTTTGCCATTTGGTCGCTCCCAGCGCCAAACTGGCGTCGCGAAGATCATGGGGCACAGCTCGCAGAGCCTCTTCGGTGGCGACGATGATGATGGGCAACGTCAATAAGGCCAGCGTCAGTGCCGCCCAGATGATGGCCGGTTGACCGAAGACGAGCTCTCCACCATATAGCGTCCGATCAATGCCCGCGCCAATGAACTGGACGAAAAACCCCAACCCAAATAGTCCGAAAACGATCGACGGTACGCCGGCCAGCGTCGTCACGGCCGTCCGCGTGACGTTGGCCACATACACCTGCACCAATCGCCAGAATTCGGCCAACCATTCGATTCCTCTCGCTCTGGCGAGCTTGCTCCTGACCTGAGCCGCGGTCACTGGAGGCGCGTACTCGTTCAAGTAAATGGCTGTGATGACGCCCACCGGGACGGCGGCCACGGTCATGAGGAGGACCAAAAAGACGGTGCCGAAAATGGCCGGATAGACCCCCCCGGCCATCATGCCTTCCCGGGGCGGGCTGGTCAGGAACTCCCAACTGATCCATCCCACACCATTGAGGACGATGTTGCCCAGAATCACGGCGAGCATCACCACGATGATCCCGGTGGCCACGGCCAGGAGTCCCACGGGAACGCGTTCCTTCATCATGCGCCCAAGAGCGGAAGCCGCGGCTCCTCTTTTTGTTGCTACCATCCCCGATGACATGACGAATGCGCTTATTCACTCCCCATGAGTCGTCGCCGCACGCGACCGACAATGTATGCTCCCAGGGCATTGAGGAGAAAGGTGACGATGAACAACAGCGCTCCAATGAAGAATAAAACGCGATAATGCGGGCTCCCGAAGATGACCTCTCCGAGTTCGGCGGCGATGGTCGCCGAGAGCGTTCGCGTCGAGTCGGCGAAATTCCAGGAGGTGATGGCGGCATTGCCCGAGGCCATCAAGACGATCATCGTCTCGCCCACGGCGCGACCGAATCCCAACACGAGGCTGGCTAAAACGCCCGGTAATGCTGCCGGCACGACAATCCGAATGGCCGTCTGCCAGGCGGAAGCGCCGAGGGCCAAACTCGCTTCTCGATAGCTCTGGGGAACGGCGGTGAGAGCATCTTCGCTGACGCTGTAGATGATCGGGATGACAGCCAACGCCAAGGCTACTCCCGCCGTCGTGGCGTTCAGACGAGCGGTGAAGCCGAAGGCGCGTTGCAGCCAGGACGCCAGCACAATGAGGGCGAAGAAGCCCAACACCACTGACGGGATACCAGCCAGCAACTCGATCACCGGTTTGATCCACTCTCGCAATCCAGCAGGGGCGAACTCAGACGTGTAGACGGCTGCCCCGATACCCAATGGAGCGGCCAGCAGGATGGCGATCAGCGTCGTCTTGAGCGTACCGATGATCAGAGGCACGAGGCTATATTTGGGCACCGCTCCCACGGGCTGCCAGATGAATGGCCTTCCCTCCGAGGCCTGCTCGAGCGGCAAGAATAATCTGGAGAGGCTCACTTCCCGGTGAACTCCCGGATCAGTTAATATGGGCATGGCCTCACGGAATACGAACACGAAGATGAGCACAATGGCCACAATGGCCGTCAAGGCCACTAGAGCGACCATCCCATGAGCCAATCGATCAGTCACCTGACGGAAGCCCATGACCGATCCCGCCGATCTCGCGTTGCGAACGACTCGCTGTGACACGATTCGCCTCATTCTGAGGACGCCCACTGCTGATAGTATTTTTGCCGCATTCTCTCAGGAAGGGGGAAATACTCGACTTCTTTGACTACCGCTTGTCCTTCCGGGGATAACGTCCAGCGGATATAGTCCACGGCCACGGGATTCTTGGGCCGACCCGCTGTGTAGTAATACAGATATCGACTGATGGGATAGGTTCCCGAGACGACATTCTCCTGCGTGGGAGCAACGGCCGGGGACGAGGCATCCTTCTTCACCTTGATCGCTTTCACGCCCGCCGTGTAAGCGATGCCCCCGTATCCAATAGCATTGGGATCTTTGGCCACGGCATTCACCACGGCCGCCGTCCCGGCCAACGTTTGCGCCCGAGGAGAGTAGTCCTCGCCCTCCAACACGTGCTCTTTGAAGTAGACGTAAGTACCCGAATTGTTCTCTCGACTGTAGAGCACGATGGGCGCATCGTGACCGCCGACGTCCTTCCAGTTGGTGACCTTCCCGGTATAGATGGCTTTCAATTGAGCCAACGTCAGTGCCTCGATCGGATTGGCCTCGTTGAGATAGACGGCCAGTCCATCCAGGGCCACGGGCGTCTCGATGACATCGACGCCGAAATTCTCTTTCACCTGCTGCGCCTCGCGCGGCTTCATCGGGCGAGAACACTGAGCGATGTCCGTACTGCCGTTGATCAGCGCGGCGATGCCCGTTCCCGATCCGCCCCCGGTGACCTGAATGACCGCTCCAGGATGCGCATTCATGTAGACCTCGGCCAATCGTTGTCCGAGAATGACCATCGTGTCCGAGCCTTTCACCGTGACGGCCTGTTGGACGTGATCCCCTTTGCGCCGAGCACAACCGATCAAATTCCCCACAGTAATACCCATCAGGACCATGAGCGTGACACGTTGCATTCTTCTCATCATGAACCTCCTCTTCTTCATCATCGCGGCCCTCCCACAGCTTGGAAGCATACCGTACCCATGTTACATCTGTGTTAACTTCGGGACGTTCTCGCCCACCATCGACAGATTTAACATTTTTGTAACATCATGGTTACGTCACTGTTACAGTCACTCTCTAGGATTGTGGCTCTGGACAACGAATGTGACCGACGACAAACACTCATGACGAGGAGTTCGATAATGATGAAGGTACTCATCTCACTGGCCATGCTCCTATTGACGCTCGGCCAGCCAGTGCTGGCCCAGCAAGAAATATCCACAGGACGAGAGCAACAACTAGAGCGGACGGTGCAAGAGCTCCGTCAACGCGTGGCGAGATTGGAGAAGCTCCTGAAGCAGCTCATGAGCTCCACTCACCGCGATACGGCTCTCGATGAGAAACGGCTGACGCGAGCATCCTCTCAATTCGGCGAGCCCGTTCGTGGAGTGAGCGATCGCCGGAAGGTTTCTTCTCTCACCAGTCACGCCGCGACGACGAATCGACGAGGACAAAAGGGCGCGGGGCGAACATCCGAATCGCTCCGCGCCTACTGGAAAGAAGGGATTCGCCTGGACTCGGCCGACGGAGCGTTTCGACTGCGATTGGGGGGTCGCATCATGAACGATTGGGGCTTTTTCATCCCCGACGAGGCGATCGAAAAGACTTTCGGGCCGCAGAGAGACGGAACCGAATTCCGGCGGGCGCGATTCTACGTCTCCGGGACGCTCTATGATCGCGTGGAGTTCAAAGCCCAGTACGATTTCGCCGGTGGACAAGCGGCGTTCAAAGATGTGTACCTGGGGCTCATCAAGCTCCCGGTGATCGGCCACGTCCGCATCGGACACTTCAAGGAACCGTTCAGCCTGGAAGAGTTGACCAGCAGCAAATACATCACCTTCATGGAACGAGCTCTCTCCACCGTGTTCGCCCCCAGTCGAAATACCGGCCTCATGTTTCACAATCATGCCCTCGATGAGCGATTGACATGGGCGATCGGCGTGTTTCGAGACGCCGACCGCTTTGGCGCCGGAGCCGGCGATGGAAAATATGATCTGACCGGTCGGGTGACCGGTCTCCCCTGGTACCGAGAGAATGGGCGAAAACTGCTCCACCTGGGCCTCGGTTATAGCCATCGAAAACCGGCCGATGGCCTGCTCCGCCTGCGGGAGCGCCCCGAAGCGCATCTGGCCTCGCGATTCGTCGATACTTCCGCGTTCGCCGTCACGTCGGTCGATGTGGTCGGTCTCGAAGGCGCGCTTGTCTACGGTCCATTCTCGCTCCAATCGGAATACATACGCGATTTCGTTGACCGGCCCGCCGGTCCCGAGCTGGATTTTTATTCCTATTACGTTCAAGCCAGTTACTTTCTCACCGGCGAACATCGGCACTACAAAAGGTCTTCGGGAGCATTCGATCGCATCAAACCGAGGCGATCGTTCGAACTCGGCGACCGAGCCGGTGCGGGCGCCTGGGAGATCGCCGCTCGTTACTCCGACTTGGACCTCACCGATCGAGGGATCAACGGCGGACGTCTCCAGGATGTCACCTTGGGCGTGAACTGGTATCTGAATCCCAACACGCGCCTGATGTGGAACTACGTCTTCGCCGACCGCGCCGACCTGGGCGATGCGAGCATCCTGCAAATGCGGTTCCAAGTCGATTTCTAACTGCTTTCACCTTCGCTGTCCGTCGCTCGGCGGGGGTGAGACTGCTGCCTGACTCCGACAATCGGAGCGAACGTCACTGGGGAGACGAGCCTCGGATGGCTCCCGTCCGCTTTGCCGGATCACCCATCCCGGGCGAATGCCGGCGGGGACACGAGGCTTGACGCTGGACATAGCGGATAGTGCCGATGGAATGATGATCCGCGATGAGATGGAGAATGCCGGCAATGGTCCAAGAGGTCTCTCACACAGGCTCTCTCCTCATCATGTTGGCGTGTTCGGCGTGTTCAGCGTCCCCTGCGGCCTCGGCGACCTTCATACTCACCCCATAGCTCCTCGAGCCGCCGGTCCCGGCCGCAAGCCAACCGGTAGAGCTTATACCGAATCGGATTCTTCCGGTAATAGTCCTGATGGTATTCCTCGGCGACATAAAATGTCGAAGCGGGGAGAATCTCCGTATACACGTTCTCGAATCGTCCGGAGTCGATCACCCTCTGCTTCGAGGCTTCGGCCAGGCGCTTTTGATCTTCGTCATGGTAGAAGATGGCCGTCCGGTACTGACGACCAACGTCGCAAAATTGTCGATCCCGGACCGTGGGATCGATATTATGCCAAAACACCTTCAGTAACCCGGCGTAACTCACCTGGCGCGGATCGTAGAGGATCTGGATGGCCTCGGCATGCCCGGTGCCGCCCGCCGCTACCTCCTCGTAGGTGGGATTCTCCTCATGGCCACCCGTGTAGCCTACGGTCGTCGAGATCACGCCTTCGAGCTCATCAAATGGGGGTTCCATACACCAAAAACAGCCGCCGGCAAATGTGGCCTTTTCCAGTCGAGGAACGGGAACGCGCCCGGCCTCATCGGCCCGATCCTCATGGCCGGATATCCGGCTGAATACATAGGAAATGAGCAAAGCCCCAAGTAAACCCAGAAGGAGACGTCCTGTGATGGTCATCTCTCCCCCTCTCTGTGCCGATGTGGTCCCATATGAAAGCGAAGGGACACCGGGGGTGGCCCCTGTTGTCAGAAACGCCTACATCGTATTCGTTTGGAGACGACTCACTCCTCCCACATCTCGAATTTCCTGAGCAGATAGGACTTCTGCGCCTCGAATGTCTCCGCCTGAGATTCGATGACCGCTTCGGCTTCTTCGTCGGTTTTATCATACACGTCCTGGCAATACGCTGCCGTGCGACCGAAATATAAGGGAACCATGATATCGACTAATCGGCGACGGTTCCGACTCCAGGTTTGATAGGTGAAGGCAAAATCGTAGACCACCCGCGCCCACAGCTCGGCGGAGAACCGAACGCGTCCATCTTGCTCGGCCGATTTGACCAGCTCGGCCAATTCCGCATAGTTGATGGCGTCCAAGATCTGTTGATAGAGGGGAGCGAAGTGATCGAAGCCCTCGATGAATTCATCGCGAAGTTTATCCAGATCGACGGGGACGGGATCGGGAGATTCGCTCGTCTCGACGCACCCTAGTAATGGGACAGAGACACTCTGATGCACCTGCCGCCACTTGGCTTCATACTGTCCCATCAAATAGAAGAGCGTACTGATGACCTGACAGAACATGGGCCCGAGATCGGTGGACGGATCTTTGGGGTTATGCCGTTTCACGCCGAGATCGGCCTGCACGATCTCAACGCCTTCGCTGATGGCCGTCGTCGTCATCCAGATGTCGATGCCGAATCGCGCCACATCGGTCAACCACACATCCTGCTGAGCATAGAAATCGGCCAACCGCCGCGAGAACCCGAAGTCGCCGCCAATCGGTTGACGGATGCGCAGACCGTAAAGCGCGCGCGTCAGCGGGTAGATCAGTTGATTGGTGATGGTGCCATCGAATTTGTGCCGCCGATAATAAGGCGCCACGAATTCGGCTCGTCCCGTCCAGACCGGTTGAATCAGACAACGAATCCAATCCGGCGTGATGCTCTTCAAATCAGAATCGACGATGGCGCAGGCGCGCACATCCAACAATCCGGCGACCTCGAAGATGGCTCGCACCGAGGTCCCCTTCCCTGGCAGACCTCGATAGATAGTCACCCGCCGCTCGACGCCCTCGGGGATGGGCGCCTTGTAGGCCTCCTCCCGCGTATCGTCGAGCGAACCGCCATCGGAGATGAGGATGGCCGTCCTCTGGTCGGCGAAATACTGGCGCAATCCTTGCGCCACCATGGCGACCACGTGACCGATGGTCTCCTCGCTGTTATAGCAGGGGATGCCCACCAGGATATCGGCTCGCTTGATCTTCTCAATCCACCAGAGGACGTTTTCGCGCACGGCCGATTGATAATGTTTCGGTGGCGTCATACTCCCTCCTCAATGAATTGGACGGGATATCCGGCACTCCTGACATTCATCCAGGGGATGGGCGTCATGACGACCTCCTTTTGAGTCGCTCAACAACATCCTCCACCGACGGAGCCTTCATAAACAGTCGAATAGCCGCGATGCCTCTCGCACCACAGGCGAGGACGCGACGAAAGTTCGTCAAATCGATCCCGCCGATGCCCAGTACAGGGAGACGCGTCTGACGCACGATCTCAGCGAACGCCGCCAATCCTAATGGCGGCCCATACGGCTGTTTGGAAGGTGTTTCGAACACTGGTCCACAAACGACGAAGTCCGCCCCCTCGCGCTCGGCCCGCTTCACCTCCTCCAATGAATGCGTCGACACACCGATCATCAACCGATCGCCCACTTGTGCGCGAACGACGCGGGTCGGCAGGGATTGCGTCGTCAGATGTACGCCGTGGGCTCCGCAGGCCAAGGCGATGTCAAATCGATCGTTGACCAGGACGCGCGTCGCATAGGCCTCCACCGCGGCCACCGCTCGCTCGACGAGCTGGCAGAGGGCTCGCGCCGAGAGGTCCTTCTCTCGAATTTGAACCAGATCCACGCCCGCCGCTGCCGCCCGGGCAATTAACGCAACGACATCACCCGGCTCACATGCTTTTCGATCGGTGATCAGATAGAGCCACGGCTCCCTCGCTCGATTGTTCATGATCGTGGAGGATGAGGTGCACGAGTTGATGGAAGTGAAACGCTTCCCAAATGCCCAACAGGATGTTCACAGCGCCCAATCCCGTGACCGTCCACCGGATGAGGCCGCTGTTCATGACGACCAATAATCCTGGCGCATCGAATCGCTGAACGAGGTAGGTCAGAAAGAGATTATCGCTCCAGTACGTGTACCATGGCGAGATGAGCAAGACGACGCCCAACTCAAAAAAGACCAGGATGTAAAGGGTCACGGTGAGCTTCGCAGAAAACATAATCGCCTCATCGTCCGGGATGAGAGAACACCTGCTCTTCTGGGGATCTCACCCCCAGACAGCCAAGCTATCATACGTCCCCGTTGATGTCAAATGTCCGGTTTCTGGGATTCGCTGAGGAGGCTTGTGGGATAGGCATCCCGTAGGGGAATCACCCAGATGAGTCCCGGCGGCGTCCTCCTCGAGGAGTCCGCGGATCAGGCTCCCCCAGAATGAGCCGGGAGGCGATGAAGCTCAGGCGACGCTCCTGGAAGGCCGGCCAGTGGCTGAGCTCCCGAACGCGGAACTTCCTCAATGACCAGATAGGTGGGGATGATCAGTCGGAATCCATCGTTCTCGGCCGGGTCGAGTTCGTAGCCCAGTGAGACGCGGCGCGCCGGTTGAAACCACGGACGTCCCCGAAGTCGAATCTGACAGTCGTAACTGACCGATGGGTGTTCTCCGCTCATGGTTCCTCCTCACTTCTTAGACGATGAGGACGTCATAATGGCTGTCCCGCTACGCTTCTCTCTGTAACGATCGCACCATGTGAAATCCGAACTCTGCACGCGTTACCGACATCCGATCATTCGATCATTCGATCTTTATTCCGACCCAGATAAAAAAAGGGAGGGCGCCGCTGGGACGGAGCCCTCCCGAGTAACAAGGAGGAGGGTCAGTTGTGGGTGAGGTAAACTCTACACATCTCTCTCTGGTCGATCAGGTTGCATGGCCCTCGTGCGCTCGGCCCGCGAACCCGTGGCTGATGAGACACGAGGAAGAATACCCCTGGCTGCACCGCGATGCGCCTGAGCGACCATCCATCACACTCGGTTTCCTCCTGCATCAGATGGTGCCTTGCCCGGAGGGAAAGGGGAGGCGGCGACCCACCTGGGGGAATCTCTCTTCTCCGAACCCGCCTTGCTGATCTGGGAAACCCATCTCCACCCCAGATGAGCCGCCGCACCATGCCCGTAGAACCCGAAGCGGCGAACGAGGGGTGACCATTGTGGGGAGGGGGCGTGTGCGTGATCGCCCAACGATGGGCATCGGGACTGTTACTGGCGCTCGTCATCCCTCGCTCCGCACCTACAGGTCGCAGGCAGCCCCAGAGAGTTCGGTGGACATGCGGATGAACCACGCCCACCACGAAGTGGTCGGTGCTCGCCTGTGCTGACGGCTGATTGGCTCTCGGTGGCACTGAACCGCCCATCCCGGCTCTCGCGGAGCTCACCCGCTCACGGGTCCACGCTGGTCCCGAGAGTCGGTCAGGCCACGGCTCCGCGCCAGGATGGCTTCTCGGCCCGGTCATGACACCTTCAGATTGGTGGAGGTGGAGCCGCGGTCGGATGACCAGTGATCGACGTAATCCCCTCGTCGTTTCAGGTGCTCCTTGGGTTGTGTCAAATGGACCGTTTCGTAACCACATGGTTACAGGGGCATTACGTACGAGACGTTCCCGCTCGTGCCAGCTCGCTTCTTCATCTGCTTCGGCTTGTACTCGAATCGTCCGTTGTCCAACGTGAACGTGAGCCTCAACTCTCCACTCCCGCCGGTCCACATCAACGAGAACTTCCGCATCCGCACGCGCTTCAGGCCACTGCCGAACGTCGTCTCCGTGAATGGTCCGTCCAGGTTCGTCACTAGCGCTCTTACAGGCATTGGCTGTGGACGCAGTGGTTAGGCCGTCTTCTCTCCTGAGCGGTGACGAAGCACTTGTCAGCCAGTCGATCACTACACGAGCTGTCGCTTGGAACAACAACCTGAGCTGGAGGAACGCATCGAACCGAAACTCGCCGTCCCGAGCGGTTCTGGTCACCTCAAATTTGGCCACGGCTCCCACCATCGTCTCTCTCAATCAATGTTCACTAGGTATAGTACTCACCCCGGTCGAGAATGTCAAGAAAAATCTTCATGTGATTTCTTAACTCATGAAGACTAACGTACAGAAATTCGGTAACTAAGGATCATGGGGATTCGCACCGCGGATCTTCGCTTATGATGCAAGTATTGTAATACCAATAACTTACATCGAATCACCGATTAACTTCAGCGTGAACCCACCCTATCAATACTAACTTATTGATATTAAATGTGTTACTTGATCACCCCGGTGACAGGGGCGATCCCGGTCACGGCGTCTAACTGATTGAATTGAGAGATACTTTTGGTCGTCGCCGCGGGATTACTTATGACTCATCCCAGATTCACCATCGCAGAGAGGTGCAGATCCCGTCAAAAATTTTTTGTGGGGGTCGTGGACGGGAGGAGATCCAGATTCGAGTCTATTTGGCTCGGACGACGGTCATGAGGTTCCCTACAGTCTGTACACCCTCGACGTCTTACTGTCCGGCGTGAGCGGGTCGCCCGAGGCTTCACCAAACGGAGAGGCCGCCATCGATGATCAGAACATGACCGGTCACGTAATCAGAAGCACTTGATGCCAGATAGACGATGGCCCCCTTCAGGTCATCCGAGCCGCCAAACCGGCCGAGAGGGATGAGCGACTTGATGGTCTCGCCGTGATGCTGGAGCACCCACTCGGACATGTGAGTGGGAAACCATCCTGGGGCGATGGCATTAACGTTGATGTGGTGCCGGGCCCATTTGCAGGCGAGGTCTCGCGTGAAGGCGATGAGCGCTCCTTTGCTGGCATTGTAGGCGATGGCATCCATGAAGTCAGAAGGTGAACCGAACAATCCCGCCACCGAAGCCACGTTAATGATTTTACCTTTCTGCTGCTCGATCATCACGCGACCGACCGCTTGAGCGAAGAGGAAGGCACCGGTCACGTTGGTATCCATGACCTTCTGCCAGTCAGAGAGGGTCAACGTCTCCGGCGAGGCGGCCCAGGCTCTTCCCGCGTTGTTGATCAGAATATCAATCCGGCCGAACGCGGCCTGCGTCCGCTCGACCACGGCCTTGACGTCGTCTTCCCGCGTCACATCACACTGGAGACCGATGGCAGTGATGCCAAAATTCTGGCTCAACTCGGCGGCGACCCGCTCGCATCGCTCGACCTTCCTCGAACAAAGGATGAGGTGGGCGCCCATTTCCGCCAATGCTTCGGCCATCTGCCGGCCGAGACCAGTGGCGCCCCCCGTGATGATGGCGACTTTTCCGGTGAGATCGAACAGATCGTGTACGCGCACGGGACATCCTCCGTACCCTGATGGAGTTGAAGAAGAACGGGCGAGGGGCTACGAGACTCCCCGCCCGCGACTTCCCCTGTTCCTCACCCTTCTATCTGGTCTCCCACCGCATGCGGTGGACCCCCTGCCCAGTGTACATATCTTTCAGTTTGCGCACCATGGCGATTCGCTGCTCGACCAGCTTATCAGCGGCTTTCGCCGTGGGAATATGCTCCTCATGAGCGATCTCGAACACCTTTCTCAGGTTATAATAGATGCTTCGCGTCATCCGCAATGCGCGCTCACGGTCGTAGCCTTCTAGCTCAACGTAAATATTGATGAGCCCTCCGGCATTGATGACGTAATCGGGCGCATAGAGGATGCCTCGTCGATGCAACTCGTCACCATGTCGATCTTCGGCCAACTGATTATTGGCCGAACCGGCGATGATCTTGAATTTGAATTGAGGAATCGTCTCGTCATTGATGATCGCGCCCAGGGCGCATGGAGCGAAGATGTCCGCATCGACGCGATAGATCTCGTCCGGCGGCACGATCCGAATACCGAATTGATCGACGACGTGGCGCACCTTTTCCTCGTCGATATCGCTGCCGATAACCTGCGCGCGCTCATTGACCAGCAACTCCACCAGATGAGATCCGACGCTCCCCAATCCTTGAATAGCGATGGTGAATCCCTCCAGCGATGGCGCGTTGAATTGCTCTTGCACGCACGCCTTCATCCCCTGCACCACGCCGAGCGCCGTCACCGGGGCGGGGTCACCGCCACCGCCGTGAGCTGGCGAGAGGCCACAAACGTATCGCGTCTCCATGTACATATACTCGACGTCATTGACATCGACGCCTACATCTTCGCCGGTGATGAATCGCCCTTTGAGACTCTCGATGAATCGCCCGAAAGCGCGGAAGAGGGCCTCGGACTTGTCTCTCTTGGGATCGCCGATGATGACCGCTTTACCACCACCCATGTTCAAGCCCGCGGCGGCCGCCTTGTATGTCATGGCTCGAGACAACCGCAAGGCATCGGCGAGAGCCTCCTCTTCCGTCTCATAGGGCCACATTCGTGTGCCGCCGAGGGCTGGCCCCAGCGTAGTATCATGGATGGCGATTATGGCCCTCAGCCCCACATCCTTATTCTGGCAAAAAAGAACCTCCTCATGTCCGAATTCCTCCAGTCGGGTGAATATCGTCATGGTCACCTCCTCATCGTCAACTGCACCCAGTGCGGGTAATGATACCCCAATCCTCCCTCCTTGTCATCGCGCCCCTGGTCACCCGGCACGCTAACCGGACGGTGGGCGTCGCGAGAGCAGGACATCATCGGCGCCCAATCTCACCCATCCAGACGTTGGGAACTCTGAAAGAGCGTCATACAGGAGCCCCGAAGGAGAGATGCCGGGCGTGTTCTTCACAACGTGTGATGGCCGCATCGCCTGTCCCGACCGCAGGTCCCCGTGCCGTTCAATAGCGCTCATCCCTCCCGCTCGCTCTTCTCCTGCTCCGACGGGGCGGAATGAGTTGGTGCCCGCACGGCCAAGACTGGACAGGGGGCTTGCCGGATGACGCGATCCGTGGTGGACCCGACGAACAACTCCTCCACCAAACTGTGCCCCCGAACTCCGAGGACGATCAGGTCCACTTCGTGTTCCACCGCATACTGAGTGAGCTCCCTGTGAGGGTGACCGACGCCAATGACCGTCTTCACCTCCGACCACGCCTGCGCTTCTTCAGGAACGAATGTACGCAGTTTCCGCTCCAGGGCCGCTCGCACAGCTTGTTGAAGTTCTTCGGTCAGACCAGTCGATGGTCGGGTGAGCGATTCATAAAGAGACGGTTCCAGCACATGCATGAGATGTATCTCGGCCTCGAATTCCTGCGCCAAGCTGAGTCCATAATCAATCGCCAGACGGGAGTGAGGCGAGAAATCGCACCCCACCAGGATGCGGCGCAATTGGATGTGATCGCCAGCCGGCGCCACGAAGTCGTGTTCCGGACTCCGCACGACGAGAAGAGGCCGATTGAGCGTGCGCAACAGACGCTCGGTCACCGAACCAATCAACAACCGGGTCAATCCCGAGCGGCCATGCGTGGCGGTGATCACCAGATCGATGTCATGTTCTTCGACGGCGCGGGCAATCTGCATAGCCGGTTGCCCTTCTAGGATCAATGGTTCCCAGTCGATTGCCGGCTCGCCCATCAACCGCGAAATCTCTTCTCGAGCATAACTGATCAACTCTTGTTCCGTGCTCGTCAAAGCGAACGCCGTCGTATCATATAATCCGATGAACGAGAGATCGATAACATGGCACACATAGAGCTTGGCTCCGAATTCCCGAGCCAATGCGATACCATAGGGGAGAGCATGATTGGACGTCGCCGAGAAATCCGTAGCACAGAGGATTCGTTCCGGTTTCACTCTCATCGTCTCGTTCCTCCTTTCATCGCGCGCCCCGTCATTATGCGTTATCTAGAGATCAAAGACAATGCCAGGAGAACCGGCATTCGACGCCTCGCCTCGCTCGCAGGTGCTCTTCCCGGCAACCGCCGTGGGCTGGCGAGAAGGATCTTGAAACCACGAAAATTCTCGCCAGGCCATTGTGGAGTTGACATTCACATCATTGGCGTGTATAGTGGAGGTGGTTTTCATGATAAGGACCGCAGTAAAGGAAATTCCGATGAGATTCAATCGAACCTCTTGAGGATATATCTTCCTGCGCACCTCGTCAGAAAACCTATTTTACAACTTTTGGAGTATACTGATGAAAGAAACGGGAACAGTGAAATGGTTTAACGAAAGTAAAGGATATGGCTTTATCGAACGAGAGTCTGGTGAAGACATTTTTGTTCACTACACGGCGATTCAAGGTGATGGTTTCCGATCCCTTCAAGAGGGAGACGAAGTGAGCTTTGAGGTCACCCGTGGCACTAAAGGATTACAGGCGACCGAGGTACAAGTCATTCGATAATCCCCCGAGTGAGTCAGACACCGCTGCGGCCAGCATGATGCGGAAGCGCTCGAATGCGCTTCACTTCGGCTGTCGATGCCGAACGAGAAATTGCTCGTCGTGCTGGTGACCACCGGTGAACAACTCACTCACGCCCATTCCCAACACAGCGACGAACACCTATCTCCGGCTCCCGGCATCCATCCGGAAGGGGATTCCCGTATGGTGTCCGATGAGAGCGGCAGGGTCATCGATTTTTCCACTGTGGCGGTCTCTTCTCCATGAACGCCGTCAATCCTTCCACCGCGTCCTCGGTGGACATAACGTCGTGCATGTAGATGCGCTCGGCTTCTTCCAATCCATCGAACAACGAGCGGGTGATGGCTTCTCGCATAGCTCGCTTCGTCGCGATCAAAACCGGCCGACTGTATCCGGCTAACGTGCGCGTGAAGGCATCGACCCGGTTTGAGAACTCCTCTTCCGGGAAGACGGCGTTGACCAATCCCATCCGTTGGGCTTCTTCAGCGGTGAGCGTTCGCCCCGTCAGGATGAGATCGGTAGCACGTTTCCAGCCGACGAGTCGAGGGAAATAGGCGACGGCCAACGGAGGAAATACGCCGAGTTTGATCTCCGGTTGACCGAGCGTAGCGTTGTCGGCGGCCAGCGTCAGATCGGTGAACGCGGCCAGCTCCAATCCGCCACCCAAGGTAGCTCCATGAATGGCGCTCACGGTGGGAATCTCCAAGGCGGCCAATCGCTCGAATTTCTCATGCACGACACGAAGCATCCGTTCGATGCGCTCGGGCCGATGATCGGCGACATCCACGCCGGCCGAGAAGCATCGACCCGCGCCCCGAATGAGTAACACTTTGACCGTCGCATCTGACTGCAGATCGGCCAGCGCTCGATTGATCTCCTCGATCATCGGAATGTGCATGATATTCAGTGGCGGACGGTTCAACGTTAATATCGCCCGTCCATCATCGGTGTGCGTCAACGTGATGAATTCGTACTCGCGATCCATGGCTCTCTCCCTCCGGCGTCAAGATCATGATGCTCACGCCAATGTCTCTTCATCTCGCTCACCTTGTGGATGCTTCGCCCCTCACACTCACCGGAGCGCTGCACCACACTGACCGCAAAATCGGAACGCGCTCGGCAATCCCTGGGCTCCACATTGAGAGCAGGATTGCTCATACGGCCCCCAGAGGAACTCGGTGGAGCGGCCCTCAGCGGCGCGTCGTCGCAATTCCCGATAGTCGGGCGGGCGCTTCTCCATGAAGGCGCGCATGCCTTCATATGTCTCCAGCCAGGCGAAATGCAACGTGAGCCATTCCTGCGCGTGACCGCTGGTCATCGCCCAGACGAGTTCGCGCCAGAAGTTGGTTTGCTGCTTGGTGTAGCGCAGCGAATCGGGGAATTTGTCGATCAACTTCTGGCACATGGTGGCTACGGCCTCGTCCAGGGCAGTGAGATCAATACGATTGTTGGGATTCTCCAGCGCTCTCCGGACGTCGGCGAGCGTTTTCACATCCAGATAGTTTCCATCGGTTCCGCGAATGGAGGGAACGACCTGATTGACCAATCCCCACTCCAGGCATTTTTGCGCCTCGATTTCTTCGCATAACCAGAGGATTTCGCGAGCCCGTCGATCGCCCACGGTGATGGGCAACCACTGAGTCGCGCCGGCGGCGGCCACGCTACTCATACGCGTTCCCACCTGCTGAATGTAGGCGTGCTGGGCCATGATGGCCAGATCGCAAGCCAGATTCAATTCGTTGCCCCCACCGACGACGATGCCGTTGATGCGGGCGATGGTCGGTTTACCAATGCGCCGGAGCCGATCGTGGCACTCGATGAACTGGGCCATATATTTCCAGTACTGGGATGGCCGACGCGTATACTCTTCGGCGAACTCTTTGACGTCGCCGCCGGTGCAGAACGCGCGATCCCCCGCCCCGGTGACGACGACCACGGCCACGCTGTCATCCCAGGCCGCATCGCGAAAGGCTTCCGAGAGTTCGGTCAGTGTGCGCAGATTGAAGGCATTGAGCACTCGCGGGCGATTGATGGTCACTGTGGCGATCCCATCTCTCTTCTCATATGTGATCATCTCAAACGAATCGATGGTTGGCATCCTGTCTGTCACGCTCTTTTGACCTCCTCGATAATCCTTTCGTGCGCGAGGTAATCCTAGCCCATCGACGACGCATTGCAAAGGCTCCCCCGCACTGAGATTCATTTGGCAACCGCCGAGGAACGAGGAGCCAGAGGGTGCACGGAGGTGCGTCTCTGGACCCCGCAGAATAGCGGGCGGTCGTCGCGGGGCCATCCTTCCTGACTGCCGTTGTGGTTCACCCGGGTGACACGGCAACTGTCGCTAGGCTGACGAAACTCAGCACAGATGCAACCGCTGTGGTTCACCTGAGTGGTACTACAACGCGGACGGGGAGGACGATTCTGACGACATTTTCGAGCCCCACTCCCCCTCTCGCTGCTCGCTATACCATAACCGCCCCTCAACGAAGTGACGGCTGGATGGCTTCTCCTGTTCGAAAACCGCCGCGTCACGCGATTTCGATCTCTTTCACTTCACTCCATCACGTCCACGCCATAGATCACTTCCAGTGAAAAAGCACTTGACCCGAACGCGGCTTTGAAACTTTTTCGGCTCTCGAGCGCAGTTCGGTGAGGAAAAACAACCGCCAATCTCGTCATTCCATCAAAACCTTTTTCGCGCGTGTTTGCACGGTTCGTGCGCTGGGAGGTAACACCGAAGGGGTTATATCCTTCCACTGCGGCGATCGCTGATGCGTTCTTCGGTCGTATTGGCCGTCACCACCTCGTACATGATGGCTTGCTTATCGGGGCGCTTGCGCAGGATGCGCCCCAATCGCTGAATGTGCTCGCGCGTCGACCCTGATCCGGAGAGCACAATGGCCACCGAGGCATCGGGGATATTCACGCCTTCGTTCAATACCCTGGAGGTGACAATGGCCAATACCTCTCCGCGATTGAACGCTTGCAGCCACCGGCGGCGCTCTTTGATGGGCGTCTGATGGGTGATGGCCGGGATGAAGAACCGTTCGGAAATGCGGTAGACCATCTCGTTCTCGGCGGTGAAGATGAGCACGCGGTCCCGGCGGTGGCGCTGGAGTAATGTGGCCAAGACGCGCAATTTGGCATCGGTGCCCAAGGCGATGCGCTTCGATTCGCGATAGGCGAGCATCGCCCGACGTCCGGCCTCAGACCGGGCGCTGGCAGCGATGAACATCTGCCATCCCCGCAAGCTGTTGAGACTGATCCCCTGTTCGTCGAGAAACGAGCGGAAGATGGCCCGTTGGCGCTGATATGCGGCGCGCTCTTCGGGACTCAAATGCACGTGAATGCGCACGAGGCTATATTCGGCTAAATATTCACCGGCCAGCTCGCGCGGCGCCCGACGATACACGATGGGACCAATGAGATCGCCGAGCAACGCCTCGCTGCCATCGGCGCGCTCGGGCGTGGCCGTCAATCCCAGGCGGAACGGAGCGATGGCCATCTCGGCGGCATACCGGTAGGCGCTCCCTGGCAGATGGTGACATTCGTCGAAGATGATGAGACCGAACTGATGACCCAACCGTTCCATGAACCGAAACGCCGAGGCATAGGTGGTCACCGTCAACGCTCCCAACTCGAAGTAACCTCCACCGATCAACCCGACTTCAGCCTGAAACGTCGCCAGGAGCAGATCGTACCATTGATTCATCAAATCGATGGTAGGCACCACGATGAGCGTCGAGCGCCCCGTGCGCTCGATGGCCATCTGCGCTACGAAACTCTTTCCCGCTCCCGTGGGCAAAATGATCACTCCGCGTCGGCCGTGCTGTTGCCAAGCGGCGATAGCCTCTCGCTGGTAAGGGCGGGGCTCCATGTCCAACGTGACGCGAAAGTCGAACCGATGATAGTGTCGAGCGTGGTCTCGATAAGGTCTTTTCTGACGGAGCAGTTCCTCGACGACTTGGCGATAGGCCATGGCCGGGGCGCGCCAGCGATGGACGCGCTCGTCCCACCGGAAAGGCGTGGGAACGGTCGTTGATCGGTCGGCGCCATCGAGCACCAGCGTCCCGGCATCGAATCGAAGAATGAGTTCATCCATGACGAAAAACCCTATGCTGCAGAAGCGATATGCACCTTGGTCAGCAGTGGCCGAGGAGCATCTCGCCGACGATGAGCCAAGCGATCGCCATCAGTACGCTCGCACCTGTTCCATGTACCCTTCGAAATTTCGCCTCATCTCGGCGAGCGAATCGCCACCGAATTTTTCCCGCATGGCCTGAGCGAGCACAATGGCGACCATGGCTTCGCCGACCACGCCAGCGGCGGCAATCGGCGTCACATCCGACCGCTCGAAGTGCCCTTCGGCCGGTTCTTTGGTATCGATATGAACGCTCATCAGCGGCCGGCGCAACGTAGAGAGTGGCTTGAGGTGACCGCGCACGCGGACGTCTTCGCCGGTCGTGATGCCGCCTTCCAAGCCGCCAGCGCGATTGGTCTTCCGATAGAACCGGCGATTGTCGGCATCGTAGTAGATCTCATCATGCGTTCGAGAGCCCGGCCAACCGCTGATGGTCGCCCCGATGCCGATCTCCACGGCCTTGACAGCCTGAATGGACATGATGGCCTGAGCCAGGCGCGCATCCAGCTTCAGATCCCATTGCGTGTGGCTGCCGAGCCCCGGCGGCACACCATGGGCGACGACTTCGAAGATGCCGCCCAACGAATCCCCGGCCTTTCTGGCCTCGTCAATCTTCGCCACCATCTGCCGCTCGGTGTCCCGATCGGCGCACCGTAAAGGCGAATCTTCCGGGATGGCGACGATCGTCTCCCAGGGCACGTCGAGCGGCGGATGCTCGGGAATGCCGCCGAGCATCAGCGTATGGCTGGCGATGAGAATACCGAATTCCTTCAACAAGAGCTGCGCCAGCGCGCCGATGGCCACGCGCGCCGTCGTCTCTCGCGCGCTGGCCCGTTCCAGGATATCGCGCAGGTCGCGCCGATTGTACTTCAATCCGCCCGCCAGGTCGGCATGTCCCGGCCGCGGCCGAGTGAGCCGTCGTGCTGCGGCGTCGTCCAGTTGGCGCGGTTCGACGGCCATGACATCCTGCCAGTTGACGAAATCGCGATTCTCGATCATCAAGGCGATGGGCGATCCCAGCGTCTCGCCATGTCGCACGCCGGAGAGGATGTCGATGCGATCGGCCTCGATCTTCTGTCGACCACCGCGCCCGTAGCCATGTTGGCGACGACGGAGCTGATGGTTGATATACTCGATGTCGATGGTCAGGCCGGCGGGGAGTCCTTCAACGATGGCGATCAACGCTCGTCCGTGGGATTCGCCGGCGGTGAAAAAACGAAATATGGCCATTCTCGTCTCCCTTTCTTCACTCGGAACCACGCTCATCCACAGATGGGCGTGCTCCGTCGATGAGCGATCGGGTGGCGAACGCTCTCCAGCTCCCGGCCCCCTCCCTTGGCGTCCATGAATGTCTGGCGTTCCCCCTCATAAGGCATCGTCGGTGCTCCATCTTCTCGACACGCACATCACCACCTCAGATGACTTCCAGCGCTCGATCCTTGAGATGTTTGATCTTATCGCGCAACTCGGCGGCGCGCTCGAATTCCAGTTTTTTGGCCGCCTCACGCATCTCGGCTTCCAATTGCCGGATGGTCTCCTCGAGTTCCTCGGGCGTGGTGGCGTCCACGTCATCCAGATCGAGTGGAATCTTGAAGTAATCGGCTTCGGCAATAGTCACCAGCGTGGCTTCCACCGGCTTGATGATCGTTTGTGGCGTGATGCCATGCTGACGATTGTAGGCTTCTTGTTTGCGGCGGCGACGGCGCGTCTCCTTGATCGCCCGGTCCATCGATTCGGTGATCTTATCGGCATAGAGGATGGCTTTGCCCCGTGCGTTCCGCGCCGCGCGGCCGATCGTCTGGATGAGCGATCGCTCCGAGCGCAGGAATCCTTCCTTATCGGCATCGAGGATGGCCACCAGCGAGACCTCGGGAAGGTCCAATCCCTCGCGCAACAGATTGACGCCGATGAGGACATCGAAATCGCCCCGACGCAGATCGCGCAAGATGCGCACCCGCTCCAGGGTATCGATCTCCGAGTGAAGATAGCGCACGCGAATGCCCAACTCCGTGTAATAATCAGTCAGATCTTCGGCCATGCGCTTGGTCAAGGTCGTCACCAGGACGCGTTCGTTGCGCGCGATGCGCTGGCGAATCTCCTCCAGCAAATCATCCACCTGCCCGCGCACCGGTCGGACCTCCACTTCCGGATCGAGCAACCCGGTGGGACGAACGATCTGTTCGACGATCTCTCCTCCCGCCTTCTCGATCTCATAATCGCCGGGCGTCGCCGAGACGAAGATGACCTGACCGACCCGCTCCTCCCACTCTTCGAATTTCAACGGGCGATTATCCAGCGCGCTCGGTAGTCGGAATCCATAATCGACGAGCGTCTGTTTGCGCGTGCGATCGCCATGATACATCCCTCGCAGTTGCGGCACCGTTTGATGGCTCTCATCGACGATGATCAAGGCATCGTCGGGCAAGTAATCGAGCAACGTGGGCGGAGGTTCGCCCGGTTGGCGACCGGTCAGATGCCGCGAGTAATTCTCAATGCCCCGGCAATAGCCGAACGCGCGCAACATCTCCAGGTCGTAGCGGGTTCGTTCGCGAATGCGTTGAGCCTCAATCTCCTTGCCCTGCGCTTCGAGCTGAGGCCACCACCACTCCAATTCCTCTTCGATGCTGCGAATGGCTCGCTGCAAGACATGCGGCGGAGTGACGAAATGCGTCTTGGGATAGATGGCCAGACGCTCATGCCGTTCGATCACTTCTCCGAGAAGAGGATCAATCGTGGCCAATCCATCAATCTCGTCGCCCCACATCTCGATGCGGATGGCGTAGTCCTGATAAGCGGGGAAGACCTCCACGATATCGCCGCGCACGCGAAACGTCCCTCGGCGAAAATCAGTGTCGTTGCGCTCATACTGAATCGAGACGAGCTTTCTCAGCAATTCCGACCGGCGGATCTGCTGGCCGAGTTCCAACAAGACCAACTGATCGTAATAGGCATCCGGATCGCCGAGGCCATATATGCAAGAGACGCTGGCCACGATGATGACATCACGACGCTCGAATAAGGCGCGCGTGGCCGAGAGCCGCAGCCGGTCGATCTCCTCGTTGATGAGCACCTCTTTTTCAATATACGTGTCCGTTTGCGGAATGTAGGCTTCCGGTTGATAGTAGTCGTAGTAGCTGACGAAATACTCGACGGCGTTCTCGGGGAAGAAGTGTTTGAATTCCTGATAGAGCTGGGCGGCCAAGGTCTTATTATGGGCGATGACCAGCACGGGGCGATTCACGCGCTCGATGACCGAGGCGATGGTGAACGTCTTCCCACTGCCAGTGATGCCGAGCAACACTTGCCATCGTTTCCCTTCATTGATGCCACGAACCAACGCGTCGATGGCTTCCGGTTGATCGCCTCGGGGTTGATAATCGGAAATCAGTTTGAAATCCATACCTCCCCTCTGATCCTCCCCAAAACCTCAAATTATAGTGAGGAGTGGAAAGAAACGGCAACGACCACCCACGCCCCACTGCGCCAGCCGGAAGTGAACACTGCCGAAGGAGAGTTGGGGAAGGGCCTGAGACACACCTTCCGGGCATCAGATCCCCCACCATCATGGGGCCGGAAAGGACAACGCATCCATTGGAGCGGACGCGCCCCTCAACTCTCGATAGCCACGCCGGTGAGCGCGGAGATCGCTTCCTCGGAGCGAGTCAACGTCCCTTCCTCGATCTCTTCGCTCCGAAGCTGGGCGGGGAATGAACCTCTTCGGACATCATTCACAGCACCGGCAGTCGCCTGCGGTTCAACGACTCGTTGAGCGCACCAGAGCGATATCCCTCCAGGTCTAACGTCACATAGGTGAAGCCGAGCGCTTTGAATTCTTTGACCAATCGCTCGACCATCGGCATAGTCATGGCGCGCGGCAGCTCGTCCTGACCGAATTCCAACCGGACGATATCTCCGTGATGGCGCACGCGGAACACTTTGAAACCGAGCTGACGGAGAATATCTTCGCCTCGCTCGATCACCTTGAGCTTATCCACGGTGACCTCCATACCATAGGGAATGCGCGATGCCAGGCAGGCCGACGCCGGTTTATCCCAGGTGGGGAGACCGGCGCGCCGGGACAATTCCCGCACCTCCGCCTTGGTGAGATGACATTCCACGAGCGGGCTGATGACGCCGGCCTCACGAGCCGCTTGGCGGCCGGGACGGAAATCCCCGAGATCATCGGCATTCACCCCATCGCAGATGGCCGCAAATCCGCGCGCCTCGGCCAATCGCCGCAATTTGGCGTAGAGCTCGGTCTTGCAGTAGTAGCAGCGATTGGTCGGATTTCTCCAGTATCGCTCATCGCGGATCTCATCGGTGGTGATGATGAGATGGCGAAGCCCGAATCGCCGGGCGAAGTCCAGCGCCTCGCGCTTGTGAGCGGCTGGGTAACTGGGACTATCGGCGGTGACCGCCAAAGCGCGATCGCCGAGCACTTGAGACGCCACGTAGGCCACATAGGCACTATCCACACCACCGGAGAAGGCGACGATGACCGACCCCAACGACTGAAGGCGTTGACGAAGAGCGCGTTCCTTTTGTTCGAGTTCCATCTGATCTGTGAATGTCGCGACCATCCTTCCCAGCCGGTTACTATAGCCCAAACCTTTCGACGAATCAATCACGTTGATTTCCCCTCCTGAATGAGCTAAGCTTGTGAAGCTTCCATTAATGATGACAGGCGAGGTGATCGAAGACATCTCCACCGACACCATCGGAGAACGAACGTCATGAAGCGATCATGGCTCATCGTCATGATCGGATGGGCGGTGCTCATTGGATGGGTTCATCCGACCGGCTTCCCATCGACCTGGAGGGGACCCGATGCCGACGCATCTCAGCCATCGCTCTCGCAATTGTCGCCGTCGACTCCCGTCATTCGACTTCAACGCGCCATTCGCCGAATTCTCAGGCGACCACCATTCGCCACCACGCGGTGGGGAATTCTGATCGAATCGCTGGATCGACGTCGCGTGTTGTTCAGTCACCAGGCGCACCGACTCTTCATTCCCGCCTCCAACATGAAGCTGTACACCACGGCAGCGGCCCTCGTCCATCTGGGGCCGACCTATCGCTTCCGGACCTCCGTGTTCGTCACGGCGCCGCCAGATGCACAAGGCATCATCCACGGAGACGTGATCCTTTACGGTCGCGGCGACCCCAATCTCTCCACCCGCGCTCGCGGTCAGAGCCGGCTCACGCCGCTGGAGAACCTGGTCGATCAGCTCCTGGCAGCCGGCGTGCGCTCCATCCATGGCAATCTCATCGGCGATGAAAGTTACTTCTCCGATCCCCCTCTCGGCGTCGGCTGGGAGTGGGATGACCTTCAATGGTACTACGGAGCGGAGATCAGCGCGCTCTCCATCGACGATAATGCCGTCGAAGTGGCCGTCCTTCCAGGCTCGGCGCCGGGCGAGCCGGCCCGCGTCTTCATTCGGCCGGAGACCTCCTACGTCACCCTGATCAATAAGGCGATCACCGTCTCTCCGGGAACGAAGCAGGACATCGGCGTCCACCGCGGCCTGGAAGACAATACCATCGAAGTCTGGGGCGAAGTTCCCTTCGATGGGCAAGGGTTTCACGGTTATGTGGCCGTTCACCAACCAGCGCTCTATGCCGCGACGTTGTTTCGCGAGGCCCTGGCTCGACGAGGCATCGAGATCACCGGTCGGACCATTCGTGCCGATGCCACCTATCGCCAGACGCATCCGCTCGACATGTCTCAACTCACCGAATTGGCCTTCGTGGAATCCATTCCCCTGGCCGACGAGGTTCGCATTGTGAATAAGACCAGCCAGAATCTCCACGCCGAACTTTTGCTTCGCACCCTGGGCGCCGTGGTGGGCGGTGAGGGCACGGCTCGCCGAGGGCTGGATGTGGTCCGGCGTCTGCTGCGGTCAGCGCGCGCCTGGCGACGCGGCATCACCCTACAGGATGGTTCTGGACTCTCGCGCCATAATCTGGTCACGCCGGCGACGACCGTCGATCTCTTACGCTACATGTACCGGAATGCTCATCGAAAGCCTTTCCTCGACTCGCTGCCCCTGGCCGGGCGCGATGGGACGCTCGAATCCCGCATGATGGGCACGTTGGCCGAAGGCCGCGTCCGCGCCAAGACGGGAACGTTGACCTACACGTCGACGCTCTCGGGTTATGTGACCACCGCAGGAGGTGAACATCTGGTGTTCAGCATCATGGCCAATAATCACACGGGGCGATTGAGCGATGTGATGGACGCAATTGATGAAATCTGTACTCTGCTGGCCCAATTCGACGGCCGGTGAACGGTGGGAGCATAGCGCATCGCGCGCCGTGTGCTGAGGCGGCGGTGCTCGACGCACCGTCCGGAGACGCGATGGGTGATGGAATCCATCAGCGTCTGCGATTCGATGAGGATCTTATCCGGATGCCGCTTCTTGCGCTTGATGGTCGCCGGCTTGAGCGGTTTCCATTTGAAGGGTCGTCCTTGCTTCTCGAAATTGGTCACGATGGAATCGACCAGCAGGCGACCCATGGCATCCAGCGCCGGGCGCGGCTCCTTGAGCTTCCCGCCGATGGCTCGCACGATCCGGCGGGCCTCCTCAAGACCCTCGATTTTCACTCCGGCCATAGATATAATCTAACCGCCTAGATGCCCAGGAGGCAATGATGACGTTCGAAGACCTGGTCAAAAAACTTCAGGAGATCGATCCGGAGGAGGATGATATGGATCTCATCGAGTATGAAGCACGGAGCCTACTCGATGAGTTCGGGCCACATGATGTTGAACTCTTCGTTGAATGGATGGAGCGAGCCAATCGCCTTGGTGATCGTGAGCAACGTTCCCAACTAGCTCAGGACCTGATCAGTCGAGCAAAGACGAATCATTTTAAGGAAATCTTATTAGGCCTTTTCGAGGATAACATCATCACCTAAATCCAACTTTCTGGTTTTATTTCCTTTTTTTGGGATAATCGTTCGATCATCCGCCGAACCTCCTTCAAGGATTCTTGGTGTATTCCCCGCTGCGTTCTTCGCCGCAATCTCTCGAAGGTCATTTCATCCAGTTGCAGTCGATGGGCGATGAGGTCGAGGATGGCGTCCAGGTAGTCCTGGGTATCCCGCTCCAGATTGAGGCGCTCGAAGAAGACGGTGGCCTCGCTCCGGCTCAGGCCCACCGTCTCCAGGATGCGCCGCATGTCCTGGACGAACCATTGATAGCCGGTGCCCAATCCGACAAGGGACGCATCAGGGACCAGCCGCGTGTCGAAGCCCAGACGCTCGATGAACTGATCGAAGCGCAAGCGGGTGTGCAGTTCGTTGACCACTTCGATCTCGAACCGCCGGAGGGGATCGGTCCGATAGCCGGCGAAGTTCTGGCTCCCCCGGGAGTGATTGATCTCGTGCCACAGGGTGCGCAGCGCATCGGCCTCCCGGAAGGTGAGCGGCTCGTTGCCGTCGAGCTTGCCGAGGGCGCGCTCGATGAGTGGCGAGATCTCCCGATGGATCCCGATGCGCTGATCCTCGGGAAACCAGGCGCCGCGATCGGTCCGGGAGACCATCTGCCAATCGATCTGGCGGATTTCCCGGCTCGGCCCGCGAAGGCGGGGCTGAATCTGCTGGACTGCCCTCTCCAGAGCAAGAAGCTCGGTCGGACGCGGGCCGCGGGGACGCCGAGCAGTCACCGATCGGCGAGATGGCCAATCACCCTTCCCGCCCCTCTTGTCAATCCCCCGCAGATGGCGTATAGTTATAGGTTACTGAATGAGCATTCATTCAGTCATTCTCTTGAGGGAGCGCCTATGGGTTCATCGCGAAAAGTGGCCCCGGCCAAAGCCAACGATAAGCGAACGGCGATTCTGCGGGCGGCGGCCAAGGTGTTCGCGCGGAACGGATACTTCAACTCCAAGGTCGCCGATATCGCTCGGGAAGCGGGGGTGGCCGATGGCACCGTTTATCTCTACTTCAAGAACAAAGATGATATCCTCATCTCGCTGGTCAACCAGACGATGGACGAGTTCATCTCCATCGGACGCGCCAAGATTGAGAAACTGAAAGATCCGCTGGAGAAGATCCGCACCATCGCGCGCATGCACCTGGAGAGTCTGGGCGCCGATCGCGATTTGGCCATCGTCTTTCAGGTGGAGTTGCGGCAATCGACGAAATTCATGGCTCAGTTCTCGGCCACGAAAATGGCAGAGTACTTCAGCGTCATTCGCGAAGCCATCGAGGAGGGGCAGCGCCGGGGCATCATCCGCCAGAATCTCAATCCCAAGGTGATGGCCAAGATCCTGTTCGGCGCGTTGGACGAAATGGCGACCAATTGGATTCTCAGCGATAAGCATTACGATCTCGGATCCTTTGCTGACACGGTCATCGACGTGTTCTTCAATGGTATTCGAACCAGCCGAACGGGGCATCCCGGGCGTCAATAGGTGATTATGAACGCGCGATTCGAGCCGACGACCATCAACAGGATCATGGCTGAGGCCATCGACCGATATCGCCAGAAGGCCGATTGGCTCAACTATAAGGCCGAAGGTCGGTGGCATCCCGTCTCGGCGTCGGAATTGGTCGAGCGCATCCGTCGAGTGGCGCTGGGACTCTACGATCTGGGAATTCGTCCCGGAGACCGGGTAGCCCTTCTCTCGGAGAATCGATTGGAGTGGACGCTCGCCGATCTCGGCGCGCTCGCCCTGGGTGCGATCGACGTCCCCATCTATGCGACACAGGCTCCCGGACAAGTCGGTTACATCCTGCGCGACTCGGGCGCTCGACTGCTCTTCATTTCCACCCCAGCGCAGTGGGACCGCGTCCACGATGCCATCGAGAGCGCTCCGGAACTGGAGCGGGTCATCGGATTCGATCCCATCGCCGGACCGGGGGAACATGTGATCTCCTTCTCGCAGCTCGAAGCGCGGGGTCAGCGGCTGGCTCAAGCGCGACCCGAACTCTATGAACAATTGCGGTCGGCGGTCAAACCGGATGATCTGGCGACCATCATCTATACATCGGGGACGACGGGCGAGCCGAAAGGGGTGATGCTCACTCATTGGAATCTCGCCTCCAATGCCTTGGCCATAGCCAGCGTGCTCAACTACGCCTCTGAGGACATTGTTCTCAGCATTCTCCCACTCTGTCACGTTTTCGAACGCACGGCCTTTTACGTCTATCTCTATCAGGGTGTGAAAATCTACTATGCCGAGAGCATCGACCGCGTTCCTCACAATCTCAGGGAAGTCCGCCCCACCATCGTCGTCGCCGTGCCGCGCCTGTTCGAGAAGATGTATGAGGGCATCATCGCGCGAGCGGAACGGACGTCTCCCCTTCACCGCCAGGCGTTGAACTGGGCGGTCAATGTGGGCAAACAGTATGTGGAACGACAGGCCGAGCATCTTCCTGTTGATTCCCTGCTCGCCTGGCAATACAAACTCGCCTATCGACTGGTGCTCTCTAAATGGCGATCGACACTGGGGCTCGATCGGCTCCGGTACTTCATTTCCGGCGGAGCCCCGCTCTCTCGCGAGCTGGCTCTCATCTTCTTCAGTGCGGGCATCGAGATTCTCCAAGGCTATGGTCTGACCGAGACCTCGCCCGGCCTGACGCTGAATCCACCCGCCGCCAACAAGCTGGGAACGGCTGGACGACCGCTCCCGGGCATCGAGATCAGGATCGCCGAAGATGGCGAGATCCTGGCCCGGGGACCGAACGTGATGAAAGGCTATTACAACCGCCAGGAAGACACAGAGCGCGCGTTCACCGAGGATGGTTGGCTCAAGACGGGCGACGTGGGCTATTTTGACGAAGACGGGTATTTGGTCATCACCGACCGAAAGAAGGATTTGATCAAGACGAGCGGCGGGAAATACGTCGCGCCCCAGATGTTGGAGGGACGCCTCAAACTCAGCCCGTTCGTCTCGGACGTCGCCGTGGTTGGCAACCAACGAAAGTTCGTCTCCGCTTTGATCGTTCCCCATCTGGAGGCCGTCCTCGCCTACGCCGAGCAACACCACATCGCCTATGGAAGCGTGTCCGAATTGCTTCGCGATGCGCGCATCCTCGCTCTTTTTGAGCGAGAGATCGAAGAGCGCATGGCCGATCTCTCACGATATGAACGGGTGAAAAAATTCGCTCTGTTGGAAGAACCTTTCTCTGTGGACAGCGGAGAGTTGACGCCGACGATGAAGCTCAGGCGCCGACAGATCGAAGCCAAATACAAGAAGGTGATCGATGAACTCTATGCGGAGGCCAGCGTGTCCGCCGTGGGATAACGATGAGCCGATGCGACTGAGAAGGGCGAGGACGTCCACGCGCTGGATGCCTCGCCGAATTCAGCCTATGGAGGAGGAAGGATGAAACGGAAAATCAATCGCGTGGCAGTCTTGGGAGCCGGCGTGATGGGCTCGCAAATCGCGGCTCACCTGGCTAACGCCGGTATAGAAACCGTGCTATTGGATATCGTCCCTCAAGAGCTCAGCGAGGAGGAAGCGGCCAGGGGCCTCACTCTGGAGTCGCCCGAGGTCCGCAATCGCATCGTTCGCCGGGGGCTGGACTACGCTCGGAAAGTCAAACCTGCCGCCTTTTTCGTTCCGGAAGCGGCCGAGCTCATCAGGCTGGGGAACTTCGAAGACAACATGGACTGGCTCCAGGATGTGGATTGGATCATCGAAGCGGTCGTCGAAGACCTGACCATCAAACGAGAACTCTTTCGTCGCGTCGCGCCACATCGGCGACCGGGAACGATCGTGACCTCCAATACCTCGGGCATTCCTATCGCTCGACTGGGCGAGGGGCTCCCAGAAGAGTTTCGCCAACATCTCCTCGGCACGCATTTTTTCAATCCACCGCGCTACATGCGTCTGTTGGAAGTCATCCCCACGTCGGAGACGCTCCCCGACGTCGTCGAGACGATCGTCGATTTCTGCGATCGCCGATTGGGGAAGAACATCGTCTTCGCCAAAGACACGCCCAATTTCATCGCCAACCGCATTGGCACGTTGGCCGCGCTCTATACCATCAAAGTGATGATGGAGGGCGATTACACCATCGAAGAGGTCGATGCCATGACCGGTCCGATCATCGGGCATCCCAAGAGCGCGACCTTCCGCACACTGGACCTGGCTGGTCTGGATACCGCGGTGCGGGTGGCGCAGAACCTCTACGAGAGCGTCCCCGATGATGACCAGCGCGATCTCTTCGTCGTTCCCGACTTCATGCAGGAGATGATCCGGCGCGGCTGGACCGGCGAAAAGGCCGGTCAGGGATTCTATAAACGGGTGAAGACGCCGGAGGGACGAGAGATCCTGGCCCTCGATTACAAGACGCTCGAATATCGTCCTCGCCAGAAACCGAGCCTCCCGACGCTGGACATGGCTCGCAACATCGAAGATCTCGGCGAGCGCCTGCGTCGGCTCGTCTACAGCGATGATCGCGTGGGACGCTTTTTATGGAAGACGATGAGCGAGACGCTCGTCTACGCGGCCAATCGAGCGCCGGAGATCGCCGATGACATCCTGCAGATCGACCGCGCCATTCGCTGGGGCTTCAATTACGAGTTGGGGCCGTTCGAAACCTGGGACGCCATTGGCGTGGATCGCGCCGTTCAGCGCTTGAAGGAGGAAGGTCGTCCCATTCCGCAGCTCGTCGAGAAGCTCCTGGCCACTGGGAAGACCAGTTTTTATGAGACCCGCGAAGGGCAAAGATACTACTTCGATTTCAACAGCGGCGAGCACAAACCCGAACCATCCCGTCCCGGCGTGATCATTCTCTCCTGGTTGAAAGAGCGGCAGAAAGTGATCAAGAAAAATGCCGGCGCCAGTCTCATCGATCTCGGCGACGGCGTGGCCTGCCTCGAATTTCACACCAAGATGAACGCCATTGGCGAGGACATCATTCAAATGATGAACTTCGCCGTCAAGGAAGTCGAGCAGCATTTCGAAGGTCTCGTCATTGGCAATCAAGGCGAACATTTCTCGGCCGGAGCCAATCTCATGCTCTTGCTCCTGGCGGCGCAGGAAGGCGAGTGGGATGAGATCGACCTCATGGTTCGCGCGTTCCAGAAAGCCAATCTCGCCCTCCGATACTCGGATAAGCCAGTTGTCGTCGCTCCTTTCGGCATGACCCTGGCCGGAGGATGTGAAATCATGCTGCGCGCCGATCGAGTGAGAGCGGCGGCCGAATCCTATATCGGCCTGGTGGAGGTCGGCGTGGGACTCATTCCCGCCGGCGGAGGGACCACGGAGATGCTCGTCCGCGCCCTGGATCGCGCGCCCAAGGATAAGGACGTCGACTTGCTTCCCTATGTCAGGGAGGTCTTCGAGCTCATCGGCATGGCCAAAGTCTCCACCAGCGCCGCCGAGGCTCGGAAGCTAGGATATCTCCGCGAGTCGGACAAAATCACGATGAACCGGGATCGTCTCATCGAGGATGCCAAACAGACGGTCCTGGCCATGGTGCGCGAAGGCTATCAACCACCGAAGCCGCGCAAGGACATTCCTGTGCTGGGCGAATCGGCGCTAGCTGCCTTGAAATTAGGCGTTCACTTGATGTATCGCGCCGGGCAGATCAGCGAGTACGACCAGCACATCGGGAATAAGCTCGCCTGGATTCTGTGCGGAGGTGATATCACATCGCCCACCACGATGCCCGAACAATATTTTCTCGATCTGGAACGGGAAGTCTTCCTGCACTTGTGTGGCGAGCGGAAAACACAACAACGGATTCAGCACATGCTGAAGACGGGGAAACCACTGAGGAACTAAGGACCGATGAGAAGACGATGGGCGGTGGAGATGACCATTGCCCGCATGAGGGAATGCAGCAGAGAAAAGCATCACCATCCTTATCGATGAGGAGGATATGATGAGAGAAGCAGTGATCGTTTCGGCCGTACGAACGGCGGTGGGAAAAGCGTCTAAAGGCACCTTGAAACACGTCCGCCCTGACGAGATGGCCGCGGTGGTCATCGACGAAGCCATCAAGCGCGTGCCCGGGTTACCACCCGAAGACGTCGAGGATGTGATCATGGGCTGTGCCATTCCCGAGGCGGAGCAGGGCATGAACGTGGCGCGGATCGCCAGCTTGCGCGCTGGGATTCCCGTCTCGGTCCCGGCGATGACCATCAATCGGTTTTGTTCTTCCGGTCTGCAATCGATCGCCATGGCCGCCGAGCGCATCATGTGCGGCTTCGCCGATGTCATCGTCGCTGGAGGAACGGAATCCATGAGCCTGATCCCCATGGGCGGGCACAAAATCGCTCCCAATCCCTATCTGGTCGATCATTATCCTGATGTCTACCTGAGTATGGGATTGACGGCAGAGAACGTGGCTCGGAAATACGGCATTTCACGTGAGGAACAGGATCGGTTCGCCCTCCGCAGTCATCAGAATGCCATTCGCGCCATCGACTCGGGCAAGTTCAAAGAAGAGATCGTGCCCCTCACGGTGGATATTGAGCGCATCAGTCCCGAAGGGCGCCGGGAGGTGCACACCGTCATCTTCGACACCGATGAGGGGCCGCGGCGAGATACTTCCATGGAAGCACTGGCCAAACTGAAGCCCGTGTTTGCCGTCAATGGAACGGTGACGGCGGGGAACTCTTCCCAGCGCAGTGATGGTGCCGCCGCCGCGGTCGTCATGTCGCGCGAGCGCGCCGAACAGTTGGGACTCCGGCCGTTGGCCCGTTTCGTGGCCTTTGCGCTGGGCGGCGTTCCACCCGAAGAGATGGGCATCGGTCCGGTGGAGGCTATTCCCAAGGCGCTGAAGATGGCCGGCCTGGACATCAATGACATCGAGCTCATCGAATTGAACGAGGCCTTCGCCGCGCAATCGCTGGCCGTCATCAAACATCTCGAACTCGACCTGAACAGGATCAACGTCAATGGTGGCGCGATTGCGCTCGGCCACCCACTCGGCTGTACCGGAGCGAAGCTGACGGCGACGCTCCTTTACGAGATGAAGCGACGCGGTGCTCGCTATGGCATGGTCACCATGTGCATTGGTGGCGGCATGGGCGCGGCGGGCATTTTTGAACGCATCGAGTGACAGATTCGCCGATCCCACGATACTCGAGTTTCAAAGAGAGGAGGTCAACTATGACGACGATAACGGACGACAAAACATTCGCCAAAGGTGGCGGATTCCTGCTCCAGGAGACGCCTCCGGAGCGCGTCTTCATCCCGGAAGAATTCACCGACGAGCATCGCATGATCGCCCACACGACCGAGGAATTCGTCAAGAATGAAGTCACGCCTCATCTGGAGGAGATCGAACACCAGAATCTGGAACTGGTCGTCGATCTGCTGCGCAAAGCGGGACAGTTGGGATTATTGGCCGCCGGCATACCCGAGAAATATGGGGGACTGGGATTAGATAAGATCAGTCTCACGTTGATCATGGAAAAATTGGCTGGCGTGAGCTCATTCAGTGTCTCTCACGGAGCGCACACGGGCATTGGTACGGAACCCCTCGTCTACTTCGGGACCGAGGAGCAGAAGCGGAAGTATCTCCCCAAACTCGCCACCGGGGAGTTACTGGCCGCCTACGCCCTGACCGAACCGGGTTCCGGATCGGATGCCCTGGGCGCCAAGACTCGCGCTGACCTGAGTCCTGACGGTCGGCACTATATCCTCAATGGAACGAAAATGTGGATCACCAATGCCGGGTTCGCCGATCTGTTCACCGTATTCGCGAAAGTGAATGGCGAGCAATTCACGGCATTCCTGGTCGAACGCACGTTCCCCGGTTTCACCGTGGGGCGCGAAGAGAAGAAGATGGGCATCAAGGGATCCTCGACCTGCGCCCTCAACCTGGACAACGTCCCCGTGCCGGTAGAGAACGTGCTCGGCGAGATCGGCAAGGGCCACAAGATCGCTTTCAACAGTCTCAATCTGGGTCGATTGAAGCTGGCCGCCGGTTGCGTCGGCGGGTGCAAGGTGGCGTTCGATCACGCCGTGTCGTACGCCAAGGAGCGTCACCAATTCGGTCGGGCCATTTGTGAGTTTGGTTTGATCAAACATAAACTCGGCGAGATGGTCATTCGCACCTGGGTCAACGAGAGCATGGTGTATCGCACCACGCGCATGATCGACGAGGCCCTGGAAGGCATCGACGTTGACGATATGCCCGCCCAGATGAAAGCCATCGAGGAATATGCCATCGAATGCGCCATCAACAAAGTGATGGCCAGCGAAGCGCTCGACTATGCCGTCGATGAGATGGTGCAGATTTACGGCGGTTACGGTTACAGCCAGGAATATCCGGCCGAGCGCGCCTATCGCGATGCTCGCATCAATCGCATCTTCGAAGGGACCAATGAAATCAATCGCCTGCTGACCACGGACATGCTCCTGCGGCGGGCCGTCAAAGGGCGTCTTCCACTCATCCCGGCCGCGAGAGCATTGAAAGACGAACTGCTGGCCGGACCCTCGCTTCAGGAGGACGAAGACGAATGGCTCGGCGCGGAGAAACGCCTGCTGGCGAACAGCAAAAAGGTCGCTTTGCTCATCGCCGGCATGGCCATGCAGAAGTACATGGAGGCGCTGGCCGAAGAGCAGGAGATCGTCGGTGACATCAGTGACATCGTGATGGACGTCTACGCCATGGAGAGCGCGCTGTTGAGAACGCTCAAGCTGATCGCTCAACGCGGCCCCGAGGCGACGAGCCTTCAGATGGACATCACGCGCACCTATATCAATGACGCCGTCGAGCGCATCGCGGCGCGGGCTCGACGCGCTCTGGCGGCGATCGCTGAGGGCGACGAACTGAGGACGTATCTCGGCGCGCTCCGGCGATTGACGCGCCACACGCCGATCAACACCGTGGCCACTCGACGTCGGATCGCCGATGCCATGATCGAGGCGGGGCGGTACGCGCTGTAGGACGGCGGCCCACCACGAAGACGTGAAACACTGCGGGGAGCGTCCCGATGTCTCATTCGCTCCCTCATCTCCGACGTTTCACGTCTTTCATTTTTCGCCTTTCATGTCATACACTCTGGTGGTTCTCGTCTGAGGGTAGGACTGAGCATGCGATTATACGCTTTGTCCATTCCAACGCCGTTCTCTGTTGGACCGGTCAACGTCTTCCTCATCGCCGAGGACCCGATCACACTGGTGGATACGGGTCCCAAAACCGATGAGGCGTTCCGCGCTCTGCGCGATCAGGTAGAGGCACGAGGCGTTCGTCTGGAACAGATTCGCCGTATCATCATCTCCCATGCCCACGAGGATCATGCCGGTCAAGCGGCTCGCCTCAAAGAGATCTCCGGTGCCACCGTCTACGTGCATCCCTGGGACGCCCTTCGACTTCGCCAGGGCGTCGATGATCGGAGAGCGCGCTTCCTGCTCCGGCGCGTGGGCGTGCCTCCCGACATTGTGGAAGCATTTCAGGTGCAGCGACGGCGCTATCGCGCCCTGCTCGACCCGGTGCCCGATGTTCATCTCCTCGATGAAGGTGACGAACTCCCCTTCGCGGGGCGATCCTTCAAGATTCTCCACACGCCGGGACACACGCCGGGACATATCTGCCTGTGGCGTCCGGGCGATCGGACCCTGCTGGCTGGCGACACGATTTTGAAGCGCATCACGCCCAATCCCATCATGAGTCTTGATCCACGAGATGACCGCCGCCGATTTCCCTCCCTCCGCATGTATCTCCAATCGCTCGCCCGGTTGCGCGATCTCGCTCCCACGGTCATCTACACCGGACATGGTCAAGAGGTCGATGACGCCGGCGCGTATTACACGAGCATGCAGCGACACGTTCGCCGTCGACAATCGCGGCTGCTGGAGCTACTTCCGCCTCACGCCGTGACGGCGTGGGAGATGTCGCTGAAACTTTTCCCCGAGGTGCGCGAGGAACAACGATTCCTCGCTCTCTCGGAGACGAGCGCGCACATCGATTTCGCTTGTGAACAAGGACGACTTCAGCGCGAAGAGCGGGAGGGGGTCGAATATTATCGATTGACGTGAGCGATGACCTGCTCCCAGACCCGTTCCATCGTCGCCACCATTTCATCCTGAGGGACGAACTCGAAGCTGGCGTCGAGCACAATGGTGGACACTCCTAACTGCTCATATTGCTTAATCCGTTCGACCATGGCCTCTGGTGAACCAACCAGACCATGACGGCGACGCGCCACCGGATCATCGGTGAAACTCAACCGCAAACGGATAGAGATCTCGAACGTGGATAGGTCTCGACCGTGCTCCTGGGCGATATGTCGGAGATCGGCCAACTTGGTCTGGAGTTGTTCGGGCGATAACCCCACCGGATGCCAGCCATCGCCTAACGCGACAGCGCGACGGAGAGCGGCTCGGCTCGTGCCGCCGATCCAGATGGGGGGATGCGGCTTCTGCACCGGCTTGGGCTCACATCGAGCATCGGAGACCCGATAGAAGCGCCCCTGAAAGTTGGGACGCTCGCTCGTCCACAGCTCCTTCATCAGCCGGAGGGCCTCATCGGTGCGAGCGCCGCGCTCGGCAAACGGCACGCCCAACAGGTCGAATTCTTCTTTCATCCAGCCCACTGCCGCGCCAAAGATGACTCGCCCTCCCGAGAGCCCATCCAGCGTAGCGACGATCTTGGCCATCTCGATCGGATGCCGGTAAGGCACAATGGTCACGCTCGTCCCCAGTTTGATCTTCTCCGTGCATCCGGCCAGATAACCGAGCACGGTGAATTGCTCGTAAATGTGGCTGCTGAACTTGGCCACGTGCGGTTCGGGGATGATGAGATGATCCATGGCCCAGACGGAATCGAACCCCAACGCCTCGGCCCGCCGGGCTACGGCGGCGATGGCTTCACGCCCCCCATAAGGCCCGAAATGAGGCAAATGAAACCCGAATTTCATCGTCTCACCTCCTCGATCCTCGATCTCCCGATCCCCGGCTGCGTCAGGCGAGAACATCAACGTTCACACCGTCATCCATTGGGGATCGGACATCGACCAATGCGTGATCTTTCTGGGCACGATCTTAATGACCGGACACCCGGTGAGATCCATCTTCTGATACTGCGGATATTTTTGTCGCAGCAGAGCAATGGCTCGCTGCCGCTCGTCGCCTTCCCAGAGAATCTCAGCTCGGGCTTGCACGATCGCGTAGCGAAGCTGGCTCCAGTCCTCATCGTACTCGTCGATGATCAGACAGACGTGGGGATTGTCTCGAATATGGCGAACACGCTTGAGCTGCTCGAGCGGTACGCGTTTGGGTTTTCGATCGATTGCCGAGTAGAAGCACTCTCCATCATAGACGTAACAAATGGGCACGACGAGCGGTTGGCCGCTTCGACTCGCCGTCGCCAGCCGCGCCACTCGACTCTCTCGCATGAATGCATGTCGTGCGTCTCCCATCGACGGTCAAAAGTATGGCCTCGGCCACGAGAGGGCGTCAACAGAGATGAGTCCCGCAGGTCCGCCAACCAGAAGGTGAGAGCCCTGAAGAGGCACCATGAACGAGCCTGGGACACGCGCCCCAGGACACCGGTCCCCTCATTCCCGTGCGTCCTGAACGATAGTATGATCCCCAAGATCGGGCGAGTCTCTACCAACTTTTGATGACCGCATCGGCACCCTGCCGTAGCTGTTGCGCGAGGATCGATTTTCATCTACATTACCCTCCCGACCTTCAGTGTGGCGAGGTGATGATGATCACCGTATTGGCCGGTGGAAGCGGCGCTGCCAAATTTATTCGCGGACTGGTGGAGATCGTTCCGCAGGAAGAACTCACCATCATCGGCAATACCGGCGATGATGTCATCGTGTGGGGTCTCCACATCTCGCCCGATCTGGATACGGTGATGTACCTGCTCGCCGGATTGCTGGACGAAGACCGGGGCTGGGGCATCACGGGTGATACATTCACCTGCCTGCGAAGCATGGAACGATATGGAGAGATGACCTGGTTTCGGCTCGGAGATCGCGATCTGGCCACGCATATCATTCGAACGCGCAGCCTCCTTCAGGGACTCACGCTCACGGAGGTGACGGAAAAACTTTGCCGCGCTCTCGGGGTGCGCGCTCGCCTTCTTCCCATGTCTGACGACCGCGTCGAGACCAGAATTCACACGCCTCAGGGAATCCTCTCGTTTCAGGAGTTCTTCGTTCGCGAACGCTGGGCCAGCCCGGTGACCGGCGTGAGCTATGAGGGCAGTGAGCGGGCGCGGCCTGCCCCCGGCGTCATGGAAGCGATTCAGGCCTCGGAAGGCATCATCATCGCGCCCAGCAATCCCGTCACCAGCATTGGTCCCATTCTGGCCATCGCCGACATTCGCCAGGCGCTCGAATGCTCGGCAGCTCCAGTCATCGCCATCAGCCCCATCGTCGGCGGGCGGGCCGTCAGTGGCCCGGCGGGCAAGCTCATGCGGGCATGTGGCTATGAGGTGTCAGCTCGGGGCGTGGCCGAGGTCTATGGCGACCTCATCGATGTTCTCATCATCGATGAGCAAGACGCCGCGCTGGTCGAGGTGATCGAGCGGCTGGGCATACGAGCTGTCGTCGCCCCCACCCTTCTGTCGGATCTGACCACAAAGATCGAGCTGGCGAGATGCGTCCTGCAACATCTATGATCTCCCGTTCCGAGTTCCTGGACGACCTCTCCCCATTCAAGAAGCCGACAGTCCATCTCGGGATCCCCTATGCCTTGACGAGCTCGATCTTGAGTCTCGCATTGAGCGCAGCGGCTCTTTTCTGAAGCGTTTTCAGTTCTACGTTCCGTCCGTTCTCCACGCGAGAGATGACCGCCGCACTGGTATGGACCTTTGCGGCCAGTTGCGTCTGAGTGAGCCCGCGTTTCTCCCGGAGCTGAGCCAGGCTCACGGCCAGGCGAAGAACGTCTAATCCTTCCCCAAAAGATTCCCTCACCTCAGGCCGAGCCAATGCCCGTTTCTTGAACTCCGCATATCTTCGTCTTTTTTTTGCTGCTCCTTCCGGTATAAAAGCAAGCTCGCCAGGAATGATGACATCAGGAGTCAGAGGGCGCACATTCCTGTTCATGGAGTCATTGGAGGTTTGATCCTGGAATGAGCGAGCCGTTGAGGTGACTCATGCGATGGATCTTGAATTTCCCGGAGAGACGACGGACAATATAGGCTTGTGCGAGCCCGGAAGACCGATGATCAATGCGCTCATCCCGGTAAAGGATTTTGCGCAGGCCAAGCAGCGGCTCCAATCGGTGCTGTCGCCCGACGAGCGATGGCGGTTGGCCGAAGCGATGTTCGCTGACGTGCTCGACGCGCTGGCGTCAACGTTCGATCCGGAGTGCATCACCGTGGTGACCAGGGATGAACGGGCGATCGCTATGGCCGCTGACAGGCATATCCCGGTGATCCGGGAATCGGAGAATCGCGGTGAGACCGAGGCCGTGGCACTCGCCGTCGAGACGTTGATTGAACGAGACGTCCAAACGATGCTCATCATTCCCGGCGATATTCCCCTGATCACCGGTCAGGATATCGAAAAGATCGTCGAGGCGGGATGCTCGGCGGACGTCGTCCTGGTTCCGTCTCGCGATGGGCGAGGGACCAACGCTGCATTGCTGACTCCGCCGAATGCGCTGCCACTGAGATTCGGCAATGAGAGTTTTCAACCCCATCTCGCAGCCGCTGAAGCGCGCGGGTTGCGAACGACCGTACTCCGCTTGCCTCGCGTGGCTCTGGACATTGATACGCCGGCAGATGTGATGGCGCTCGCCTCCTGGCCGGTGCGAACGCGGACGCAGGCGGTGCTGGAGGATATCGAATGGGCGGCTCGTTGCAGGTGATTGGCATTGAGGGCATTCCCGAAGTGCGACCGGGCGACGATCTGACGGAACTCCTCCTGAAGGCTATGGCGAGTTCGGCAGTGAAGCTCCAGTCGGGCGATATCCTCGTCATCACGCAAAAGATCATCTCCAAAGCCGAAGGGCGCCTGGTCGATCTCCAGGACATCGAGCCTTCACCGTTTGCTCGCACCATCGCCGCCCAATTGGGCAAAGATGCGCGTCTGGTGGAAATCATTCTGCGCGAGAGTCGTCGCGTCGTCAAAATGGATCGCGGCGTACTCATTGTGGAGACGCATCATGGTTTCGTCTGCGCCAACGCCGGCGTGGATCAATCCAACGTGCCTGGGGAGTGCGTCTCGCTGCTTCCGGTCGATCCGGACGCATCGGCGGCGCGTCTTCGCCGCGCGCTCG